>Ga0180438_10000231_pt1 | contig 114994 bp, 83 predicted proteins | sample SS_ome_12_FD_132455 | JGI IMG/M metagenome (GOLD analysis project Ga0180438, IMG submission 132455) | Hypersaline lake sediment archaeal communities from the Salton Sea, California, USA - SS_3_D_2 metaG | ecosystem: Environmental > Aquatic > Non-marine Saline and Alkaline > Hypersaline >... | reverse complement strand
GCAGAACCGATATCGGCGTTCGATGGTCCATTCCGGGGGTCGAAAATCTTCTCCTGGTGAAAACCTGGTACAGACTCAATCAGCCTGAAAGGTAAAAAGGTCACGAGAAATACTTGCTATCAGTCAATTACCTTAATCTTATGTGGCCATCATCTGACAGCACAAACCTTCCAGATCTGGTCGTCAGTCAATCCGATATTACCGTTTCTCCTATTTCAGGCGTTGGAGATTCTTTGGCTATCTCCGCCGTGGTAGAAAACAAGGGCCGAGCAGCTTCCGATACTTTCTCTGTCCGATTTTATAGAGGAGAACCTGCTCTGGGCAATACCATTGGCCCTAAACAAATGATACCAGGTCTTTCTGCATGGTGTGGATCTGAGACTCTTTCAGATACCGTCTGTGTAGACTCACTTTGCGTGTGGCGAGAGAAGATCTATGTGGTGGCCGATTGTGATAGCGAGATTGTAGAGATCTACGAAGACAACAACATCAATTGGAATTGGCATTCATTGTATCTGTTTCCTGTCACTCAGGTGGGCGCCTCGAGCCCGGCCATAGCCAATGTGGCGGGAGATAGCGATCCGGAGGTCATTATTGCGGGCAATTGTTGGGGCAAAGATGGGTTGGTCTGGTCATTCTCGAGAAATTCATCTGAAGTCTCTTCACCGGCCGTCGGTGACATCGATGACGATGGCGACCAGGAAGCGGTATTGATCTTTGGAGATGATTCTCTGTTTGTGTATAAGGACAGCACACAGAAATATGCATGGAGTTCTGGATATTCTGATATTAAAATCTATGGTAGTGCAGTCCTGGCCTATCTCGATGACAATGACACATTGGATATCGTTTTCGGACTATCCTCAAGGGATGATGCTCAGGATATCAACAGAGTAATAGCACTTCAAGCACAAGGTGATTCACTGAAGATACTTTGGAATAAGGTGCTAAATGCGGACAGCACCGCAGGCGCCATTCTTTCTCCGCCAGCCATTGGGGATGTGGATTCCGATGGAAAACAAGAGGTCATTGTTCTCTCAGAGGATGGCTTTATCTATGCTCTCAACGGTGAAAATGGTGATTCTGTCTGGGTGAGTCAAGTTGGAGTCAATTCTGCTTCTGCTCCTGTGATGGCAGATCTTGATGAAGATGGCAAGCTTGAAATAATTGTGTGTACCATTGGAGATTCCCTATTTTGTTTAAAGGGCGAAGATGGCCAAAAAGAGATGTATCGGTCCTATGATTTAGGCAATGTCGACAAGAATAGAACTCCATGTTTGGGAGACATCAATGGTGACGGTGATTTGGAGGTTGTTTTTCAAGCCGACACGACATTGTTTGTGCTTAATTTTCTCTTGAACTTGGAGAAAAGTGTTACAATACCAGAAGATGCTACAGGAATACAATCGCCAGTCCTTGCAGATTTAAACTCAGACGGTTCTCAGGAGATCGTCCTCGCAGCCGATGATAGCCTCTATATTCTTGTCGCCAACATATCTGGAACTCTAATACAGAGTTTTACACAGTATCCTATTCAATTAGCAGCAGAGGTTAGTTCAATACCTGCTCTGGGAGATATTAACGGCAATGGCAATATAGAGATCATCTGTAGTTGTCAGGTCGATTCTCAAGGAATGATACATGTTTACGACTACTGGACTCAGATGGGTGATATCGATTGGGGTATGTATCAACATAATTGCTGGCGGACGGGATGCTCTGCTCAGCCGATCTCAGGCACTATAACCGAGGACCTGAGGTGGTCCGGGAATGTTTTTATCAGCGGTGATGTTATCATTCCCGATAGTGTGAAGCTCACCATTTTACCGGATAGCCATGTTGAGTTTGACACCACTGATAGCGAAATCTCGGGTGAAGATACCACCAAATGTGAGCTTATCGTCTACGGTCAGCTGCACGCTGTCGGCACAGATGGCCATGGTATAGAGTTCACATCACACGCCTATCCTCCGGCTACAAGCGATTGGTACGCAATTAGTCTTTGGGATACGGCGAGCAATTCAAGTCAGATCGAGTATTGCGATATAAACTACGCCTATAAGGGAATATCATGTTACCAGTGTTCGATAGATGTCTTGAACTCTTCGATTTCTCATTGCTCCTATGGCGCATACGTTGACTCGTCTGGAACCAAGCTACTTCTGGACCATGTCCGTGTTGATAGTTGTTCCTATGGTGTGCATGTTCATCAGGGCGCGGTCCGTCTGGACAGCAGTGAGTTCAAATATAACGACTACGGTGTGAAATGTGAGGATTTCACCCGTTATGACGAGAATATGTCCAATCATTACCCAGATTTTCAATATTGCGAGATCGATTCCAATGATGAGGCCGGAGTGCTGCTTGATGATTCCTCTCCCATCATCAACTATTGCTCCATATCATACAATAAGAAGCTGGGTATACAATGCCTGGGTGCATCAGATCCTATATTGGGGCAGAATACAGTAACCGATAATGGCAGTGCAATCCCTCCGATCATATATGGCACCGGAATGTACACCACGGGAACCAGCAGCCCTATAGTTTTCGATAAACTATTTCCAGCGATCTGCCATTATGAGGGAGGGTACAATGTCATCACTAACAACGACGTAGAAGGAATTAGGATACTACAGAACAGCTATCCACAACTGGGAAGGAGAGTCTTCCTCAAAGGTCAGAACTCCATTCATGGGAACGTTCTTTTTAACGTCTCGAATCAGAATGATTCATTAGTCTACGCAAGATATAATTATTGGGGAGCGACTCCTGAGACCACCAAAATCAATGGTTCTGTGGACTGGAAACCCTATCTTTCCGACACAACAGGTGGAAAAGGATTCTGGCGAGGTGACTATTTAGCTTCTATGGACCGTTCATCAAGAAGGGACACCGATATAATATCCAGAGCTGCCTCCAAAGAAGATGATCTCGATTCTAATGCCGTCGCCTGGGAGTACAACGAGCTGGGAACCGATTATCTTATGCAAGGGATGTACGCCCAAGCCATAGGCGCTTTTCAGTACGTGATAGACACCTTTGCTCATCTGAAAGCGGCCAACTATGCGCTGGTCCATATCATCCTGTGCTATAAAGAAACCGATGATGATGATCAGATCGTTTTCTATCTGGAAGATTTGGCATCGGACTGCACCAATCCAGAGCTGGAGGATCTGGCCTGGTACATGAGCATATCGCAGTTATGTCGAGAGAAAAATTACCAATATGCTTTGAACAGATGTCAGTGGTTAGTGTCTGGTGGGTGTCCATCGGAGATGGAAAAAGGTCTTCGGCTCAAGAAGGGGTTGATCTATCGTTATGGCCTGGGAGATGACCTTGCGGCGATGACAGTTTTTCAAGATTTCATCCGGCGATATCCTGACGATGCCTTGATCCCTGTGGCCCGGGTTGAGCTTGAGATATTGGGGTATAATAGCGACCTTCCCAAGAGTCCTACCGGGGATCCAGTGATTAAACCAGCCGTTTCTGTGCCGAAGAAATTTACCCTCTACCAGAACTACCCAAATCCCTTCAATGCCTACACTTCCATCAGGTACGATCTGCCGGAAGACAGTCGGGTGTCGATGAAGATCTTCAACATTCTAGGCCAGAGGGTGGTCACACTGGTACATGAGCGTCAGTCGGCGGGGAACTACATAGTATCATGGGACGGAACAAACAGCATGGGTTCAGAGGTTTCATCGGGCATCTATTTCATCAGGATGGAGGCCGGGGACTTTTCAAGGACCAGGAAGCTTGTTCTGCTGCGGTAGGATCATCCCTTTACGACTATAAAAAAAGGGCAGCCTCGATCGGGGCTGCCCTTTGCGTATAGAAATAATCATACTCTCACCCCCCCACCGCCTCACCCTCCCCGTACACCAGCTGCCGGTAGCAGCGCGCCACCCGGTCCCAGTTCTCCTCCCGGTCCAGGGCCCAGTAGCGTCCGATGACCGAGACGACCTTGCCCAGGTCCAATTCCTCGGTCTTCTCCTCCACCTTCTGGATGTAGATGGCCCCGCTCTCGGGCTGCTCGCCGCGCCGTCCGAGGATGGAATGGATATACAGGTTCTGGTATCCCTTCCGCTTGGCCCACTCCATCAGGGCGAAGAGGTGCTGGATGGTGCCATGCGAGCTATAGAAGGAGACGATCCCCAGCAGGTGCAGGTTGGTTCCGTCCCTCAGCGCCCCATCCAGAGCCCACTCGAAGGCCTCGTTGTGGAAGAAGGAACCGTCCTCCAAGGCGGCGTCGATCCGGGAACGGTCTGAGAGGATCTTTCGCCCGGCCCCCAGGTGCAGATGGCCGGCCTCGGAGTTGCCCACCTTGCCCTCGGGCAGGCCCACGGCCGGCCCGGAGGCGGTCAGGGTGGTGTTCGGGCAGGTGGCCGTCAGGCGGTCCATGTTGGGAGTGGCGGCTTGGGAGATGAGGTTGGTCTCGCCGGGGGGCTGTACACCCCAGCCGTCCAAAATCAGCAGGAATAATCGCCGCCGGCCGCCCCGCGGCTCGGAATGGTTCTCCAGTAAGCTCCGTCCGGTCATGGCCGCCGGCTTCTCCAGCCCCATCAGCTCCAGCGTGGTGGGGGCTACGTCGGGCAGGGCACCATCCTCGCGCAGACGTACATTCGCCAAGGAACCCGCATCCCCCGACCCCGCACCGGAATCCTCATCCAGCTCCGGATCGACCAGGATGAACGGCACCGGGCTGGTGGTGTGGCCGGTATCGATGGCTCCGTCAGGGTAGTACCACTTCTCCACCGTGCCGTGATCGGCCGTGATCAGGGTGGTCACCCCGGCCCTGCGGGCCGCCTCCACGGCCCGGCCCACCTGGGTGTCGACCGCCTGGACCGCCGTCCGGATGGCCTCCTTGTTTTCCACGTGCCCGACCACGTCGGTGTTGCAGAAGTTGGCCACCACCAGATCGTACTGCGGATCGTTGATCTTCTCGATGACCTTCTGACAGACCTCGGCGATGCGCATCTCGGGGATCTGATCATACTCGCCCTCGATCTTGGGTGAGGGGACGATGACCCGGTCCTCGCCGGGAAAGGGCTCCTGGATCTTGCCGTTGAGGTAGAAGGTGATGTGCACGGCTTTCTCCGACTCGACCACCTTGGCCTGTTTGAGCCCCCCTTTGCTGACCACCTCGCTGAGGGTGTCACGGATCTCCCGCTCCGGCGGAAAGGCCACCTGCACCGGCAGGTCCGGATCGTACTGGATCATGGTGGCCATGCGGATGCGCAGGTCCTTCTCGGTGTCAAAGTCCGGGAAACCCTCCTCCAGCAGGCTGCGAGAGATCTCCACCTCCCGCTCGCCGCGGATGTTATAGAAGATGACGTAGTCTCCGTCCTGGAGGGTGCCCACCGGCTGGCCTTTGGCATCGACCAGTACTAGCGGCTCCAGGGCCTCGTCCTCCTGACCGCTGCGGTAGGCCAGACGGACGGCCTGGGACATGGGATAGGTTCTCTTTTGGGCTTCATTCTGTGGCATGCAGGTCTCCAGGGAGATATTGAAACGACGTTTGGCTATGAAATATATATTCTACGACAACTTTCATGAGAAGTCAAGGTTTTCGGGCGAAATTCTTGCCCGGTGATCACGGCGGCGGAGCCCATTCCCCTGTGGTCGTCTAAAAACCTCTTGCCTGCAGGGGTTTTTGGGGGTTATAATAAAAGACCGAGCGAAACGAAGATGTCATCGAAAGGAGAACTCAATGAACAAGCTCGTCCGGCCTTTGATCATCCTGATGGTCCTCGCTATCCTGCCCTCACAGATCGTCCTGGCGGATTCGACGCGACGCCCTGTCGCCTCCTCCTCCACACTGTCTGAGTGGCCCGACCGTTCCCGCACAGAGCGAACGCAACGGTCCCCGCGGCCTCTCTCCGAGCTGCTCGAGCGGCTCCCCCGGCCCCAGGATAAAGAGGTCCTGCGGGCCGCCAAGTCCCGGCTGGAGCCGTTCTTTCGGGAGGAGAAGTCCGACACCCGCCACTCCTACGACGTGCTCCATTACGAGATCAACATGGACATCGATATCTCCGGCGATTCGGTGCGCTCGGCAGTCGTCTTTATCGACGGGGTCAGCGAGACCGACACCCTGACCACCGCGGATCTGGATTTCGGGGGCATGGACATCGACAGCATCACCGTCGACGGCGCTACGGCGGACTATAACCGGCAGGACGACCGGCTCCTGGTCGATCTGGGCACGACGGTCAGCCAGTCCGACAGCTTCCAGTTGGCCGTATATTATCACGGCCGGCCGCAGACCCCGGGCGGCGGCCTGTACATCAGCTCCAACGTGACCTACACCATGTGCGAGCCGGAAGGAGCCCGGAACTGGTTCCCCTGTTACGACAAGCCCTCCGACAAGGCCACGGCCGACATCAGCATCACCATCCCGGACGGCTACATCGTGGCCTCCAACGGGCTGCTGATCGGCGTCGCCAAAGACGAGAAGGCCAAGACGGCCACCTACTCCTGGTCTGAGACCTATCCCATCGCCACCTACCTGATCTCCCTGGCCATCTCCGAGTACGCCACCTTCAGCTACTGGTATGAGGGCGACGAGGACACCATGGAGATCGCCTGCTACGCTCCCCGGGAGGACTCGGCCGACGCCGCCGTCGATTTCTCCAACCTGCCGGAGATGATCGCCTGTTACAACGAGCTATTCGGCACCTATCCGTTCATCGAGGAGAAGTACGGCATGGCCACCTTCCCCTGGGGCGGGGCCATGGAGCATCAGACCTGCACCTCCTGGGGATTCAACATCACCGGCAACAACACCTACGACTGGGTGGTGGCCCACGAGCTGGCCCATCAGTGGTGGGGCGACTGGGTCTCCCCGGACAACTGGAAAGAGATCTGGCTCAACGAGGGTTTCGCCACCTACTCCGAGGCCCTGTGGATGGAATACCTTTACGGCGGCTCCGGCCTGCGGGCCTACATGTCGGAGATGCAGGATTACTATGTCGGGTGGGAGACCGCCAGCGGCCAGAGCTTTCCCATCTACGACCCGCCCTCCGGCTATCTGTTTTCCCCGACCGAATACGATAAGGCCGGATCGGTGTTGCATATGCTTCGCTTCGTGGTTGGCGATTCGACGTTTTTCGACATTCTCAGAACCTACGGATCTAACCATGCTTACGGCAACGCAGTGACCGACGATTTCAAATCCGTCTGCGAGGACCTGTCCGGCCAGGACCTGGACTGGTTCTTCCAGGAATGGATCTACGGGCCTGGATTTCCCAGGTTCTCCTTCGCCTGGAACTACGAGGCCGAGAAGGGGGCCGGGTATCTGGTCAATATCTCCCTGGTGCAGCAGCAGAACGGACCCCTCTTCGAGATGCCGGTAGAGATCGGCATCACCACCGGCTCGGGCACGGTCCTGGACACCGTGCTGGTCGATGAGGAAGCCGAGCAGATTCAGCTGGCCGTCACCGAACAGCCCCTCGGTGTGCAGCTCGATCCCAACGAGTGGCTGCTGTGCGAGAAGGAGGAGGTCCAGGTCACCGAGCCCATCCTGGTGATGGATCAGTCCACCATCGACGACACCGGCGGCGACGGCTGGCTTAATCCCGGCGAGACGGCCGATGTGATCATCACCCTGGAGAACCAGGGCACCACCGCCTGCGGCATCACCGGCATCCTGCGCACCAGCGATGATCAGGTGACCATCGTTGACAGCACGGCCAACTTCGAGGAGATCCGCTTCTTCCAGAGCGGCGACAACGCCCTGACCCCCTTCGTCCTCTCGGTCTCCTCGCAGGCCTCGCCGCACTGGGCTCATTTCACCCTGCTGGTCTTCGCTTCCGGCGATTACCAGGAGACGATCACCTTCCGCCTGCCCGTCGGCGTGCCCACCGTGCTGCTGGTCGATGATGACGGCGGCGGGGATGAGGACCTGTTCTATATCGGGATCCTGGACAGTTTGAATGTCCTCTATGACCTGGTCGATATGGACAAGAGCGGCGTTCTAGACAAAGATCTGCAGACCTTCGACGCGGTCATCTGGTTCACCGGCCTGGAGACGGCCAATACCCTGACCGCGGCCGACCAGGACAGCCTGGCCGCCTTTCTGGATGCCGGCGGGAACCTGCTGGTGGCCGGCAGCGGGCTGGGTAACGATATCGGCGCCAGCGACTTCTACGGCGATTACCTCCATGCCGTGTGGGACGGCGAGACCACCTCGATGCTGCTGCAGGGCGTGGCCGGGGATCCCATCTCCGGCGGCCAGATGATGCTCATCCTCGATCAGGAGGGCCAGCAGGATCATCTCTCCGCCGACGGGGAGGCCGGCACCTCGGTCTGCTTCAACTACGTCGGCGGCGGGGCCGCCGCCATCCGGCATGAGGGTGCCTACAAAACGATGTATTTCGGGTATTCACTGGAATACACCCGTAGCGATAATCCCAGCGCCATGACGCCGCATAAACTGATGGGCAGCATCCTCAGCTGGTTCGGGGCCATCACCCCGGTGCCGGCCGGAGAGAGCCCGGCCGCCGGTCTGCCACGGCGTTACCAGCTGGACCAGAACTATCCCAATCCGTTTAACGCCTCCACCCGGATCGCTTTTCATCTACCCCAAAACGGGCCGGTGGAGCTGACCATCTTCAACGTCGCCGGACAGAGGGTCCGCACCCTGGCCGGCGGCACCTATCCGGCCGGAAGGCACCTTCTGCGGTGGGACGGCCGTGACGACCGCGGCCTGCAGGCGGCCAGCGGTATCTATTTCTGTCAGCTCAGGGCCGGCGCTCACCGCCGCTCGGTGAAGATGCTGCTGTTGCGATAACCTGTTGATGAGCTTATGATTTGCCCCCGCTGTGGGATCAAGATGACCGAACAGAAGCGCAGCTTTCACAAGCAGCGCAAGTGGATCTGCCGCCGCTGCGGACTGGTCCGCATGCAGGAGGTGTGCAAGAGGCGAAAAAAGAATTGACATGTCGGACAAAATCCTATACCTTACCGGGGTATTGATATGCACCGAGAGTTCGAATTGCCATCTCTTCTCACCGGAAGGAGGTTTCTATAGGGTTGTGTCCATTGAGTTTATCCCCGGGCCGGTGGGCCGTCGAGGTCGTCCCCGGGGTTTATTTCAGATGAAGACCGATCATCGGAAAGGAGCATGACATGAGAAAGCTGATGGTTCTGAGCCTGATGGCGGCGCTGATCCTCAGCAGCGCCTGGTTGCTGGCCTGTGGCGGCGGTGAGAAGCAGGCCGGAGAGGAAACCGAATCGCAGGAGACGATGCTGGCGGAGAAGGGCGCGGAGGATAAAGGCGGTGAGGTGAAAGGGGCCGGCTGGAAGGACATCCCCATGTACTCGGGGGCGGAGCAATTTGAGAACGAGATGACCGAGCGGATGTCGACCGCCATGAGCGCCCAGGGCGAGGGAAGGGAATCGAGGGTGCAGTTCTACAAGTCCGGTGATGATTTCGACAAAATCGTCTCGTATTACAAATCTCATATGCCCCGCAAGGGCTGGAAGAAGATCACCGACAAGGAAGAGGAAGAGGGCTGGGGCAGCATGTGGCAGAAGGGTGATCAGGTCCTGGTCAACGTCTCAGTGATCAGAGATGTCGAGGGAGAGTGCGGCATCATTATCGCCAGGCATGAAGGCCTGGATAAATAGATATCCCATCGGCGCGCTGTATCGAGTTCGGCGCTGCTGAACGAATGGCTTCTCAAGGGCCTCCTTACGGAGGCCCTTTTTTTCGCCGAACCGACAGGAAAATCGAGATGTGGGCCCTTTTTGGCACAGGACTTGTATGTAGAGAGAATGGGGCTGCCCTTTCTTTCCCCGCGCGCCCCCTGGGGAGTCGGTAAGTTTATATATGGTAGTTTGTTGAGAGTTTTGTCCGGGGGGTTCCTGACGATCGGAGAACAGGCAGAGCGCCCGGGAAAGCCCCGTTTTTCCATATCTTCCGGAGAACAACGATGGGCCTTGCAGAAACGCGGCAAAGAAAGATCGGCTCTCTCATACAGGGCGATGCCCTGCACGGGGCGGACTTTCTGGATGCCATGGCCGAGCTGGTCATTTACCAGGATTTGGATATGAAGGTCCTGTGGGCCAACCGGGCCTCGGCGGAATCGGTCGGCCAGCCAATGGCACAGTTGCAGGGCAGGCATTGCTATGAGATCTGGCCGCAGCGCAGCGAGCCCTGCGAGGGCTGTCCGGTGGTACGGGCGCGCGCCTCGGGAAAGACCTGCCAGGAGGAGATGACCACCCCCGACGGCCGGGTCTGGCAGATCAGCGCCTATCCGGTGCGCGACCGGCAGAAGCGAATGATCGGACTGCTGGAGGTCACTCTGGAGATCACCGAGCGTAAGCGAACCGAGGAAGCCTTGCGCCAGAGTGAGTTTCGATTCTGCTCCATCTTCGAGACGACTCATGAGGCCATCGGCGCCTCCGGCCCGGACGGGAGGATTATCACCGCCAATCCGGCCATGGCCCGGATGCTGGGCCTGAAAGATCCGGAGGAGCTGATCGGCCGGCCGGCCGTCGATCTGTACGCCGATCCGGAGGACCGCCGGGAGTTCTTCGAAACCCTAAAAGCACAGGGCTATGTCGAGAACTTCGAGATTACCCTGACCAGGCAGAACGGCCGTCGCGAGCCGCTTCACATCCTGGGCAATGCCACCCTGCACAGCGATAAGAGCGGCCATGCCGAGCGCATCGATTTCGTCTTCAGCGATATCACCGAGCGCAAGCGGGCCGAGAAAGCCCTCCGGGAGAGCGAAGAAAAGTTCCGCACCATCACCGAGAACATCAACGTCGGCATCTACCGCAACACACCGGGCCCCCATGGATGCTTTCTGGAGGCCAATCCGGCCATCGTGACGATGTTCGGCTATGACAGCCGGGAGGAATTCATCCAGGTACCGGTCTCCAGACTCTATCACGATCCCGACCGCAGGCAGATGTTCAATGGGAAGATGCTCCGGGCGGGATTCGTCAGGGATGAGGAAATTCTGCTGATGAGAAAGGATGGCACCCCTTTCTGGGGATCGGTCACCGCCGTGGCGATCAAGGATGAATCCGGGGAAGTGAAATACTATGATGGCGTCATCGAGGACATCTCGGAACGCAAGCGGGCGCAGGAAGAGCGGACCAAAAACTTGCAGAAGCTCCAGAGTCTGCTGGCGGGGATCATCCATACCATGTCGGTGATGGTCGAGACCCGAGATCAGTATACCGCCGGACATCAGCGGCGGGTGGCCATCCTGGCCCGGGAGATCGCCCGCGAGATGAAGCTTTCGGAGGATATGATCGAAGCCATCTATATGTCCGCCCTGATCCATGACATCGGGAAGATCGCCATCCCCGCCGAGATTCTCAGTAAGCCGACCAAGCTGAACGAGGTGGAGTATTCCATCATCAAGACCCATCCCCAGGTGGGATATAACATACTCAAAGGGATCGAGTTTCCCTGGCCCATCGCCGACCTGGTCCTCAAGCACCACGAGCGAATGGACGGCAGCGGCTATCCCCAGGGGCTCTCCGGGGATGAGATCCCCCTGGAGGTCAGGATCCTGAGTGTCGCCGACGTGGTCGAGGCCATGGCCTCCCACCGTCCCTACCGCGCCGCCCTGGGGACCGGTAAGGCCCTGGAGGAGATCACCCAGAACAAGGGCGTCCTTTATGATTCGGAGGTTGTCAAGGCCTGTTTGAAGATCTTTTATGATCACAAATTCGAATGGGAGCAGTAAACGGTTTCACTCCTCCAGAGAGTGCTCACCGGACGCCCGGCGGAACCTATTCCGCCGGTTTTTTCATGCCGGAAAGGGATTTATTGACTTGAAATCAGGCCTGAAAAACTGTATCATTACAAGCAAATCAACTATCTTTACCAGGTGAGGGAACGGTTATGTCCACTCGCAAAGCGAAACCGACCTCCAGCGTCGAGAAGGTCTGGCTGGAAAGATCCGGAAGGGAACTGCGCTATCCTAAACGGGAGCATGTCGGCATCATCGAGGTGTCCAATTTTCCCGATCTGGGAAAGCTGACCGCCCAGCGTTTCATCGAGTGGGTTCAGGCCGATCCGGAGGGCGTTGTGGCCCTGCCCACAGGAAAGACGCCGGAACATTTCATCGGGTGGGTCAAGCATTATCTGGACAACTGGGACCGACCGGAGGTCCGGAAGGATCTGGCGGCCGGCGGCGTCGATCCAGCCGTCCGTCCGGAATTCGGCGGCCTGCGGTTCGTTCAGATCGACGAGTTCTATCCCATCGACCCGGAGCAGACCAACAGCTTTTACTATTACGTCAATAAATACTACATCGACGGATTCGGTCTGGACCCCGACAAAGCCCTGCTGATCGACGCCTCCCGGATCGGCATCCCCGAGGGGAAGACCTTCTCCGACATCTTCTTCGGCGACGAGGTGGATCTGTCATTGCGCGTCCGCCAGGCCCGCAGCCGGGTGGAGCGGCTCCAGCAGGATGTCCTGACCGAGGTGGATCAGTGGTGCACCGAGTACGAGCGGCGCATTCGGGAGATGGGCGGCATCGGGTTCTTCCTCGGCGGCATCGGCCCGGACGGGCACATCGCGTTCAACGTCCGGGGCTCGGATCTGTTCTCCACCACCCGGCTGACGCCGACCAATTATGAGACCCAGGCGGCGGCCGCCACGGACCTGGGCGGCATCGAGGTGGCCCGCAAGCGGCTGGTCCTGACCATCGGGCTGCGGACCATCACCTATAATCCGGACGCGGTGGCCATCATCATGGCGGCCGGAGAGGCCAAGGCCCCGATGGTCAAGGACGCCGTCCAGCAGCCCCGCAGCAACCGCTATCCGGCCACCATCCTGCACGGGCTGGACCAGGCCCGGTTCTATCTCACTCGGGGTGCCGCCCGTCTGCTGACCGACCGGGTCTACGTGGATATCAAGCGCACCGCCCAGCTGTCAGATGAGACAGTCGAGCGGGTGGTTATCGATCTGGCGGTGGATCGCAACAAACATCTCCGAGATCTCCGTGAGAACGATTTTCGGGTGGTCCGTTCCTCAGCCGAGGTATTATCCCGTTTCGGCGGCGATGTCGGGGCCGTGACGGCAAAGGTCGAGAAAAGTCTCCAGGAGAAGATCGAGCGCGGCCGCCTGGTGCCGGAGAAGACCACCTATATGCATACCGCCCCGCATCACGACGACATCATGCTGGGCTACCTCGGCTACCTCATCCATCTGGTCCGTCCGCTGACCAATCAGCATACTTTCAACTACGCCACCAGCGGTTTTACCGCAGTGACCAACACCTATATGGAGCGGCAGCTGAAGAATCTGAAGCGGTGGATTATCTCCGATGAATTCTCAGATCTCATGGATGAAGAATATTTTCAGCCGGATTTCCACATCGGGCGCAATCGCGACGTGTTCCAGTACCTGGACGGCGTAGCCGCCAGAAGCAACACCATGAAGAGTGAGGGTGACGCCCGCCGGTTGCTGCGCAGCCTGATGTTCCTCTATGAGGAAAGCAATCTGCCCCAGCTACTCAACCGTATCGATGAGCTGATCAACTATTTCGAGACGCAGTACCCCGGCAAGAAGGATCTGCCGCACATCCAGCAGCTCAAGGGCATGGTCCGGGAGTGGGAAGCCGACCTGCTGTGGGGCTATTTCGGATTTCACACCCACTCGGTCAACCACATCCGGCTGGGATTCTACAAAGGCGAGATCTTTACCGAGCTCCCGGAGATGGAGCGGGACGTGATGCCGATCTATCGGATCATGGAGCAGAACAAACCCGACGTAGTCACCGTGGCACTGGATCCGGAGGGCAGCGGCCCGGACACGCATTATAAGGTCCTCCAGGTCATCACCGAGGCTCTGCGCCTGTATGAGAAGATCAACCCCCGGGTCCAGGTGCTCGGCTACCGCAATGTCTGGTATCGGTTCCATCCCTCCGAGGCGAACGTCTTCGTGCCCGTCTCGCTCAATTCCATGGCCATCCTGGAGAATGCCTTCATGCAGTGTTTCGGATCCCAGCGGGAGGCCTCTTTTCCCAGCTATGAATACGACGGCCCTTTCTACCGCCTGGCCCAGGAGATCATGGTCCAGCAGTACCTGAGGGTGAAGATATGCCTGGGCCGGGAGTTCTTCGGCTCCCATACCAGCCCCCGGATGAGAGCGGCCCACGGCCTGGTCTTCCTCAAACAGATGGACCTGGAAGAATTCTATCAGCGATCGATGGAGCTGCGCACCAGCATGCAGAAGAGCTGAGATATGTCCTTCGAGCGGTTCTACATGCAGATCTTCGGCCTGGGGCTGCTGGTTTTGGTGGCTCATTTCGGCTCCCGGATCACCCGGCGGCTGAAGATCGGCGAGGTGGTCGGTCAGGTGCTTGGCGGGCTGGTGGTCGGACCGGTCCTGCTGCTGTTCGTCGAGCATCGTTTCCCCGAGTATCGGGAGGCGCTCAGCTCCATCCATTTTTTCACCTTCGTCTTCCTCAGCCTGATCGCCTTCGGCATCGGCGACGAGCTCAACCGGAAAAAGCTCAAGAGCATCGGCAGGGGAATACTGCCGCTCTCACTCATCGAGGGATTCTTCACCTGGTTCTGCGTCACCGGGACATTCCTGGCTCTCGGTTTCAAGCCTATCGAGGCGCTCCTGATCGGCAGCATCGGCATCGCCACCGAGCCGGCGGCCACCTTCGCCATCATGAACAAGTTGGACATCGGCGGAAGGATGCGCAGCATTCTCGGCGGGATGGTCGTTCTCGATGACGTCATCGAGATCGTGGTTTTCTCCATCACCTGCCAGGCGGCTCTGATCATCGCCAGCGGCGGGTCCTTCTCCCTGTCCAACCTGGCTCTGCCGGTGACACGAGAGCTGTTGCTGGCCCTGCTGATCGGCCTGGCCATCTTCGTCGTTTTGAAGCTCGCTTTGGAACGAAGGTGGCTGCGGCCCGAGAGCGCCGGGACCAAGGCCAGATCCTTCATCGGCCCGGAGTTTCTCTCCCGGCTGATCTCCGAGCTGCCCGGCCCCTCCGTGGAAGTCTTCATCATCGTGGCCGGCTGCGTCTGCCTGGGGGTCGGGGTGGCCATGCACTGGCACCTGCCCTTTCTGATCACCGCCACCAGCGCCGGCATCCTGATCTCCAATTTCTATTCCAGAGAGGTCTTCCAGTCACTACGCATCGAGAGCGCCACCTCGATGTACACCCTGGTCTTCTTCGCCCTCATCGGCGCGAACGCCGATATCAGCGCCTTCCATCACGAGAACCTGCTGTTCATCGGCGCCTATGTCGTGGCCCGTTCGGTCGGCAAGATGGGCGGCTCCTGGCTGGGCTGCCGGATCACCGGTGTGGAAAAACGGATCACTCAGACGCTGCCCCGGCTGATGCTGCCCCAGGCCGGGGTGGCGGCGGTGGAGGCCTTCTACGTGGCCGCCGTTCTGGGGGATGAGGGAAGAACGGTCCTCAGCATCATCCTTCCCGGCCTGATCTTTTTCGAGACAATCGGCGTGCTCTCCTCGGAGCGGGCGCTGATGAAATGGCGTTCCTGGGCGACGGGAGGGGGAGAGCTGATCTGTGAGGAGGATGTGATCCGGGAGAAGCTCGCCTCGCACCCCCTGCTGGTGAGTCAGGTTCTCCATCCGGACACTCTGCGTGTTCCGCTGGAGGTCTCCTCCAAGGGCGAGGCTATCTGGGAGCTGATCCGGACCATTCAGCAGGCCGGCTTCATCGAGAACCCCGGCCTGGTCCTGGAGACCATACTGGAACGGGAACGGCAGGGCGGCGTCACCCTGGGGGACGGGATCGCTATCCCTCACGCCCGGCTGCCGGAGCTGAAGCAGCCGGTCGTGGCCATGGGGATTCTGCCGGAGGGCCGGCCGATCCAGGTGGGAGGCGCCGGCGATCAGCCGGTGGATATCATGTATCTGGTGCTATCGCCTCCGGAACCGCCCGAGCTGCATATCCAGGTGCTGGCCGCCATCGCCCGGCTGCTGCGCGTCGAGGAGGCCAGAGACGGCCTGCGTCATGCCGGGAACATCCAGGAGGCCATGGAGATTATCAACAAATATTCTCAGGGACTGGTTTGTTGAGAAACACTATCACAGGGGGGCGTCCGATGAGATGTTCGAGAGCGCTGGTCGTCGTCTGCGTGGGTCTGATCCTGGCCCTGGCTGTGGCCGGTCGGACCGGCGCCGAACCTCAGCCGCTGGACAGGCTCCAGGAACATCTGGGGAGGCTCGTCGAAGGCGGAGCCGAGCCGCTGCCGAAACCCGGATCGCTGGCCCGGCGCCTGGGCGATGCGGAAACGGTCTATGAATATGTCCGCGACCGCATCGAATTTCAGGACTACCGGGGGCTTCTTCAGGGTCCGCTGGGAACCCTTCGCTCCGGTGCGGGCAACGATCTGGATCAGAGCCGCCTACTGGCCGAGATGATCGGCCATCTGGGGGGGCGATGCCGGTTTGCCCGCGGTCAGCGAAAGGACGAGTCCGGCAAATGGGTGGAGCATTACTGGGTCCAGACCCAGGACGGAGACAGATGGAAGGATCTCGACCCGGCTTTTGCCCATCTGTGGGAGGAAGAAGGGATGATCAAGCCCGGTGATACCATGACAGCCTTTCCGGCCAGCCTGATCCACCGGGTGTCTCTGACGGTCAGATACCGGGTCAGGGAATCGGACCGTGTTCAGGAACATTCAGTTCTGGAGAAGGAGTTCGATATCGCCGATCTGTATGGCGTCTCGCTGACCCTGGCCAACCGTTTCGACGGCCGCACAGAGGACGGCCGGTTCGTTCTGGAGGTCATTCAGCCGGTGCTGGAGCTGGGCGACGAGGTCTTTCCGGGCGAGATGTTCCCCGAACAGGCAGGCCAGAAATCACCTCCGGCTGCCTCCCGTCTGCAGGGCGTTTTTGAAAGGACCGGGCCGGACGAGGCCTCCGCCCCGCCGGCCCGCCCGCCCCTGGAGGTGCTGGCCCAGAACATCGATGTCAAGCTGACCTCACCGGAGGGACGTCAGGACCGGTTCATCTATACCGTCTTTGACCGGGAGCAGGAAGAGACCATTGGTCGCGGCCTCCTGGATGGTCTGATCAATGCCGTGGCCTTTTGTTTTTCGCCGGCGCCGGTGGACCCGGACCTGGCCCGGAATCAGCTACTCGAGGATGCTGCTGGCGTCCAGCTGCTGATCGAGTCTCTGCGCCGGATCTCAGCCGACGACTTTTCTCCCGCAGAGCCGCCTGCGGAACTGGGGCCCGAGGAGCGGGCCGGCATCAACCTGGCCCTGGAGGATGGAAACCGGGCCGTGGCTCAGGCGGTGCTGATGAATTACCTGCAGCGTTCGGATGAGGCCCTGGGCGATCTGGATGTTCCCTTCCAGGCTTCCGTCTTCCGGGGCGCCCCCCGGGCGATCATGGCCTCGGTGAGCTTCTTGAGCGACCGCCTGCGATACGATCTCGATCTGCGCCGGAACCCGGCCACCTATGTGCTGCCCGAGGGCGTCGACCGGGAATGGTCCCGCTTTCTCAACTATCACCGGGGTCTCTACGAATCACGCCTGGAGGGCGCGGTGATGCTCTCCTTCACCGGTCAGGCGGGGATCACGGCCGGCGATGTGCTGGCCGCAGCCCGGGAGCAGGAGATCCCGCTGCGGGCCATCGTCAGGAGGAACCGGAGGGATCTTTCCGCCGTGGCGCTCACGACGAGCGCCAAACCCAAGATCAACAAGGCCATCAATGCCGGCCGGACGGTGCTGCTGCCGGAGCGTCCGGTGGTCCTGGCCGGCGCCGAGCGGATGGCCTGGTTCGAGTTCGATCCGGTCTCCGGATATATCGACGGCGTCTTTCCCTCGGGCAAGCACCAGGCCATGACCGAGTATATCCTGGAGGATATCGTCATGAAGGGCCTGGTGTCGCAGGCCATGTCCTATCTGGTCTCCACGGTGGCCGGGTACTATTTCAGCATCGCCACCGGATTGGGCCATTTCTACGCCTGCCTGCTGGACCTGGAGACGCCCAATACCCCCTGTTTCGGCACCGGCGAGGTGTGCGGGCCGGCCAAGTCCGATGCGGTCATGTTCTGCACCGCCTTCAAGAACGCCCAGCAGGGTTTTGAGCTGGGCATGGGCTGGGCCGAGACGGACATCACCGGAATGTTTCCCTGGCCCAACGCCTGGGAGAAACTGGCTGGAGAGCCCTGCGCCCGGGGCGCCTCTCTGGGTCTGAAGATCTTCGGCTGCGGGAACTAGGAGGAGCGATGCAAAGTCCGACGCGTCAGACGACGGCCACAGCGTTGCCTGCCGGCAGGGTCAGGTGCCTCATCGTCACCGTCTGCCTGGCTTTGTTCACGGCAGGTCTTTTCTCCGCCACCGCGGCCGCTGATATCCAGGAGCAGGAGCCCAACGATAAGCTCGATCAGGCTCAGACGGTCACCTTTCCCGGCCGGATCTCCGGCGCTTTTTCCGACTGGGCCCAGAAGGACATCTATGCCCTCACCGTGCCGGCCGGAGGGCTGCCCACCCTGTATGCCGTCCTGACCAACACCAACGAGCTCAACCCCACCCTGGAGCTGCTGGACGGTGAGGGAAAGCTTCTGACCAAATCCGATTTTTTCAAAGAAGGTCAGGGCGAGTATCTGACCAGTCTGCTGCTCGAGCCGGGCACCTACCACCTGCAGGTCAGCCGGCACGGCTCCCGGGAGCAGGAGGGGCTGCCCTATATGCTGAGCCTCGGGCCGGCGCCCGAGGTGACCTCCGAACAGGTCAGGGCGGCCCTCGACCGGGCCCTGGATTACCTCGTCTCCCAGCAGGGCGAGGACGGCGGCTTTCCCATCGTCAAGCTGGGCATCGTCTCCGCCCCGGCCTTCGCCGTGCAAGCCTGGCTGGGCGCCGACTGCCTGGAGCGGGACGACTGGGAGGCTATCTACCGGGCTATCGATTTCGTCAAATCTTATTATCATGATCCCGCAGATTACAAGGATGACCGTCACGGGCTGCTCCATGCCGGGACCATCTTCGGCAATAAGCTGATGTACGAGCACGGCATCGCCCTGACCGCCCTGATCGAGGCCTATGCCTATGGCGCCGGCGATGAGCTGGCCGCAATCATCGAGCAGGGGCTCGATTTTCTGTACCGCGCCCAGCTGACCGAGGAGCGCCCGGCCCTGATCAACGGCCCCATCGGGACGGATTCAAAGTATTACGGCGGCTGGCGTTACACCGCCGATGCCACCGATGCCGATCTGTCGGTCTCCGGCTGGCAAATCATCGCCCTGACTGCGGCCGGCGGCGCCGGGTTCGAGATCCCCCGGGACCGTCTGGGCAAGGCCCTGACCTTTGTCCGCCGCTGCTGGAAGGAGGATCATGGGGAGTTCGCCTACATGCCCGACGGACAGGTGATGACCGGCCGTAATGCCATGGGCGCTCTATCTATGCAGCTACTCGGCGCCGGCGACGACCCCCTGGTACAGCGGGCCCTGAGGACCATCCTCACCCGGGCGCCGGCCTGGGAGGGCGAGCCCTACGGCGAGTATCCCTTCTACTACTGGTATTACGGCACCCGGGCGGCCTATCTGGCCGGCGGCGAGATCTGGGAGGTGTGGAAGCAGGCCACTTGCGGTATGCTCGTCCGCCACCAGAATCCCGACGGCAGCTGGGCGCTGACCGGCAAGGAAGCCCACAAGCTGGACCCGGTCTACGGCACCTCCCTGGGCGCCCTGATCCTGGAAATCTGCTGCGGCAGCCCGCCCATTTATCTGCGGGCTGATAAGGCCCCGCCGAGGAAAGCGCCGCCGCGCAACCAGATCAGCGTGGCCATCGAGAATCCGCCCCCCGATGCTCAGGTTCAGGGCCCGGTGGAGATCCGGGCCGTCCCGGAGGTTCCTCAGGGCACAGAGGTTGCCCGGGTGATCTTCTCTCTGGACGGTGAGGAGTTGGGCGAGCTGACCGAGGGCCCCTGGGTCTGGGAGGTCGATCTGGGACCCGGTATACGGCCGCACGCCTTCACGGTGACGGCCGAGAACGACCTGGGCAGGCAGGCCAGCCATACGGTGGCCACCAGGGCCGGGCAGGACCGCATCGGGGTGCGCATCGTCTCACCCCGGGCCGGGGTGGTCCTGGGCGTCCGGGAGCTGTTCGTACGGGCCAGCGATCACGCCGATTCTCCGCTGGACAGCCTGATCGTCATGGTCGACAGCGCGGTCGTCTCCCGCGGGACCGAGCCGGAGATCAAGATCCAGCACGATTTCGGCACGGTGGGCGGCCAGCGGATCGAGGCCCGGGCGGTCAACGCCCTGGGCACCGCGGCCGAGGATGTGGTCACCCTGGCCGAGGAGCGGCCCCTGGAGGTGGATCTGGCCGCCACGGTCACCGACGCCGGCAACAATTACATCCTCGATCTGGAGAAAGAGCGGTTCCAGGTCCTGGAGGACGGTATTTCGCAGACCATTCTACGCTTCAGCCGGGAGCTGACCCCGGTCTCCATGGCCGTGGTCATGGATGTCAGCGGCAGCATCAGACGGCACCTGTCCGGCGTCCAGCAGGCCGCCGGACAGTTCGTCTCGCAGATCCGCCCGGAGGACCGGGTGATGATCATCGAGTTCTCCGATCAGGCCCGGATGGTGCAGAACTTCACCTCCGACGTCGGCCGGCTGAAGAGCGTCATCGATAAGAGCAAGGCCCGGGGCGGCACGGCCCTCTACGATGCCGTGGTCATGGCCTGCGACCATCTCAAGCGCCAGCAGGGCCGCACGGCCGTCATTCTGCTGACCGACGGCAAGGACGAGGACGCCAAAGGCACCAAACCGGGCAGCAGGAACACCTTCGAACAGGCCGTCGAGGCGGCTAGGGAGAGCGGCGTGACCGTCTATGCCCTGGGGCTGGGCAAGGGTGTGGCTACCGAGGTGCTCGAGGACCTGTCCCGGAGAAGCGGCGGCCGGGCCTATTTCCCGCCCACGGTGGAGGATCTGCGGGAGGTCTACGGTCGGGTGGCCGAGGAGCTGCGCAGCCAGTACACCATCGGGTATTCATCGACCAACCGCCAGCGGAACGGGGCCTGGCGTGAGCTGGAGGTCACGGTGCCGGGAACCGATTACCTGGTCCGGACGAAGAAAGGATATTTCGCCCGATGACCGGGAAAGAGACCTTCCGCCTGGCCACCTTCAACGTCAACTCCCTTCGCGCCCGGATGGAGATCGTGCTGGATTGGCTGGAGCGGCACCGGCCGGACGTTCTCTGCCTGCAGGAGATCAAGGTCCAGGACGCCGATTTTCCGGCCGGGCCGATCGAGGACGCCGGCTATTCTGTCGTCTTCAGAGGCCAGAAGGCCCATGCCGGAGTGGCCATTATCAGCCGCCAGGAGCCGCAGGAGGTGGCCTGGGGGCTGGACGATGAGGGCCCGCCGGACCAGGCCCGCCTGATCCGGGCCGTCATCGCCGGGGTGCCGGTGGTCAACACCTACGTGCCCCAGGGACGCTCGGTGGATTCGGAGCATTTCCAGTACAAGCTGGACTGGCTGGCCCGGATGGAACGGTTCTTCGAGCGCCATTACGCGCCCGACGAACCGCTGGTCTGGGTCGGGGATCTCAATGTGGCCCGCGAGGAGATCGATGTCTACGATCCGGTGCGGCTGAAAGAACACGTCGATTTCCATCCCCTGGCCCGGAAAGCCCTGGAGAACATCCTGGGATGGGGATTCGAGGACGTCTTCCGGCGGCATCATCCCGGGGAAGCGAATCAATACAGCTATTACGATTACCGGGCGCCCCGGGCCATTGAGAACGGTACCGGCTGGAGGGTGGACCACATCCTGGCCACCCGGCCGCTGGCCGAGCGATCCATCGATTCCTGGATCGACCTGGAGCCTCGACAGATGAAGCGGCCCTCCGATCACACCGTACTGGCGGCCGATTTCCGGATCGGCTGATCATTGGCGATGCTCTGGCCAGCGCCGGCCGCGCTGGCGCTCATCGAACAGACGAAGCTCAGGAAGAAATACCTGCAGGAGGTTTCCGATGAAACCGAAAGAGGGTCAGGACGTCATCATCAGCCCCGATACCCGGCGCGACCATCGCATACCTCCAGGGCAGCGGCTGACCCAGCACTGGCCGGTGCTTCATGCCGGCAAGATCCCGGAGTTCGACCCGGAGACCTGGCGATTTCGTATCTTCGGGCTGGTCGAGGAAGAGGTCGAGCTGACCTACGAGGAGTTCATGGCCCTGCCGATGGTCAGGATCTACTCCGATATTCACTGCGTCACCGGCTGGTCCATGCTGGATTTTATCTGGGAGGGGGTGGCTGTGGAGGAGATCCGCACACTGGCCGCAATCTCGGAGAAAGCCAAGTACGTTATGGTCCATGGGCTGGGGGGCTATACCACCAACCTGCCGCTGGAGGACTTCTTCGCCGAGGATGTCCTCTTCGCCCACCGGGTGGACGAAAAAGACCTGATCCCGGAGCACGGCTATCCGTTGCGTCTGGTGGTCCCCCGGCTGTATTTTTGGAAGAGCGCCAAGTGGGCCAATGGGTTGGAGTTCATGGAGAAGGACCGTCCCGGATTCTGGGAGGAGTACGGCTATCACATGCACGGCGATCCATGGAAGGAGGAGCGGTACGGGGGACGGTAGAGCTCACCTCTCGCTCCGTGGTTAAAAAAGGCCTCCCTGACAATCCAGGGAGGCCTTTTTATGTTCAGCGATAAAAATCCGATCGACAGCTAGATGCTGGCGACCAGCGACACCCGAACGGTTCTCAATCCGCCGGGGATCACGCCGTAACTGTCGGCATCGACCAGGTGCTCTTTATTAAACAGGTTGTAAACCTGAAGGCTCAGGTTGGCATTGAGCTGGTCGATCGGCAGCCTGACGCCGGCCCGGAGATTAATCAGGGCAAAGGTGTCGAACGTGTCACTCCACCTGTCCTCGTCGCCATACTCTGCCGACTCCAGCTTGATCGGCAGGTCGCCGTCCAGGGCGTAGTAACGGCCGTACCAGTTGATGTCCGCTCCGCCGAAAAACCGCGGCTGCTCATAGGTGACCCCGAAGGACAGCATGGTCTGCGGACCGCTGGCCACGTGGGTGTCGACCAGATCCTTGAAGTAGAAATCCTCCCCCGTTTCGGCGTTCTCGCCGAATACCCGCGGCTCGCCGTCGTCGTCGAACTTGGCCTCGTCGAGGATCTCGCTCCACACGTTGTCCATGTACGTCACCGAGCCGCGAATGCCCAGACCCTCGGGGATGCCGGAATCTTTGAAGGCCTTGGCCAGGTCGGCGGCCATCTCCACCTCAATGCCGCGGTGACGCGATGAGCCGATCAGCTCGGTGCGCTCCCCGGTGCGGCTGTAACCGGGCTGGCCGGCTTTGGAGGGGTCCTCGATCTCGGTGCTCTTGTCGCTCCAGGTCATCTGGTAGAGGTTCACCTTGGCCTGCAGGGGATCGGACCTCCAGCCGAAGCCGAACTCGATGTCGGTGAGCTTCTCGTCCTTCGGATCCGGATGCGGGCGTCCGTAGTTGTAGAAGACGCCCAGGTCCGGCTCGTTGCGAACCAGGGAAACGTTCCCGAAGACGTTGAGGTTCTCGTTGACGTTGTAGTTGATGCCGAACTTCGGCTGTACAAAAGACGTGGTACGGTCCAGGTGGACCAGCTCGAACTTGACGATCTCGCCATCTCTTCCGTGCATGATGAACTCGCCATCGCCATAGGCGCCCTCGGGGGGAACGTCCTGGCCGGACAGCTCCCCGCTGTCGTCATCCACGATGCCGTCGCCGTCCTCGTCCATGCCCACCTGCACGCCCACGCCGTTGTCGCTGGGCATATCCTCGTCCAATTTATAGGTCAGCGAACGAAACTGCAGCGCCGTCATAACGTTCATCCGGCCGTCCAGAAAGGTCCAGTTGCCGTTGCCGAAGAGGGTGAACTGCGGCTTGGTGCCGTGATAGTCGCGGTATTCGGTGTTGTAGGTGGGATTATCGGGCCGCGTCCAGCTGAAGAACGGGAAGTCGGTTTCGTTCTCCATGTCCCCCTGATAGAGGATCCGCCTGAACCGCTGGACCTCTCCGTCCAGATCGATGAGGCCATACGAACGGTTGGCCTTGCCCTCGATTCCGTAGGTGTTGCTGACATAACCGGGATGATCGGCCCACCAGTAACGGGCCTCGCCGCCGACGGTGACCGTGACCAGATCTTCCACCGTGGTCTCGTAGTTGGTCAAGATACCATACTGGTTATGGATAGAATACGAGGTCCGCTGGTAGGGATCGTTCTCCAGGATGAAATCCATGTTCTCCAGAACGCCATCGCTGTCTCGGTCATGGTTGAACTGATTGTAGGGTCCTCCGCCGAACTCGCCGGGGACGAAACCGGCAAAATTGAGCGACGAGCCGCCGCCGCGGCCGATGGACCCGAACAGGGTGGTATTCAAGGCCGATTTCTCGTCGAACTCGTAGGAGTGGTGGAACTCGAGCTGTGGTTTATGGTAAAAATTGTGAGCCAGCGAGACCCATCCGCCGCCCACGCACTCGCGCACGCCGTCGGTCAATCCGAGGTTCTCCTGGCCGAACAGGCCCTCAGGAAGTGTCTTTGCGTAGCTCTCGCGAATAAAATAGGATGGGCTGGCGTCGTAGCCGTATTTCTCGAAAAACTCGATAGGACCGGAGTATGAGTACCCATGTTCCTGAGGTGCTCCGTGGAGGACCATCTTCAAGGACTGTTGGTCAGACATGTAGTAGGCCGCGGACAGATAATAGTTCAAGGCCTGATAATACGACCCGAACCGGGAGGACTGGCCCGTCTTCCGTTCCACCTTTAGCGCCAGGGCGAACTTGTCGTTCAGCAGCCCGCTGTTGTAATTGAGCCCGAACATGATCAACTCCGGATCGCCCCAGTTGAACTGCGCTCCCAGGGATCGTCTGGGAGCAGGATTGAGGGTGACGATATTCATCGAGCCGCCGAAAGTGCCGGCGCCGTACAGGGCCGAGCCGGCGCCCCGCTGCACCTGGATATTGGAAGCCCCCGAGGAGACCGCGCCCCAATTAGACCAGTAGACGGCTTTCGATTCGGGATCGTTGGTCGGGATCCCATTGATCATCACCGAAACACGGTTCTGTTCGAAGCCGCGAACTCGCAAAGTGGACTCGCCGTTGCCGACGCCATCCACGGCGATGGCATAGACGCCAGGCGTGCCCTGCAGCAGCAGAGGCGCGTCCTGCCCGTGGAACTCCTCCTGGATGCGATCGGTGCTCACGTCGGTGAAGGCCACGGGGGTCTCCCGTTCCCGGGCGCGGTTGGCGGTGACCACGATGTCCATGCCGGTGATGACGGTCGGCTCCAGGGTGAAGTTAACGATCGCGGTCTCATCCTCCACAACGGTCACTGAGGTTTCGGTCACCTCATACCCGATGAATGACACGCTGAGCGTGTACCTGCCTGCCGGCACGTCAAGGATAACGTACCGGCCGGCCATGTCCGTGGCAGCACCTAATGAGGTACCCATGACGACTACATTGGCGCCGGGCAGTGTATTGCCCGTTCTCGCATCGGTGATCTCGCCGGAGATGATGCCCTCGGCGGCAAAGGCGGGCAGAGACAGGGCGAGGAACAGAAGCGCGATAAACAATGCCGCGGTGAGATGATGTCTTGTCGCTGACATTTTCGCGTCTCCTTGTAAGTGGTTCTTTATGAAACGGCTCTCCGTTGCCAGTTGTTGATCATGGCCCATGTATGAACCACCTCCTTTTCGGTTGAAGGCAAAAGCTGATCGGTGGAAGTCTCACTGAAAAGTTCAGATTGACGCAGGAACCCAATGACCCCCAAGGAAAGGTATGCGAGTTCCAGCCTGTGTCAAGGATTTTCTTTAGATATATTTGGAATTGAAATTATGGAAGGAATTCAAATTATAGAAGAAAAAAAGAGGAGCGGGGAACGTGTGCTGCGGTCCAAGGGAAAAGATGGCTTGCCGTGCTCTAACCTTCTCCGGGTGTACGACGTTACCGATGAAGCTTTCTTGTCCTGCTGTCGGATTGTATTGTATGCCGAAAAAAATGCAATTTGATCCGGCCGTCGGGTCCATGATCTGGCCAACGAAGGTTCAACTCACTCCGCCGTCGGGTCCACGATCTTGCCGATGAACAGGATCGTCCCCGACTGGGTCTCCCGGATCATGAAGACGAACGGCCGATTGGCTTTGAACTGGAAAGTTTCCGGGATGCCGGAAAATTCCATCTCCACCGAGGTGACCGCCGCGGCCTCGGTGCCCTCCTCGTTCACCTCGACGAAGGTCTTGTGCTTGACCTTGCTGATCCACACGGGAAGATCCTGGTACATCCGGGTAAAATCGGCCAGGTTGGGATCGAAAGCGATACCCATGCCCAGGGCAGCCAAATCATTGCTCAGCTCCCGGTCGTATTCCAGTGTGAACCTGGGGATGAAGACATCCGCCGAATCGCTGATGAACGAGCCCAGCCAGGCGGCGACATTTTCCGGCGTCATCTGCGCGATCAGATCGTTGGGTTCTATCTGCCCCTCGGGGAGAAACAGGACCATGCTGTAGGAACCGTCGCCATAGGGCAGCTCGACGGCTCGAAAATCCTCATGGGAAAGGTGCCGGTGGATCGTCTTCTGGGACATCATCGGGCAGGTGACGGTCGATCCGTCCAACAGATAGAAGGGCTCGTCCTGCGTCTGGCTCTCGTCGAACTGATAGACCCAGTCACCCTTGAAGTAGATGGCGTTGATCAGAAACATGCAGATCAGGGGATCGATGGGGTCGTCGACGATCTTCTCGATCTTGCCGTTGGTGTTCTCCTCCACCCAGGCGTTGATGGTCGGGGCCGCCTCAGGCAGGGAGAAATTCAGGCCGGTCACCAGGGCGTCGAAATACTGCTGGCAGAGCCCCAGGAAATCGGTCTCCGGCGCCGGGAAACCGGGCTGCCTGTACCAGATGGAATTGGCGATGTCGAACTGCACCAGAGGATCCAGACCGGTCAGCAGATCGATGAGATGGCGATAGGACCCGTTGATCTCCTCCGGAGTCAGGCCGGAGAGCTCCAGCGTCTGCTCCATGGCCTCCCGAGTCTCGCCGTCGGCGCCGTTGAGCGTCATGCCAAGAGCCATGGAGACGCTCAGTGGGGAGATGAATAGGTTGGAATCGCCCTGGGCGGCGTTGATCTGCCGAAACAGTTTCAGCCCAAACTCGTTATCCGACTCGATGAGGGCCTTCTCGGCCTCCGAGAGATCGAGCGGATCGGTGGATGCCGGTCCGGTAGAAGATTTTTCCGAACAGGACCACAGCAAAGCGGCCAGAACGATGGCCATGACCAGGATCGCGAACCGGCTCACGGTTCCGTGTCGGGCGAACATCTTCATCGCCTCCTTCGTACGATTACATCATTTCGGGTCTCTTCATCTTCCCGAATACGTGCGGACTCATCCCGCGGTCGGATCCACGATCTTGCCGATGAACAGGATCGTTCCCGTCTCTTCCTCCCAGATGACGAAGACGAACGGCCGGTCGACGTGAAATTGGGAATCGTCGATCCCGTCGATCATGACCACCGAGGTGACCGCCGCCGCGGTGGTGCCCTCCTCGTCGACCTCGATGAAGGTTTTGTGCTTGACCTTGTCGATCCATACCCCTCCGCCGGCGAACATCTGAGTAAAATCCGCCGCCGGGGTGAAGGCGACCCCCATGCCCAGGGCCGACAGGACCTCCTTCAGCTCCAGCTCATATTTCAGGGTGAACTTCGGTATATACACATCCAGCGAATCGGATTGCAGGTATCCCAGCCAGGTACTCATCTTCTGGGCGTCGAAGTTCTGCGGATCGATCCCGGCGATCAGCGAGTCGAGACCGCCGGCGACCCGGGGCAGGAAGATGGCCATCCGAAAGGCACCATCCCCGTAAGGCAGGTCCAGGATGCGGAAATCCTGGTGATCGTAGTGCCGGAACAGCCCCCGCTGGGTCATCATCCGGCAGGGAATGGAGGAGCCGTCCGCCAGGAAAAAATATCCATCCTCGGTCCGGTCCGGGTCGAATTGGTAGGTCCAGGCACCCTTGAAGAAGACGGCGTTGATCAGGAACATGATCACGTTGGATGGGATCGGGCTCTGGACGATCTCTTCGATCCTGCCGTTGGTCTGGTCCTGAACCCAGGCGTTGATGATCCCCGCGGCCCCGGGGTCGCCAAAGTCGAGCCCGGTGACCTGGGCGTCGAAGGACTCCTGGCAGGTCTCCAGAAAGGAGGCCAGCGGCTGCGGTCCGTCCTGACGGTGCCAGATAGAGTTGGCCAGGCCCATCTCGACCGTGGGATCCAGTTCCACCAGCAGGTCGATCAAGCGGCGATAGGAGGCCTTGATCTGCTCGGGGGTCAGGCCGGACAACTCCAGGGTCTCTTCCATGGCCCGGCGGGTGTCTCCGTCGGCGCCGTTGAGGGTCATGCCCAGGGCCATGGCCGCGCTGAGGGGGGAGATGAAAATGTTCGTGTCACCCTCGGTCTCGTTGATGGCCCGGAAGAGTATCAGCCCGAAACGGTTGTCCGACTCGATCAGTTCTTTCTCGGCGGGGCTGAGGCCGTACGGGTTGGGCGCCGGAGAGGTGGGGCCCTCCGAGCAGTGCCAACAGAAAAACCCCGCAGCCAGGACCAGCGCAGGGCTCAGAATGATTTTCCGCATCCTCCCGGTCATCGCTAGCACCTCCCCGGGGGTGTCGATAGAGTATCGGGCTGCTCTAGTAATAATACATTTCCTGATGGAGGTCAAGTGCTTTCTGGGTGTCGACCGCTGAGTTCGACCAGGCGAATTGCTCCCGCCGAGGCAGGTGATGTGGAAAAGGCATCCGGTGAGGAAAAAACTACTTGACAAGTAGGAATTGTTCCTATATAGTAAAAAGACGCATTCAGACCATTGTCCGGAAAATACCTTTTATCAAGTTTCCGCAGGGAGGAACCATGAGCAAGACCGAGGAGAACCTGAAGGCTGCTTTTGCCGGCGAGTCGCAGGCCCGGAACAAGTACACCTACTTTGCCCAGGTGGCCCGGGAAGAGGGCTATCACTACATCGCCAAGATGTTCGAAGAGTCTGCCGCCAACGAGATGCAGCACGCCAAAGATCATTTCCAACTGCTGGGGGGCATCGGCGATACCGCCGCCAACCTGAAAGAGGCCATCGGTGGAGAGCAGTACGAGACGGTGGAGATGTACCCGACCTTCGCCAGAGAGGCCGAGGAGGAAGGCAACAAGGAGGCGGCCAACCTGTTCAGGCAGGTCGGCAAGATCGAGAAGCACCATCATGACCGTTACCAGAAACTGCTGGATATGGTCGAGAACGGGACGGTCTTCAAGAGAGAACAGCCCATCAAATGGAAATGCAGCGTCTGCGGATACACTTATGAAGGCACCGAGCCGCCCTTCAAATGCCCTTCCTGCAAGCAGCCCAGGGAGTATTACGAGCCGGCCTGTTTGGATTTCTGAAGAGGCGTTTGCTGCCGGCGAAAAAGAGGTTGCCTCGGGGCACATGAATAGCATATATTTGATGTTCGTAACACGAAGATGAGGTGATGGCATGGGCGAGATGGTCCGCTTCGGCGTCAGCATGAGCGCCGATCTTCTGGCCAGCCTGGACGAACTGCTGGACAGGATCGGCTACCGGTCGCGTTCGGAGGCCATCCGCGACATGGTCCGCAGCCGGCTGGTGGAGCAGGAGTGGGCCGATACCGATCAGGAGGTGGTCGGCACCATCACCCTGGTTTACAGCCACGAGGTCCGGGAGCTCACCGAGACGCTGACCGCACTGCAGCACCACTATACCGCGGAGATCGTCTCCACCACCCATGTCCACCTGGACGAGCATAACTGCCTGGAGGTGCTCATCGTCCGGGGAAGAAGCCAGCGCGTGCGGGAGATCGCCGACCGGTTGATCAGCACCCGGGGCGTCAAGCACGGCCGGCTGACCACCACGACCACAGGGAAGAGGATGGATTGAGAGTTCTTTTTTTATACCGGTGTGCTACGATTATCAATATCGTGATACAGATTCTTCATATCGGTCACTCTTTAAAGGAGGGCACATGTTCAAAACACAGTTCCCGGCCGTGATGACGCTCCTGGCCGTGATCGTGCTCCTGGCAACGATGTCAGCTCCGGCCGACATCAGCGCGGTGTCCGGTGCGGGAGTGGGCGAGGCGGTCCGGACCGATTCCACCGGGGCTTACTCGCTCGATGAGATCGTGGTCTCGGCGGCCCGGGTGGAGCGGGCCGTGAAGGACCTTTCGGCCACGGTCAGCGTGGTCACCCGGGAGGACATCGAGGTCTCGAATGCGAGATCCTGCACGGATATTCTGGGTTCGCTGCCTGGCGTATTCATCAACAAGACCGGGGATTTCGGCCGGGCCGACGCGGACATCCGCGGTCTGGGGGACCGGGGCCGCTCGGTGATGGTTCTGACCGACGGACGTCCGGTCAAGATGGGCCTGTATGGCTGTACGATCACCCACTCGCTGCCGCTGAATAATGTAGAGCGGGTCGAGGTGGTCCGGGGGCCGGCCTCGGTGCTCTATGGATCGGATGCCATGGGCGGGGTTATCAACATCATCACCCGTCGGGCCGAATCCGGTTACCAGGGCGACCTGACCAGCAGCTACGGCTCACACAACACCCGCCATCTCCGGCTCCGGCACGGGGGAGCTCCCGGCCGGGTGAATTACTATCTGACCGGTGACTGGCGCGAGAGCGACGGCCACCTGCCCAATTCCGCATACCGGGGCTCCGATGGAACGCTTCGCCTGGGATATCAGTTGGCCGATGGTCTGGAGGCCTCGTTCTCGGCCAAGTATTTCGAAGGCCGCAAGGGGGAGCCGCAGCTGGACCCCCGGGATGTCAATTTCACGCAAACGCCGGCGGACGCCTGGAACGAGTATCGGCGCGGGGCCGTGGATGTGTCGCTGAGAGGAAAGATGGGGCGCTGGGAGGGAGTGTTGATGGGCTACCGCAACTTCGGCGATCACCTCTTCTCCGACGGCTGGGATTCGGAAGACGTCACCCACGGGGGGATCCTGCACGCTTCCGGACCGGTTGCTCCGGGAAATACTCTGACGGTGGGTCTGGATGCGCGAGAGCAGGGCGGTCAGGTCTTTACCCCGGCTTTCGCCGGGAAATGGGACAAGATCGAGGCGGCGGTGTTTGCGCACGACGAGCAGATCCTCCTGGACCGCCTGATCCTCACTCTGGGAGCCCGCTACCATCACGACGAGATGGCCGGCGGGGAGTTCAGTCCTCAGGCCGGATGGGTCTTGCACCTCGACCCGAAGACCATCCTGAGGGGATTGGTCGGCAAGGGATTCCGGACACCTCAGATCAACGAGCTGTACATCTTCCCGCCGCACAACGAGGATCTGGAGCCCGAGGTGATCTGGAACTACGAAATCGGCTTGAATCGAATCCTGTGGCCGGGCATCGTCCTGGATCTGGCGGTCTTCCGCATGGACGGGACCAACCTCATCGAGACGGCGGCCAACGATACGCCTCCGCCGAAGTTCCTTTTTCAGAACATCGGAGAGTTCCGATTTCGGGGCCTGGAAGCCGGCCTGGACATCAGACCGGCCGCAGGATTTCAGGCCCGATTGGGGTATACCCATCTGGATCCCGGGGAACGGACCACCGGCCGTCCCGGGGACAAGGTGGATATCACGGCCCGATGGGCATGGAACAGATTCCTGCTGTCGACCGCGGGTCAGCATGTGACCGGCTATTACGCCGCCGATCAGAGCCGGCAGCGGATCCCGGATTATTTCGTGTGGGATCTCAAGCTCAACTGCCGGATCGTCTCCGGGCTAAGCGCTTTTGCGGCGGTGGACAATGTCACCGACGACACCTATGCCAGCTATGCCAACCTGCCGGGCAGCTCCGCCGGCCTGTATACCATGCCGCGCCGGCGGGCCACGGCTGGATTGTGTCTTGAGATGTAAACAAAGCAGAAGAAATGAAAGATATTCCTCCCCGGCGAAAAAAGTATTGACAACGGCTTTTAAATATGTTACTCTTATTAAGTTAGGGTCACGTAACCTTCGGTGAATCTTTTATTTATAAGAAATACCATACCGCATGGGGAGGAATTGTATGGCCAAAGTGAGACAGTTAAATGCCGTTATCAAGGGAAAGACCGACGCGTTCAACCAGGTCTGCAGATCATTGGGTGATGCCAATATCAACATCGATGGCATGATGGCCACCGGCGAGGTGCTCAGACTGCTGGTCGATGATCTCGAGAAAGCCAGCCGGGTGCTGGATGGAATCGGTGTTCATAACGCGGTGGAGGAGGTCCTGGGCGTCGAGCTGGACCACAAGCCCGGCACGGTGGCCGATGTGGTCACTCGGCTGGCCGATAAGGGTATCAAGATACGATATGCCTATGCTGCCGGTACGCCCGACTCGAATCGAGCCATGTTCATTCTCTCCGTCACTGACATGACCGATGCCATCGAGGCGCTGCGGTGATCGTCCTGTGATGAAATCACCGGATATGGTCCTCACCCGGCCATCTCCTTTCCTATACTTGCCGAACAGTGGGGGCAGATTGTTGTGCCCCCCTGTTTTACATCCGGCCCACAGCAGGCGGAAGGATATCTTCGGCCATGATCGAATATGATAAGGCGCTCTACGTTCCGGCTCTGGATCTGTGGCTGGACGCCACCCGGGTGAAGGATTTCTCCTTCGTCTCCCACGCCCACACCGATCACGCCACCCGGCACCGCAGGGTCCTGGCCACGCCGGAAACCCTGGTGCTTCTGGAGCATCGCCGGGGGCGCACTCAGGCGGTGACCGCTCCCTTCAATCAGCCTTTGACCCTGGCCGATCACCAGGTGACCCTGTTTCCCGCCGGGCATATCCTGGGATCAGCCCAGATCCTCATCGAGGGCGACCGCAGCCTGGTCTATACCGGCGATTTCAAGCTCCATGCCGGCCTGTGCGCCCGCCCGGCGGAGGTCAGGACCTGCGATATCCTGGTTATGGAGTGTACCTTCGGAAAGCCCCACTATGTCTTTCCGCCCTTCCGGGAGACCATCGAACGTCTGCACGATTTCATCCAGAAGACCATGCTGGAGGGCATGATCCCGGTGGTTCTGGGCTACACCCTGGGAAAGGGTCAGGAAGCCCTCAAGATCGTCGGCCAGCTGGGGTACCCGGCCGTGGTTCACGAGTCCATCCACAGCATCGCCAGGATCTACGAGAAGCTGGGAGTGGAGTTCGGCTCCTATGAGAAATTTCCCGCGGACAATCTGGAGGGCAAGGTGGTGGTGGCCCCGACCTACCTGCGGCGCAAGAAACTGCGCGAGCATCTGGGACGATTCCGGACGGTCTATCTGACCGGCTGGGCGCTGGATCGTGATCGCCGCTTCGCCCTGGGGGTGGACCTGGTCCTGCCCCTGTCCGATCACGCCGACTTCAATGAGCTGGTGGAATACGTCCGCCGGGCGGAACCGGAAAAGGTCTATACCGTCCACGGAACGCCAGGATTCGCCGCCCACCTGCGCGACCTGGGGTTCGACGCCAGGCACTTGCCCCAGCGGCAGATGGAGCTGTTTTAAAGACCGGATAAGGTAAATATCTGAAGATATTTCTTGACAAACCCCCTCCTTTTTATAAAATAAAGATGGTCGAAAGTACTTTTCCGATCTCTTTAAGGACAGAAAGGAGGGCTTCACGATGAGACATATTATGAGCCTGTTGGTCATATGTCTTCTCCTGTCGAGCGCAGCGAAAGGTGCCGACGATTGGACACAGAAGTTTCCGACCTCGAAACCGTCGGCACGGCTGTTCCATGCCATGGCGTATACCGGCGATGATCAGGTATTGCTCTTCGGCGGGTATGCAGATGTTTCTGATAACGATGAAACCTGGATTTACGATCTGAGTGAGAATGCCTGGACACAAAAGTTTCCCGACCCGCACCCAACGGCGCGGCGACAGCATTCCATGGCCTATATCGGCGGAGACAAGGCGCTGTTGTTCGGGGGCGATAACGGGCGTGATGAGACTTGGGTTTACGATCTCAGTGATAACACCTGGACGCAAAAAAATCCCGCCTCGAAGCCGTCGGAGCGGGACGCCCATGCCATGGCCTACATCGGGGGTGATCAGGTACTGTTATTCGGCGGTCTGGTCGTCGGCGGCATGAGCGATGAGACCTGGCTCTATGATCTCAGCGCCAATACATGGACAGACATGAGCACTTCATCAAGACCGGTGGCAAGACGCACCCAGGCCATGGCCTATATCGGCGGCGATCAGGTGCTCATGTTCGGCGGGGACGAGGGCTCATATGTTTTTCGGGATGATACCTGGATCTATGATTTGAGTACCAATACGTGGATTGAGCAAAGCCCTGCGCTAAAGCCATCGATACGCTGGGGCTCGGAAGCGGCGTATTTGGGAGGAGATAAGGTCATTTTGTTTGGCGGAGCAAACGGCGGATTCCAGGATGACACCTGGATTTTTGATCTGAGTGATGGCCAGTGGACCCAGGATGCCAACACCACACAACCCTCTCCCCGAAGAGAATTCGGACTGGCGGAGACCAGCATGGACGGGTCAAACTACCCGGTCCTGTTCGGCGGGGAGGGCGACTCCGGCGATGATGATGAGACATGGACCTTTGGGGGTGGGGATTATCCCGTGGCCGTTGAGATAGCATACTCTTCAGCCTTGCCGGAGACCTATGCTCTTTATCAGAATTACCCAAATCCCTTCAACCCGGCCACCCGGATCAGCTATGCCGTTCCCCGTGATGTCCACGTTACCGTGAAGATCTACAACGTCCAGGGTGGTGAGGTGGCCACGCTGGTGAATGCAGACCAGCCGGCCGGTTTTTACACGGTCAGCTGGACCGCCGAGGATCTGGCCAGCGGGGTATACTTCTGCACCATGAAGGCTGGAGAATTCGTGAGGACCGTCAAGATGGCGCTGGTCAGGTAAGAAGGAGATTTTTTCTTGAGAGAAGGCCTCTCGGGGATTTCCGGGAGGCCTTTTTTCTGTGTGTTCTCACCCCATCAGCCATACCCATCCCCAGTAATAGGCCGGGGCGGCGAAGATCATGCTGTCGAAGCGATCCAGGACACCGCCATGGCCGGGCAGCAGGCCGGAGAAATCCTTGATGCCCAGGCGCCGCTTGACGGCCGAGAAGGCCAGATCGCCGGCCAGGCCGGCCAGGGCGGTCAGCAGGGCCAGCGCGGCCAGCTGCGGACGAATCATCCGGGGCAGCCAGCACCCCAGCGCCAGGGACAGGGCCAGGGTGGTGAGCAATCCGCCGGCCGATCCCTCCACCGTCTTGCCCGGGCTCAGCCGGGGGCACAGCCGGTGGCGGCCCAGGAGCCGGCCCCACAGCTGGGAGAAGGCGTCCATGGCGGCCGTGAACATCACCGCCAGACTCATCGACAGGGACCAGGTCAGGCTGGAAACAATCAGCAGGTGGCCCAGGGCACTGAGAAAGAGAATGAAGCAGAAGATCGCCGCCCAGGGGCGAAAACCGTTGTGCAGATTGCGGTAGATCTCCGCCGATCCGCCCAGGGCGATCAGCCCGAGAAGCCCCCCGACCAGGGGGCGGCCATGATGCGCGGCCAGGACCAGGGCAAAGATGATCGGAACGAAGACGGCGAACTTGATCCAGTCGGACCGTCCCCGGCGCCCGCGGACATGATGGGCCCGATGTTCGATGGCGATGAGCAGGGCCCCGAGAGCGAACAGGGCGACGATGATGGTCAGCAGGAGAATCATCATTTCGCTCCTTCATATCTCCGATCTTCCCGCGCGGCCCGCAGGGCGCGGGGATGGGTTTGGACGCGGAAGAATCGTCCCCGGTCGAGGATCTCTCCATCGCCGAAGAAATACGCCGGCTTTTCGGACAAAATGGTCAGCGCGGGGGCCCGGCGCTGGGAGACCTCCGGGCAGGCGTCCGCCCGTCCCCGGTAGGTCTGCAGCGCGATCCACAGCATCCGCAGGCGCTTCGATGGTGCCCGTATCCGGCAAATATCCGCCCGGCCGTCGCGGTGGTCGGCCTGCGCAGAGGCGGTGAAACCTCCGAACCGGGGCTGGTTGCTGATCAGCAGGCTGAACCAGGGCTCGACCCGGTCCTCTTCGCCGCACAGGACCCGGGCCACCGGCGGCTGCCATCCGCCGATCAGCTCACGCAGCAGTGCCAGGGGATAGATCCAGCGGCCCAGCCTGCGGGCCAGATGGGAAGTCCATCGACGGCAGCGGCGCCGGGCGTTGGTCCGCCGGGCGGTGTCGCCGGCCAGGTTTGGCTCACAGCGCCAGGCGTTGGCCCGCAGGGCCGTATCGGCGGCCAGACCGAGCCCGCCGCAGGTGGCGAAATACCGGCCGTTGACCGAAATCAGGTCGATATCGGTCAGCCGGGCGGAGAGGATGGTCCGGCAGGCCCGGAAAAAGTCCATCGGGATACCCAGCTGCCCGGCCAGGTCATTGGAGCTGCCGCAGGGGATGATGCCCACCGGGACGTCCCGGCCGGCCACCGCGTTGATCACCCGGTTGACCGTTCCGTCGCCGCCCACGGCCACCACCAGATCCGGTATCTCCGGCCCGGCGGCCGGCCAGAGCAGGTCATCAATGCGAAACGGTGTGGGGCCGGGGAGCTTCGGCGACTCGGAGGAGATGACGACGTCGTGGCCGGCGAACTCCCGCCGGATGGCGATGCTCAGACTCTTGGAGCGGCCGTTACCGGCTCGCGGATTGAGCACGAAATGAATGCGCATCGTTGTCGCCTCGTGTATTTATCCGGGCGGTGGCGAAGTAATAGCTGTCCTCGATGCGGTCCGAGCCGCAGTAGATCATATTGGCCTGCGTCAGGCTGATGATCTTGATCCCCTCGTAGCCCAATCCTTTGAGAATCAAGGGTATCCGATCAGGAGCACAGCCGAAGGTCAGCGGTTCCTGGATGTCGGCGCACAGCTTGAGCAGCTGGCGATTGCCCTGGTAGTCGGTCTGGTCGTCGATCAGCTCGGGGGGCACGAAGTCGAAGATGATCCGGCTCTCCGCGGCCAGCGCGGCCAGCTGCCCCAGGATCTGCTCGATGATATCCTGGTTGAGGAACAGGGTCACCCCTTCCCAGATGAACAGCGTTCTGCGATGGGTCTGGAAGCCGGCCCCGAGAAGCTTCTCGGCGACCGAGTCCCGGGAGAAATCGATGGTCACGTATCGTACGTTGGCCGGCAGCCGGCCGTACACCCGGCGGGTGAGAGCCTTCTTGATCACCTGGGTGGAGTTGAGGTCCAGCTCGAAGACGGTGGCCCGGCGAAACTCGTCCAGACGGATGTAGCGGCTGTCGTAGCCGGCGCCCAGCAGGACGATCTGATCGTAGCCATCCTTCACGCAGCGGCGGGAGTGGTCGTCGAAGTACCGGGCCCGCAGGGCGATAGCCTTGCGGATATGGGGATTGATCAGGTGCATCATCTTGACCATGCGCATGCCCGGCGCGCCAGCGTAGTAACGGGCCAGGGGATCGTGGATGACCCTCTGATCCCGGGGCAGAAGATCCTCGAAGGCCTTGGCCCCGGCCGACCAGCGGGCGAACTGAAATCCGCAGGATTTCTCGATCGTTCTGCTGTAGGTGGTTTTCATCTTTCTTTCCTCCTTCGATATCCCAACTGCGGATTAATAGACCCGGCGGAATCCCGGGCGGATGACCCTGGCGGACATCAGCACCGGGGTGAGGTAGATATGGAACAGCATCATCGCCAGCAGCGGCCAGAAGAAGACGGCCGGCGCCTCCCGTAGCCAGAGCATGCCCGGGACCATGGCGATGAAGGCCAGGTAATTGGTGATGCTCTCCAGGCCCGGCTTCCAGTGAGTGGTCACCAGGCTGGTGATGGGATAGCGGACCGGCAGCCAGCACATGACGATCAGCCCGATGGTGTACAGAGCCGCCCAGACCGGAGCAATCCCCAGAACCCAGAACAACAGCACCGAGAAGAAGGCCGGCGGCGCGCCCAGACTGTAGCCCTGCTCCAGGACCTTCGATTTCATGGCGTACTTGTAGCTGCAGGTGGCCGCCGCGGCCACGGCCAGGGGGGCGCCCCATCCGGCGGGAAAGACGCCGGACCGCCAGCAGAACAGCATGGGCACGAAGGTCAGGCCGGCCACGTCGGTGACCAGGTCCAGTCTCTCCCCGGAGACGCGGGGAAAATGCTCGCGCAGTTTCAGGGTCCGGGCCAGGGTGCCGTCGGTGTGATCGACCACCAGGACCATCAGCAGCCAGCGGGCGGCCGTGTCGAGGTCGCCGGCCACGATCCGCTGAGCAGCCATCATGGCGAAGCCCAGGCCGGCCAGGGTCCACAGGTGGACCAGGAATCGGAGTTGAGTTTTAATCCGCATGGCGGGTTCCTCTCTTCGGTGATCGAGATCCGATAGAGTGAGCAGGCAAGGGGCGTGCCATTCCTCAGGTGTGTCGATATCCTTCTCTATGACAGCGGGTTGAGCTGAAACCAGGGCGGCATGCAGAAGGCTCCAATGGTCGCATAACTGCGACCATTGGGAGCTAGGGTCGCATATACGCAGCGCCATAGAGGAGCCCTCCAGCGATGAAAAAAAGCCCCGCCGGATGGTCCCGGCGGGGCTTCTCATCTTTCGCTGACGATGGCGAACGTGCAGCAGCAGATTGCCGTCGTCCAGCTCACTTCAGCAGGGTCATCTTTCGGGTCTGGGCATGGTCGCCGGCCGTCAGGCGGCAGACATAGACGCCGCTGGCCAGACCGCTGGCGTCCCACCGAACCGCTCTCTGCCCGGCCGTCTCCCTGCCTTCGACCAGGGTGGCCACCCGCTGTCCCAGCAGGTTATAGATCTCCAGCCTGACGTGGCAGTCCTCCGGCAGGCTGTAGGCGATGGTGGTCGTCGGGTTGAAGGGATTGGGATAGTTCTGCTCCAGGCAGAATTGGACCGGCAGGGTCTCGGCTTCGCTCACCTCTCCCTTGGCCATCGCCCATGGCCAGCTCAGCCGTGGCAGCTCGATCACCTGTCCATCCGGCAGAGCCAAGAACAGGCCCAGAGCGGGTCCGTTCTGGTTGGCCTGCGGATCGAGGAATCCGGAGACGAACAGCACGCCCGGGTGATCCCGCAGACAGCTGAGCTCGGCCTGGAAGATGCCCACCACCGAGTGATCCGCATCCGAGGTGACCACCAGAAGGCAGCCGTCGGCGCGCAGCCAGCGATAGCGGTCAAATTCGCCATAGCTGAGATCCCGGATCAGACGGCGCCGGCACCGGCGATGCCGGGTGGTCATATTCACGGTGGGCACGTCGGTGGCGCCGTGACAGGTGATGAACTTGGCCAGTCCGAAAAAGGCGTGGCGGTGGATGTTGTCCTTGACGAACAGGTCGAAACCGGTGTCCCGGCCGTCGGGATTGGCGGCGAAAGAGGACGGCTCCAGCACGCCGGCAGCCATGACCACGTAGCGGTTGTCCGGCGTCAGGACGAGGTTGAAGCCGGCCACGGCGTCGTCGGGTCCGGCGCTGGTGGACGGGGCCACGGCGATGTTCAGGTTCACACCGGCCGGTGCATCGACGAACGGCGTGGCGCTGCGGAACTCGAAGTCGTCCAGCAGCAGGGTCCGGTTGAGGTAGATATCGACCGTCTCGGCGGACGGATCGGCGGCGTTGTGGATCACCTGCAGGCTGGCTGTCTTCAGGGTTTCGGAGACGTCGACGATGCGGCCCTCGTAGCCGTAGTTGACCGGTGAGTGGCCCACGATATAGTCCCGGACCGCCTCGTACTCGGTGCATCCGGCATCCTGCAGATTCTGCGGCGTCAGGCCGGCCATGGACAGAAATCCGGCCAGTCCGGAGTTGGTGGTGATGGTGTAGGTGGCCGCAGGATCAATCGGTTGTCCGTTGACCAGGACCCACTGCACTTTCTCGCCCATGGGTCGGGTGGAGTCGTAGCCGAACCGCATCCCGGAGACCTGGATGTACAGGTCGCGCATGGCCGGCGCCTGGTCGGCGGTGAATTCCAATCCCATGATCAGCTCCATGCCGGTCAGCTCGAAGGTGGCCAGACGGAATCCGTGACCGGAGATGGTGTCATACCCGTAGGGGACGGCCTGGAAGATGTCCGAGCCGGTCAGCGGGCCGGCGAAGATCCCCTGGGTGATGAATCCCCACACGGTCAGGGCCACGTCCGTTCCGGTGGCCTGGCGAAATCCATCGGTGACCAGGTTGCCCAGGGGAACGTCCTTGTATCCGTCGATCAGGTCGCGGGGGATATCCACCTCGGCCTCGGCGATGACGTCGGTGTACACCGGGCCATAGCGCGGATCGGACTCCAGGTCGGCGATCAGTCCGCCGATGATGGCGGCCACCGTGGGCTCCTCGGGCACCGAGGTGTCGATGGGGATGAGCTGATAGTCGATGATCTCGGCCCCCTTGGCGCCGCAGGCCACGGTCGTCTTGCCGACGTACTCATAGAACTCCCCGGCCTGGACGACCCAGGTCGTTCCGCCCAGGGGATTGATAATGGCTACCGGATCCGGAACCAGATCGTGGGAGTGCCCGCCGACGATCAGGTCGATGCCCGGGACGTTGGCGGCAATGAGGCAGTCGACCTCGAAGCCCAGGTGGGTCAGGCCGACGATGATATCGCACTGGCCCTGCAGCGCGGTCACCGCCGCCACGGCGCCGTCCACGCAGGAGGTGATGACCACCGGAGAGGGCATGGAGAAGGCGTTGGTCTCCTCGGTGGTCAGGCCGAAGATGCCTACCTTGAGGTTGCCCACGTCCTTGATAACATAAGGTTCCACGAAGTAGTCCAGCGCCGGATCGGCGCTCATGTCCAGGTTGGCGCTGAGCACGTCGAAGCCGGGGATGGGAAATCCGGCCGACGACAGGGCCAGCTTGAGTCCGTCCGGGGTGAGGTCGAACTCGTGGTTGCCGATGGTCACGGCGTCACATCCTAAAGAAGCCAGGATCTGCAGTTCGGCCACGCCGAAGTACTTGTTGAACATGAAGTCGCCGATGAAGATATCGCCGGCGTGGAGAAACAGGGCGTCCTCCTCGGTGGCCAGGATCTGTCCGATGACCGAGGCCGCCCGGGCGATGCCGCCGCGCCTTCCCACGCCGAAGGCGTCCTTGGGGCCGTGGGGCAGCAGGTGCGAGTGGCTGTCGTTGACGTGCACGATGGTCAGGGTGTCGGCCGCGGCCCAGGCCATGCTGGCCGCCAGGACGATGGCGGAGAACAGAAAAATGAAGGTCCGCTTCATCTGGGATCCCTCCTTTTGGGTTGAAGAGAGGAACTATGGTACCGGTGAAGGAGAAAAAGGACCATGGCGACCACCTCCAATTATGAACTGCAGCGAGAGTTTTTCAACGGGGCCTCTGATCGCCCGTCCCGGCCGGCGGCAGGCGACCGTTCTTCTCAGTGAATATTATAGATGGATTCCGAGCCCAATAAAGAATTCCCAATGGTTGATGGGCACGGGGGTGGAAGGCATGGTTGTCGCCGGCTCACCGGTGTCGTAGGCAACATCGAAGGGCCCGATCATGATCTTGTCGGCCAGATGATATTGCCCGCTCAGATCGAAGAAAATTCGAGAATAAGAAGGCAAATTGATGCCGAAATCCAAGGCAAGGCCAGGTTTATTCCGGCGACACATAGGACCTTTCGTGTTTCCCAGTTCACCTCCGAAGGTGTCGACTTTCAGTGAGTGGAATGAAGGCCCCATGCCCAGATGTAGGGAAGATGAGGGCAGAAGATCGACCAGTAGTGCATAGGTGGTCAGATGTCCTTTGAGACCGAGAGTGGCAAAGGGCTGTAAAAAGTGTTCGTGATATAGGCCTTCTGCATCAAAGTAATCGCCTGTGCTACGGAAAGCAGAAATACACCAGTGACGGTGGAGAGAATATCGGACTTTAATCGAGAAGTAGTTGAGCTCGGCTCGGCTGTATGGATGTTCGCTGGGATCAAACATACCCGAGAAACGGGTAGCAACTAACCCACCGTTGATGAATCCCTTCTTGACCGCTGGACCGCACCCATTATGTTGTCGTTGTCCGTACGACACAAGAACGGACCATTTGCGCCATTTGTGAGATTTCTGCAATTCGCCTTTTAATGATGACTTTTCTGAAGTTTGCTGAGCCGGCCGGATATCCTCGATGTTCATGCGAATGGCATCCAACATCGTCTGATCGGCGGACGGAAAGTTCTGAGAGGCCGAAAAGAGCCGGCAGAGATCTCGCTCCTGGCGGTCGATGGTCTCGCCGATCTCCGGGCTGAGGATGATAACTTCGTCGATCGCCTCCTGACACTCCGAAGCAGTATGCGCGACGAGCGATAGGGTGAGCGTCATCAGGCACAGAAGAGAAGTAGCTTTTGCGAACATGGCGGCCTCCCGGAAAGGGGTTATGATGACATCTCTATCCGGTTTGATATACAAAGGCCGTGCCAGATGCCACCATGCCGTGTAAGCAACTGTGCTGCATTTTAATAGAAGTTCACAGGACCCTCTCAGTCTCTCTCGCCATGGTCGCGTATATGCGACTCGAAGCTTTTTTCGTCGCGCTCACACGACCTCACAAATGGATATATTTCAGAATAAAAAAACCCCCTTCCATATTCGGAAGGGGGCTGTCATTTGGATGCCGGCGCCGGTCGGGCAGGATGGCTATATCTTCCCGATCCCCAGCTGTTTTATCTTCCGAAATAAGGTGGCCTTGTGGATGCCCAGCCGTTTGGCGGCCAGGGTCTTGTTGCCGCCGGTCTCGGCCAGGATGCTCTCGACATAGAGTTTCTCCAGCTCCTTGAAGTTCTTCACCCCGGCCAGCGTGGTGAGGTCCTCACCCTCTTGTGCCTCGCCGCTCAGCTCCGGGGGCAGATGCTCCATCTCGATGGTCTCGCCTTTGCAGAAGATGAAGGCGTGCTCCAGGATGTTCTCCAGTTCGCGGATGTTGCCAGGGAAGTCATAGGCCAGCAGCGCGGCCGAGACTTCGTCGGAGACCGCGGCGATCTGTTTCTTGTAGCGGACGTTGAATAGCTCGATGAAGTGATCGCACAGCAGGGGGATATCGCTGCGCCGCTCTCTGAGGGGGGGTAGATGGATGTTGAGGACCTTGATCCGGTAGTAGAGGTCGTCCCGGAATTTACTCTCCTTGATCAGTCCAGCCAGATCCCGGTGGGTGGCCGTGATCACCCGCACGTCGACGGTCACCGGTTTGGTGGCACCCAGGGGCTCGAAGGCCTTTTCCTGCAAAACGCGCAGCAGCTTGACCTGGATGGCCGGGGACAAGTCGCCGATCTCGTCCAGAAAGACGGTCCCGCCATCGGCCAGGGCCAACTTGCCGGGCTTATCCTTTTTGGCGTCGGTGAAGGCCCCGGCCTTGTAGCCGAACAGCTCCGACTCGAGCAGGTTGTCCGGCAAGGCGCTGCAGTTGATGGCCGTGAACGGCCCCTCCTTGCGGGGTCCCAGCTCGTGCAGCGAGCGGGCCACCAGCTCCTTGCCGGTGCCGCTCTCGCCGGTGACCAGAACGGTGGCCGATGTCTGGGCCACCTCGGGAAGCAGGTCGAAGATCTTCTTCATCTGGGGATGGCGGCTGACCAGGTCCCCGCAGCTGGACAGGCGGATGATCTCCTTCTTCAGGCCGGCGGCTCTCTTTCGGGCCCGCTCGGCCGCCGCCCGGGCTTTCTCCAGCTTCTCCCGCTCGATCTTCTTGCGCTCGGTGATGTCGATCAGGGAGACGAGGCTCTTCTTGGACCCGGGGATCATGCTGACGTTGATCAGGATGTCTCGGGTCGAGCCGTCCCGGTGCTTCAGCCGGAACTCATACTCGTGGGGCGCGGAGTCGGGATCGATACGCCTCTTTTTATGGTATTCCAGCATCCGGTCCAGATCTTCCTCGACAATGAATTCCGGGAACTTGCGCCGCTCGTTGACCTCCTCGGCGGGATAGCCGGTGACCTCCTCGGCTTTGTGGTTGGCCATCGAGATCATGGTGTCCTCATCGATGACCATCATGGCCGTGCCGGTCCACTCGAAGGCGGTGCGGTACTTGGCCTCGCTGGACCGCAGGGCCTCCTTGGCCTGCTGCAGGAGCTTGCGCTCCTGTTTCTTGAACTCCCGGACCTGGTCGCGGAGCTGTTCCAGCTCGCGGAGGAGCTGGGCTTTTGATTTTGATTGGTCGGTCATAGCGGAGGTTTATAGTGTGATAATGGATATTTTTCCTGGAGACACGGCCATAATATAGCACTTTTTCCATGAAAAGACAGAAAAAAATGTGCTGCCAGGATTTCGGCAACACATCTTCAGGGCCGGCGAAAGACATGATCGACGGTTTTAAATATCTGTCGCCTATCAATCTTCCGCTCAGGATCTCTTTTCCTCCTTCTTCAAGTACTCCCGCAAATACCTCCCGGTATACGACCGCTTGCACCCGGCCACATCCTCCGGTGTGCCCTCCACCACCACCTCGCCGCCCATTTCCCCGCCCTCCGGGCCCAGGTCGATGACCCAGTCGGCCGTCTTGATCACCTCCGGGTTGTGCTCGATCATCAGCACCGTATTGCCGGCGGCGATCAGAACCCCCAGGGCCTCCAGCAGGGTGCGGATGTCGTCGAAGTGCAGCCCCACGGTGGGCTCGTCCAGGATGTACAGGGTGCCGTCGCCCCGGGCGTGGGCCAGCTCCCGGGCGATCTTGACCCGCTGGGCTTCGCCCCCGGACAGGGTGGTGGCCGGCTGGCCCAGGCGGAGGTAGCCCAGCCCGACGTCGGCCAGCACCTGCAGCGGCCGGGTGACCTTGGGCCAGCGGGCGAAGAATTTCAACGCCTCCTCGACGGTCAGGTTCAGGACCTGGGCGATGTTCAGCCCCCGGAAGGTGACCTCCAGGGTGTCGCGGTTATACCGGGTGCCGCCGCAGTCCTCGCAGGTGACGAACAGATCGGCCATGAAATGCATCTCGATGCGCTGGTGGCCCTCGCCCTGGCAGGTCTCGCACCGGCCGCCGGAAACGTTGAAGGAGAACCGCCCCGGGGCGTACCCTCTCACCCGGGCCTCGCGGGTTCCGGCGAACAGATTCCGGATGGGCGAGAAGGCCTTGATGTAGGTCACCGGATTGGATCGCGGGGTGCGGCCGATGGGGGCCTGGTCGACCAGGATGACGTCATTGATCCATCCCTCACCGCGCAGATCACCGTGGGATCCGACCTTCTCGATGGTATTGTGGAAATGCCGGTCCAGGGCGCGGAATAGGATATCGTGCACCAGGGTACTCTTCCCCGAGCCGGAGATGCCGGTGACACAGATCATCCCGCCCAGGGGGAAGCGTACGCTGAGCTCCCTGAGGTTATGCTCCCGGGCGCCGAGCACCTCGATGAATTCCCGGCGCAGCCTGCGCCGCTGGCGGGGCAGGGGGATCCGCTTGCGGCCGTCCAGGTAGGCGGCGGTAAGGGATTCGGCATGGCCTTTCAGCTCCTTCGCCCGGCCCTCGAAGATCAACCGGCCGCCGCGCTCTCCGGCGCCCGGTCCCAGGTCTATGATCCAGTCGGCGGCCCGGATGACATCGCCGTCGTGCTCCACCACCAGGATGGTGTTGCCGTTGTCCCGCAGGCTCTTGAGGATATCGATCAGGCGCTCGGTGTCGCGGGGATGCAGGCCGATGGTGGGCTCGTCCAGAACGTACAGCGTACCCGACAGGCTGTGTCCCAGGGAGGTGGCCAGCTGGATACGCTGGGCCTCGCCGCCGGACAGGGTCCGGGTCAGCCGGTCCAGGGTGAGGTAGGACAGCCCGATGCGCACCAGACAGTTGAGCCGGGACTTGATCTCCTTGAGCAGCTGGCCGGAGACCTCGCGCTGGAAGCGGGTCAGCCGGAGCTGACCAAAGAAGCGCTCGGCTTTTTCGATGTTCATGGCGGCGATCTCGGCGATAGTTTTATCTTTCACAGTTACGTTGAGCGCCTCGGGCCTCAGACGGGCCCCGCCGCACAGAGGACAGGTGGTCTGGCTCTGGTATCGGCGCAGAAAAATCCGCTTGCCGATCTTGTACTTCTTCTTCTCGATCCATTTGAAGAAATCATAGACGCCCTCGAAGCCGGGAGCCCCTTCCAGGACCATACGGACCTCCTTGTCGTGCAGTTTGCGGAAGGGCACGTCCAGGCGGACGCCGTGCCGCCGGGAAAGTTCCTCCAGCTGGTCCTGAAACCAGTCCCGGTGGGACTTGGTCCACGGCTCGATGGCCCCGTTTCGCAGGGTTTTATTCCGGTCGGGAACGATCAGGTCGAGGTCCAGGCTGAGCTTGTTGCCGAAACCGTGACATTCCGGGCAGGCTCCGAAGGGGCTGTTGAAGGAGAACAATAGGGGCGTCGGCTTGATGAACTCCTGGTCGCAATGGGCGCAGTGGAACCGGTCGCTGAATTTAAGGTGTTTACCCCGCTGGCGCCACACCACCACCCGGCCGGCGCCCTCGTCCATGGCCGTCTGGACCGAGTCGGCCAGCCGCTGGCGGGTATTTTTGGCCATCGTCAGCCGGTCGACGACCACCAGGATTTCACCGGCGGGTAGCTCAATGCTATCATCGGTCTCGGCAAGATCGATGACCTTTTTACCGGTCACCAGACGGACGAAACCGAGCGAGCGCAGGTTCTGGGACAGCTCGGCGAAAGAGGTCTCCGGCCCCGGGGTCAATGGGAAGGTGATCATGATCCGGGATCCGGCCGGCAGCTTCATCACCCGATCGACCACATCCTTGACCGTGTCCGGCTTGACCGGGCGGCCACACCGGGGGCACTTCGTCCGGCCGATGCGGGCGAACAGCAGGCGCAGGTGGTCGTAGATCTCGGTGGCCGTCCCCACCGTAGAGCGGGCCGTGCGGACCTCGTTCTTCTGCCCGATGGCGATGGCCGGGGCGATGCCCTCCAGCTGGTCCACCTCGGCCTTGTCCATCCGCTCCAGAAACTGGCGGGCATAGGTGGACAGCGACTCCACATAGCGCCGCTGGCCCTCGGCGTAAATGGTGTCAAAGGCCAGCGAGGACTTGCCCGAGCCGCTCACCCCGGTGATGACCGTCAGGGTATTGCGGGGAATGGTCACGTCGATGTTCTTCAGGTTGTGTTTGCGGGCCCCGCGGACCCGGATGGCGTCATGGATATGGATCTGTTTTTTGGATCTTGGCATGTTTGAGGGCAACTGTGTTGGTATAGTAGCCTGGATATTACCGGGAGAGTGGTCCGATAAAGGGATCAAACGAATAATATACCACGAGAAATCCCGGTTGTCAACGGAATGGAGATATGCAGGTGGGAGCTGTGGGGATGGCACTGACGGATCGCGGACGGAAAAAAGGCCATCGATCTCGAGATAACAGGTCGATGGCCTTGAAGGTCACCCGGCAGATCCGCTTTAAAAGTGAGCCCGGCGGAAGGGATGAGGTGGGCTCACGCAGCATTGAGGATCTGCGCTGGGTGGAACTGTGATTCGGAGCGGTCTCCGGCCCGAAGGCCGGAGACCGGAGAGGAGGGAAGACGAACTTCCCTAAGGTAAAGCGCAAAGAATATAGCAGAATCGATTTATGGAGTCAAGAGGAAATTCGGTTCTCTGATAAAAAAATACGCAGGCCGGGAGGGGCGGGCCTGAAACACGGCCCGGTGATGAATGGAATCTTGAACATCGACGGAGGACTCCGGAGGGCTTATCGCCTCAGGATCGTTCCTGTTCCGCTCCCCATCTTTTTACCCGCCATCTCTGGTTGATGTAAGCCAGGACATAGAGAGCCGCTCCAGCCGAATACATGTAGTACCGCAACCCGTAGTCCAGCTGGAAGATCCTGGTCAGGACGGCCGGGTAGAAGAGGATCACTGAGGCGACCAGAAACAGGGGTGCTTCGTACCACCGGTTCTTTACCAGGCACCAACCCTGCACCGCATTGGCGAAGGCGCAGGCCCCCAGGGTGGCCATGGCGAAGACCAAAAGGGCCCGGGGCCAACTGTCGATGCCGTGCAGGATCAGCTCGGGATTGAACACGAACATGAAGGGGATCAATCCGGTGCGCAGATCGTAGATAAATCCCTTGACGCCGGTCCGGATGGGATCCGATCGGGCGATGGCCGCGGCGGCATAGGCGGCCAGCCCCACCGGCGGGGTGTCGTCGGCCAGAATACCGAAGTAGAAGCAGAACAGGTGGGCGGCCATGGCCGGGATGACGAACAGACCTCCCTGTGCGCCCAGCTTGACGATCACCGGCACGGTGATCGAGGCCATGACGATGTAGGTGGCCGTGGTCGGCAATCCCATACCCAATATCAGGCTGGCCACCGCGGCGATGAGCAGCAGCAGGAAGATATTGCCTCCGGAGAGGAACTCCACGATCTGCACCACCATGCTGCCGATGCCCATGGTGACGATACCCACCACGATGCCGGCCGTGGCCGTGGCCAGGGCCACCGTGAGCATATTCCGTGAACCGTCCATCAACCCCCGGCCGATCGTCCGGACCGCCCGCCACAGACCGGCCCGCAGGCCGGCGCCCTTGCGGAACCCGGCCCCCAGCTCCTTGATCAGGACGATGATCGCCAGGATGACGATGGCGTTGAAGGCGGCCAGTTTGGGCGTGTGCCGCAGGACCATCAGCTCATAGAGCAGGACCAGCAGGGGGACCAGATAGTAGAACCCTCTTTTGAGGACGGTCCCGAACCGGGGCAGATCGGCCCGGTCCAGGCCGCGCATGTTCAGCCGGGAGGCCTCCAGGTGAGTGATGTAGAACAGGGCGAAATAGGAGACGAAGGCCGGGATGGCGGCGGCTTTGACCACGTCCAGATAGGGTTTTCCCAGATATTCGGCGATAATGAAGGCCGCCGCGCCCATGATCGGCGGCATCAGCTGGCCGTTGGTGCTGGCGGCCACCTCGGTGGCGGCGGCGATCCTGCCGGGATAGCCCACTTTCTTCATCAGGGGGATGGTGAAGGTGCCGGTGGTGACCACGTTGGCAATGCTCGATCCGGAGACCAGGCCGGTCAGTCCGCTGGAGACCACGGCGGCCTTGGCCGGCCCGCCCTTGAACCGGCCCAGCAGGGAGATGGCCAGTGCATTGAAGAATCGCCCGGCCCCGGCCCGATGGAGCATCGACCCCAGCAGGACGAACAGGAAGACCGTGTTGGCTGACACGTCCAGGGGGATGCCGTAGATTCCCTCGGTGGACAGGACTACCTGGCTGAGATATTTGTTGAGCGTCACCCCGCGGAAGGCGAAAATGGACGGCATCCGGGGCCCCAGGAAGGCGTAGGCGGTGAACAGCAGAGCGATGATCACCAGGGCCGGACCGATGACCCGGCGGGACGCCTCCAGGACCAGGATGATGACAGCGATGCCGATGACGATGTCGCGGACGATGGGCAGGCCGGAGCGCATGGCGATTCCGGTCCAATCGAGGACGATATACAGCACCGCGGCGGCCGAGAGGGCGGCCAGGATATAATCGTACCAGGGGATCGTACTGGAAGCGGCGGCCACTGAGGGCCGGGGCTCCGACGAACGCCGGAGATCGGCTGAGGGTTTGGGACCGCTTTTTCTGGGGGGAATGGTCAGAAAGACCAGAGTGATGGCGAAGGACAGGTGAACGGCCCGGACGGTGATGCTGTCCAGGATGATGAACCGGGGCAGGGCCAGCTGGAACAGGGCCCAGGCGATGGAGAGTGCGCCGACCACGATCCGGTCCGTCCGGCGGTCCCGGCGGACCGTTCCCCTCTCCTCCCGGAGGATCTCCCGGGCATAGTCGAATCTCTTCTTAGCGGGCATGGCCAGCGGCGGTCAGTTCCGGATCGATGAACGCATCCAGTCCGGACTCACGATAGTACCGCATGGCCCCGGGATGCAGCGGCGCGGACAGGCCCTGGAGCATGCTCTCCGGGGTGAGCACCTGATAGGCCGGGTGCAGGGTTTTAAAGTCATCCAGCCGTTCGAAGATCTCCCGGGTGATACTATAGACGATCCCGGCGTCCACAGCGGCCGAGGTCACCAGGGTGGCCTTGACGCCCACCGTGCCGATATCCCCGGTATTGGCGGCCTGGGGATAGAAAGAGGCCGGGATGATCGACGGCGCATAGTAGGGAAGCTCCCGGACCATGGCCTCGATGCCCGCTCCTCGGATGGGAACGATGAAAACCTTGATCCGCCCGGCGGTGGCTTCCTTGATGTTGCCGTTGGGATGCCCCACGGTATAGAAAAAGGCGTCGATGCGGCCGTCATTGAGCAGGGCCGGCGCCTCCACGGCTTTCACGTATTCGGCCGCAAGGTCGTCCTCGCTCAGCCCGGCCGCCCCGAGCACGTCGCGGGAGTTCTGCAGCTGGCCGGATCCGGGGTTGCCCAGGTTGACCCGTTTCCCCCGCAGACCGGCGACCTCCTCGATCCCGCTGCCCAGGGCGGCGATCAGGGTGATCGACTCGGGATGGATCGACAGCACCGAGCGAAGCTCCTTCCGGGGCCCCTGCCCGGCCCATTCCGCCAGCCCATGATAGGCCTGGTACTGGCGGTCCGACTGGGCCACGCCGAACTCCAGGTCGCCGCTGAGCACGGCGTTGATGTTGTAGACCGAGCCGGCCGTGGACTCGACCGTCATCTTGATACCGTAGCGGTCGCGCTGCTGGTTGACCATCCGGGCGATGGCCCCGCCGGTGGGATAATACAGGCCGGTCACCCCGCCGGTGCCGATGGTCACGAAGGTGACCCGGTCCCCGCCGCAGGAGACGAGGCCGCAGGAGGCCAGCAGGAGCGCACCGACTGCCAATATCACCTTCAGCTTCACTTCATCACTCCCACCTGAACGTTACGGAACCTCGCCGGGGCGGCGCCATGTCCGGTGTGGGCTACCTGTCCGGGCTGGCCCTTACCGCAGTTGGCCGTACCCCACACGTTCCAGTGGTCCCTGTTGCAGATGGCATCGCATCCGCCCCAGAATTTGGGCGTGATGCCGGTGTAGGTGGCGTTCTTCAGCATCCGGCCGAGCTTGCCCTTCTTGATCTCGTAGGCCAGCTCGGTGCCGAACTGGAAGTTGAGCCGTTTATCATCGATACTCCAGCTCTTGTTGGTCAGCATGTAGACGCCGTCGTCGGTGTCGGCGATGAGGTCGTCCAGGTTCCAGTCGCCGGGCTGCAGGCTGACGTTGGTCATCCGGATGATGGGGATGCGGTTCCAGCCATCGGCCCGCATCGATCCGTTGGACCGCTGGGGCGCATCGGCATGGATGCGGCGCAGCTGCTGGGCCGTTTCCCGTGAGGTGAGGTAGCCGACGAACAGCCCCTCCCTGACGATGTCGGTTTTCTGCGCCGGCACACCCTCATCATCGTACCCGAAGGTGCCCAGACCGGTGGGCGTCACCGCGTCAGCGGTCAGGTTGACGATCTGGGAGCCGTATCGCAGGGAATTGTATTTGTCGGGCGTCAGGAAGCTGGTCCCGGCGTAGGCCGCCTCGGTGCCGAAGACCCGGTCCAGCTCGATGGGGTGGCCGCACGACTCGTGGACCTGCAGGGCCAGCTGGGGACCGTCCAGGATCAGCGTGGTCACCCCGGGAGGACACTGCGGCGCCTTGAGCAGGGCCACCGCCTCCTCGGCGATGCGCCGGGCGTTACCGGCCAGGTCCCACTTCCTGGTGAACTCCCATCCGGCCGTACCCTGATGCCGGCCGAAGGAGTTGGGATAGGAGCGCTGTTGCATCTCGCCCTGGGCCACCGCCCTGACCACCAGCCCCAGACCGGTCTCGATGATCTCCTGCTCGATGAAGCTGCCCTCGGTGCTGGCCAGGGTCTTGTTCTCCCGGATGCAGACCAGGCTGGACTCGGCCACCTTCACCCCTTTGACAGCCCGGGCCTCCCTGTCGGCTTCGAGCAGCAGGGAGACCTTGTCGTTCAACGGGACGGTGAAGGGATCGATCTCCACCGGCGTTCGATAGGTATCCTGGTGCGCCTCCGGCGGTCCCAGATCGACGTCCCCGGTCTTGGCCAGGGCGCTGGCCCGGGCGATCTGGACCGCCAGATCGGTGACCCGGTCCACCTCCTTTGGGCTCAATCGATGGCTGCTGGCGAACCCCCAGGCCCCGTCGGCGATCACCCGGACACCAAATCCCATGGCGCTGTCCAGAGACATCTCCTGAACGGCCCCGTTCTTGACCGAGATGTCCTGCCGCTGCCGCTCCACCACTCGGATATCGGCATAACTGGCCCCCTTGGTCTGGGCCAGGTTGAGGGCCCGGTCGGTGAGCTCTTTCATGGTTATCTCCTCGAATATTGTTGAAGGCTTTTCAATTGTTTTTCACGAACACCAACGAGCAACACAAATACGCTGGTCTTAGAATTCAGTGGTGCCGGTGAAGCGGAAGTTCCGGATCCGGGCCGCCGGGACGCAGGTGGCGAAATTCTCCCAGTCGGCCTTGATCAGCTTCAGGTCCCGGCCCAGCATATCCGCGCTGGACAGAGCCTCCAGGATGCTCTGGGTGAAGCGGAGGTTCTTCAGCGGCCGGGTGATCCGGCCGTTCTCGATCAGGAAAGTGCCGTCACGGGTCATGCCGGTGAGGACGGTCTTGATCGGATGGACCGGATTGGTGTAGTGGAAGCGGGTCACCCAGATACCCTTCTCGGTGGCCGCCAGCATCTCCTCTTTGGTGGCCTCGCCGGGCGCCATGAACAGGTTCATCGGATAGGGACCCCAGGAGTTGGGCGCCGGCAGGCTGTGACCGGTGGAGGTCTTGCCCTTTTCCCGGCCGGCGGTGAAGGAGTCGTAGACCACCCCTGTGGCGACACCCTTCTCGATCAGCATCACCTTCTGCTTGGGCACACCCTCGTAGTCGAACGGCAGCATCATCCCGCGGGGATCATGGCCGTCGTCCCAGATGGTGATTCGGTCGCCGGTGATCTTCTGTCCGAAGCGGTCGTTCATGAAACTGCGCCCCTCCTGCACCGCCAGGGCGCTGAAACCGAGATACCCCAGCGTATCGACCATGTCGGCGACGGCGTTTTCCTCCAGGATGACGGTATATTCGCCCGGCTCCAGGTCGGTCGGGTTCTTACTCTTGAGAGCCTTGTCCACGGCCACCCGGCCGATGGTCTCCGGGTCCAGGGCGGTCACGTCCATGTTGTCCGCCTGAGCGTATCCGGAGCTGTCCGGGCCCATGATCACGGTGACGATATGGGCGATGGTGCCGCAATGGTAGGCCGAGACGCCCAGCGAGTTGACCGCCATGAGCTCGTCCACAGCCGTCGAGAAAGCGCCGGCTGCCTCCAGTCCGTTCTCTCTGGAGAGCGAGCAGATGGCCGCCGCGCCTCTGGCCCTGGTCTGGGGGGCACAGGCTGCCGTCGATTCGAAGAACGCGGGCGATGTTTCGAGCTTCCCCGGCCCGGGCAGGGATCCGAAATCGGGATTGTCCTCCTGGAATCGGGCCACCGTCTGGGCCGACTCGACGACCTTCCGCAGGGCTTCGTCGCCAAGATCGTTTCCCGAGGCCACGCCGTTCTTCTTGCCGAAGACGCAGCGCACCCGGACGGTGGCGTTCGTCTCGGAGACGTTCTGATGGATGGTATTGACCGCGAAGCGGGTCAGCTGTTCGTCCTTGCCGAAGATCAGCACCTCGGTCTGATCGGCCTCGGAAAAACCGAGTACCTTCTCGGCGACAGCTTGCATCTTGTCCTTTCCCAGCACAGCGGGCTCCTTTGCCAGAGGTGAAACGAATGTAAAAGGTCTGCCTGTCTTAAGGAGTGCTCCTGGCGGCGTTCAGCCGGAAAAACTCGGGATTGTATCGCAGGATCTTGTCATGCTCTCGTCTGACGCCGGCGGTGTCCCCCTCGGCCAGGTAGATCCCCTTGAGAACGTAGTGAGAGAGGACGCAGTAATCGTCCATTTGAACGGTTTTCAGGGCGAACCGTTTGGCCTCTTCGTAGTTCTTCATCATGAAGTGAAGCGAGGCCATTCTGTCGTAAGCCCAGGAGAAGTCCTCCGGTCCCTGGACGATGATCTGGTCCGTCTTCTCGATGGCCAGGGACAGCAATCCCCGGGACTCCAGACTGAGCACCTGATTGAACAGATTGGCGAATTCGGCGTCCGGAAAGAGACGGTTCTCGGCCGCCTGGCCGGGCTTTCGCCGGAAAATCACCTGCAGCAGGCTGCCCCGCGGCAGGTAATAGGGATAGTAGTGATCGCGAAACTCCGAATAGAGCAGCAGGGCCCTCTCGGCCGGCGCGCTGGGTTTCATCCCGGTGGAGAAAATGATCAACTCGGGATCGCGGGAGAGCACATAGCGGCCGTTGTACTTTTTCTCTCTCCAGGATGAGACAATACCGGGGATCTGTTCGGGATTCCTGGCGATGACCGGATCGGTCAGCCCCAGCATATCGATCACCGCCGCCCGGCTGTAATACGACAGAGCCCCGATGGTGCTGGCGGCCACGGAGAAGGGACCGTCATAGAGCCGGTCCAGTTCTGCCGCCGTGATGGCCATCTTGCGGCCCAGGCCGAACTCTGCCTGGCGAACCGTCAGCAGCCATGATCGAGGCAGAAAGAAGGTCATTGCCAGCAGGGCCGCCAGAACAGCGGCGGGCAATCCCCGGCGCAGCGGCCCCGGAGGGAACAGACCGCTGAGCCGGAACAGACCCCATCCGATCAATAAGTAAAGAAAAGGGAGTACGGGCAAGAAAAATCTGTGTCCCAGGAGCACGTCGCCGCCGATCAGGATCACCGCCAGCGAATAGAACCAGATCATCAGAAGGGCCAGCCGGCGGGACCGGGCAGGAATATTCCTTTCGGTCGCCGAACCGCTTCCGCTGGCTGCCTGTCGGCCCCAGCCGATCAGGGTCAACAGATACAGCCCACCCCACAGACCGTAATGCTTCAAAAAGCGCCAGAAGTAGTCCAGCCCGCTGCGGATGTATTCCCACGAGAAACCGGTCTTGGCATAGAACGGATTGGGCAGCAGATCGCCGTAGTAGGCGGCTTTGAAGATGAGATAGGGCAGCAGCAGGGCAGCATAGGCGGTTACGGACAGGAGGATTTTTTTTAGGCCGGCCTTTCGGAACAGCAGTGTGTGAAAAATCAGGATGGCAAAGACCAGCGCTCCCTCCGGGCGCACCAGGGTAGCCATAGCGGCGCAGAGGACCATCAGCCGCTCCCGGGTGAGGGAGAAATAGACCGCGGCCAGGATCAGGGGAACGAACAGGCCGCTCTCCAGACCGCTGATGCACCAGTAGGCGAAAGCCCCGTTGACGGCCATCAGCAGGGGCGGTGCCAGGGCGATCCACCCTGCCGGAGATGTCCGGTCGGCACCTTCCTCACCCAGCAGGATCCGGCCGATCCGGTACAGCAGCACCAGAGAAAGACAGCCCCCGGCCAATCCCAGGATCTTGGAAGCCAGGATGGTGTTGACCCCCAGGGCGGTGAACAGCGCCAGCAGGATGATCCACAGGAAATTGGTGTAGCCCTCCACCCGCTCGCCGGCGTTGAAGACCAGGCCCCGGCCGGCCAGGAAATTCTTGACATAGCGGTAGGAGATAAAGGCGTCATCCTGGATGAAGTTCAAACTGACGGCATGGGCCAGAAAGAGAACCAGGACGACCAGCAGGACGGCGAGGATCTTCTTATTCATCCGTTTTCCGTGACGATCGGCCCCGGTCGGACCGGTGGACCAGCAGCTCGACGGCGCACAGCACCAGCAGGACAAAGAGGAATGCCAGAAGGATCAGGTACCCTATCAGGGAAACATAAATCCGGCCGCTGATCAGCAGGGCGGCCAGCGCCAGGGCGGCGAACAGGTTGATGATAAGAGCGCCGCCCAGCCCCAGTCCGTCCGCTCGACACGCCTCCGCCGAGAGCCCCATCAGCAGCGCCAGACCGATGCCGATGAGAACTCCCCCCAGGATGATGGCATAGAAAGGAGGAGCTTCCACCGGCAGCCCCAGCAACGCCAACACCCTCATGGGGAAGAATACTAAAAAGAAGCCCAGGACGAGATCGATGACCGCGTCAATGGTGAGAAGGACGGTTCGCATTTCCGATCAGACACTCCTTTTCGGCCGGTCCGCGGGGGTTTTTTTCAACGCAGCGACCAGATACCCGATGACGAAGCCGATGAAGATCAGAATCGGTATCAGTAAAATGCGCGACATGGTGATAGGCCAGAAAAATACCTGCAGGGTGACCACCTCGGTGTTTTGGATGAGGATCACCAGGCAAAGAATCAGCAGGATCAGGATGATGATGGTCTTGGGTTTCATACAAACCCCCTTTCGCAACCGGCATGAATGGCCATACCGGTCAGCGGGTCTTCATATCCAGTCCTTCCTCTTGAAATAGGCGATCATCACGCCGGCCACCGCGATCATGACGCCCCAGACGACAAAGTAGCTCCACCGCCATCCCAGCTCCGGCATGAACTGGAAATTCATCCCGTAGATGCCGGCGATGAAGGTCATCGGGATGAAGATGGTGGCGATGATGGTGAGGACTTTCATGACCTCGTTCATCCGGTTGCTCAGGCTGGACAGGTAGGTGTCGCGGGTGCCGATGATCATGTCGCGGTAGGAATCGATGGTATCGGCCACCTGGATAGTGTGATCGTAAACGTCCCGCAGATAGGTCCCCGTGGCCTTATGAATCAGAGCGGACCCGCCCCTCTCTAAAGCGCCGATCACTTCCCGCAGGGGCCAGACCGACCTTCGCAGCACGATCATCTCCCGTTTCAGGCCGTTGATGACCTGAAGTGTTTCCGTGGTCGGGTTTTCAATGACCTGATCCTCGAGGGTCTCGATCCTCTCCCCGAGGCTTTCCAGGACGATGAAATACCCGTCCACGACGGCATCCAGCAGGACGTAGGCCAGGTAGTCGGCCCCCTCCTTGCGGATCCGGCCCTTGCTGTTGCGAATCCGGTCCCGGATAGAGTCGAAGACGTCGCCCTGCCGTTCCTGGAATGAGATGACGAAGTTCGGGCCCAGCAGGAGGCTGACCTGTTCCGTGTTCATGTCACTCTGGCTCTGGTCGCAGGTGAGCATCTTCACCACCAGGAAGATATAGTCCTCGAAGTCCTCCATCTTGGGGCGCTGCCCGGTGTTGACGATATCCTCCAGCACCAGGGGGTGGATCCCGAAATGTGTTCCGATCTTCTCGATGATGTCCATATCGTGGATGCCGTCGATGTTCACCCAGGTGACGGTGGGTTTATCCTTGAATGGGAAACATTCCTCGATGGTCTTGGCCTCTTTCTCCTGAAAAATTCCCTCGTCATAATCCATGATGGTAATGCGGGTCTTCTCGACCTTTCGTTTCCCGATGTGCACCAGGCTGCCCGGCGGCAGGCCGGCCTTGTGGGACATCCGTTTGGTCGTTTGTTTCATAGCAGTTCACCCCCTTTGAGTCGTCTCGCCTGCGGAGCTAGTTCCCCCATCTGGCCCTGAAACCTCTGACATCCACGTGAACGAAAGGGCCGTGGTTATTCGTCTTCTCGTATCTGCCCAGCCCGCCCAGAAAACGCTGATACCATGGTTTTCCGTACATCCGGTCGATAATATCATACAGGACGCCGGCATCGCGAAAATTGATCTGCCCGTCTTTGTTGAGATCGTCCATCATGCCATCCTCGGGGTGTTCATCGATGAAGATGTCGGCAGCCCCGCCCCACAGGTGGCGGCTGTATTTCACGTTTCCGATAAGCTTATTATAGTAAGGCGTGCGGTATCCGCTCATGATATGGAATGTGCGGCAGGAGATTCCCTGCTCATTCGCTTTCTCCAGAATGAGTTCCAGCTTCAAGAGAAGTTTCTCCTTGAGCACAAGGTACTTCGGGTAGTCGCCGTCCTGCTTGCAGAGGAAATCCTTGAGCCGGAAATGCGGCGAAACCGGAGTCTCCAGGTTCTCCTCGGTGACCTCGATAAATCCCCTGGGCGGTCTGTAAATAGGGAGCTGCTTGAGCGGAATGGCCGGGTATTTCCCGATCCGGTAGCCGTTCAGCTCCTCTCCCTGAAGCCGGCCATAGGGAACCATGACGAAGACGGTCAACAGGATAGAATCATGAGAGGCCGGATGGATGATCCGAAGAAAGGAAAACCCCGGCCTATCAGGCGCTTGCCAGTTCCATCGAGCGGCGCTACGGTGAGTGATGACGCCCGCCGAAGTTTCCAGAGAATACGGTCCCCGCACGTCGGGATTCTGCACCGCGAGGTCAACCTTTTCCGATGGCAGAACGAAGGCGCTCATCACCCGATAGGGGGATATCTCATCGTTGAACCGGATGGTGAAGCCGGCCTTCTCAGGTGAAAACATATTCTCCCCGGCGCCCTGCGGCGATCCGGCGGTGGGAAGGGTTGCTATCAGGATGGCCGTGACGAAAAAGGAGAAGGGAATTGTCCGTCTGGATGAAGTGATCATGTTTTCAACTCCCCTGCTAGCGATGCGTTCCGTGATGGGTTTTAATCCCCGGACGGCGGTCTTTCATCGAGGGCGTCCTGGACCTTTTTGTCCCGCCCGTAGATATCTTTTCGGAAATGGACAGCCCCATCCTCGGTCACCCAGGCGGTCCAGTAGAGCAGGTGAACCGGGATCTTTTTCGAAAGCTGGACGGTCTGCTCGCTGCTTTTCTCCGCCTCGCTCAGAATCTTTTCCCGCGTCCAGCGGGGGTCATCCCTGAGCAGATACTGGGCCAGCTCGATGGGTTTTTCTAAACGAATACACCCCGAGCTGTAGGTCCGCTCCGGTTTCGCGAACAGATCACGGGACGGCGTGTCGTGCAGGTAAACATTGAACTTGTTGGGAAACATAAACTTCACCTTGCCCAGGGCGTTCAGCGCTCCGGGCTCCTGGCGCAGCCGGTAGCTGAAATTGTTGGCGTTTATCCGGGACCAGTCGATGCTCCAGGGATCGATTTCCCGCGTCTCGGCGCCCCAGCCCTGGAACAGCTTCATGTTCTGCTTGGCCAGGTAGCCGGGATCCTTCTTGATCAGGGGCAGCTTATCCTGCACGGCGATGCTCGGCGGGACGTTCCAGTAGGGGCTCAGCACCAGGTAGGTCATTCGGTCGCTGAACACCGGCGTCCGGCGGTAGTCTCTGCCTACCACCACCTTCATCACCATCGCGGGCTGGCCATCCTCCATGACGTCCAGCTCGAAGTTGGCGATGTTGACCAGGATATACTGTTGTCCGAGTTCCTGAGGCAGCCAGCGCCAGCGCTCCAGGTTCACCTCGATCTGATCTGCTCTCTGCTGAGCGGTACTATTCAGCGCTCCCAGCGTGGCCGGGCCGACCACGCCGTCGGCATCCAATCCGTGGCGCTCCTGAAAGCGGCGCACGGCCTGGTCGAGAGCGTCATCGAACAGGTCGGCGTCACCGGCCGCGGCGACGGCCAGGCCCTCCTCGAAACGAAGGCGATCTCGCAGCGCGGCCACCCGCGGACCTCTGTCGCCCGCCTGCATTTTGGGTCCGTCGGGGACCGGGGGCCATCCGCCATCGGCGGCGAGTCGGCGGTATTTGAAAAGCGCATCTTTCAGGCGGTCATATCCCGGCTGCCGGGGAAGGAGCTTTTCAAAAGCCTCCTTGATGCGGCCGGCGTCCAGCGCTTTCTGTAGCACATCGGCCAGGTCAGCCTCGCGGCGGTTGGCCATCCACTCCGGATCGATGGTCTCCGGATTGATCCGGCCGGCCAGATAGTGAGCGCCCAGGATCAGAAACGCATCGCTGGCCAGCAGGTCCAGGTCGGCCAGCCGACGGGGATTGAGGGGCGAACGGTTTTTCTGATTCCGGCGGACCTCCGCCAGTGTGGCCTGAAGCCTGTCGAGATGATAATCAGCAGGGCGAAGGCCTTCCCGATCGGCCTGCCCGATGGCTTCAACAAGTTCGTCCAGCAGCGCAACGGGGCCGGAGTCGTCGCTCCAGGCGGGACGATACCCGCGGCGCTCATAAAAGAGAGGCAGCACGACCGACGCATGGATGAGTTCATCTCCGATCTCGATCCTGGGGGGCTTCCCGGCGGCCTCGATACGGGAGCGCAGGGACTCGTCCACGCGATCGGTGAGCGGCTGAGCTCGGACAGGAGAGGGCAGAAGAAAGCAGCCCGTGGAGATGCTAATTACTATGACCAGAGCGATAGTCCCGTGTATCCTCATGGCTCTTCCCTTTTGATACTGAGGGTATTCAATATGACCGAGTCCTGATAGCTGGGCACAGAGGTTGGCCAGCCGGTCTTCTCCTTCACGAATGCAGCGAAGTGAGCCGCCACCTCCGACTCGCCGTGGGTGACGAAGACATGACGGGGAGCGGTTTTCAAGCTCGACAGCCAGGCCAGAAGCTCGTCCCGGTCGGCGTGGGCCGAGAAGCCGTGGATCTGGGCGATCCGGGCCTTGACGTCGTATCGCTGGCCCAGGATGCGAACGTTCTCGGCTCCCTCGACGATGTGCCGGCCGAGGGTCCCGAAAGCCTGGTATCCGACGAATAGAATGGTGCTCTCCCGGCGGGTGATGTTGTCGATCAGATGGTATTTGATCCGACCGCCGGTGCACATGCCGGAGCCGGCCATGATGATGGCCGGTCCGCTGTGCTTGGAGATTCTTTTGGACTGCTCGACCGTTCGTGTTTCTCGCAGCCCGGGAAAGTCGAAGGGGGATTCCCGCCGTCGGATGAGGGCCATCATCTCCTCGTCAAAGTATGCCGGGTGATGCTCGAAGACGTCGGTCACCCGGATAGCCATGGGGCTGTCCACGAAGACGGGCATCTTCGGAATGCGGTTCTCGCGGAGCAGCGTGCTGAGATGGTACAGCAGCTCCTGGGCGCGCTCCACCGCGAAGGTGGGGATGACGATGTTCCCGCCGGCTTTCCTGGTGCTGTTGACGATGTCGGCCAGGGCATCATCGATCTCCTTGCGGTCTTTGTGCAAGCGGTCCCCGTAGGTCGACTCGATGACCACGTAATCGGCCTTCTCGATGACGGCCGGATCCTGGAGAATCGGCTTGTTCCGCCGGCCCACGTCGCCTGAGAAGACGATCCTGCGCCCGGCCCCGTTCTCCTTGATCGCCAGCGAGATGCTCGCAGCCCCCAGGATATGGCCGGCGTCGTGGTAGGTGGCCTCCAGCCCATCGCCGAGAGCAACCGGTTTTTCGTATTCGGTCGCTGAGAACAGGGGCGTCACCGCCTCGGCATCCTCGGTGGTGTAAAGAGGCACTTCCGGATGGGGTCCCTTGCGTCCCTCCCGTTCGTGTCGCTTTCGCTTATATTCGGCGTCCTCCTCCTGCAGATGGGCTGAATCGAGGAGGACGATGGAGGCGATCTCGGCGGTGGGACCGGTGCAGTGGATCGGGCCGGCAAAGCCCTCCCGGACCAGCTTGGGCAGCAGGCCGCAGTGATCTAGGTGGGCATGGGTCAGCAGCACGGCGTTGATGCTCTCCGGCGGGACCGGAAAGGGATCCCAGTTCCTGGCCAGCAGCTCTCTTTCCTGATACAGTCCGCAATCGATCAGAATACGGACGCCATTGGCCTCGATCAGATACCGCGAGCCGGTGACGTTCTGCGCCGCGCCGAAAAAACTGAGCTTGATGTCCATGGCATCACCCCTTATCGACAAATGGTTTCAGAGAATGAACGAGCGTCATTTACGTGATCGAACGGCGTCTTTGCTATCCTTGACCAGGCGGTTGTCCAGCAGACGGGCGGCCTCGCTGAGCGATAATCCGGCCCGGCTCTCGCTGAGCGAGGAATCGATCTCCTGCAGGAGTGAGATGACGGCACCGCTCAATCGGTCTCTGGAGGACAGTTTCTTCGGCAGGGCGATCTCCCCCCTGAGGGCCAACAGCAGTTGTGTCAGGGTGATCTGAGCGGGATCGCGCGCCAGGTTAAAGCCGGGTTCACGATCGGATCTCCGAACCAGGATTCCAGCGCTCGCCAGAGGCTCGAGGACACCGCGAAGGATCGGCACGGGCGTCCTCATCTCCCGGGCCAGACTTTTCAGATCCGGCGCCTCTTTTCCTGAGGTGAAGTTTCTGGTGATTCCCAGGACGGCCCGGACGGCGACGAACCGGCGCAGCGATTCGCCGTACCGTTTCTCCAGCTCCCGCCACTCCATGATCCCGACATGCTGAACGACATAGCCGAGCTCGGCACCGAGCAGAAGGATGCTCCAGCTGGCATAGAGCCACAGTAAAAACAGCGGCAGGGCGGCGAATCCGGCGAACAGGATATCCCTTGTGCTGGCCCGGGTCGCCCCGGCGATGAAGCGGGCAAATCCCCAGTTGGACAGCTGCCAGAGTATGCCGGAAAAGGCCCCTCCGATGAGGGCCGCCCGGATGCTGACCCTGATATTGGGAACGAACCAGATAACGATGGAGAACAGTAAGCAGCTGAGCACATAGGGCATCAGTTTGAGAAGAACGGCGAACAGCCTGTCCAGATGTTGGACGCTGAGAATCTCGCGCACCAAGTCCAGGGAGGTGATGGAGGCCGTCAGAGCCAGAATGAGGAACAGCGACAGGGGGCCGATCACGGTCAGCAGCGTATATCCGGCCAGCCGGCGCGGCCAGGTCCGACCCTGCGATACATGCCAGATATCGTTGTACGAGCCCTCGATCTTGTTCAGGATACCGTACACGGTGAGAAGCAGTATGGCGGTTCCCACCAGGCCGAGGGTGCTGGTCTGGGCATTGACCACAAATTCCAGGATCTTCTCGGAGATGATGTTCCCTCTCTCGCCCAGCGGGCTGAGGAAATTATACAGCGCCGGCGCCAGGTCCATATGCAGGCCGATCGCTTTCAGGATGGAGAAGACCACCGCCAGGAAGGGCACGATGGCCAGCAGGCTGGAATAGGTGAGAGAGGACGCCCGGATGAGGAGCTTGTCCGAATAGAACTGCCGCAGGACGAAGATCAGCACCTTGGCCTGACGGATTCCGAAGGCCTGCAGGCGGGACAGTTTCGTCAGGTCCAGGCTCCAGATATCCTTTGTCAGAAAGTCCCAGATGTCTTTGTACAGGGAGGCGATGAACGACCACCAGTGTTTTCTTTTACTCGGCCGGTTCACGGTGATGGGCACCTCGTCGGATGAGCCGTTAAGAGCTAGAAGGCCTGTCCCATATTGAACACCACCCGTCCCGAGTCCTCGTCCCGCCGCGGGCTGACATTGATCCCGTAATCGCAGCGGAATATGCCCAGGGGCGTGTTGACTCGCAGGCCGAAGCCGGGGGAGAATCGAATATCGTCAAAGCGGGCGCCGTCCGGCTCTCTCCAGACGTTGCCCATGTCGGCGAACAGTACGGCGCCGATCCATCTGTACAGGCCCTGACGGAACTCCAGGCTGAACGTCGTCTTGAATTTGCCTCCCAGCGGATAGTCGTTCTCGTCCAGAGGACCGACCAGCTGGTATTCGAATCCGCGCAGGGAGTTCGGCCCTCCGGTGAAAAAACGTTCGTTCAGCGGGATCTCGCGGGAGGTCCCGAAGACATCCATCCAGCCCATTTCCAGAGAATGCGCCAGAAGCGTTGAGTCCGTCAGGCGGTGAAATAATTTCGCTCGGCCGATGGATCGCACGAACGTGTCGGTTCCCTGTAAAAAGGCGCCGGCCATCTCGTTGGTCCATTCCAGATACCATCCGGTGGTGCTGTTGAAGAGGTTGTCCCTGGTATCGTAGATCAGCGAGAGAGATACTATCCGCAGATTGGTCCTGTATTTTTCCGGCACGGGTCGCACCTTGATCCTGCGCAGATGCACCTGCTCCTGACGATAGGTCAGAGAGGCGCTGGAGCGGTGAGTGAAGGAGCGGCCGATCTCGATACGCCCGCCTGTGCGGGTCAGATCAAAACCGGGCTCCTCGGTGTATTCCGTCAGCAGATTGATGTCGGTCCGCCACCGGTATCCCAGGGTCCACGGTTCCGTGAATGAGATCTCGGCCCGCCGGTTCACGAAGCTGATTCTGCCGGTCAGCCCGATCTTTCTCGCCGTTCCCGCAAGATTCATGTTGGACAAGCCCAGCGTCAGACGGGCCTTTTCGATGGACCCGTATCCGATACCGGCGTTGAGCTCCCAGGCCATTCTCTCCCTCAGCTCGACGAGAATATCTTTTGCCGCTGAATCCTCGATGGCCGGAGACTGGGGGCGGACGAAGACGCTTTCGAACAGGCCGGTCAGATACAGATTGCGCTGCGATTGCATCAGATGTGAGTAGCGAATGATATCTCCCCGGCGAAAGGACAGCTCTCTGGTCACGATCTCAGGTCGGGTCCTTTCCAATCCCTCAAAATGTATCCGGCCGATATGGAACCGGTCGTTTTCGTGAATCAGAAAATCGACCAGGGCGAGATGACGCTCTTCGTCGAGGCGCACATCCGGCGTCACCTCGGCTTCCAGGTACCCGGTGTTCGAGTACAGCGTGAGGATGGCCAGGGCGGTGCTGTGGATCTCCTGCCTTCTCAGGGGCTCCCCGGGGCGGATCCCGACTTTCTCCAGAAGGGCATCGTCGCTGAAAACGGTGTTGCCCAGGAGAGCAACGGCCTCGACGCGGGTGAGCTCTCCTTCGTCGATGGGTATGTGGATATCGACCGTCTGTCGGGTGGAGTCGATGGCGATGCGAACATCGCCCACGGTCGCCTCCAGATAACCGTTCTGACGGTAGAACTCCTCCAGACTGAGAAGATCATCGGCGAAGATATCGGGATGATAATGAGATGGCCTGAGAAAACCTGCTGTACGGGTGAGCATGACCTTCTTCAGGGTCCGCTCGGAGAAGGCTTCGTTGCCTTCAAGAACGACGGATGTAACCTTGAATTTTCCTGTGTCCCCGGCGAAGGGAGTCCTGGAAAAGATCAACAGGATCGCCAGGACACAGGCACAAAGATAGACCGGTCTGTTCATGGGAATCTCAGTTTGTAGAGCAGGTCGATGCCCGAGCGCCCTCGCTGATCGGTCTGGCTGACCAGGGAGAAATGCGGCGTCAGGCGGTAGCCCAATTGGATGTTGTAATCGTTCAGGTAGCCCACCGTGGTCGTATAGGTCACATCCATGCGCCTGGAGATCTTCTTGGAGGCCACCAGTCTCGGCCCCCAGGATTTGTCGAACCGAAACAGGTTCCCCTCGATGGTGATCTGTTCAAGGCCCAGCAGACGGCCCAGCTTTCTCTCCGTATAGCCGGTGATTCTCCTGCTGGAGAAATCCTTGGCCCGTTCGACGAGAGCGTTGCTGCCGTCCTTGCCGCTGCTCAGCTGCCCCCTGGTGCGGCCCAGAGTCAGCAGCGAGACGATGTCGGGCTTGTCCAGAGGGGGCTCCGAGGTGAGCGATACCTGGACCTCGTCCAGCGGTCCCTGCACTGAGAGGGCGATGTTGTATGTCTGCCACTCCTGGTCCTGGTAGCTGCTGACCGACGACTCGGCCGAGAGGTCGATGATCGGGTTGAGCCGCTGTGGATCGGCGAAGTCAACAGTTCCTTTCTGCATTTTAAATTTACGGTCCAGATAGAGAATGTACCCCTCCTCCACGACCACCCGTCCCGACAGGTTGGGTTGCGCGGCCGTACCGATCACGCCCATCTCAGCGTGCAAGCGCAAACGGGCAAGATTGTTGTCCACCCAGATGTTCTCGCTTTCGCGGAGGCGAACGTCGAGCCGGGTCTGCGCCAGGAAGGCCGGAAGCTCCTTCTTGGGTCGTTCCACCCGCTGGGCAAACGGGGACACCGATTGCGGCTTAAAATCGATCAATAAACGTGTTTCACCGAGAATGACGTCACCTTCGAGAAGATAGGTTCCATTCGTTTTACGATAGCTCAGGTCGATCGACTGGACCAGAGTGGCGATCTCTTTCGGCCGATCGACCTTCACGTTCTTGATACGGGTCTGTATATCGATATCGGTGAGCTCTCCGCGACTGTGAGCGGCGCGGCCGGAGAGAAAGACGGTCCCTTCTCCCAAACGCATGAACAGGGAGTCGATCATGGCGGTATCCCGGTCGAAGCGGGCGGTCACGATCCCGCCGGTGAGCGGTGTATCCAGCTCCCGGGGCTGGAGGATCAGCCGGCGGATCGTCAGCTGTCCCTTCAGCCGGGGATCCTGGGGCGAACCGGACAGGAGGACCTCCGTATTCAGGGTGCCGGAGAGTTTTTGCAGACTGGTGAAAAAGGGCTGAACCAGCGACAGGTCCATCTGTTGAATATGGGCCGTCACCTGGAGGGAATCCGGAGAGATCATGCCCCGGCCGGAGACGGTTCCGAGATCGGCCACCAGGAGATCGAGCTGCACCTGAACATCCCGAAGTTGAGAGACGATGATCTGCCCGTGAAGCGACAGCGGCATCTGGCGAAAGGACGCCGTCAGCCGTTCGACCGTCAGGACCGAATCCTGCATCGAGAGGGCCAGATCGATCTGTTCGATCGGGGGGGCCGCGGGATTGCCGCGAAAGGCGGCCTTCTGAATCTCGATCGTTCCGAACGGGCGGGGATTGGCCAGGGTGCCGTCCCAGCTGACATCGTAAGCGCACCGCCCGGCCATCTCCATCTCCGGGGGGAGGAATTCCCGGGCGATGGCCAGGTCGAGCCGCTGTCCTTGGATCCGCCCGCGAAATGTGCTTTGGTCCGATAAACCGTACCGGCCGACGTCGGTCTCGGTCAGCGCCAGCGATGCCGATACCAGAGAATGATGGTCCTGCTCGAAGATATCCAGTGCGGTGAGCTGCAGCAGATGGTCGGCCAAGAACAGATGTGCCCGCATCGAGTCGATCTCGACAGAGCCCCGGCCCAGCTGATACCCCCGGCAGGTCAATTCGGCGCTGGGATTCTCCATGGCACCCTGCGCCCGGGCCTCGAATATCAGCGAGCCTCTGACGACCGCCGGGCTTGGGAGCGCCCGGGCCAGCGGCCCGAGATCGGTCAGCTCCCCGCTGACCTGCAGGTCGGGAGCCTCCGGCCTCGACACATCGAAGGCCGCCGTGATCCCTCCGAGGGGAGCGGGCATCCCGCCGTTCGCGGCCGGTTCCCGGTCGGGGGGCGGCGGGCCGGGGGCGAGACTGTCCTGAGATGTGCGGATCTCGAAAAGGTCCAGCCGGCAGGTTCCTCTCCGGGTGCCGATATCGGCCTGTCCGGCGGCTGTCACCAGCAGTGAGTCACGCACCAGGCGCAGGTCCTTCAGCTCGACCTTCCGGTTGGTGAGCGCGATCTGCAGGCGGCCCTGATCGATACGCTGATCTCCGTAACCGAACTCGTTCAGGTTGACATTCAGGCTGGCGACCGGCTCTTCGATCGAGCCGTCGGCATCCGCCCGATAGGAAAGCGTTCCCCGTAAATCCTTGAGATGAAACGGGGCCCGGAGTGTATCGGTGACGGTCAGATATCCCCGGCAGAACACCTCGGAGCCCGACACCTGTCCGTTCCGGTATGCGATCCGGCCGGACAGGGTGTCCAACGGGAAATTCTGGTAGGAGATCTTTCTGCCCGTCACGTTCATCGTCACCGCGGGCGAGCTCATCGAGCCGGACAGGTCGCCCCGGGCCTGCAGAGTCCCCGTGAGCTCCTGAACATTGGCCAGCGCAGCCAGGGGCTCCAGGTCGGCGACGTCCACCGAGAAGCTTCCCTCGAGATGGTCGTCTGCCAGCCTCGCCTGGGCCGAGACCCTGGAATCCTGATGGTCGAGAGACAGCCTGGCCGTCTTGTCCTTATAGGAGAGCCGGGCCGCATAATCCGGGATGCGACCCGAACGGTAGTATACCTGCTGCAGCCGGACGTTCGCCGAGGCGGTCCACTTCTCCGGCCGACGGCCCGTGCCGGACAGGGCGATGTCCCCGTCGATCCTTCCGCGGTAGGAGGAATCTTCCTGGTACAGCACCCGCCAGAGGTGAGCGATGTCGATATCCCTGATGTCGAGGGCCAGGACAAACGTGCCCAGGCTGTCGGCAGCATATCGTCCGTGTCCCGCGAGCCGCCCCCCCAGAGTGTGCAGCTGCAGGTCCTCCAGGGTAGCCGTGCCGGACTCCCAGGTCGCCGCCAGCGCCCCTTCCGACAGATGGATGGTGGCTGCCTGAAAATCCGTCACCTCGAGCCGGGCCTGAACGCGCGGCTGGGCGAGGGTGCCCTCGAAAGCGGCGGTCAGGTCGAGCCGGCCGTCCAACAGGGGCGCCTGGCCGTCCAACAGGGGCGACACCCGTTGCCACAGAGCCCCCGGGTTCCCCTGCACCTGAACCGCGCCGATGATACCGGGCCCTTCATCGCCCTGGCGGACCTCGGCCCGCCCTGTGAGGGCCAGATCCGGGAGATTCACCGACAGCGAGTCCACCGTCCACAGCCGGGGATGCCAGGATCCGCTCAGTTGCCAGTGATGGAGAGCGACGGAGGCATCCTTATACAGGGTGAAGATGGAGTCGATGGCGAGATGATACCGGTAGGTATCCTGATCGCCGAGCTCGATCGCTCCGGAGAGGTTCTGCAGCCGTCCCTCGATGGGAATCCGGGCGTCGTCATAGCGAAAGGAGGAGTTCTGGATCGTCAGACTGCCGAGTAGCATTTTCACCGAGGAGCCGGATGTCTCGGTGTCGGGCTCGGGCTCGGCGGAGGGCTCCGGCCGGGGGATATTGAGAACCCCCGAGCTGTCCCTGTGCACGGACACGTTGAGACCATCCAGCTCGAGGGAGCGGAGGGACAGACGTCGGCGCAGCAGATCGGCCAGCCGGTAATCAGCCCGGGCATAGTCGAGGCTCAGGAGGGCGCGCTCTTCTCCTCCCGAAAGCGTCTGCCAGATCCGGATGTCCCGGAACTGGAGGCGCGACAGTAGATTCGTCTCCAGCTCCCCGATTCGCACGTTCTGATGAAGCGCCTTACCCAGCTGTTTCTCGGCGATCCCCTTGAGATACCGCTCTCCCGGGCCGACGGTCAGAAGCATCGGGACAACAATCAGCAGAATCACCAGAAAAAGAGCAAGCGCTGCCAGCAGGCGGATGATCAGACGGCGAGTCCGATGTTGAGAGCCCCGCTGGCGCTGTCTCGGATTATGGCCGGTTCCTGATGGGATCATGAGTGATGGGATGTGGATGCCTGTCTGTCCTACTTCTGACTGGTTCCCTTGGCAAAAAACTCATCGACCGGTTGCAGTCCGGCGGTCCGGGCTTCATGCAGCGTTCCGGCGAAGAGAACCCGCCCGTCGTCCATGAAGACCACTCTGTCGGCGATACGCAGGATGCTGGGTACCGCGTGGGACACCACCACCACGGTGATGCCCAGCTCACCGCGCAGACTCAGGATCAGTCTGTCGAGGGACTCGGCCTTGGCCGGATCCAGCCCCGCCGACGGCTCGTCACAGAACAACAGGGGTGGATCGAGGGCAATGGCCCGGGCCAGAGCGGCCCGTTTTCGCATTCCCCCGGACAACTCCGAGGGCAGAAGATCAGCGGCGCTCTCCAGGTTGACCAGGCGAAGCTTCATCTTCACCAGGCGGTTAATGATCTTTCTGGGGAGCCGGGTATGCTGGGAGAGAGGAATGGCCACGTTCTCCGCCACGGTGATGGAATTCAGCAGGGCTCCGTACTGGAACAGGACGCCGACCTTGAGAAGCTGGGCATTGAACTCCGGTTCATCCATGGTGGTGATCTCGTTGCCGAAGAGCTCGACAGAACCGGACCAGGGCCGGTAGAGCCGGATGAGATGTTTGAGCAGCGTGGTCTTCCCGCAGCCGCTGGCCCCCAGGATGGCGGTGATCTCATGATATTGGGCTGCCATGGAAATGTCGTGCAGGATCTGCCTGCCGTTGTATCCTGAGATCAGGTGCCTGACCTCCACGGCCCGGGATGGTTCTTCAGGTGTCAGCATCAAACAGCTCTGTTTTCTTGGGATGGATGGGTGGCTAAAGATTTGGCGGGAATTCGGTTCGCCGTTCAAAAAGCCGGGCGGAATCATGGGCCGGTTAAAACCTGAAACCACGCCCGAAATAGAAGATCAGCCCCAGCATGCTGTCGGCCAGGATGACCAGGAAGACCGAGGCCACAACAGAGGCCGTGGTGGCTTTGCCGACACCCTCGGCTCCGCCCTTGACTCGGAAGCCGTAATACGCACCGGTGATGACGATAATCCAGGCGAAGATGATGCTCTTGACCAGACCGGTGATGATATCCCTGAAGACCAGGGCGTCGACGACCTGCTGGTAAAAGGGCAGGATGCCGATATCCAGGTAGGTGTAGCCGATGACCATGGCGCCAAAGATGCCGATGAGCATGGACAGGATGGTCAGCAGAGGCATGGTCAGAGTAATGGCATAGAATTTGGGGACGACGATATAGCGGACCGGATTCAGGGCCATGGATTTCAGGGCGTCCGTTTCCTCCGTGACCACCATGGTGGCGATCTCGGAGGCGAACGATGATCCGCTGCGTCCGGCGAACACGATGGCCGTCATGATCGGGCCCATCTCCCGGGTCATGGAAATGGCCACCAGATCGGCCACATAGATACTGGCTCCGAACTGTCTCAGCTGCGCTGCCGACTGCAGGGCCAGGATGAATCCGATGAGAAAAGCGATCAGGGCCACGATGGGAAAGGCGTTCATGCCGATGAGGATGCTCTGGTTGACGGACTCTCCTTTCCGAATACCGCTTCGCCGAATCAGTCCGAGGGCGGCAAAGTACATGGTATCGGCAACCAGATAGAGGAGCGCCAGGAGATCCCGGGCGGCCTGATAGGTTGCCCCGCCGATTCTCTCGAAGAATGAAATGGGCGCCGGGCCGGCCGCTTGGGACAGCCCTTTCGATGAGAAGGCGACCAGTGTTTTGGTGACCGCCTCTCGGGCGTTGATACAATGTACAGCGATATTTTTTGCCTGTGCACTCTCCAGCGCCTCATCGAGAAAGGCCACCCCGGCACTATCAATTCTGGAAACATCCGAGAGATCTATGACCAGCTCCGAACCCCGGTATGTGCCGATGAAACCTTCGAAAGCAGAGAAAAGAGGGCCAACGGAATCGATCAGGATCTCGCCCTCCAGGAAGATGGCGTTCTCTGTGTGTCTCAATGCGGCCATGGCGTTATAAAAATGGGTACGGATCTCCCCCGGCGTCCGACGCCGGGACTATTGCTGTTTCCCTTCGAAGTGCGCGACGATTTTTTCAATAAATATTTTTGTCTCCTGAAACGCCGTTTGGCTGATGGTATTGGCAAATCCGTTCATACTTCCATCCTGATCGAGACTGACCGTGTGGTCGAATTCGTGCCTGACCAGGCCCTTTTCAGATACCACCTCGATGAGCTCATACACGACCGCCAGATGGGCGGAGTCGTCATCGGCATCCTCGAGAAGACGCTCCAGTCTCATGATGTGGCCGGTGATGATGAAATCAGGATGGTAGGAATAGCCCCTCGTGCAGCGCTGGAAGAGCCCGGCGCGATCGACCAGTTCATGCACCATACCGGCCAGGGCCATGGAAGGCCGCACGGCCCAGTGATGGTAGAAATAATAATCGAGCTCATTGGAGCCCGAGCGGGCTGCGATACGCGTCTGATCGAAAGCCTTTCCCACCTGAAAGTCCCGCACGTCGACGCTGAACGGCAGGGGCTGCGGCACGGCCGGATCCGCCGGGGCGGACAGACGGGGGTTTTCCAGAAGATAGTACTTTCTGATGATGACCCTTCTGCCACAGCTGAGCATGACAGTCAGGAGGACCGTCACCGCAAGAATACCGTTAAGGATTTTCATCGCGTCTCTCCAGTAGATCATCGGGGGCATTCTGTGGCCTGGCCCCCCGGATCAGGACAGAGGGGTCCTCGCTGATGGTGCGTGAGAACTGGGCCAGATAGTCGGCGCTTTCCCGCATTGACTCGATGGAAAAATAGAGATCGGTGCGGCTTTTGGAAAAGATGATCTCAACGTCCCTGAGCAGGTTGTTGGTGTGTTCCAGGGCCGTGTTCATCTCCTTGATCAGGCGGACCAGATCCGATTCCTTGAGCGTGTGCGAGGCCTCGGCCAGATTGTCGATGATCGATCCCAGCGTGTCGGAGCTGGTCAGGGCATGGAGATCGGAGGTGATCTGCTCCGCATGGGCGATGGTACTGGTCAGGGCCTCCTTATTGTTGGTGAGTATATCACGAAGTTCGGCGATCGTCCCGGAAGCATTGTCCGTCAGGGCGAGAATTTTGTTCCAGTTGTCCGGCGCCGTCAGGGCGGCCAGATTGTTGAGAATGATCTCAGTTTTCGCGGCCAGGATCTCGGCCTTGTCTGTCACCGTTTCGCTCATCGATTTGCCGGGCTGGATGAAACTGCCCGGCGGCAGGGGATCGGCTTCGGCGCTTCCCCCCTTGAGCTCGATGAACTTCAGGCCGGTGATGCCCAAAAAAGCGATCTCCGCCTGGGTATCCTCCTTGATCGGGGTTCCCTGGTCCAGGCTCAGCTCGATGATGATCCGCGTGAGATCCTGGGGATCGATGAAGACGTCGCTCACGTGCCCCACGGTAATGCCATGATACTTGACCGAGCTGCCCTTCTGCAGTCCGGTGACCGAGATATCGGTGAATCCGACATAATAGGTGTCTCTCACCTCGAGAAACTTCGGCGCCACAAGAATGATGATAACGACGATCAAGGCCAGAAGCGAGATGGTGATGAAGATTCCCAGCCGGATTTTCTGTGATTTGGTGACCATGTCCGCTTACCTCGTGTATGATGACGATGGGACGGCCCCGGATTAGTTCTGCGTATCCCCGATCTCCTTCGTATGAATCTCGCTGGCAAACCAAACCGTCCGCTGCGGGAAGGCGATCTCGATGCCCTCGAGCTCCAGGGCCTTTTTAATCTTCCACAGCAGCTCCATTCTCAGGGTATACCACTCTCTGGCGGGAGCCCACGTTCTGACGATAATATTGACGGCATTGTCACCCAGGCTGTCGACGAAAATCTGCGGGGGCGGATTCGTCAGGGCCAACGGCTGATCCTCGATCAGATTCTTGATAATGGAGATAGCTTTGTCCGCGTCATCGCTGTATCGGATGCCTACCACATAGCTGAACCGCCTGGCCGCATGGGCGACGTAATTGGTGATACTGTCGGTGAACACCTTCTCGTTGGGGATCCTGACATAGAGACCGTCCCAGGTTCGAAGCGAGGTGGAGATGATGCGGATGTCTTCCACCATGCCTGAATATTCGCCGATACGGACGGAGTTTCCGATCTTGATCGGACGCTCCATCATCAGGAAGACACCTGATATGAGGTTGCCCACGATGCTCTGGCTGGCAAAACCGATGATGATGCCGACGATACCGCCGGCGACTAGCAACCCCGATGGATTGATCCCCAATAGGGGGAAGGAAGCGATCACGGCGACGCCAAGGATTCCATAATAGACCGTTTTGGAGATGATCTGCAGCCTGTCCTTGCTGACTTTCTCTTTCAGCGCTCTACGCAGGTAGATAGAGAATCCCTTGGAGAGAATGACGGCCACCAGGAAGATCAGAATGACCGCCAGCAGATCCAGGGTGGTCACATCGCCGTATATCACCTTGTTGAAGTTCATAACCCCAGCTCCATGATGAATTTCGGCACCGTCACAGCGAGCTTCCTGGCGGTATACAATTCTATGGAGTTGGTCATATCCTTTTTCAGCGGCGAGTTGGTGAAATCCGTCTCCGCCATATGCCGGCCCAGTATTTTCATGGTCGCCTTCATCGATACCATGTCATCGCTATAGAACAGCTTCATGCCGTATGCGTTGAATACGGCCCGGGTCAACTCCACCCAGTGATCGCCGGCGTTGCTGACGGTCAGCCGCAGGACGCCCTGCCGGAGAGGATCGGTCTGCGGCTCGGCGGAGTGGATGCCGCTTGTCCAGTACTTGCAGATGACGCCTGTTCTCGGGTCGCCGTAGAGGGTGAATTTCTGCTTCTGCAGGGTGAAGATATCGATAACCTCCAGCCCTTTTTTACTCGGCATAAACACGCCGATCTCGATCGGGAAGGTGACAAAGACCTTCCTTTTCACGCCCGGCTCGATCATCAGGTTGCGTTCGAATTCCACCATCAGGAAGGAGGTGATCTCCTTGGGCTTGTTGAGAGGCTCGACCGGGTTGATTAGCACCGTATCAGAGGGGGTGAGAAGTTTTTTCTCGTTCCTATCCCCGGCGCATTCTCTCTGATAGAACCATGTATCTCCGGACTGATCGATGGATATGGTCAGCTCGTCCCGGGAGATAGACAGGGGCAGATTATGGCGTCCGTATATGGATGGTCTCTCCGAGGGAGAACTTTCTTGCCCCGGTTGGTTATCCGCCGGCAGGGGAGACGGTTGATCGGTTTTCAGGTTCATCGGGATTCATTCCGTAGCTGTGGGTAGAAAGAGTTCTTCAAGCTTATTGAAAGAACATGGCCGGCTGAGTAAAAAAGAACAGCTTTCGGCCATTGAACGCTCTTGAAATAAAAATGGGCTTTACTCTGTACTAAAGCAAGAATTTTTTCTGCTCCTCTTGACGACCGGTCAGTCCGATAGGTCGGGATGGCAAGCAAGCAGTACCCATCTTATCAGTTGCCTGGTGATGATGAGCCCCGGAGAGAAGGGGCATCTCAACGCCGCCATTTACCCCTGTTGAACAGTTGGGGGAATATGGTTTTTCTCAGGCTTTCCAGCAGAAAAATACCCAGACCGATACCGACAATAATGCCCCATTCGCCAAACGTCAGTGGTACCGTCTTGAAAATGAGCTGCAGGGGCGGAGCGTAGACCACCGTCAATTGTAGAACGATTGCGACAAGCAGGGCGACGATAAGAGCGCGGTTTTTGAGAATTCCGAGCTTGAAGATGGTTTGTTCATCGGAACGGGCGTTGAATGCCACGAACCATTCGAAGGTCACCATGGTGCAAAAAGCGGCGGTTCGTGCTTCCGGCAGGGTGCTGAATGCTCCGATTTGCCGAAAGATAAGAAAGACAACACCTCCCAGCATGGCGGCGAGAAAAGCGACCCGGCAAAGAAGGCCTCGGTAGAGCAGGCCGACCGAAGGATCGCGAGGCGGATGGAGGAGCTCATCGCCGGTTTTCGGCTCGAGACCGAGAGGAATGGACATGATCGTTCCCGTCACCAGGTTCACCCAGAGGATCTGGATGGCCAGTAAAGGGCCTTTTCCCAGGAAGATGACGGAAAGGATCAAAGCGAACAATTCTCCAAAGCAGGTCGTGAGCAGGAAGAAGACGACATTTCGAAGACGCCCGAAGATGGCTCGGCCCTCTTCCACGGCCGCCACGACCGAGGCAAAGTTATCATCTGTCAATACCACGTCCGATGCTTCCTTGGCCACATCCGTCCCCATGAGTCCCATGGCCACACCGATGCTCGCCGCTTTCAGCGCCGGGGCGTCATTGACGCCGTCTCCGGTCATGGCTACGACATGGCCCTGTTCCCGAAATGCTCTTACGATCTTCAGCTTATGTAAAGGCTCGATCCGGGCGAAAACAGAGATCTCCTCGATGTGTTCCGTCAACTCGCTCTCGGTCATGTGCTGGATCTGATCTCCCGTGACCGTTTCGCCTCCTTCCAGTCCCAATTGTTGAGCCACCGCAGTGGCGGTCAGCTTGTTGTCGCCGGTGATCATCACGACCCGAATACCGGCCCTTTTACACTGGCTGACCGCCTGAATGGCCTCCGGTCGCGGCGGATCGATCATGCCGAACAGGCCCACAAACACCGCATTGTTCTTCAGGAGATCTTCCGTCAGGACCTCCTGTTCACCGGGAAGATCGCAATATCCGGTGGCGATGATCCGCATCGCCTCGTTGGCCATGGCTGCGTTGGCCTGGAAAATTCGATCTCTGTCCTGATCGGTCAGGGGCCTGCGGCCATCACGGGCATGAATGAATCCACTCAGGGAAAGTATCCGCTCCAGGGATCCCTTGATGTAGGCGACGTGTTTACCCCTGACGGCATGCAACGTTGCCATGTATTGATTTTCGCTCTGAAAGGGTATTTCTTCCAGCCGCGGGTATGTCTTCTCCGTGGCCTCCTTGTCCATTCCCGCTTTAGCGGCGGCGACCAGCAGAGCTCCTTCGGTCGGGTCCCCGACGATCGTGGAGGTTTCTGCCGTACCCGAAAGGAGAGCGTCATTGCAGAGGGTGCCGATGCGCAGGTGCAGATTCAGGAGAGGATCATCGGAAGGCTGTATACGAGCGCCTGCTTCGGTGAATTCACCCTCGGGCCGATAGCCTTGACCGCCGATGTCGATCCATCGTCCATCGGCGAACAGACGTTTCACGGTCATCTGGTTCATGGTCAGCGTTCCGGTCTTGTCCGAGCAGATGACCGTGGCTGAACCGAGGGTTTCCACCGCCACCAGACGGCGGATGACGGCATTTCGCCTGGCCATGAACCGCATGCCGACGGCCAATACAACGGTCACCACCGCCGGCAGCCCCTCCGGTATAGCTGACACGGCGGCGGCCACGGCGAGCAGAAAGATATCAATGGCTGGGATACCACGCAACAATCCGGCGATGACAAGAAACAGGCACAGCGACAATACGATCACGATCATTGCATTCCCGAGACGAGCGATGCTTTTCTGCAGGGGAGTCTTTTGCGGCTCGACCTGTTGGATCGCCTCGGCGATCCGGCCGATCTCGGTCTTCATCCCCGTTGCCGTCACCACCGCCGTGCTGCGCCCGGACGTTACCGTGGTACCCATATGGACCATGTTTTTCCGGTCCGCAATGGGGATTTCCTCTTTCAGCACGTCCGTGTGCTTGCTGACCGGCATCGACTCTCCGGTCAGCAGCGATTCGTCCGTCTTAAAATTGGAAGCCCGCAACAATCGGGCATCGGCCGCAATCCGGTCGCCTGTCTCAAGAACCAGGATATCTCCGGGTACGATGTCCGTGGACAGAACACTGACGATCTGATCATCTCTGCGGATCTTCGCCCTCGGTGCGGCCAGCTTCATCAGCGCTTCCATGGCTGCCTCTGCCCGGGTTTCCTGGAAATAACCGACGGCGGCCATGAGTATCAGGACCGCGGCGATGACGCCGGCATCCAGATATCCGCCCACTGCGATCTTGACCACGGCGGCAGCCAGCAGCACATACACCAGAGGGCTGGAGAACTGGCGCAGGAAGATCAGCAGGGGAGAGGATGTTTCCGTCGCGGCCAATTCATTGAGACCATACTGTTGACGCCGCGCTGATATTTCATCGGACAGGAGTCCGGAACGCCGGCTCTGTAGCGTCCTCAACGCGTCTTCGGCCTCAAGAAGATGCCAGGACCGGTGTGCCGGCCGGTTTCCGGACTGGCTTTCGATATTCACAGGGAATTTCATAATAGAGTCAGTACGTTTAGGGTATTCCTCAAAGAAAGGGATGTAATGGAATTTCGAAACACCTGGATCATATGGTCTTAATGATTCAGAGGGGTGCTGTCGAGGACATGAAAATGCTGAAAGGTTGTCCGGCCGCGGTCGATGACCACCTCAAGCGTCTTCGAAAAACGACGGGTTCCTTGGAGGGATTGACTTTGCAGCTCCAGCTCATGAGTGCCCTCCGGAAGAGGAATTCGAGCATAGTGAATATTGTAGGGCAGCGTCTGCCAGTTGCGGGTATCGGTCTTTTCGGTGATGGCGTTGACTCCCGATAAAAGCGCGCCCAGGCCCTCGCTCTTTTTTCTGACCGCATATTCGGCGGCCTGTTTGGCCGCCAGGCGCAACAGTGAAGTGGCCAGCTCTCGCAGCATCCGGTCTTCCAGGGTTGCAAAGGCGATCCGGTTAATGTCCTGGGAGATCTCCAGCGGGTATTTTTTCCCGTCGACCAGCAGCTCGGAGTGGCGAAAAGAAGGCTTTCTCTCCAGATATCTGGGGAAGGCCACCCGAACGAGTTTCAGATCACCTAATTTTGTCGCGCCCCCGCTTTCTTCCATTGGAAAAGGAAAGGAAAGCCCCATTTCATCGTTGACGAAGGTGATTACACCGCCTTTCCCCCTGACGATGAAAAAGTTGATGCTCCACTCCGACTTGACCGGGCTCAATCCATTGTGGAGGAAAAAAACCAACTCGCCGCCCGGAGAATCTTCCTCATGCTGGTAACTGATCCCGAACTCTTTTTCGTATTGAGCCTGCTCTTCAGCAAAGCCATTTAAAAAGGCGCTGCGCAGCAGATCTTTTTTCAGCTGCTGCGGAGCTGCGACGCCGAAATGCGGTCCGTAATCCTCCGTGTACGCCTCGTACGAGTTTCGATAGGAGATAAAGGCGTTGTTGATGTCCCCGCTGGCCTCGAAGATGATGCCCATCAGGTTCAGGACGAAGGCGTCGCGGCGGTAACGGTTTTTCCGCTGGCCGTAGCGGTCGTTCAGCTGATTGAGCTTGATATTCAGCCGCCGGCATTCCACCTGAGCTTCTTCGTATCTATTTAGAAAAAGGTGGTTTAACGCTTTATAGTAATGGATCAATACCACCTCGAAATCCTCGCCGCGATAGGGCAGAATGGTCGGGTTGGACAGCAGGCTGAAGGCCTCCAGGGTGTAATTTTTCTGGACGTCCTGGGTGAACAGGTATGCCTGCTCGAAGAACTGGTTGCTCTCCTCATACCGGCCCAGCATCTGCAGAACCACGCCCTTCTGCAGAAAATAGAGAAGTCGATCTTTTCCCTGCCCGGCTTTTTCATTCTCGTCAAGGATCTTATCCGCGGCCGCGATGTCTCCCCTGATGAAGGATTCCTGGAACTTGATGGTCTTCTGGTAATAAGTGGCGCACCCGGCGCAGAAAAGGAGCGTCACAACGATCGACCATGAACGAAAGCGTCGGCTGAGGCGGGGCATTCGTAATCGATCCTTTCCGGGACGTGAGGGCTGGCCGGCGTCCCCTCAACCTGTGCCGTTTCGCGCCGGGCCGCCGTTCCCTTGCACCGCGAGATTCGGCGGCCCGTCGCGAACAGACCGGGAAGATAGACTAATTGGTGACCAGTTTCTTGATCTTCTTCGTGCCGATCCAGGCTTTCTCATTGGTCTCCAGATCTGTGAGCTCCAGATCAGTCTGGTAATAGACCACCTTCTGCTTGCCCTCGGTATCCACGATGGAGTTGATGACACCCTGGAGGATGAAATCGGCCCCTTTTTCCTGGCCCCATTTTTTTATCGTTTCCAGCGAGGCGAAATCTTGCTGGTCTGATCTTTCGGCCCGCAGCTCTTCCCGTGCGGCCCCTGCCTGAACGACTGTTACCTTGCCTGAGTTGATGAATTCCCGCTCGATATCCTTGATGAACGTCTCGCTGCTGATCAGTTCATGGGTCTTGTTCTTGATGTATCCGACGATGATGACCGGTTTTCGGCCCTTGGCAGCGATATAATCGGTCAGCCAGACCCGGGAGAGGCCATCCTTGACCATTTCCTCGGCTACCAGTTTGGAATCGGTGTCATTCCAGCGTCCGCTCAGATCCATCTGCTGGCCGGGGTCTATGCGCTCCACCTGCCGGCTGGTCGAGCAGGACGACATCACCAGAACGGCGACGATCAGGATCCAGAACAGCTTATTCATTTCCTCCTCCTTTCTCATCAGACCTTTCGTCTGACACACGGAACAGCATCGTTTCGGGATCATGCTCTCGAGTCAGCAGCTTCTTCCCCCGCAAGGCCACCTCCTGTAAGGGAGCTTTATCTGAGGACCTCTCTGGCCTTCGCCGCCACAGCCTGAGCGGTGATACCGAATTTCTCATACAGCACCGGTCCCGGGGCGCTGGCTCCGAACCGGTCCAGTCCGACAACAGCTCCATCAGTGCCCACGTAGTGTTCCCAGCCAAGCGTGACGCCCGCCTCCACGGCCACGCGGGCAGTGATCTCCGGCGGCAGGATCCGGCGACGGTATTCCTCCGGCTGGGCGTCGAACAGCTCCCAGCTGGGTATGGAGACCACCCGGGGATTGATGTCCTCGGTTTGCAGGAGCTCAGCCGCCGCCAGGGCAATGGCCACCTCGGAACCGGCGGCGATGAGAATGACATCCGGCGGTTTGTTCTCCGGCTGCCACAGGATGTAAGCGCCGCGCCGTAATTGTGACGCGGGAGCATGGACGGTCCGGTCCACAACGGGCAGCTTCTGGCGGGAGAAGACCAGTGCGGTGGGACCCTTCCGGCGCAGTATAGCGGCCCTCCAGGCCTCGGTCGTCTCGTTGGCGTCGGCCGGGCGGATGACGGTCAGATTGGGCACCGCCCGCAGGTTCATCAGCTGCTCGACCGGCTGGTGGGTGGGACCGTCCTCGCCCAGCCCGATGCTGTCGTGGGTGAAGACGAAGATCACCGGGCTACCGGTCAGGGCGGCCAGGCGCATGGGCGGGCGCATATAATCGGAGAAGACCAGGAAGGTGGCCGTGTAGGGAATAATCCCGCCGTGCAGGGCCATGCCGCCGGCGATGGCGCCCATGGCATGCTCCCGGACGCCGAAGTGGATGTTGCGTCCGGCGTGGCTCCACTCTCCGCCGACGGCTCCCTGACGGTCCTCGGGCTGCAGGTCGGCCGACTGGAAGTCACCTTCCCCTTTGAGCCAGGTGTAGGTGGAGGGATTGAGATCGGCCGAACCACCCATAAGCTCCGGAAGCTTCGACGCCAGGGCCTGCAGGACGGCCTCGGAGGCCTTGCGGGTGGGCAGGCCCTGCGGATCGACGTCAAACTCGGGCAGGTCGGCATCCCAGCCTTCGGGCAGCCGGCCGGACATTCTCCGTTTGAGCTCCGCGGCCGGCCCGGGGTAGCGCTGGGCATAGCGGGCGAACAGGCGGGACCAGGCCGCCTCGATCTCGACGCCCTTCTCCCGGGCCTGGCGAAAGAGCTTCAAAGCCTCCTCGGGGATGTGGAAATCCGGCTCCCGGGGCCAGCCGAGCGCCTTCTTGGCCGCAGCCAGCTCCTCCGCTCCCAGGGGCGATCCATGGACACCGAAGGTGTTCTGCTTATTGGGCGCCCCGTATCCGATAATGGTTCGAACGGAGATGATCGAGGGCCGTGCGGTCTCCTTCCGGGCTGCGATCAGGGCCTCGTCAACGGCGGAGAGATCGTTACCGTCCCCGACGGTGAGGACCTGCCAGCCATAGGACCGAAACCGTGCAGCCATGTCCTCGGTGAAGCTCAGCTCGGTCGAACCGGCCAGCGAGATGCGGTTGTCGTCGTAGAGCGCGATCAGTTTTCCCAGTTTCCAGTGGCCGGCCAGCGAGCAGGCCTCGGCGCAGACGCCTTCCATGAGGTCGCCGTCGCTGGCGATAACATACGTGCGGTGATCGATAACGGGGTGATCCGGACGGTTGTACCGGGCTGCCAGATGGGCCTCAGCCAGAGCCAGGCCCACCGCATTGGCGATACCCTGGCCCAGCGGACCGGTGGTCACCTCGACGCCGGGGGTGAACCGTCCCTCGGGATGTCCCGGCGTCCGGCTGGACCACTGGCGAAACGCTTTCAGCTCAGAAAGCGGCAGATCGTAGCCGGTGAGATGGAGCAGGGCATAGAGCAGCATCGAGCCATGGCCGGCCGAGAGGACAAAGCGGTCACGGTCGAACCACCCCGGATCGGCAGGATGGTGCTTGAGATGCCGGGTCCACAGGACGTAGGCCATGGCCGCGGTGCCCAGGGGCATTCCGGGGTGTCCGGAGTCGGCCTTCTGGACTGCGTCGGCGGCCAGGAAACGGATGGTATTGATACACAGTCGATCCACCGGCCTGGCAGGAGAATTCATATGATATTCCCTTTTGCGATGCGGTCATAAAAAAGCCCGGGCCTTCCCGGGCTTTTTCGCTGTTGCCATGGGCCGCTTACTTCTTAAAGCTGACCACGGCTCGGTCCACGGATTCGAAGGTCTCGAAGACGGTGATCAGCTTGGTGATCACCAGCAGGCTCTCGATCTTCTGGGTGACGCAGGCCAGTTTCAGATCGCCGCCGGCATTACGCAGCGTGGTCAGGGCGGCCATCAGAGCCCCCAGTCCGGAGCTGTTCATCCATTTCGTCTTGGCCAGATCGATGACCACATGCTTGATTCCATCGGCGATCAGGCCGTGGATCTTGTCATGCAGCGCCTGGGAATCGGGGCCGCCCATGAGCTTTCCCTTCAGCTCCAGGATGGCCACGCTGTCCTTGATCTTTTCCTTCATCGCCACGTTTTGCCCTCCTTTTCTCGGGGAAGGATCGAATTCCGAATGAAGGTACCAGCCGGCCTCTTTTCTCAGATCCTCGCAGGTCTCTCGGCCGTGCGCTTCTCACAGATGCAACTCGATGATATCGCCGTCCTGCAGGACATGATCCTTCTGGATGTTCTGGCCGTCGTATTTCACCGATCCCCAGATGCGGGCGTAGCGCAGCTGACTGGTGAAATCCCGATGGATGGTCTCGGCCAGATCCAGCACAGTGCTGCCCTGCTTGAGCACGTAGGGCTGCTCCAGGTCCGGCTTTTTGCCCGGTTCTTTGGTATAGACGCGGACGATATCAAGCGCCCGGAAGATCAAGCGGGGCAATTTCTCCAGCCCCTCTTCCGACTGGGCCGAGAAGGCCAGGATCTGGAATCGGTCCCCGTATGCGCCGTCAAGCTCGGCCAGGGCTTCAATCCCGCCGGTCCGCTCCTTCTTGCTGCCCGCGATGATGGTCTTGACCAGGACGATAGGCTCCTGGCCGTCGTGATAGCCGCCCCGGCCGCTGAGGTGTGTGCTGGTGGCGGCCATGAAATCGAGAATGCTCTGAGTCTGCTCGACGGGATGATCTCCCAGATCGACGACCAGCAGGGCCAGATCGGCCAGACGGATGAGGTTGGTCAGCCAGGGTGGGGTGAATTCCTCCGAGATGGGCGGGGTGTCGACCAGCTGGATCTGGATGTCCTCATAGGGCATCATGGCGGCCAGCGGCTTCTGAGTGGTGTACGGGTAAGCCGCCACCTCAGGATGGGCGTGCGTGACCGCATGGATGAGCGAAGACTTTCCGGAATTGGGCGGCCCGATGACGGCCACCTGGCCGGCTCCCTCCTTGGGAACATAGCCCAGCTCGGATTTTCTTCCTCCCTTTTTCCGCTGGGTCTTGGCTTCCTGCTGCAGCCTGGCGATTCGTCTTTTTAGATCGGCCTGGAGCTTATCGGTGCCCTTGTGCTTGGGCATGATGGAGAGCATCTCCCGCAGGGCGGCGATCTGCTCCTCGATGGTGGCGGCCCTCCGCCACCGTTCCTCGGCGGCGAAGTATTGCGGCGGCAGATTGGCTGGCATTGCTCGGGTATATTCGATTGAATGTGGTTAAGGATATCGTTGCCGGCATTCTGTAAACAGCTTCCAATACGCCGGATCGGGTGATGTCAAGATATCTTATCATAGCGGGCTTGTCAACCATAATTTAGAGATGGCGCCGGCTTTCACCAGGCGGCCGATCAGCGATACCGCACCCTCGGATCCAGCACAGCGTAAAACAGATCCACCGCCAGGTTAGCCAGGATGATGAAGGCGGCCGCCAGGGTGACCGCCCCCATGACCATGGGCAGGTCCCGCTGCTGGATGGCCCGCCAGGCCAAGCCGCCGATACCCGGCAGGCCGAAGACGGTCTCGGTCAGCACCGCGCCGCCCAGCAGATAGCCCAGGTCCATGCCGAACATGGTCACCACCGGAGTGAGAGAGTTACGCAGGGCGTGGCGGAAGACCACCCTTCGTTCCGGCAATCCCTTGGCCCGGGCGGTGCGGACGTAGTCCTCGCCCAGCGTCTCCATCATGTTGGCCCGGGTCATGCGGGCATACCACCCGGCATAGAGAAAGGCCAGGGTCAGCCAGGGCAGCACCAGATGGTGCATCCAGGACAGCACCCCGCCGCGGGTCATCTCCATGTAATCGCCCAGGGGAAACAGGCCCAGCAGGTCGGCGAAGACCTTGAGCATGAGCAGCCCCAGCCAGAAGACCGGGGTGGAGATGCCCACCAGAGCGAAGATCATGGCCAGACGGTCGGGCAGAGAGCGGGGCTTGAGGGCCGAGAGCACGCCGATGGGAATGCCCAGGGACAGCCAGATAATGGCCGCCCCCGCGGTCAGGGATAGGGTCACCGGAAAGGCGGCCAGCAGGGTAGGGGCCACCCGCTGCTGGGTGATGTAAGAGAAGCCCAGATCGCCGCGCACCGCCCGGGAGAGGAACAGCCCGTATTGCTCATACCAGGGCCGGTCCAGACCCAGCCGCTGCTCTACGGCGGCGATCATCTCCGGAGTGGCGTTCTTTCCGGCCACCAGCTCGGCCGGATTGGCCGGAATGAGGAAGAAGATGATGAAGGTGGTCAGGGAGACGCCCACCAGCAGGAAAAAGACCCAGATCAGGCGGCGCAAGAGATAGGCGGTCATCGGAAGACCTTACTTTCGTGAGATGGCGTGCGGATCCAGGGCATCCCGGAGCCCGTCGCCCATCAGGTTGAAGGCCAGCACGGTCAGCAGGATGAACAGACCCGGAAAGCCGGTGATCCACCAGGCCACGTTGTAATAGGCCATGCCCTCGCGGATCATGTTGCCCCAGCTGGGCATGGGCGGCTGGACCCCCAGGCCTAAAAAGCTGAGGGCCGTCTCGAAGAGGATATTGCCGGCCACGGCCAGGGTGCCGTAGACGATCAGGGGGGCCACCAGGTTGGGAAGAATAACGCGGAACATGATATGCGCGTCTCCGGCGCCCAGGGCCCGGGCCGCCTCGACGAACTCGCGCTGGCGCAACGACAGCACCTGCCCCCGGACGATCCGGCCGACATAGGTCCAGTTGACGAAGCCGATGATCAGGATGACCACCGCCAGGCTGCTGGACTGCATGGCCGAGGCCAGGGCGATGGCCAGCAGGAGGATGGGGAAGGCCATCATCAGCTCCATGATGCGCGACAGAAAGGCGTCCACGATGCCGCCGTAGAAGGCGGCCACCATGCCCCAGACCAGGCCGATGAGCAGCGAGACCCCGGTGGCCAGAATAGCCACCAGCAGGGAGATCCGGGCACCGTAGATAATCCGGCTGAGCACGTCCCGGCCGGTGAGATCGGCGCCCAGCAGAAAGACCCGGTTGGGACCGACCGGCAGACCGTCGTCATCGACCACATCGACCTGCCGTCCGTCGAGCCGGATGGTGTCCATCATGTGCTGCTGGTAGGGGGAATGGCAGGTCAGGTGAGTGACCACCAGAGGGGCGGCAGCAGCCGCGGCGATAAGCAGGATGATGAACAGTCCGCCGGCCACCGCCAGACGGTCGCGGCAGAAACGGTGCCAGGCCAGTCGGCGGAAGCTCAGGCCGGGCGGGACACCTGTTCCCCCCGCCGTCGCCGCCTTCCTCGCCACATCCGCTTCCCGCAACGGTCGTTGTATTTTCTGCGGCGGCATATCGGCGGCCATTCTCGGCATCGGTCTCAGCCCTTGATATAGAGAAGCGTCAGCATGGTGCCGACGCTGGGGTGATAGAGATAGCCGCCCAGACGGGGGCTGACGAAGGCATGATTGGTCAGATGCAGATAGGGCACGATGGAGGCGTCGGCGGTGATCATCCGGTCCAGGTGCCGCCAGTTCAGCAAACGAACATCGGGATCCATGGTGCGCAGGGTCTCCCCGATCAGCCGGTTGACCTCCGGATTGTCGTAGTGGGAGACATTGTTGTTGTGCACCTCGGTAATCCGATCGCCATTGAACAGGACATCGATGAAATTGGACGGATCGGGATAATCCTGGTACCAGCCGGACAGCCCCATGGGCACCTGCTCGGCCGGCCGGCCGATGAGCTGGTAATACACCGAGGTGTCGAACAGGCGGATGGTCGTGCGGATGCCCACCTGGCGCAGCTGGGCCTGGACCACCTCGCAGACACGGGGCCAGGGGTCGATGTTCTGGGAATGGAAATCCACCTTGAAACCGTCGGGATAACCGGCCTCGGCCAGAAGCTCCCGGGCCCTGGTAAGGTCCGGCCCGGGATAGAGATCCAGGGGCTGGAAGGCCGGGAACTCCGGGGGCAGGATCTCGTTGGCGATGATGCCCTGGCCGGCCCAGACCTTCAGCAGGGCTCGCTTATCGATGGTGTAGCAGACCGCCTGGCGGACCCGCAGATCGTCGAAGGGCTTCAACCGAACGTTCATGAAGATGTAATACAGGGTGCCGATGGGCGTGATGCGCAGCCGCTCCCGGGTGCCGGGATCCTGCTTCAGACGGGGCAGCTCCGAGGGCGGCAGAGTATCCAGGGAGAGATCTGCCCGGCCCTTCTTGATCTTGGCGATGGCATTGAGGGTGTTGCCCCCCAGCTGGATCTCCAGGGTGTCGGCGCAGCCCTCCCGGCCCTGGTAGTGCGGGTTGCGCGTCAGGATGATGCGCCGCCGGGGGATATACCGGGCGATCATGTAAGGCCCGGTGGCCACGTGGTGCCGGGAATAGTCCTGGGAATGTTTCTCGGCCACCTCACGGGGCACCGCCGAGGCGAAGGGCATGGCCAGTTTGTTCAGAAAGGTGGCGTCGGGCTCTTCCAGCTCGAAGACCAGGGTGTCACCCGAGACCATGATGCCCTCGATATGATCAGCCTGGCCGCGGCCCATCCGCCGGGCGCCGGCGATGTTGGTGTAGAAGCCGACGCCGGGGGAGTTCAGCCGGAAGAGACGCTCCAGGGAGTATTTCAGATCGGCGGCAGTAACCTCCCGCCTCAGAGGGGGGCCGAATCGGACATCATCTCTGATGACGAAGGTGTACCGCCGACCGTCCGGGCTGATCTCGGGCATGGTCGCGGCCAGATCGGGGATCAGCTCCAGGCCCCCGGCACCGCCGGCCCGGCGATAGGTCAGCAGGCCGTTGTTGACCGCCGCCAGGATCTCCCAGGAGGCGGTCAGATAGGCCAGCCCGGGGTCCAGATAGTCGGGGCCGTTCTGCGACAGGACGATGATCCGGCCGCCCCGCCGGGGACCGTGGTCGGGGAGGGGTCCCTGGCTCTGCTGGTCGGAACGGCAGGCGCCGAGGAGGCTCAGGCCGATCAGGAGGTACAGCGACCGGAGGGAGAAATGGCCATGACGGTACATGATTTTTCTGCTCGAATCGATGGAGGATGGAAGCTTTGAGCTGTTCTTTTTGTCAGCTGCCGTTATCTCAAATGCGCAGACCCGTCCAGAGGAGGGGCGGTCCACAGATCGTAGCTGTTCTCCGGCAAAGGCTGCAGATTGTTCATCTCATACTCATTTTGCCGGATCTGGTACTGATCATAGAAACCGTTCTCGAACTCATAGACCTGCCCGGTTCCCGGATCGTAGAGCCGCTCCCTTCCCAGGATGGCGTCGCTGGTCTTCTCGGAGAGAATGTCCTCCGTCCGGTTACGGTTCTCCCAGCCCTGCATGATCAGATCGGAGGACTCGCTGAGCGTCTTTCCCGCTTTCAGCAGGCCTTCATAGGCGGTCTGCTGCTGTCTCAAGCAGTCGTTGACATAAGACTGGCTGATGGTATAGCTGCCCACCGACCGCAGGAGGACGCTTTTCACTTGGGCGAACTCGTTTTTCGGTGCCGAGATGCCGATGACGTGAAAACCCTGGCCGATCCCTCCTCCCGGTCCGCCGGTGGAAGGCAGCAGCGGGGCCACGCCGGCCATGAAGAGGCCCTCGCCGACCATTCCCTCCCTGGTGAACAATGCTCGGATGAGGGCCGTCTGGCCTCCAGGAAGGAAGCACGGCTGCGGCGACGCTGAGATGACCCTGAAGTTCTCCAGACGGGGGCATTGAGGCATGAACTGGCGGGCGATATTGGTCCGGGCGATGAGGTGGAATTGGGCCAGGAAATTCTGCGGCGTCAGGGGATTGACCACCGGCATGTCCATCCAGGGGGAAGGATATCCGCCCATGCTGACGTATTGCCGATCGACTTGTTTCTGCTGCTGGCTGAGATAGATCGGACCCACCTCGCCGAAGAAAAAGATCTGCCGCAAAGGCTGGGAGGGATCACGAATCAGAAAAGCGAAGGTGGCGCAGGCTCCGGCCGGAATGACCTGCCATCCTTTGGGCTTCTCGATGGAAAAGAATCCGCCGTCGAATGATTCCAGCTCAAGGGATATCTTCGGTCGCGAGGCGGCCTTCTGCGGGGTGGCTTTCTCCGAAGGGGCGCCCTCCGAAGCGGTCTTCTCCTGACTTTGGCCCTCTTGCTGAGCCTGATCCTGTCTCTGCCCCTGGCAGGAGATGGCCAGGCACAGAATCAGCAGCAGCGCCGTCGATGGAAGATTCCTTCTCATAGCGCCTTCCTTGTGGGGGTGACTTAGATCTCAGACCAGATCTTTCAGATGTGCCTTGAAAAAGCGATGGATGGTGGACAGGACCACCACGCTGATCAGCAGGGAGAAGAGGACCTCGGTAGAAAAACCGGAGATGGCCACCCCCAGGGCCGTTCCCGCCGCCGGAGGGTGCTCGGTGTCGGTGACCACCATGATGAGGATGGATAAGCCCACCGCGAAAGAATAGCCCAGGGCTGGTGGAAAATAATAGGAAGCGGGAATCAATGCGCTGAGAGTGCCGCAACAAAATCCCACAAGATGCCCGCCGATAACGCTTCGGGTCCCGGCCGTGATCTCCCGGGGCATGGTAAAGACGATAAAGGCGGTAGATCCGATAGAGGCCACTACCACGATGTTCCGCAGGTGCAGGACGACCAGCAGCAGGAAGACGGACAGGCCGGCCAGAGCGCTCTGAAAGAGGTAGTTCTTCCAGTGGCTCTTCAGCTCTGTGAGGTTGATCTTCAAGAGAGACTCACCGCGAGTGACAGGATGATGATTATCGACGGCGGGCGGCAAGAGAGGATCGCCCGGAAGGGAAATCCAGAAGAATCAAAAAGCCTCTGTGATAGTCACATAGAAGCCCGAGGTGTCCTTGCCGAAGCCGAAGTCGAACCGCAGGTTCATCTTCTCCTCGGGGATGAGCATGTACCGCAGGCCGAATCCGGCCGAGGTCTTCACCTCCCGGGACCGGAACCGGCTCATCTTGCCGGCTACGTCGCCCAGACCGGCGAAACCGACCAATCCGAAGCGCCGCCACAGCGGCAGACGATACTCCGACTGGACCACGATCAGGTCGTGATCCCGGTAGCGGCCCTCATAGTATCCCCGCATCAGCAGCGAGCCGCCCAGCTCGGAGAGCTGCTGGAAGGGCACCTTGCCGTTGGTCGAGCGGACATAGACCTGAAAGGCCAGAACATGAGAAGCCCGCACGGTGAGATACTGCCTCAGATCGGCAACGATGCGCCTGAAATCATACCGGCTGCCCAGGGCGGAATGGAACCATGCGGCCGAGATCCGGTAGTGAAGTCCCCCGGAGGGCAGATAGATGTTGTCGCGGGTATCCCAGCTGATCTGCAGGCCGGCGCCGGAGACCCGGGCCCCGCCGCTTCCCGGGATCGTCCCCTGGTCCAGCAATCCACCGGCCTCGGCCTCCTTGAGGGAGCCGTCGAAGTACTCGTACAGGGGACCGGCCGAGAAACCGCTCACCAGCCGGACCTGCAGGCTCAGTTTCACCTGAATCTCCTCGGGAGTGAAGTCCTCCTCCAGATCGGACCAGGTGCGGTTGCCGATACCGTAGAACTTATCCGGGAACTTCTGATAACTCAGCTCGGTGCGAAGATAGTACTTCTCATCGCGCCAGTAGATATCGGGTTGGACGGCCAGGACCAGCTGCTTGTTCTGGGTGTAGATGACATTGCCCAATACGGTCGAGGGACGGCTCTGGTCGCAGCTGCAGGGATTGCGAAAGAAATAGCCGCCGCCTCCGCCGACCCCGATGCGGGTCTCCGGGGTGTAGAAGATGTAGGGAAAGAAGATCCAGCCGTTGCGGCCCTCGGTCCTGACCGTAGGATCCGCACCGGCCGCAGGCTCGATGCCTGCCGCCGTCCCCATCATCGTATCGGATCCTGGCGGCGTGTCTGAACCGGCTGATACTTCGGCCGTATCGGTCTCGGCCGGCTCCGCTGAAACGGCCCTCGTCCCGGCCAAAGCGGATGAGAACAGTATCAGAAAGAGCACAAACAGGAGCGGATCGGTTCTGATGGTTCTCATGAATGAAGAGTCCTTATTGGCGGTCATGATGTATCGGTCGCTTTGTCCGGTTTTGCAGCCACCGCCGCCTCCGGATCCGGACACTCTTTGACGAATCCCAGTTTTTCTCCCAGGGGCCGCAGCAGGGATCCGATATCGTGCCGGATGACATACAGACAGGGCAGCAGCACCAGGGTGATGGGCGTGGCGAACATCAGCCCATAGGCTAGAGCCAGACACATCGGCGCCATGTACGGATCGGTGCCGCCGAATCCGTAGGCCAGGGGCAGGACCCCGCCGACGGTCGTCAACGTGGTCAGGATGACAGCCCGCAGACGGTCCGAGGATCCTCTGGCGACCACCCTCTTGATGTCTTCGGTCGGCATCCGGTCCTGCAGCCGGTTGATATGGTTGACCAGGACCAGGGAGTCGTTGACCACCACGCCGCCCAGGCCGATGATGCCCATGATGGCCACGAAACCGAGCGATTCACCATGCAGGGCGAAGGCGAAGATGACCCCGGCGATGCCGAAGGGAATGGCCGACATGACCATCAGGGGCTGGGTCAGCTTGTTGAACAGCAGGATGAGGATAAAATAGATGCCCACCAGAGCCAGCAGGAAAGCCCGCCCCAGGCTGGCCATAGACTCCTGGGTTTCCTCTGCCTCACCCCCGAGCTCGAAACGCATCCCCGGCCAGTCGCGATCCAGCCGAAAATGGTCCAGAATGGCCCGGGTGGCCTCCAGAGAGGTGGTCTGTTCTTTGACGATATCGGCGGTGATGGTGATCGACCGATCGCCGTTGAAGTGATGATAGTTGGCCGGCCCGGGGCCGGTCCGGAACCAGGCCACCTCTCCCAGGGGTATCAGACGTCCCCGCTGATTGGGTATGGGCAGATCATCCAGGTATCTGGTGCCGGTGCGGACCTGCTCCTGCAGGAGGATGCGAAAATCCACGTCTTCGTCGCCGTACCGTACGCTGGTCACGGTCTGTCCGTCGTAGGCGATGCGGACGTTCTGGGCGATATCGGCCACCGTCAGGCCCAGCCGGGAGAGTTTGTCGAAGTTGATCATGATCTCGACCTGATCCTTGCCCAGATTGTCGTCCCGCTCGATGTCCTTGATCCCGCCGAAGGCTTCCATGTAGGCCAACACCGAATCGGCCAGAGCCGTTCGCAGACTGTCTTCTGCCCCCACCACCCGGAGGGTGATGGCCCGACCGACGGGAGGTCCGCCGGCCTCGATGTAGTAAACGGTCTTCTCAAAACCTTCCAGCCGGTCCGTCTGTGCGCGCAGCTCCTCGACGATCTGATCGGCGTTTCGGTCTCGTTCCGAGAACGGGGTCAGATTGACGGTGACGACCGCCCAGTTCTCATTCTCGCCCACCTGATACCAGCCCTCTTTCTCGCCGATGCGGGTACCGAATGACTCCAGTTCACCCTCCGGCAGGGCCATGACCAGCTTCTCGATCTCGGTGACTCGTTCGGAGGTGGCCTTCAGCGATGCGCCCCGGGGCAGGTCCACGAAGATGTAGAACTCGTCAGCCATCTGAGCGGGGAAGAGGCTGAATTTCATATAGTTACCTGCATACCACAGGGAAACGATGAGGGCCGCGACGGCCAGGATGAGGAGCAGATAACGAAGCTTCAGGATCTTGTAGATGAATTTCTCGAAAGGATTTTTCAGCCTGAGAAACCAGCCCCGGCTGCCGGCCTTTCCCGGCTGGCAGGCCTCCCCGGGCAGTCCGATGATCAAATGCGATGGCAGGGCCACGGTGGCCTCGATCAGGGAGATGAACAGGGCCAGGCTGATCACCAGGGGGATGACGAAGACGAACTTGCCCAGGATGCCGGTCATCAGGAACATCGGGGCGAAGGCGATGAAGGTGGTCAGGATGGTGGTCAGCACCGGACCGTAGACCTCGGTGATGCCCTCCACGGCCGCTTTCAGCGGCGGCTCCCCCCGTTCGCGGTACTTCTGAATGTTCTCGGCTACGATGATGGCGTCGTCGACGATGATGCCGATGACCATGATCATGGCGGCCAGGGCGATGCTGTCCAGATAGGCCCCGAAGATGGGCAGCAGGAAGATGACTCCCAGCAGGGCCACCGGGATGCCCATGGCCACCCAGAAGGCCACCCGGAAGTTGAGGAAGATGCCCAGGATGATGAGGACCAGCGCCAGACCGATAAGCCCGTTGTTCTGCACGACGTTAAAACGGTTGCGGACATAACGGGAGAAATCGTCGGTGAGCAGGATATCGACGCCCTCGGGCAGACGTCGTCGCTCATCATCCAGCAGGCTCTTCACGGCGTCGACCGTCCGGATGGCGTCGGCCGTCTCCTTCTTGTTCACCCAGAAGGATATGGCCGACCGGCCGTTCATCCGGGAAAGCACCTTGGGATCCTCGAATCCGTCCCGGACCAAGGCCAGGTCCTTCACCCGGATCAGTGGACCCTCGAAGGTCGAGCGAACGATGACGTTGCCCACTTCCAGAGGATCCTCGAACTGGGCCAGGGTGACCAGGTTCTTCTCGCTGGTGTAGGATTCGAACGAGCCCCCGGTGGAACGGATGTTGCGGGCCTGGACGGCGGCGATAATCTCCCACAGGGGGATCTGGTACTGGCGCATGGCGTCGGGGGAGACCTCGATGTGGATCTCCCGGGCCAGGTAGCCGACCTTGGTCACGCTGGAGACGCCATCCACATTGATCAGCTTCTTTTCCAGCCGCTTGGCGATCTCGCGCAGCTCGGCATAGGGCAGATCCCCGGCGATGCCCACCTCGATGACCGGAAAGATGGTCGTCTTCAGCTCGGTGACCAGCGGCGCGTCGGTGACCTCCTCGGGCAGGTCGGTGACCCGGTCAACGGCATCGCGTATCTCCGTCTTGACTTTCTCCTGATCCTTGGCGTCGGGATCGATGAGCACATCGATGAAGGAGATGTTCTCCATCGATACCGAGGTCATCGTCTTGATGCCGGGGACCTCCTTGAGCTGCTCCTCGATCTTGTTGGTCACGTTCAGCTCGACATCCTCCGGAGAAGCCCCGGGATAGCGCGTGTTGACGAACATCTCCCCGAAATCGACCTCGGGGAACATGTCCCGGCGGATCGTCCGGAGCGAATTGAGCCCCAGCAGGACGATCATCAGCGTGATCAGAATGGCCAGGAGATGGCGCTCGGCGAAAAACCGAAAGAATCGTTTCATGATCAGGCGGCTCCTTGCGAAGAGTGACGGGTACCCTTCCGAACCTTATTTGTTCAGAAATTCGTCCATCAGCGCTTGATACTGCAGAACCAGTTTCTGATACGAGGCGGCGTTCTGGGCGTAGGTCAGCTTGGCCTGCTGCTCGTTGTCCCGGCTGAGGATGACGAAGGTCAGGTCGCTGCGTCCCTGGTTGTAAAGGTCCAGCTCCTCCTCGGTCTTCGCGCCGGCCGAGGCGATCTGTTCCCGGTTGAGCTGGAGAACCCTCTCCAGCTCCTGGATCAGGATCAGCAGGTTGACCGCGGCGGATTCCAGATCCAGGGAGATGTTCTCGATCTCCATCTCGAGCTGTTCGATCTCCAGGGTGGCGGTGGCCACGTTGGTCCGGGCGGTGCGATTTTCAAGAGGGTACTGCAGCATCAAGGAAACCGACATGTCGGGCTTGTCCAGTTTGAGGGCATCGCCGAACTGGTCGTCTCCGCCCTGCAGGCCGGCCCCGAGATTGAGAAACAGCTGCGGCCGGACCTGCTCCTGATAACCCTCGCGCAGATAGAGAAGTTGATCGCGGCGGATGCCCAGCGTATTCAATATTCTGGATTGCTCTCTCAGCCGCTGGCGGGCCTCCTCTGGAGAGGGAAGCTGCTCGAGCTGATAAAGATCAAACTGGGGGCTTTTCCGGCACATCTCTTCCGATTGGCACAGCACCGACAATTCCGCCCGCAGTGCCTTCCACTGGGATGCGACCAGGACCATGTTCTGTTCGGCGATGCGCACGGCGTCCTCGGCCCGAAGCACATCGACCTGGTCCACCAGATAGGACCTGCGCTTCTCGACCGTCCGTTCCAGCTCTTCCTCGGCCAGATGCTTTCTCTCCTCGGCGATCCGTTTCTGTTCGCTGAGCAGAACCCAGTCCAGGAACCGGCCGGCCAGCTCAGCCAGGAATCCCTCCTGGTTCTCCAGGACCTGCACCTCGGTGACATCGATGTCATATTCGCTCAGCTCATAGGCCAGGCGGTCCAGCGTTCCGCCGTAATTCTGCAGCAGCGGCTGGGTATAGCTGGCATAGACCTTGTGCTGATAGAACTCGGATGGTCCGGTGGGGATGACCATGCTGCCGGTGGGAAAGGGGATGACGATATCGGATAGCTTCTGGTCGGAGAACTGCGAAGACCAGGACAGAGACAGACGACCGCCGGTCCCCCAGAAAGCCCGCTGGGCCGCCGCATCGATACCCAGAGCGTCGAGCCGGTCGGGGCTGAAAGCGCTGGAAGCCAGCAGTTTCTGATGGCTGTAGTAGGAGGTCCCGCTGAGGTTCCAGTCCTTGGTACCCAGCAGCCCTTCTTGAGCCCGGCTCTCGATGACGACCGAGAGCGATTCCTTCTCGAAGAAGGGATGGGTCTTCTGGATTCTGCCGAGATATTCATCCAGGGTGATGGTCTCGGCGCCGGCTGTCGCGGCCGGACACAGGGCCAGGATCAGAAAGAGCGAAAAACGGATTCTCATGTCGGTCTCCTTGGATGATGGATTCTGTCGATGCAACAAAAACCTCTTGGTCGAATTGTGCATGCCCCGTCTGTGGCTGTCCCATGGTGTTTTTTCATCGGGTCAGACAGCTAGGATGCCTTTGTCCCGGTGGCCGCGGCGACGATCACCGTGCCGACCTCGTTGAACTTTTCGATGATCTGATCCTGCCTTGTTTCCTTGATCAGCCCCACGCAGATGAGCGAGGCATATCCGTGGGTGAAGATCCACATGGTGTCCAGCAGAGCGCTCTGGTCCTCCTCCGGCATGACGGCGAAACGCTCATCCGCTTTCATCTTCTCCAGCAGGTCGCTGCGAAACTCGGCCAGGATGTCGCCGAAGATGCGCCGTTCCAGGAACAGGGCCCGGAACAGCTCGCTCTGGTCCCTGGCGAACAGCACGATGCCGGTCCCCATGTTCAAAAAGACATTGCCGGTATACGGTCGGGTGGCATACTCGTACAACAGATCCCGGGCCTTCCTGATCACCTCCCGCTCCAGCTCATGCATGGATTGGAAGTGGCCGTAAACCGGTGCTGTGGAGCACTGCAGCCGCTCGGCCACCTTCCTGGCGGTCAATCCACCGAGCCCTTTTTCCCGGGCGATGCCCAGGGCGGCCTGAACGATATCCTGTCGGGTATAGTTTTTTTTGGGAGGCATGCTGGTTTAGGCTGAGAGAGCTGATAGAGTGAGATGATTCAATGGTAAAACGCTTGTTACATAACAATAGTTAGATAACAAACGTAATATAACACATGTTACTTCTATGGTCAATAAAAAAAGACGGATCTCACCGGATCCTGATCTCACAGAACAGACTGGTGCCGTCCACCTCGTCCATGGTCACCCGGGCAGGCAGATCGGCGGTCAGCTCCCGGAATCCTTCCGGGCTCACCGTGGTGGCCGTGAAGCCGTCGCGGCAGACGATCCGGCCGTCGCGGCTGCTCTGCAAATCGATCTCGCCCAGCAGGCCGGCCGCGGACTGGAGGCGGAACCATTCCAGGCGGTGATCCCAGAATTTCTCAGTATAGCTGGAGAAGAGCACCGTCCCGCCTGGCCGGGTCACCCGCATGCTCTCTACAATAAGAGTTCGCTGATCGACGTGAAAGGCCGAGATGCCGTTCTGCACGCAGGCCACCCTGTCGAAGGTCCGGTCGCTGAAGCCCAGCCGGGCGGCGTCCATCCGCAGCAGCCGAATATTCTCCAGACCGGCCAGCTCCTTCCGGGCCATGACCAGACTGTCCATCGAAGTGTCGATGCCGATGGCCCGTCCGGCTTTCCGGGCCAGCGGTCCCAGCACCCGGCCGAAGCCGCAACCCAGCTCCAGGATGGCCTCCCCGGGGGAGATCTGTTCAGTCACGTGATCGATCTCGGCGCGGAGATATTGCCGTACCCGCGGCGGAGCGATCTGATATGCCATCTTGAGGCGCTCGGCCGACAGCTTTGCGCTGTAATAATTGTCCATCGGTTCACCTGCCCAGGCACCAGTCCACCGCCGACCGCATCAGCTCCCAGTCCGTCCCCCGATCCTCCAGCTCGTCGCATTCGGCCACTCCGTCGCGGTCGCTGTCCTCCTCGATCTCCGGGTGGGCGCCGATCAGGAAGACCCGCCCTCGGCCGTATTCGCAGGACAGCATGGCCGGCCGGTCGATGGCCTCATACCGGCCCAGGATGGTCACCTCGGCGCCGTCATCGGGCAGCAGGGCCGGTCCCCAGAAATAGAGGATCCAGGAGGAGTCGGCCAGGACCTCGGTGATCGGATGCGACGGCCGAGATACGATCACCAGGCACATGGCTGAGTCTGGATAGGGGACGATCTCCTCGTAGGGCCCCCGGGCCGCTCCCGGGAACAGGCCCAGCGAGTTCATGGAGAGTTGATTGCCCTGCCAGAAGACCTTTTGGGCGGCGAAGTAGGCCCCGCCGCAGATGCCCACGTATCCGCCGCCTCGCCGCACGAAAGCCTTGACCGTCTCCACCCCGGCCGCGGTGAGATCCTCGGCATAGTTGTACATGTTGCCCCCGGGCACACACAGGAGCCGGACCTCGCCCAGGGCTCCGTTTCGGATCTGTTGGGCGTCGATCCGCCGGACCCGGTGTCCCATCCACAGGAACATCTTCTCGCCCGCGGTCACCGATTGAGGCCAGACCCCCCGGTCGGAGTAGATGGCCACCGGGGCGGTAGTCTCCCGGGGGAGCTCCCGGCCGGACTCTTGGGCGGCTTCCTCCCGGCTCTGGCAGCCGGCCAGGAGCGCCGCCGTGAGGAGAACGATGCCGATGCAGCCAATAACAGTGAGAGAACCGGCGAAGCCGAAGGAGTGGCGGGTCCTCGTCCTGAACAGGCTCATGTCTTGTCGAATCGACCTCATGGTCGATCACCTCCTATCGCAACAGGACCAATTTTATTGTCTGGGAACCACTCTCCGTCTCCAGACGGCAGAGATAGATCCCGCTGGGCAGCGTGCCGGCCTGGAAATGGAATCGGTGCTGTCCGGCGGGAAAGTTACCGTCCGCCAGACGATCTACCTCCCGGCCCAGGATATCGAAGATCCTCAGGGACACAGGGGCCCGGCGGGACAGGATGAATGATATCACCGTGCCGGTATTGAACGGGTTGGGGTGGTTCTGCTCCAGGCGGAAAGCCTCCGGGTGGATCGCCTGGTCATCCCGCGGCCATTCCTCCAGTTCCACAGCGGTGGCCGGGAACTGACCGTCGATGGATGCTTTGATCAGCAGGGCGTCGTTCTTGCCCTGACCGAAACTGTACGTCTCTCCGGCGATGTAGGCATGCTGGCCGTCGACGACGATGCCGTGGGCGGTCTCGATCTCCGGGCCACCCCAGGTCTGAAACCATCGCAGGGAATCGTCGGGGGCGTATCGCAGAAGGACGATGTCGTGCTGTCCGTGCCCATAGGCCGTGGTCTTACCGGCCACCAGGATGTCGCCGTCGTCGGTGACGGCCAGGCTTCGGGAGCTCTCCGCCCCGGTTCCGCCCCAGGTCGTCTCCCACAGCAGTGTGCCGTTTAGATCATACTTCAGCAGAAAGATGTGGGATCCCCCAAAGCTGAGGGTCAGGCCGACCACGTAGAGATGCTCGCCGTCTCCGATCATGCCGAAGGCGTCGTCGACATCCCCGCCGCCCCAGGTCCGGTGCCAGGCATACTCCAGGGTGTGCTTGTCGAAAGCCGCCAGGACAGCATCGCCGCCGGCTATCTCGGAGGGAGCGTTATACCGGCCGGCCACATAGACGAACTGCTGGCCCACCACGATCTGGCCGTTGGCCTCGTCCCAGTTGTCGGTTCCCCAGATCCGGCTGCCCTTCAGATGGCCCTGGCGGTCCAGCTTGAGCAAGGCCAGATCGTTGCTGGTCGTCTCCCCGGTGGTCCACCCGGCCGCGTAGATGGTGTCGCCGTCCGCCACCAGCCCATCCATCTCCTCATAACCGGATCCGCAGCTCCGTTCCGTCGGGGGTCAGCTTATAGAGGATGATATCGGCCAGGGGGCCGGGAACGGTCTGGTGGGTGGCCCAGTAGACGTTGCCCTGGGCGTCCGTGTCGGCCCACCAGGACTCATCGGTGTTGATCCCGCCCCGGACCTGGTACCACAGAGGGTTCAGCGTGGCGCCGGCCGGGGAGAATCCGGCCGATAACAGGAATAGGAGAATGGCGGCGATTGATATTCGAACCATGACCGGCATCCTCATCGTTCAAGAGCGACAGGGGGGTATTCGCTGTAACTTGGCGATCGATCGGGAAGCTTTCCCTTCACTGGCAGAACCGCCTGAGGAAGTTCCTCCCTCAGCCCGCCGCCAGAAGGATTTTTCTCTGTTCCAGATAGCGATTCAGGAACAGATGCGCCGCCAGCCCGGCGACGATGTAGGACAGGCCCAGGGCGGCGAACACGCCCGGCGGCCCATAGAGATGAGAGGCCAGATAGGCCAGAGGGATGTACAGCGCGAAAACTTGAGCCGCGGCAATTCCAGCAGCCGGCAGCGGCCTGTTAAGCACGTTCATCGAGGCGGTGGAGAGCAGCAGGATGCCCCACATGCCGTATCCCAGCGGAACGATCCGCAGATAAAGCGTGATGATCTCTTTGACCTCGGGACTCTTGGTGAAGACCGAGGCAACGGCCGGGGCGAACAGCGCCAGCAGCACGTAGAGGGCCGCCCCCCAGAGGAGGGAGAATTTCTTGCTGTAGCGGATCCCGGAGACGACCCGATCGATCCTGCCGGCCCCCAGGTTTTGGCCGACGAAGGGGGCCAGCACCACCGAGAGCGCCCGGAGCACGCCCATGGAGAAGAACTCGATCCGCGAGGAGACGCCGTATCCGGCCACCGGGGCGGTGCCGTACCGGGCCAGCATGCCGGTGATGATCCCGGTGGTCAGCGGCACAATCATGCGGGTCCCGGCCGTGGGCAGGCCGATATAGAGAACCTTTCTCCAGGAAGCCATCAGCTGCGACCAGCGGGGCAGTCTGGCGGTCAACATCCGATCCCGATGGGCCAGAACGTAAAGAGCGACCATCATGGTGGTGGCCCGGGAGCAGACGGTCGAGATGGCTGCGCCGCGCAGCCCCAGCCGGGGAAAAGGACCGATCCCGAAGATCAGCACAGGATCGAACAGAAAATTCATCGCCGCTGCCACCAGCATGATGACGGCCGGCGTCCGGGTGTCTCCGGTGGCCCGGATGACATTGTTGCCCACCATGGGCACGACCACGAAGACCATCCCGAAATACCAGATAGTCATGTACTGCCTGATCAGCGGGAGCACGTCGGGGGCGGCGCCCAGCAGGCGAAAGAGTGGATCGATGGTCAACAGTCCCAGGACCACGAACAGGATGACAATCAGCATGGCCAGCAGCAGACTGTCGGTGGTCAACCGCCGCACCCGGTGATGATCCCCCTCGCCGATGACCAGGGAGATGACCGCCCCGGCGCCGGTGCCCAGACCCAGAGCCAGGCTGGCGATGATCAGCACCACCGGGAAGGTGAAGCTGAGGGCGGCCAGCGGCTTGGTGCCCAGCTTGGACACGAAAAAGGTGTCGGCCAGGTTGAACAGGACCATCCCGAAGATGCCCACCAGCATCGGCCAGGCCAGCCGCAGCAGCGTTCTGCCGACCGCCCCCCGGGTCAGCACGGCGCCCTTATTACCCGGTCCCTTTTGTTTTTCCGGGAGCGCGGTCAGATCGTCACGTTCCGGCAGGAAGAACTCCTTTTGGCGAGGATAGGGGGCCTTTTCATGACGCCCGATCGGCGCGGATGTGTTCCAGGTTCTTCTTCGCCTCTGGCACCATGTCGTGGAACTTGGTCAGTTTCTCGCAGCCGTAATCATCGCAGGTGGCGCAGCTGACCAGGCCCCGGTCCCGGCCGCAGGCCCGGATCTCGCAGACCCGGCAATGGCTGAACAGCCGGTCGCTGTCGGCCGTGCATCCGTCGCAGTTGATGTCGGCGGCTGTCAGATCGGCCCCGAACTCCTTCGACCACATCTCAGCCACCCCGGCCCGCTCGGCGTCGTCGTCCTTCCGGGTCGCCTCCAGGGCCGGGCACCGGCCGCAGTCAAGACCGCAATAGGCGATCATCTGGTCCATGCCGGTTCTCCTTTCGTCTTCTTCACAGAGAAGACTTATTGGGGATGGTAGATCACCTCTACACAGGGAATGAAATTGCCCTCCTCCGTCACCGTCCGGCTGGATTTTTTCCCGATCTCGATATCGGCCTGGGCCAGTTGATAGAGATTGCTGGGCCAGTGCGAGACCTCCACCTTGACCGTGTAGAACCCCGGCGGGGCCGCATTTCCATCCCGGTCCTCCAGGTCCCAGACGAAGATGTGATGGCCCACGTCGATGCTGGCTGCGGTGACGGCATCGGCGTCGACATATTCGGAGACCGCGCCCCAAACCGGCAGGGTGACCTGCCGTTCCCGGACGTAACCGGCGAATCCCGACACATAGATGGTCTTGACGAATTGGCCATCGGCATCTTCGATCCACACCGCCGTCTGAGGGGCCAGCTCATCGCGGAAGCCGAGGACGAAATCGATGGTCACCACAGGTTTCTGCGCATCGGAGAGATCCATATGTTTGACGCCCGGCCGCATCTGCTCGAAGATCAGCCCGGCCGCCGGCGATTTATCGTGCTCCTTGACCACCTGGATCCAGGCGGTGGTGGCCTTCTTCTGGTAGCCCCGGCCCAGCCAGTACAGCGCCTCGGCCTTGAGGGAATCGGAGACCTGGCTCTGAACGATCATCTCCAGATCGGCGATGCCCTGATCCAGCTTCAGGACGAAAAATGGCATCTCCACGTCGGCCTGACCGCGCCACAGGCGCAGTTCAAGATCCTCGGGAAGGGCGGTGACGGCCCGGTCGAGGACTTTGACCAGCTCAAAGGCCAGGTTGGTGCGCAGATTGGTGTTGTCATAGATGCGCCGGTCATATCCCCGGGAGGCCTCCTGCATGATGTTTAAGATCAGACCCTTATGGGCGTCGGCGATTGTCTCGTCCCGCTCCAGGACGGTTTCGAAGGTCTCCCGGGCCCGTTCATGGGCGCCATCCTGACGATAGGCGTGTCCCAGCCGGATCAGAAGCGAGAGATCATCCGGATGGGCAGCAGCCTCCTTCTCCAGGTCCCGTGTCCCGGCGCTGGCGTGCTTCACGGCCCCATCGGCGGCTGTCTCCGTCGTCGGCTGCCGGGAAAGCTCGTCGATGCCGGCCTCGGCCGCGGCGGCCAGCTCGGAGTCCGGTGCCAGATCGATGAGCTGCTCGTAGGCCCAGCGGGCCCGTTCCAGATTACCCCGCGTGCGGTAGCCGCGGGCCAGCAGGTCATAGCTCATGGCCAGCCGGTCCCGGGGCGCGGACGAGGGCGTTTGACCATATCCCTCGAGAACGAACTCCAGATCGGCGATCCCGCCGTCGAGCCGGCCGAAGAACTCCGGCACGCTCACGCCCATCAGGCCGCGGTGAAACCGGACCAGCAGGTTCTGATCGTCCATCTCGACGGCCCGGTCGAGCGTTTCGAAGGACCTGTTGACCAGCTCCATAGCCTTGGTCATGTCCTCGGTCTGTCCGGCCAGCTGGCCCAGGTAAAGACCCAGGTAAGAGAGCGCTTCCGGGTTCCCGGGATGCTCCCGGGCGGCTTCTTCCATGGTCCCCACCGCTTCGGTCAGGTATCCCGATGACTGTTGTCCGGCGGCCTCCCGGATATATTCCTCCACCGTCCTGGACTCGGCCTGGGCAGTCGGGATAATCAGCAGGGTAAAGATCAGAAAGACAGGGATAACCTTCATGATGGACTCCTTATCAGAGCGAGTAGAGCTCTCCGAATTTCCCGGTGATATAGCCGATGTAGGGTTCGATGCTCAGGGGCCCGCCGGTGACCCGCTCGATCAGCTCGTCGGGGGTGAAGGTGTTTCCATACTGATAGATATTCTCCCGCAGCCAGCCCAGCAGGGTATCGAACCGTCCCCGGGAGATCTCTCCGGGTATGTCCGGATGCGCCTCCAGAGCCGACTGGTAAAACTGGGCCCCCATGATGTTGCCCAGGGTGTAACCCTGGAATTTCCCCCCGATGGTGGCCCCATACCAGTGCATGTCCTGCAGGACGCCGTCGCGATCGTCCTCGGGAGCAACCCCCAGATCGGCGCGATACATCTCCCGCCAGGCCTCCGGAAGATCGGCGATGGTCAGGGAGCCTTCCAGAAGCTTCAGCTCCAGCTCGAAACGGATCAGCACATGCAGGTTGTAGGTCACCTCGTCGGCTGCGGTGCGGATCAGGGAGCGCTCCACCTTGTTGATGGCCCGGTAGAATGTATCCAATGAGACGGAAGAGAGCTGATCGGGAAAGACCTCCTGGAGCCGGGGAAAGAGAAACCGGCAGAACTCCCGGCTGCGCCCGACGCGGTTCTCCCACAGCCGCGACTGGGCCTCATGGGCGCCGGCCGAACATCCGTCGGCCAGGGGAGTGGCCTCGAAATCCCGGTTGATGCCCTGCTCGTACAGGGCGTGGCCGGCCTCATGCATGGCGCCGTACAGGGACTCGCCGAGATAATTCTCCTCGACCCGGGTGGTGATGCGCACGTCGCCCAGGGAGAACTTGGTCATAAACGGATGGGGCGTTTTGTCCCGCCGGCCGCGGCTGAACTCGTAGCCCATGCGCTCGATGACCTCCCGACCGACGGCCAGCTGCTTGGCTTCCGGGTAATGCTGCCGCAGGCAAGCGTCGTCGGCCGGCGCCTGCGAGGTGATGGCCTCCACAATGGGAACCAGCTGTTCCCGGAGCTTCTCGAAAAGCGTGCGCAGGATGGAAGCCTTCATGCCCTCATCCTCATAGGTGATCAGGGGATCGGCGATATGCTCATAGCCGGGGAAGTAATCGGCCAGCCGGCGACTCAATTCCAGGGTCTTCTCCAGATAGGGCTGTACCATGGAGAAATCGTTGGCCGGCCGGGCTTTGACCCAGGCCTCGTAGGACGCGGTGAGGTGCCTGGAGAGCTCCTCGGTGAAGGACGGCGGCACCTTGACCTCTCGTTCATACTGGCGTCGGGTCACCCGGATGAGCGCGGCCCCAGGGTGATCGTAGTCCAGTCCCTGTTCATGAGGTCGAAGGTCATCGAGCAACTTTCCGATGGCTGTGTCGGTAAACTTCTCGTGGGCCAGCCGCTCCAGGGTGGCGATCTGGCGGCCGCGGGCCTCGGCGCCCTCCGGCGGCATGTAGGTGGCCTGATCCCAGTAGAGCAAGGATGCTGCGCCACGCAGATCGTCGATCTCCATCAGGCGGGTCTTCAGTTCTTTCAGTTTGTTTTGCATGGGATATCTCCTGCGGGGGATGGTTCCACCGGTTCACCGGCGGCCAACCGGCGGATACGGACTAGTCGTGTCCCGTTACGGTTTTTCTTCGGGCGGCCGATGGGCTCCCGGCTGGGCACCGAAATAGGCCTTTCGAAAACGATACAACAGGAAGGTCAGCTCTTTGGTAACCTCCATATCGGTGGTCTGCTTGGCCTTCATGGCCTCGATGAGCAGGCGGTGCAGCAGAGTGATCTTTTCCACATAGTCCTGATAGTGCTCATCCTCAGGCTCGGCGGGTTTGACCCGCTGGGTCATGAAATACCGGGAGATGATCTCCTGGAAATATCCGGCGTGGGTCTCCTTGTTGTCGATCCAGCGGACCAGCTGGTTGTAATTAATGTCGGCCTCCGCGGAGAGCTCTGTGATCATGGTCATCGATTTCTCGATGGTGGTGATGTGCTCCTCGAGAATATAGAACCGGACCTCGTCGCCGTAAATGCCGCAAGGGATCTCACAGTGGGCCTGAACCTGCGCGGCACCGCCGAGAAGGACGGCTGCCAGCAGGGTGGCGGACAGTGTTATCTTCCACATCATGTGCCTCCTGTTCAACGGATCGATGGCGGCAGGGAGAACCATCGCAAACGAATGAAAAAAAGGTTGACCCCCGCCACTGCTGATAAGAAAGGCTTCAACGGGGCGGAAGTCAACCGAAAAGTAGAGCGGATTGGTCGCGTTCAGATCTGGAACAGATACTGCAGCTTGAGGAAGAACTGGCGGGAGCTGAGCCTCCAGTCACGACCGCTCTTCGGGTCGTCTTCCAGCGACTCGTAATCGTAGGTCGTGCCGATGTAGAACAGCGAGAAGGGGCTCAGGCGATAGGTCAGCAATGGATCGACATCCCAGACCCGGTCGAAATCGTCGTACTGGATTACCAGGCGAAGAGACAGCTCACGGTTGAACTGATATCGCAGGCGGGTTCGGGTGATGAAGCCCTCGAACAATTTTTCGCCGGTATCCCGATTGACGCTTCGGTCGTACATGATCTCGGGCTCGATACGCATACAGGCCACGGGTTTGAAGCTCAATCCCAGGTTGTGGTACTGTTCCTTTCCCATCACCGGGGGATCCTCGTTGCGGGCGATGAGGTGCCCGAAATTGATCGATCCGTTGATCTCCAGCATGTCGCAGAACTTGCTGTTCCAGCACAGGTGCGCCCGCCAGATGTCGTCGAACTTGATCCCGGCCAGCCGTTCGGAACTATACAGCAGGCAGGCGTGTGAGGTGGTCTGCCCGATCATCGACGCCTCGCACTCCAGCCGTATCCAGCCGTCCTTGCGCAGGCCGTCGAAGTTCCAGACGATCCCGGGAGTGATATACGGCTGGATGTAATTGAAGATCGGATGATCCTCGAAATAGAATGTATAACCGGAGTACAGACTGAGTTCCCGGCGGTTATTCTGCGACAGATACCCGTTATCGTATCGAAAGGTGGGGCTCAGCTGCATATAGGTCAGGTCGAGACTAAAATGCCGGTGGCGCTCCTCCAGATTGGCGATCAGGGCCGAGCCCCAGAAGGATTCGCCGTCGAAGGCGGCGGTGTGTGATCGTCCGTCGATGTACTCGTTGTTCACATCGGAGGTCATCGCGGTGTCGCTGAGCTCTTCGGTGTGGCTGGCCGCGGCCTGCCACTGGAATCGGAAATTCTGGGAGAGCCGGATCTCCCCGTCGGCGCTGAGCACCGTTCCGGATCCACCGCCGTCCAGGCGGCGATCGGTGATGATGGCTCCCAGATAGGTGTCCTCTCCCAGGTTCTTTCGCGCCCGCAGGATGTTGGAGAAGCTCTTTCCGGCCAGCAGCACAGAGCTGCTCTCCTCCAGGGGCAGGATGATGGGGGAGTTTTCATCCAGGGCCGTCAGATAGGCGATGCTGGTGCCGTCAAAACGGGCGGTCAGCTTGCCGGCGAACCGGGGGTCGTTGATCGAGCGGGTATAGACGGTGTTCGACCAGGTGCGGAACAGGTCGCTGCCTTCCTGGAAGAACGGGCGTCGTTCATCGTACCACAAGGCCAGGTTGGTGTTGACGTCGATCTGGGCGGGGTCGGCCTCGACCTGGCTGAAGTCGGGATTGTAGGTCAGCTCGGTGGTGACGTTGGATGAAAGAGCATATTTTACGCCGATGGAGATCTCACCGTCGAGATCATCGTTCTCGAAATGGTACGGCTCCTCAATGGTGCCGTCGCCATCTAGGGCACCGGCCTGGGATCCGATCACCGACGGCAGGATCTCGAATCCCTTGCCCGGATGCACGTTCTCGATCCCGGTGACCGTTCCCCACTGGCACGGCCAGCAGGGATCATCCCGGTCGTAGGCCGCCCAGGAGTATTGGCCGCGATGTTCACGGGGATGGTTGCGCCAGAAATCCATCTTCCAGACCTGGGTCTGCCGGTTGGGAAATCTCAGACTGGAAAAGGGGATGGCCATCTCAACCTGGTAGCCCTGGCCGGTGATCATCCCGGCCGACTCGTAGATAAGGTCGAAACCGGCATCCTCCCCGCCACTTCGGCCCCACAGGACGTCCCCCTGGATTCCATAAGGATTGGCGGAGATCTCATAGGCCCACATGGCCTCGGCATAGCTGTCGATGAGAACGATGGCGTAGTCATCCGACCAGATCTCATCCCGCTCACACAGCGAGGCCCGGACGGCCTTGGGATCATCGTAGCAGATGAAGGCCACCAGGAGGTATTCGTCATCGTAGGTGATCAGGACCTCGGTGTCCACCGGCGGCTGAGTCTGATCGCCGGGGTTGTGCTCGGCGAAGTGACTGGCCCGGGTTGCTCCCTGCCATCCGGGATCGTCCAGCCGGCCGTCGATCTTGATCGGACCTTGTTTCCGGGAGACATGAAGGGTGGGATCGTAGACCGGTTGGTAGTCATCATCGGCCCGGCAATCGGGCAGCAGGAGCAGTCCGGTCAGCAGATAGAAACCCAGAAAGAAGACGGCCCGGCATCGCCCATGGGGCGCAGGGTTCCTGATGATCGAAGAAAACAACATCTTTGGCTCCGAAAAAGAAAAATCCGCCACGCGGAACTTACAATCCAAACTACGAATTCCCGGGCGGATAAGTTTCCCTGTTTTTACGGGGAGATGTCTTGTTCAGCCCTCGGCGGACCTGCGGGGGTATTCCTCCTGGGTCAGAGCGTAGTAAAGAAGTCCCTCGAAAAATTTGAACTTCTCGGGCAAGCGGCCGATGCGTTTCTCGTAAATCAGGCCCAGTTTCTCAATGACCCGCTGTGAGGCGACGTTCTCGGGCTTCACCAGGGCCGTGATCCGGGACAGACCGATGGTCTCAAACCCATATCGGAGAAGGGCTTTCGCTGCCTCGGTGGTCAGGCCCAGGCCCCAGTGAGAGGGGGCCAGGCCGTAGTAGATCTCGATCTCCGAGACATCGAAATCCAGCGGTCCCAGCCCGCACCAGCCGATCAGCTGCCCGGTGCTCTTTTCCACCACCCCGACGGAGAATTTGACGATTTTCCGGGGCGTGTTCTGGCGGTAACACTCGATGATCCAGCGCAGGGCTTTTTCGGTCTGCTCCCGGTTCATGACGCCCTCCGGGAGGTACTCCATGACCGCCTTCTGGCTGACGATTCTGTGGAGCGCTGGCAGATCCGCCATGGTATAGGCCCTGACGATCAGCCAATCGGTCTCCAGATGCAGATCGGCAAACAAATCTCGAACCTCCTGAAAGAAGAATCCTTCCTATGAAAACGGCTGCCAGAGCCGGCGATCGAAACCTGCCCGAACCGGCCGCCAGGCCGGCTAGAACCGCCGGTCGATCACCTTGACCCGATCTCCGTCCACCGGGATCCAGCCGATCGGCCGGCCGTTCTCGGTGATTTGTACCCACCACCGGGTCTGCGGCCGGTCAAGCATCTGCTGGCAGGGGCGGCCCACTTCCATCTCGATGTATTCGCCCTGGTGACGGAAGATGTAGAATCCTTCGGCGGCGTAACAGATCACCTCCAGGAGGGTGCCGGAGGGGAGATAGATATCCCGGGCCCGGCCGGCCTCGAGTCGACCGCCCCGGGGCGGATCGTAGACGAAGCCGTTGAGGATGCAGTCCTCGGTGATCTTCATCTGCCCGGGCTGTTCGATCCGGATCACAGACCGGTCCCAGTGCAACCTTTGACCGGCGGTCACAGCGATCTTTCCAGCCCTGGCGGCGGATCGGGCCGGGGATGCGTCTCCCGGCCGGGGATACACCTCCAGGGAGTCCCCGGGCCCCTGCCAGGCAAGCACCGGCACCCCTTCGCCGGGCCACCGCTCCAGAATCAGGGCCGCATCGCCGGCCTCTTCTGCCCGTTCCTGCTCAGCGGAACCGCAGCCGATCAGGATGAGTATAATCAGCAGGATCACCAGGCTCGGCCGTTCGGTCATCTTGTGTCTCCAGGAATATTCACCGGTGAGCGGCCCGAATCTGCGATCAGAACTTCTCCATGGCTTTTTCCAGGAGCTTACGGGTCTGGGAGGAATACCACCGCCCCACGAAATGCCGTTCACGCTCGTCCAGATCGGCCAGGATGCTCGCCCTGACCGGTTCGGTGCGGTTTCGTTTGATCAGGGCGAAGGCCTCGGGAGAGGGATCACACAGAGCCGTGGCTTTCTCTATGGCCGCCGGGAGCACCTTCTCCATCGGCAGGACCCGATCCACCAGACCTCTGGCCAGCAGCTCCATGCCGCCGTAGAACTTGCCCCCGTCCATAATCTCACGGGCCATGCTCCACCCGGCCAGGCGCTGCAGGATCCGGTCGGCCGGATAGGGGACCGGAACGCCCAGCTTGGTCTCATTGAGCCCCATGAGTTTGTTCCCCTCGGCGATGAACCGGTAGTCGCAGCACAGGGCCAGGATGCATCCGCCGGCGATGGCGTGGCCGGTGAGGGCGGCGACGGTCGGTTTGGGCAGGATGAACAGGTCCAGACAGAGCCGGTTGAAAGCCCGGTAGAAAACGGTGAACTCCTCCGGCGTCAAAGGAAACAGCTCCGGGATGTCCAGCCCGATGGAGAAGAATTTCTCGTTGGTGCCGGTCAGCACCAGGCCGCGGCATCGGGGATCGTCTCTCAGCCGGGCCAGTGTTTCGGACAGCTCGTTGACCAGCGCCAGGTTGATGGCGTTGGTGACCTCGCGGGAGAGGGTCAGGATGACCGCCTCCCGCCGGTTATCGATGGTGATCAGAGCCATGAGGATCGACCTCGCGGAAGGACGTCAGGATACAGACCGCAGGGCACGTCTCTGGTCCCACTCCCCGGAGACGGATCAGGAAGCTGCGGCCGTCTCGGGGGGAGCGCGGAACAGCTCGATGGTCTCGTCATCCATCAGCACCCAGATGGTATAGATGCCCAGGGCGGTGCCCAGAGGGATGTTAAACAGGTTCAGGCAGCCCAGGATGAGCACCAGGATGCGGGACCAGCGGCGCCATTTGAGCAGGCCGATGCCGCCGATGATACCTGGGGCGGCCAGCAGGACGAGAAAGGAGGCGATCGTCGAGCCCACCGCCGAGGTGATGGCGATAGCCTCCTCATCGCAGGACAGGACACCGCCGCCGACCACCAGGGTGAAGATGATCAGGGCGATCAGAACCTGCAGACATCCGCAGGCGATGTACAGGGCGCCCAGGATGGTGATATGCTTTTTCATCGTCTCGTCTCCTTGCTGCTGTTCTTGGCCGGCCGTATCCTCTTCGGGGATTTCCGATAACGGCCGGCACCTTCATGGGATCAGCCTTTGGTAACCTTCCGCAGCCGGATCAGGCGGGCCCTTCTGAGGACCTCCAGGTACTCCATGAAGATCTCCAGATCCACCGAACCGTATTCGTGCGCCAGTTTTTCCTGCACTTCCAGGGCCGTTCGCTCGCCGTCGATATAGAAAAAAGGAATCTCCAGCAAATGCTGCTTGTACAGCGTGATAAACATCTCTGCAAGCCACCGGCGGTCCTTCTTGGCCGCCTTATCCATCAATCGGGTCATCGGAAAGGGGCCCTGAAAGATCCGTTCGGGGATTAGGCCGTCGGCGCGGCGCTCCAGGGCGCTCTTGCGGCGGCGCAGCCTGGAGCCGTCGATCCGATGACGGTCCAGCACACGATCGTAGGCTTCCTGCAGCAGGCCGTGGATCTCGGCTGTCTGCCAGCCGAGCAGATCGCCGAACTCCATGGCCATGCCGGTGAGGATGCGGCGGGCTCTTCCCTGCAGACCGTCGGCGCAGGAGGACAGCACCGCGCCTTCCACCTCGAGCTCATGGTCGATTTTTTCCTGGCGCCGGTGATGATTTTTGCAGAAGCGATGCCAGGAGGAGAGCCCTTTCTTCGTCTCCGGCACGAACGCATGGGTCGTTTCCACCAGCTCCTGCCCGACGGCGGCCAGGCGGCGGCTGGCCGCCAGATAGGTCTCGGCCAGAACGGACTCCCGCTCGCTCCCGGTCAGGTTCAATAGATCATAGGCGAAGATCAGTGAGCCGGTCCCCACCCGCTCCAGGGTGTTGGGATCGGTCTTGTCCGGGGTGTCCTCGCTGGTGTGCCAGAAGTGATCGGGGAGATTGCCCAGGTACAGCCCCGGTACGCCAATGGTCGGATCGACGAAGGGCATGTGATCGGTGCCCCCGAAATAGGGCTCGGTTTTCCAGCGGAACAAGCTGTCTTCTCTAAGTTTGGAAGGCCCCTTTTGGGCGGCGGTCCAGCGGACGGCCCGGGCCAGCAGCTCGCCGCTGAAATGCTGCTGTACCCCGTGGGTGGAGCCCACCATCAGGGTGCTGCCGCATGTGGACTGATCCTCGCCGACCATGTCCAGGCTGACCGCGGCCAGCATGTTCCCGACCTGCCGGCGGTGACGATGGAGCCAGGGAACCGTTCCCCGCCACTCCGGGAGCACCAGAAAACGAAGACTGCGGCGGAATTTTGGCAGCGTTCGATTCCTCTGCAGGACCCGCAGCGTGCGGGCCATCTCTGCCAGCAGGGCGCAGCCGGAGGCGTTGTCGTTGGCCGAGGGCTTGGGGTGGCAGATGTGGGCCACCAGGATGAGCTCCTCCCGGGGGTGTTCGGTCCCCCGGATGAGGCCGGAGAGGGCGCGGTACTGACCGGTTCGAAAGCCCGCCTTGACGGTGGCGGCCAGCCGCAGGGTTTTCTTCTTTTTGTTGAGGCGAGAAAGGGTGTTGCGCAGCAGTGCCAGCTGCCGCTGAGACAGGGCGAATCCGAAGAAGGGATGCTCCCGGGCGGCCGACGGGAAGACCCCGGAGGCGGTGATCTTGTCGGGGTGGTCGGGGTCGGCCGCGGGGTCCTGGGCCAGCAGCATACCGGCGGCCCCGCGCCGGGCCACCGCCTGTTGATGGACCAGAAGGGAGTTCCCATGAGCCAGCACCAGACGTCCGCGCACCCGTCTGCCGGCCCGGGCATAATCCTCGGGGGTCTCTCCCCGGCCCACGTCGACCAGCTCGCCCTCCCAGCCATCCGGGCCGGTGGAGGTGGACCCGCCCAGCAGGCTGATGGGCGTCTCCGAGAACCGGGCGATCAGTTTGCGCTCCGATTCCGGGGCGACGATGGCCAGATGAGCGTCCTCTTCCTCCCAGATACAGGATGCGTCCCAGGTCCAATAGCTGTGGTCACTGTCGATGGGGAAACGCTCCATGCGGACCTTCTCCAGTCCGGCGTCCTGGAAGTGCTCCCGGATGATATTCATGGCCTTGAGGATCCCCCGGCTCCCGGCCAGACGGTGGAACTGGGTCAACCGGGTGATGATGTCCTGCGCCCGAACCCCGGAGATCTCCCGGTAGATGGCCAGCTTCTGCTTTTCGGTCAGCATCAGGTTCCTCCTCTGTCCTCTATACGGATGATCCCGGTCTCATGTTGCCAGATTCCTCGAACTGACGGACCGCCTCGAAAGCGACAATCCCGAAAGCCACGGCCACGTTGACCGAGTTCTTGAAGCCCCGCATGGGAATCTCGACAATCTCGTCGGCCCTCTCCAGGACCTCCCGGGAGACGCCCAGGGCCTCGTTGCCGACCACCAGGCAGAGCGGTTTTGGATATTCGATCAGGTGGTAGGATTTGCTGACGTCGGTGACCTCCAGGCAGATCACTTTGCGGCCTTCCTGACGGCATCGCTCGACCGCCTCCACGGTCGATGAGACGTATTCCCAGGAGACGTAATCCAGCGTTCCCATGGCCGTCTTGAGGACCTTCGGATTCGGGGGGTGGGCGGTGATACCGCAGAAAATGACCTTCTCGATGCGAGCACAGTCGGCGGTGCGGACGATCGAGCCGACATTGAATGCGCTGCGCAGATTGTCCAGGATAACGGTGATGGGGTGGCGGTCCAGGCGGCGGAACTTCTCCGGCGTCAGGGGAGAATCGTGGGTCCTGACGCGAAAGTTGGTCTCCATCATGGTCTCACCCTCTCGTCGAGCCGCCGGGACAGAGCGGCCATGCTGCCCGGCGACCAGCCCAGCGCCTGGCGCCAGACCCGGTCGCTCTCCATGCACAGGTAGACGAAGACATCCCGGTCGTGCGACCGGATCCGGTCATGTATGGTCTTGAACAGCCGGGTCCGGATAGGGCGGAAATAGCGCGGCTTACCGTCCTTTCCGGGGAACAGCTCGCCCAGGATGATCTCGCTGCGGGGGTGGCGCCGGCGGATGATCTCCTCCAGCGCCGGCGGGTAGCGCAGGGCCCCCAGGCTGATCCAGGCGATCGACCGGGACTCGACGTGCTCGAAGATGGCGTCGACCGTCCGGCGATAGCCCTCTTCCCAGCCGGGAACATCGATCACCGGATCGAAATGGAACCCGATACGGTAGCCGGCTTGCTCACAGCGCCGGGCGGCCCGCAGGCGCTCGATCACCGGCGGAGCGCCATGCTCCTCTCGCCGGGCGACCGGTTCGGCGTTGAGCGACCAGGAGACCACCGTACGGCCGCCGTGCTCGAGTTTCAGCAGATCCTCGATACGGGTCGTCTTGGTCTTCAGCTCCAGGATGGCATTGCGCCTGCCGGCGAAGAAGGGCACCAGCAGCCGGGCATGCCCGAAGGCCGGATCCAGGCTGAGACTGTCAGTCAGCTCCCCGGTGCCCAGGCGGTAGAACTCGTCCTCCCCGGAGGAGAGGAACGCATCCAGCTGGGCCAGCAGATCATCGGTATTGGCATAGACGGTGAGCAGGGGATTGGTCAGATAGCCCTGCAGGATGCAGTAGGAACAATCCAGGTCGCAGCCGTTGGCGGCGTTGATGATCCGATAGCCGCAGCAGATATAGCCGCTGGTGCCGGGGCAGCGCTTGATGAACGGCCCCCGCTGCTGGGCGATCAGCAGGCAGCGTTTGCCGGCCCCGACCGGATCGTCCTCTCTGGAGAGCTCTGCGGCCGCCTCCCGGGCCGAGCCGACCGGTGTGCGTGGTACCGACGGCCATCGTTCGAGCAGGCGCCGGGTCAGGTCCAGATCCCGGGCGGACCGCTCCACGAAGATGCGCTTGGGGATGAAGATCGCCGGATCCATCAACGCTCGTGTTCCTTCTCCGGGGGGAAATTCAGCAGCCGCTCCAGCAGGGGATGATCGATCAGCTCCCCGAGAGCCTCCCGGGCCTGTTCCAGCTCCTCCCGGCTGCGAAAGGTGATCGACAGCCGCCAGTCACGGCCCTCGAAATAGGGCGGGGCCGACAGAGAGACCCTTGGCGGCAGCCGGAACTGCCGGCGCAGCTGCTCGTACCGGTCCATGGCCTCTGAGAATCGCGGATATCGGCGCCGCAGGAGCAGCTCCCGGATCGTCTTCATCCGCTGGGGAGCCGGGGTCTCATCGTCGGCGGCCGGAGAGGAGACGGCCTCCTCGGCCAGGATGGCGTCGAAAGTGACCTTCTCCCGCTGTCCGATATCCATCAGCAAGGTCAGCAGCTCCCGCTGCAGGTTCTTCCCCGCCTTGAGCCGCTGCACCAGACGGAAAAAGGCCAGGCGTTCTTCCGCTGTTCGGTCCCTCAGCCGGTTCGCCGCGCTCAGGGACAGCTCGCCGGCAGTCACTCCGAGCTGGATTTCCTCCTCCATTCCGGCCAGGGCCAGAAACAGCGCCATGGTCCCGGGATCCGATCCCAGTCCCAGTCGGGGCAGGTGGCTGCCGAGCACCTCCTCTTCGGTCAGGCCGAACCGGCGCCGGAGTGTGTCCACCGCCAGGGCCTTCTCGACCACGTTCAGCGGCCGGGTGCCCAGGTTGTCGTCGAGGCCCTGCAGGAAGAGTTCGAGATCATCTTCCTCTGCCCGGACCAGATCAACGATCAGGCGGCTCCAGCCCAGCTCCCGGGCGGCCAGGATCCTCTTGTACCCGGTAACCACCCGGTATCGGGAATCCGCAACGGCCTCCTGTACCAGAGGAGAGTGAATCATGCCGGTGCGGGCCAGGGAATCCCTGAGGGCGTCCAGGTCCGGGGCGAAGGTGATGACGAAGGTCCGGTCCTCCAGATCGATTGAATCCAGTGGGATGGTCTTTCTCGAACGAGGTTGTTGCTGGTCGGTTGGCATGAGGCTCCTGTGGGGTTGATCCCGGGCTCAGGATTCGAGATCCGGTTGTGGACGATCCCGGTTTCGTACGATCGGCGCCAGACCGCCGGGCTATAACGGTCTCGCCCTGCCGGCGATCCGGTGCCGTTCGGCGATCTGCTCGAACTGCCGGGCCAGCTGTTGCCGGCCGCGCTTGCGAAAGCCGCTGGCCAGAATGGCACACTTCTGTTCCAGGACTTCGATCGCCGCCCGGCGCACATCCGGGGCCAGGTCCTGGTGGGCCAGTAGCCGCAGCAGTGCCTTGATCCGGAATCGGTCCAGACCCCAGGTCGCGGCCGAGAGCTGGTCGTCGTGTCCACCCCGCTTGACGATCAGGGGGCGGTCGATGAGAATGATAGGGTAGAGCCGGCCGATGCGCAGCCACAGGTCGTAGTCCTCACAGGCCGGCAGGGACTCGTCGAACAGGCCCACCCGGTCGAAGACCTCCCGGGCGATGAGAACCGAAGAGGGGCTGACCAGGCACAGGGGAAGCATCTCTTTAAGGATCCAGCCGGAATGCTTGGCGTGCTTCTTCCGGGGATTGACCCGCCGGCCGCGGCGGATCCAGATCTCCTCGGTGTAGCAGACCTTGACGCTGCGGTCCCTGGAGACCAGGTCCATCTGGGCGGCCAGCTTGTCCGGTTCCCACAGGTCGTCGGAATCCAGAAAGGCGATGTATGTTCCCCTGGCCCGGCGGATCCCGGCGTTGCGGGCGGCGCTGGCCCCCAGATTGTCCTGGCGGATGACCCGGATGCGGCCTCCGTAGACGGCCAGCCGTTCGGCGGTCTTATCGCTGGAGCCGTCGTCCACGACCGTCAGTTCGAAATCGGTATAAATCTGTCCCAGGACCGAGTCGACCGCCTGGCTGACCCATCGAGCCCGGTTATAGGTCGGGATGATAACGCTGACGGCAGGATGTGTGGCTGATATGGGTCAACTCCCTTTTTCGAATCACTTTAGCAGCAGCATCTTCTTGGTCTCGACGAACTGGCCGGCGACCAGCTGATAGAAATAGATCCCGCTGGCCACCGCCCGCCCGGCCCCGTCCACACCCTGCCAGGTGACCGTGTGCTCCCCGGCCTCCTGCGTCTCATCCACCAGATCACAGACCGCCTGACCCATCACGTTG
>Ga0180438_10000230_pt1 | contig 115797 bp, 81 predicted proteins | sample SS_ome_12_FD_132455 | JGI IMG/M metagenome (GOLD analysis project Ga0180438, IMG submission 132455) | Hypersaline lake sediment archaeal communities from the Salton Sea, California, USA - SS_3_D_2 metaG | ecosystem: Environmental > Aquatic > Non-marine Saline and Alkaline > Hypersaline >... | reverse complement strand
CGTCAGGCGAATGTCACCCATCGCGTCCTGTTGCCTTGAGGTCGCATTGATCGCCCGTGAGAGAATCACCCAAAGACCGACGTAAACAGCGGCTCGTGCGATCCAAAACGGTGGGTCCGCCCAAAGATCTTTGAACCAAAAGGTGCCGCCAGCATGTTCGCCCTCTCTCGGCCAGCCATACTCTTGCATGCGCACCGCCAAGATGGCAAACAAGGCGAGGCCGGTCACCGGCAGCGTGGCCGCCATCGCCTCAGGCACTCTTCGGAAGGCGACGTTCCATGAAGCGCCGGCCACGTAGCCGAATGCGATAAACAGTGTTCCGCCGAGCCCCAGCGTCCCCAAGTAGAACGCCGCCACAAACAGACTGCTCCAGACACGATTCGTGTCAACCAAGGGGACTGCAATGCCGTCCGGTAGGGGACGTAACGAAAGTGCTAAACCCGCGAGCAGGATGATGCCCCCAATAACGGCGATTGTTCTCAGTCGGCCGACCGGTCCGACGATTTCGTTAGTGAAGGAAGTCATGGTAGGAACCAAGGGGCTTTCTGACTAGGACTGCTACTCTTCCGTCAACGCGGGAGATGTTGGAGTTGTTGGCTGTGGGGCTGATTGCTGGATGGATCGCACGTAGGCGATCACGTCCCAGCGACGGGTCGGCGAAAGTTGCGCCGCAAACGGCGCCATGCTGCCCTGCCCGTGGCTGAGGATGTGGAACAGTTGCCCGTCTTTCATTTGGAGTGACTTACCAGTAAGAAGGGAGGGTGGCGGCGGGAACCCTCGTTGGGCCACTGGTCCATCACCCAGCCCGCCAATACCGTGACAACTCACACAGAACACGGCGTACGTCTTACGGCCACGCTCCTCAGCGGTATGCAGATCATCGTCAATTGAATCATAGGGACTGGTCAGTTCCTCGCCGGCACGCTGGGCGTCTTCGGGAGTCGCCTGGTAGTGCAGCAGCGAGGCCTCCCGCGAAATCGTGCCGGGAATCGGGGGCTGTAGGGTTCGCTGATTTGCAAACACAGGATTGGGATCGAACGCCTTGTAGGCGGGCGAGTAAGTCATATCGTCGCCCATGTAGATCTCATAATTCGATTGCGAGTGATCGACACGCAACACGACCGACATGACGATTACAACAAATAGCGCCAGAGCAAGAACGATGTTGATTCGACTGAGCTTCATGAGGTGTCTCCTAAAGAGACGACGCGTTCTTCGATTTCGAGCACGTTAAACTGATCGAGCAGCGTCTCCACTTTTGTCAGATCGAACGTGGCATCCTCTTCGTCGATGACGAGGACGAAACGATCATCGGTAACGCGGTCGAGCTCCGGGCGAACGCGTCTGCCGGGATAAAGCCGGCTTACGATCAGCAGCGCGAATACACTGCCAAAACCGGCCAGCAGAACGGCTGTCTCAAAGGCTACCGGCGCATCAGAAGGGAGCGAGTTCCAAGGCTTACCGCCCACGTCAATTGCCCAGCTTACGGCCGCCGCCCAGTGTTGAAACCAAAGCATTCCCAAGGCTCCGACCATGCCACAGATAAAGCAGACCCAGGTCAGCCTTGAAGAACGTAGCCCCATGGCTCGATCGAGCCCATGAACGGCGTAGGGCGTAAAGACATCGAGGATGCGATAGCCTCGACGTCGGACCTCGGCCGTCGCCGCGAGCACATCGTTTTCGTGAGAGAACGTCGCTAGGAGCATGCGGTCACTCATGACAACTCCTCCTCTTGGGGTGACGCGTCCAATCGGCTGTTGCGCCCTACACTTAGAACCCCCTTCACTTCGGCCATGGCAATCACGGGGAAGAATCGGCAGAAGAGCAGGAAGGCGCTGAAGAATAGACCGAAGCTGCCAAGTAGTGTCGCAATTTCAACGAGCGTAGGCGCGTACGAAGACCAGCTCGAAGGCAGGAAGTCACGGTGCAAGCTTGTCACGATGATCACAAATCGCTCGAACCACATGCCGATATTAACTGCAATTGTGATCGCGAACACAGCGCAGATATTACGGCGGACACCGCGAAACCAAAGTAACTGCGGGATACCGACGTTGCAGGTGACCATGATCCAGTACGCCCAGCTCATCGGTCCCAGAGCCCGGTTGATAAACACGAACTGTTCGTAAGGATTTCCACTGAACAAGGCGATGAAGAACTCGGTGCCATACGCCAATCCGACGATGCAACCCATTGAGAGCATCAGCTTACACATCATCTCGATATGGTTGGGCGTAATGTAGTCCTCCAGTTGCATCACCTTGCGGGCGACGATCATCAGCGTAAGGACCATCGCCAGGCCGCTGAAGATGGCCCCTGCGACGAAGTAAGGCGGGAAGATCGTCGTGTGCCAGCCGGGAATTACCGATGTGGCGAAGTCCATGCTGACGATTGTATGCACCGAAAAGACCAACGGCGTCGCCAATCCGGCGAGCAACATGTAGACCGTTTCGTACCGGTGCCAGGTTCTGCCCGATCCATTCCATCCCAGGCTGAAGACGGTCGCCAGCGTCTTTCGCCAACCCCGTTTAGCACGATCGCGAACAGTCGCCAGATCGGGAATGAGACCGACATACCAAAACACGGCCGAGATCAAGAGGTACGTCGAGATGGCAAACACGTCCCATAACAGCGGTGACTTGAAATTTAGCCACAGAGGTCCGCGATCGTTTGGGTAGGGCATCATCCAAAAAGCCAGCCACGGGCGTCCCATGTGAATGACCGGAAAGATTCCGGCACAACAGACCGCGATCAGCGTCATCGCCTCGGCCGAGCGATTGACCGACGTTCGCCATTTCTGGCGGAACAGAAAAAGAACTGCGGAGATGAGCGTACCCGCGTGCCCGATGCCTACCCAGAAAACGAAGTTGGTAATGTCGAAGGCCCAGCCGACAGTACGGTTGAGTCCCCACGTACCAATTCCGACGGCGATCTGATAGGTCACCGCAACGACGCCCAGTAGCAGGGCACACAAGGCGGCAGAAAACGCGATCCACCACAGTTTCGTGGGCGGTCGTTCCATTGGCGCACAGATGTCATTCGTCACATCGGTCGGTGTTTTGTCGCCGGTGATCAGCAGGGGGCGCAGCGAGGCGGGCGGTGCCGATGGATGTACCATGGCGTAAACTGGGGCAGCGTGAGCGTGACCATCCCGATTACGCGTTGGATGCGGGGCGGTTTCGGTGAGGTTAACCATGCCTGGCCTCCCCATCATGATGGTACGTATCCGCCGCGTCACGATTCTTGACCACACGCAGATAAGAAACCGACGGTCGGACATTGAGTTCCTCTAACACCCGATACCTGCGAGGGTTTTTCGACATCGCGTGTATCTCGCTCTCCGGATCGTTCAGATCACCAAACACGATCGCATTCGCAGGGCACGACTGCTGGCAGGCCGTCTGAACCTCGCCCTCGAGAATCGATCGTCCGGCGGTCCGGGCGTCGATTCTGACATCTTCGATCCGTTGTACGCACATCGAGCATTTCTCCATCACGCCCCGTGATCGAACGGTGACGTCTGGATTGAGTGCCAGATTCTGAACCATATCGTCATGGGCATATTTGAACCAATTGAAGCGACGCACCTTGTATGGGCAATTGTTAGCGCAATAACGTGTGCCGACGCATCGGTTGTACACTTGTTCGTTCAATCCCTCGTTACTGTGCACGGTCGCCAGAACGGGACAGACGGTTTCGCAAGGCGCATTGTCGCAGTGTTGGCACATCATCGGTTGATGCGCGACCTGCTGGTCGTCGGCATCGCCCTCGTAGTAGCGGTCGAGTCGAATCCAATGCATTTCGCGCTGACGCCGGACTTCATCCGCGCCCACCACTGGGATGTTGTTCTCGGCTTGGCAGGCGATGACGCAGGCGGAACAACCAGAGCAGGCGTTGAGGTCCACGACCATACCCCAGTCGTGGCCAGGCTTCGCGTGATCTTCGGACCAAAGTTGCGGTCCGAAATCATGGTGCGGAGGAACGCCGGCGGTGTGGGGGCTGTCTTGATAGGAAGATAGCGTCGTCCGTTGCACAACGTCTCTTAGCTCGGCGCCGGGCGGAGCAACTTCAGCCGGAACCTCGATTCTATGGTGCTCTTGAGTAGTCGCCAGATCGTGTCGGCGGCCTGTCTTCTTGAGAGTGACGCCGTCACGGATATAACCGAGGGCGGCCCCATGCAGTTCGACAAACTTAGCCGCGTTCTCGCCGAGCGTCTGCCCGATCTTCACAGTCGGCCGGCCTTCGATCCACTGAGGGCCAATCCCAGCGAAACGATCGGTGCCTTGCACCCCGTAGGCTAGCGCGATTGCTAGTACATGGTTATGCTGTCCCGGCTGAAGCAACACTGGCAGCTCGACGGTGGCGTCGCCCTCGGACGCGGCGACCTGAACAATATCCCCTGTCGTGAGTCCCTGTTCGGTAACAACCGCGGCCTCCGGCGATACCGACACGTAATTCCCCCAAGTCACCTTGCTGACCGGATCAGGCAGCTCGTGGAGCCATGGATTGTGGGCATGGCGACTATCGGGCATGCCGATGTTGTTGTGGAGAACCAGCGAGTAACCATCGCTGGCAGATCGCTGACTAGGCAGCTTTAGCGCCTGCGGCCGAAATTCCAGATCTCCCTGAGGTGCCGGATCAACGTTCGCAAAACCGTCACGCAGAGATTGCTCCCAGAACCTGTCGAAGGATGATGTTTTCGTCTGTCGAGAAAAGATCGCCTCCCGCCAAGTTTGGCGAACGATCTCATAGGAAGACTTCGGCCGTTGTCCGGACCATACGGTAAGACTTTCAAGCACCGACCGCGTGTCGTTCGACGGTCGCAACGTCGGCTGCGCTAGACTCGCCAATCCGGAAACAGGCTCGGCGTCGAACCAGGACTCCAATGGATGATGGTCGGGGCAGACGAAGTCGGCTATCGACGCGAAATTATCCTCACGTTCAGCGAAACTCACGACGAGGGGGAGCTTTTCGATGGCCGCTTTCAGTGATTCTTCGCTGGGCAGATTTTGCGTTAGATCGGTGCCCGCGACAAACAGCGCTTCTACCTGTTCATTTTTTAGTTCAGCGATTAACTGGGCGACGTGCCGGTCGTTACCCTGCCGTTGCCGGCTAGGTCGTTTGACGTCGAGTGTCTTACCGTAGTTGCCCAGCAGGTGGTTGAGGTAGTTGACCAGCGATTGCATGCCGTTGTCCTGGCTGTCGGACAGGACCAGGCACTCGCCGCGGGCCGTCCAAAGTCGTTCGGCCAGCGCGAACAATTCCGACGCGAGGTCTTCGTGCGGTTCCGCTAGTTGCAAGTTCAGCGGTTCAGGTACCGCTACGCCGGCGCGCGACGCCACCAGCTCGGTTAGTTGTCCCAGGATTGCCGTTTCGTCCGTCGGGTGAATGCGAATTCGCCGATCGGCGTTGCTGCCGGTGAGTGATACACGGCTTTCAAACTGCACGTGATACGACATGTCGGCGGGCTCACCGGACGGCACTCGCCCATCTCGCCAGGCAGCTGTGAATTCGACTGGCGAAATCCAGGTGCCCAGAAAATCGGCGCCGAACGAGACGATTACTTTCGCTTTGTCGAAGTGGTAGTGAGGTAGTATCCTGCGGCCGTGTGTCGCTTCGTGGGCGTCCAAGATGGCCGAAGAGCTGACGGCATCGAAGATGACGTGCTGGGCGCCCGGAAACTGACTGAGAAACGTGTCGATGGTCCGCTGTAGCGTGGGGCTCGTCACCGTCGGCGTGACGAATCGAACGTGCTTCGACGATGTCTTCGCCCTTTCCAAAGCAGCGAGAACTTCGCGGTCAGCGTCGGCCCACTTCGCAGGCCTACCGTTACGGAGTGGCCCAGTTAGGCGATGACTGTCGTACAGGCCCATCGTGGTCGCCTGCCCGACAGCGCACAGGCCTCCCCGGGAAAGCGGATGCTCTTTCATGCCTTCCATCTTTAGGGGACGGCCATCTCGAACCGTTACGAGCAGTCCACACGCCGAGCTGCAACCGGAGCATGTTGATGCATAGTGGAGCGCCCGACCGGGGATTTGCCCCTCCGACTGCGTCGGTGGAGGCAAGGCCGTGACTTGCTCGGCTTGTCGGCAGCCACCCACCGCGGCCAGTGTCAGCGAGAACCCTGCCGCTTCCAAGAAATGGCGACGGCTTACCGGGCTGTTGGGTGCTGCGTTGTCGAGCAGCTCGCGCGCAGGCTGATCGAGCGGTCCTGGCTTATTCGATTTCGAGGATCTCGAGTCGTGGCTCATGTTTGATCTGTTAGTGATGGCAAGTAGTGCAATTGAGCGAGGCGTTGACCTGTTGTCCGAGGATTCCGTGTTCATTGGTTTCACGGTGACAGTTGACACACCATCCCATCGACAGGTTTGAGTGTTGTCGCACGCGTTCCATCGATTCCACGGCCCCGTGACATTTTTGGCAGCTGACGCCCGCGCTGACGTGCGCCTGATGGTTGAAGGTGACATAGTCAGGGAGATTGTGCACGCGGATCCAGTCGATCGACCCTTGCGTAAGGTCTTCGGACGCAGAGATTTCGGAAAGCTTGGCGATAAGGTCTTTGGCTGGCATCTTTTCATCGAGGCCCAGGGCCTGGCTGTAAAACGCTCGCAAGTCGTCAGAAACGATAGGTTCCGGAACTCGCTGTTCATCACTCGCTCGATGGGCTTCCTGCTGAACGGCGTCGAACGAGGCTGTCACGAAATTGTGGCATTTCATGCAGACGTCGGACGCCGGGATGCCCGCGTGTTGGCTTTCGGAGGCGGCGGTATGACAAAAGCGGCAGTCGATGTTCAGCTCGCCCGCGTGTAGCCGGTGCGAATAGTCGACCGGCTGTTTAGGTGCGTAACCCTGCTGATTGTCGGGCATCCGCCAATCGGCGAGGCCAGACGCGAGTACAGACAGGCTGAAGAACAGTCCGATCAGAAGAACGATTGTGATGACGCGTTGAGTCATGATGTTGTCGCTAATTAGTGCCGTCCTTAACACTTGATCTCGGCGTTCTTGCGAGCGTAGAACCACCAGTTCACGGCCAGACACGTGGCGTAGTAGCCTGCGAATCCATAGAGGGCATACTCCGGCGTGCCGGCTTCGATCTGAGTGGCAAAGATCTTGGGAATCAAATAGGCGCCGTACGCGGCAATCGCCGATGTCCAGCCGAGAACCGGACCCGCCTGTTCCTTAGAAAATATGATCGGGATCATACGGAAGGTTGAACCGTTGCCGATTCCCGTGGTGGCGAACAGCACAACGAAGGTAATCAGGAAGGGAATGAAATACTGTTCCGGCTTATCAGATTGGCCAGCCAGTGACACAAGATATCCGGCCAGAATGGTAGCGGCGACCATGATCCAGGTATCCCATTGCGTCACGCGAGCGCCACCCCATTTATCCGACATCCAGCCTCCGACGGGACGAATAAGAGCGCCGACAAATGCGCCGATCCAGATGTAGTACGAAGTGACCAGACCGTTGGTAGGGGTGACGAATACGTCGTCCATCAGTTTCGGGAAGGCGTTCGCGTAACCGATGAAGGAGCCGAACGTCATTACGTACAGCCAAGTCATGACCCAATTGTGTTTATTGCTGAAGATGGCGAACTGTTTGTTAAGCGGTTCCTGAATGGTCGTGGGCGTGAGGAATCTCATGCCTAACATCGTGGCGACAACCGCCGCGATCAGTACAAGAAATATCCGCAACAGCTCAGGAATCGGCATCGGAACAAACACCAGCAAACCAACTCCGATAGCCACGCCCAGAAAGCCAATGATTTGCAGCCACAGATACTTTCCAATGGCGGCCGGAGTTGAACCACAGTTGTGTTGAGGCAAGTTATTCATCATCGTCCAGGCCAAGAGGGCCAATACGATCATGATCGGTACCCACACCATCGCCGCGTTCTGAATCCAGAGTTGCTGAATCTGACCATCCTTCATGAACTCTTGGGGTTCGCCACCAAGTCCGCCGAACATGCCGAACGTGATCGCCCATGGAATCAGGAACTGCATAACGCTAACGCCGGCGTTTCCGAGTCCTGCGTTCAAGCCAAGCGAAAGTCCTTGCATCCGCTTTGGGAAGAAGAACGAAATATTCGACATGCTGGAAGCGAACGCACCTCCGCCGACACCCGACAAAGCCGCCAGGATGACATAGGTGATGAACGGTGTATCCGGGTTCTGCAACGCGACTCCCGCCGCCACGGCGGGGAGAATCAACAGCAAGGTCGTCATGAATTTGACATTCCGCCCGCCACAGATCGCGATCATGAACGAATTGGGGATACGCAAAGTGGCGCCGGCAAGGCCCGCCACGGCTGGCAACGTGAACAACAACGCCCGGTAGCCCGCCTCATCATACGGTTCGCCGTTATTGCGAAACGTGAAGTTGAACAGTTCCGGGTTGGCAAAGTGCAACCGCTGCATCGCCTTGGCAATCATGCCCCAGTAGAGCCACACGGAGAATCCGCAGAGCAAGTTAGGGATCGAAATCCACAGGTTGCGGTTGGCGATCGACCTGCCAGTCGATTCCCAAAAGGCGGTATCTTCGACGTCCCAGCGCTGGGGTGTGCGTGCCATGGGGAGGGGTCCTAGAATTCGATTTCAGGTTCGGTAACCGCATCGATGCGGATCAAGTGGTCTACCGAGAGCGGGCCGGCACCTCGCCAGCCGAAAAGAATCAGCGTGAAAAAGATCAACGCGGTAAATTGAAAGTTAACGTCCGTGATAAACAGGCTGTCGACGCCCACTGCCTTGGTCGCCGACACGATTGTCGCTCCGAGCAAAATCAACGCGTTGGCGGCTGCCGCTAATCGCGTGACAAAGCCCAGCACCAATGCGGCGCCGCCAATGACATGTGCGAACACGACCGACCAGGCAACCATCATCTGCCCTTCGCCAAGATCGGCCCCCAACGTCGCTTCGAGCTGGCCCATGTCCATGATGAAGTAGACACCCTTGATCATCAGCGCAACGCCCAAGTAGATTCGCAACGCGTCCATTGGCCGCAGGTGACGAAGCCCGGGAATCAGGTCGTGAACCGGGACGCGATGCCGGACTTCTTCACGGTGCTTCGCGTAGGCTTTGTCGAATTCTTTCGCCGCTTCTTTTTCGTCGGCCTCACTGAAGCGAACCGCGAGGGCAAAGCAGGAGCACCCCGCCACGATGCCGCCCAGGATCAACAAAGCGTGGGGGTGGTTGCCGGGGTGTGCTGCCAACAGGAAACCGGCCGCCACGGCGCCCATGTTTCCGCCAGCGCCGACAATGCCGGCCACCGGCCCGAGTGCTTTCTTGTTGATGAAGGGCACAATGGAGTAGGTCGCCCCTTCGGACATTTGAACGAACAGGCTGAAAACAATCATTGCGGGGATCGCCAGCGCGAGCACCCTCATCTGCGAGAAGAAGATCAGCGCGAAGCCTTCGATCAACAACGCGATAAAGAGCCACTTGACTCGCCCTCGCAGCCCGCCCGTTCGTACGAAACGATCGCTGATAAATCCGCCCAACGTGCGAGCGAAGATGTTCATGAGTCCGAATAGTCCGGCAACCAGTCCGGCGGTCGTCATGCCAAGGTCGAAGTAATCCGCGTAGTAGAGCGCGGCCATGCCATTGATCGTCAATTCGACGCCAAAACACGCCGCGTAGATTGCGAACAGAGCCCATACTCGATAGTCCTTGATTGCGAGCCAGAAGCCTCCCTTCTCCTTCTTTTTTGCAACCAGCTCTCCCGATGCTCGCAACTCCTTGAAGTTTCCATTAGGCAGATCGGTGGTGAGGAAGAAATAGGCGATGCCGGTCAAGAAGCAGACCACGCCGGCGCTGAGCATCGCCATTCGCCAGGAATCCGCGTAACTCAATCCAAATGCGACAAAGCCCGCGAAGACGAGCGGCATGATTATCTGCGTCGCACCGCCGCCCATATTTCCCCAGCCGGCCGAAGTCGCGTTGGCCGTTCCCACGCAATTCGGGGCAAACATGACCGACGTGTGGTACTGCGTGATAACAAAGGATGCCCCAATCATGCCGATGCCCAAGCGGAACCACCAGAGGGATTCGTAATCCGTCGCCAGTCCCACGCTCATCACGGGAATCGAACCGACGATCAACAAGAACGTGTAACTGAGCCGTGGTCCGATACGATCACAAAGCCAGCCGATGAAAAGACGCGCCAGGATCGTCACGGTAACGGACGCGATAAATAGATTGGCCACCTGCTCGTCATTCAGACTCATCTCCTCGCGGATGGTCTTCATCATCGGCGCGATGCCGAACCAAGCGAAGAAGCACAGGAAGAAGGCGAACCACGACATGTGAAACGCCCGCATCTGCGGAGTCTTCAACGAAAAAAGATCAATGCTGGCGGCTTTATTCTTGACGTCCATCGCTCTCTCTCTATCCTCACGTCGGTTCACAAAATGGGGGCAAGCATTCTGCGAGTTAGCGTTTCTTTCGCCCGTACCAGCGGACCACCTGCGGTTTCCGCCACAGATAGGGATTGGGAATAACCAGCACATGCACGAGTCGCGTGAACGGGAAGAATCCCACGGTCAGGAAGGCCATCACGATGTGCAGCTTCACGAGGTGCGGCATCGCCGTCACATAGCTGATGTCCGGGTTGAGTTTGAAAATCGACCACAGGTAGGGCGACAGATTGGACGCGAACCAAGACGACCCCCACGGATAGAACAACGCCATGCCGATACCGCTCACGGTTTGCACCAACAGCATGGCGAACAGAATCCAATCGGTCACGGTCGTTACTCGACGAATCTTGGTAATGGCCGATCGCCGAACGATGATGCCGACCAAGCCCACTAAGGTCAGCAGCCCGAACACCAGTGCCGAGACTTCCAGAACGTAGAGCCGTAGGGGGTGACTGTTCCACACTAGGATGGAACGGGGAATCAAAAATCCAATCACATGGCCGGCTGTTACCGCGAGAATGCCATAGTGAAACGGCACGACCGCCCAGAAATGGTTTTCATTTTCCAAGAACTGGCTCGACAAGCTGGAATAGGAAAAGGACTGCGCCCGATAGCGATAAATCGTCATCAGGAAAAACGTCAGCAGCGAAAGGTAGGGCAGGACGACGAACAAGAATTGATCGAGGTCTGGGAGGATGGTCGCAAGTAAGGGGGCGAATGGGAAGTTATTCATCGTGTCCTCCGTGGCGGACCGTGTCTCGCAACATGAAGGGGATCGAGTCTTCGGGGCGCGAACAGCCGACGCCCTCCGGCGGGCCAGGCATCTGGGACGATTCCGGGTGGTGATTGAAATTCATCTGTAGTGGAACGAATTCGACGGAGTCGCATGCTCTTCCGGGACCTGGGAAATCGCGAAGGGGATCACCCTCTGTGCTGTATCCGTTCTGTGATGCATCCGCTTCCTCATCAGAGGCTTCTGGCCGTCCGAATTGCTCTTCGAGCACCAAAGCCAGGCAGTGAGTAAGGTGCTGGTACGGACTACCCGCCTCATCGAGCTTCTGCTCCATCTTGTCAATCGCAGGTAACACGCAGGCATGCACGAATCGCTCGGCCTCTTCAAAGGACATTTCGGAAAGGATTGCCAACACGTGGGTGATGTGGTCGGGCAGTTCGGCCGACTCCTGAAGGCCGCGGATTTGCATCTCGCCTCGCAGTCGCACAAGAAACAGTCCCCGCGCATACTCCTCGCCGAAAAGATGCCAGCCGATCTCCAACGCACACGCCGGGTTGATGTCGAACGTGCGAGAGTAGTTTTCTTCCAGCTCGTGGATATGCAGGGGTTCGAGATACGCCCCGAACGCAGAAGCGGAGCTGGAGGCTTCTGGCAAATCATCTTGCAGCAACACGAACAGCAACTCAGCGGCCTGCACCGTGTGTTCATCGGGATAGCTGAAGAGTCGGCTTAGCGTGCCGAGCACATGCGGCAGATCCATAGGATTTTTCATTAGAGTCCCCTCCGCGGCCCACCGACGAATCCGAATCCGGCGTCGGTGCGATGTTCGTGCGGTTCCTTCAACATTTCGATCGCCTGCTCGCGATGCATAGGCGGGATAACAAACCGATCCTCAAATGTGCAGAGGGACGTCAGTTCGTAGATAGCGTCGGCTTCTTCTCGTGTGCAGTCTGCCTCACGAAGGACACGGTCAGCCGTTTCCCGATCGATGTCTCCCACGGTCTCCGCGCGGCGGTGCCAGCGAACGGCTTTCTGCTTGCCGAGGGCGTAACGAACGCCCCCTTCGTGCCCGGCGCCAAATAGATTTGCCAAAAACTTCATGGGCACGCGCGAAGAATCAATGTCATGGAAGAAATCCTCGCTTGCATGATGGATCGTGTCCTCCGGCTTGCTTGCCTGCACAGGCGACATGGGCGGTACGTAGAACAGCATCGGCAATGTGCGATATTCGATGTGTGGAGGCAGGGCAATCTTCCACTCCTTGACGAAACGGTAGACGGGTGAGTTCTGAGCCGACGCGAGCACGCCTTCGGAAATACCGTCCTTCTTTGCCTGAGCAATGATGGCTGGATCGTTCGGGTCGAGGATCATAGATCGATGCCCTTCGACCAGCTCGTCATCGGGCAACTTGGCGACTTCCTCCAGGCGGTCGGCGTCGTAAAGCAACACGCCCAGATAGCGAATTCGTCCCACGCAGGAATGAAAGCAGGCGGGTGCTTGCCCCGTTTCAAGCCGCGGGAAGCAAAGAATGCACTTTTCCGATTTGCCGGTGAACCAATTGAAGTAGGTCTTCTTGTAAGGGCAAGCGGAAACGCACGATCGCCAAGCCCGACACTTCTTCTGATCGATCAGCACAATGCCGTCTTCGCCACGCTTGTAAAGGGCGCCCGAAGGGCAAGAGGCGACACAGCAAGGATTTAGACAATGATTGCAGATCCGCGGCAGATAGAAGAAAACCAAGCGTTCAACCGAACTGAGTTGCAATTTCTGTTGCTCGGTGAGCCCTTCCAGGTTCGGGTCGTTCTCGGCGTAGATAGGTGAACCGCCCAAGTCGTCGTCCCAGTTGGGGCCGGCCTGCACGTCGATCTTTTCCCCGTCGATCATCGAGATCGGTTCGGCGGTCGGTTGATCGGACCCTTCCTTGGCGTTGAACAGATTCTGGTAGTCGTAGGTCCACGGCTCGTAGTAGTCGTCCATGCTCGGCATGTGCGGGTTGTGAAAAATGTTGGGCACGATCTTCGCCTTGCCGGTCGAGATAATGTTGAGCTTGCCATTCCCGTCCGACGCCCAGCCACCCTTGTACTTGCCCTGGTCTTCCCACTTCGTCGGATAGCCGGTGCCCGGCTTTGTCTCGACATTGTTCCACCACATGTATTCCGCGCCTTTGCGATCGGTCCACACGTTCTTGCAGGCGACACTGCAAGTGTGGCAGCCAATGCATTTGTCCAGGTGAAACACCATGGACACTTGAGAGCGGATATTCATCGATTATTCTCCTGCGTGCTCAATAGACGGGTTTGCCGGGTAATTTGCGAACCAACAGGTGCGTGTCTCGGTTGCAGCCGACGGGGCCCCAGTAGTTGAAGTGGTAGGTGAATTGTCCGTATCCGCCGATCATGAAGTTCGGTTTCAGTCGTGTGCGTGTCACGCTGTTGTGTCCGCCGGCGCGGCGATTCTTTCGCAGCGGCGATTTCGGAATGCCATGCGTCCGTTCCGGCGCGTGGTATTGCATGCAGATGCCGGGCGGGATGCGAGCGCTGACGACAGAACGAGTGACAATCACACCGTGGTCGTTGTAGATCTCGATCCAATCGTTGTCCGCGATGCCGAGCGAAGCGGCGTCTTTGTCGTTCATCCACAGCGGGTAGATGCCGCGCGAGAGCGTCGTCATACGCTGGTTGTCGCCGTAGGTCGAGTGGATGTGCCACTTGCCATGCGGCGTGAGGAAGTTCAGCATGATCGTCTCGCCGCCGTCCTCGCTGAACTGCAGATCGGTGTACTCCGTCGGCAGCGGCTTTGGCTTGTAAGTCGGCAGATGTTCGCCGAAATCGAGATAGACGGGATGGTCGAGATAGAACGACTGCCGGCCGGTGAGTGTCCGCCAGGGCACGTCAGCCTCGACGTTGTAAGTGAACGGCGAATACGACCGTCCGTTTTCGATTAAACCGGACCACATGGGGCTGTTGATGAAACGCCGCGGCTGGCTCTGAATGTCTTTATAGGACGTGCGGAAGCCGCGGTTCTTCTCAGCCAGATGAACGAGCGGGAGACCCGTCTTCTCCTCCATGTTCTTGTACGAGCGATACGCCAGCTCGCCATTGGTAACCGTTGCGAAGTGGAGAATGGCGTTGCAGACGTCGACGTCGCGGTCAAGTGATGGAAAAGTGTTTCCGTCCCACGTTTCAGTGCGGTGGGTCTTTAGGTATTTCTCGTACTCATCCGCGATGGCATAGGCGGTGCCATGCGCCGCGAGTCCGTTCTTTTTCGCCAAGGGGCCATACGAGATAAACTGGTTGTAGACGTTCTTGTAGTCTCGCTTGACGACCTTAAAGTTCGGCATCGTCCTGCCGGGAACCGCGTCGCATTCGTCGCGAATCCACTGCTTCATGTCGGGCTGGGCGATCTCGGCGGGCGAGTCGTGTGCGAGAGGCGCCGCCACCAAGTCCTCGACCGGCTCGGGAAAGTGCCTGCCAGCCAGTTCCGAAAACCTCTTCGCGACATCCTTGAAGATTGCCCAGTCGCTCTTCGACTCCCAGCACGGAGGCACGGCCTCGGAGAGTGGGTGGATGAAGCTGTGCATATCGGTCGAGTTGAGATCGGCCTTTTCGTACCAAGTTGCCGCCGGAAGCACGATGTCGGAATACAACGCCGAGGTGTCCATGCGGAAGTTCAGGTCGACGACCAGGTCCATCTTTCCTTGCGGCGCGTGCTCGTGCCACGCGACTTCCTTCACTGAGTCTTCGGCCAGATCTTTGCCAACCGCGTTGTCATGCGTGCCGAGATAGTGACGCAGGAAATACTCGTGGCCCTTGGCGCTCGCCATCAACGCGTTGCCACGCCAGATGAACCACACACGTGGCCAGTTCTCCTCCGCGTCGGGGTCCTCGACCGAGAACTTCATCTCCTTGTTCTTTAGTCGGTCGGCAACCCAGGTCGCCATGTCTTCGGGCGATTTCGCGCCGGCCTCGCGAGCCTGTTTTGCGACGTCGAGCGGGTTTTCAGGAAACTGCGGGTAGAATGGTAGCCACCCCTGACGTACAGCACGGACCTGCATGTCCATCGTGTGGCCCTTGGCCGTCGTGTCATCGCCTCCGTGCTGCGGAACCGTGTGGTAGTCGGTGAATTCCTTCTCATATCGCCACTGATCGGTATGGACGTAATGCCAGCTAGGCGCGTTCTGCAGGCGTGACGGTGGGTACCAGTCCTTCGCCAACGCGATCGACGACCACGACTCCATCGGAGCCAATTTCTCCTGTCCGACGTAATGAGCCAATCCTCCGCCGTTGGTGCCGATACAACCGCAAAACATCAGAGCGTGAATGCCGGCCCGGTACATCAAATTTCCGTGATACCAGTGGTTGATACCGGCGCCGATGAGGATTGTGCATTTACCGTTGGTATGCTCGGCAGTCGTGCCCCACTCGCGAGCAAAGCGAATCAGTACGCCGCGGTCGATGCCCGTGTATCGCTCGCTCCAAGCAGGAGTGTAAGGCGCGTTTTCGTCGTCGTAGTCGGCCGGATATTCGCCGGCGAGTCCCCGGTTCACACCATACTGGGCCATCAGCAGGTCGTATGCCGTCGTGACTTGCACCTCTTCGCCGTCGGCGGTCGTGATTGTCTTGATCGGGAGGCCACGCACACAGACGCTGCCCGCACCGAAGTCGTCAAATTCTGCATGCACGACGGCGTCGTGATCGTCGAGAAAACTCAACTGGGGGCGAATCTCGCTGCCGTCTTTGCCGTCTTTGAGCAGCAGGTTCCATCGTCCTTTCTCCGTGCCCCAGCGGTGCCCGCTACTGCCCATCGGCATCTTGGGTCCGTGAGCCTGTTCGTCCCACATCAGGAATTTCCACTCGCCGTGTTCTTCGTCGGCGTACTTATCGAGACGTCCGGCACGCAACAGTTGGCCTGGACGTGTGATCCCGTCTTTGCCCGCCTTCAGCTCCACCAAGTACGGGGCGTCGGTGTATTTGCGGGTGTAGTCGAGAAAGTATTTGGTTTTCTTTTGATGATGAAACTCGGTGAGCAGCACGTGATTTACGGCCATCCACCAGGCGCCGTCTTGTCCGGTGTTGACCGCAACCCACTCGTCGGCGTACTTGGCGACCATGTTGAAGTCGGGCGAGAAGACCCACAACTTCGTTCCGTTGTGACGTCCTTCAGCCAAGAAGTGACAATCGGGTGTCCGTGTCATGCCGATGTTGGCGCCCATCGACACGAGCATCTTGGCGTGGTACCAGTCGGCGCTTTCCTGGACATCGGTCTGTTCTCCCCACGTCTCGGGCGAAGCCGGCGGCAGATCGCAATACCAGTCGTAAAACGAAAGTGATATGCCCCCGATCAATTGCATTAGCCTTGCCCCGGACGCATAACTGACCATCGACATGGCGGGGATAGGCGAGAAGCCGGCGATCCGATCGGGACCATGCTCCTTGATCGTCTGCACCATCGACGCGCTGATGATCTCCAGGACCGTGTCCCAGTCCGCCCGACGCAGTCCGCCTTTACCGCGTGCTTGTTGCCAACGCTTCCGCGCCTCCGGATTTTCGACCAGACTTTTCCACGCCTCGACCGGATCGTCGTGGTCAGCCCGCGCTTCGCGCCACAGGTCGAGCAGGGCTCCGCGGATGTACGGATACTTCACCCGTAGCGGACTGTAGAGATACCAGCTATACGAAATACCCCGTTGGCAACCACGCGGTTCGTAGGGCGGAATATCGGCCTCGAGTGCCGGATAGTCGAGGCCTTGCATCTCCCAGGTGACAATGCCGTCCTTGACATGGATGTTCCAGGTGCAGCCGCCGGTGCAGTTCACGCCGTGCGTGCTGCGAACGACTTTGTCGTGCTGCCAGCGATTGCGATAGAACTCTTCCCAAGCTCGACCTTGGGGATCGACTTCGTCCCGAATCCAAGCAATGGCGTCCGAAATACTCATACTTCACCTCGCGCGGGAACGGACTCAACCAACGGACGTCGAACGGCATGAAAACGGCGTTTCCAAATCACGTCGAAACCAAACACGAGAGCGGCAGCGCCGAACAGACCGAACAGCAGAAACGCCATCCGACTTACCGAAGCATCCGCAGGTGGTTCAGCGGCAGTTGACTCAAAGTAGGCGACCAACGAATGAATCTCTTCCGCTCGAAGCGGATGGGCCTTGTAGATCGGCAACATCGTCTCGGTGCCCGGCGCCGTAAGCCAAGTACTGAGCACGACACGCGTCTTGTACTTCTCGAAAATGTTCGTTAGATCTGGACCAAGACGCCCCCCGCCGAGTGCACCGATTCCCCGCATGTTGTGACAGGAGATGCAGGCGGTACCGCCGTTCTCTAAGCGTTGTCGACCGAGAAAGAGTTCTTGGCCGCGATGGCGATCCGCATCGGTGAAGGGCTCATTCGAAATCTTTGGGCCAATGAACTGAGACTCATCGAGAGCGGATTCGGCTTCGATGAGCTTCAGAAGGTTTTCCGCTCGCGCCCGATCGAGATTGGCGATCTTCGGCATCGGCACGTTTCGCGACGCCTCGAGAATCTTCTTCGCATAGGGGTCGCCACTCGAAAGAATCGGACCGGGGTCCATCATGAACTGAATGAGCCATTCTCGATCGGGTTGACGTTCCGTCAGGTTCTTCAGGTCCGGTCCCGTCAGAGCACCACCGCCAATCGTGTGGCAATTGACACAGTTTTGCCGAAAGTACTCGGGAGTGTCCTGGGCCGAACCAGGCAATGGCAAAGCCAGAATGCCGATGAGGGCCAACGCTTTCCAATAACTCTGGTGGTGCCAGGAAGAGCGTAGCGAAAACATCTTGTCAGTCCTCAGGGCGCGATTCCTTCTGAATATCTACCGCTAGAAAGAAACCTACCGGCAAAAGAATAAGACAACAAGACCGTTATATCCTCTTTTGTGGACTTCCACCTCCTTCGCGCCCGGATCCGCACAGGCATGTGCATCTACCCGCTGTAACTCTTCGGAATGTAGACCTCTATGATAAGCGGAGAGTTATTCTTTCCGCTGTCCTCATCGCTTTGATTGCGATCCATGCGTTCTAAGGGAGACGTTCCTTTGCGATTTACCGACACGCTGAAGAATGAGCACCGCGTCATCGAGCAGGTACTCTGTTGCCTGGAGAAGATGGCTGACCGATACGAAGCGGGTGAGCGACTCGAATTGGTACCTGCCAATGAGGCCCTCAGTTTCTTTCGGACATTCGGCGACTCATATCACCACGCAAAAGAGGAAACGGTCCTATTTCCGATCATGGAAAACAAGGGTTTCTCACAGGAGAATGGACCCACTGGCGTCATGCTGCACGAACACGAGGAAGGCCGTCGTCATGTCGGAGCTATGCAAGACGCGTTGAATCATGCGCCAGAAGACATGGTTCTCGCCGGAAAAACCTTTGTCGAGCATGCACGAGCTTTTCTACGCCTATTGCGAGAACACATTCAGAAAGAAGATCACTGTCTGTTTCCGATGGCCGAGCAAGCCTTGTCGACTGAAGAGCAGGAACGAGTGCAGACATCGTTCGACGAGATTGAGAATCTTGGCGAGGAGACCCACGGGCAGTGCCTCGATCTAGCCAATCGACTCGCGAACCGCTTCGACGTCCCGATTGTCATTGCCTGCGATTAAAGCGGGAAAGGTCATCGCGATCATTGATATGCAATGCACTGTTCGCACGCCGTCCCCTGTACAGTGCGGTTGAGGTGAGCGCTGCGGAGGGCCTGAAACGGCTCGCTTGTCCATGCCTCCATAAAGGGAATGGTTGTTAGATCCCCCATGCTAAAGCGACCATCGTGATCGAAGCAGCACGCGGATAGTCGTCCGTCATAGGTGACGTGGCCTTCTGTGAAAATTGACCAACACGGCAGGGGCGCCCGTAACGCCCCGATCCGCCCCGGATTCCCGGCAATCGGAACGGTGTCGTTGGCACCGGCGGTTAGGCCAGCCTGACCGTAGAGAGGTAGCCAGTAGTGCTCATCGACGGCGGGCTCGATCTCAGCCACAGCTCGTTTCATCCGGGATAGCTGTTCCCCGTCGTACTGAATACTCGACGCGTACAATCCGCAATCGTATCCGCCGTCATCGCGAACACGTTTGGCCGCCTTGATGTTGTCGACAATCGTGTAGAAATCTTTGCTCCGAACGCCCGTGACTTCCTGGAATTGCTCCGCGTCGGCGTTGTTGAAACTGAACTTCAGGCTGTCCAGCCCGGCAGCCATGCAGGCATCAACACGCGGCGGTGTCGCCAGGCGTGCGTTCGTCGTCAGGAAGACGTATGGATAACCGCACTCTTGCTTGGCAAATTCGATGGCCTTGGGCAACCACTCGCAGAGAAACGATTCTCCCAAATAGAACACGCCGAGCTCCTCGACGCCTGCCTCACGCATCTCATGAACGATCCGCGAGTAGAAGTCCCAGTCCATGTCCGATTTCTGTCGCAATCGCTTGGCTGTAGCGCAAAAGAAACAATTGAGGTCGCATCGAGCGGTCAATTCGATCTTGACGCTACGAGGACAGGGGGGATCCACTCGCATGTATTCTGGGGAGATATGAGTAATAGCATCGATACGTTTGGTGATAGAATGATGGGACGATTCGTCATTCCGAGCGTCGACTGGACTGGAGTGACACGCCCCCGAGCAATCGGTGCTTTTCCGTCGGATCATCCTGATTCCCCCTCGTCGTTAAGACTTAATTCGAGCTCCCACGTGCGCCAATTCCCTAGAGTTCCCACTTGGCAATTGCCGTCGCACTTAGTCGACATCGGCCAGACCTCGAAGACCGCTAAAGACAGTTGCGGCGGCGACAACAGGAAATTTGAAGAGCTCATAAAAACGTGCCCTACCGCACAGTCAGCACTAGTCGTGGTGAGGTGTGCAGACCGGAAATCGGATCGAACCTCGTTGCGAACTCACTCCCGACAGGCAAAACCCGTGTCCAGCCAATGCCGTTTAATGGACGTGCGAGTCGTAGCTTTCTGTCTTCAACCGGGTCGACGTGATACCCTCCTGGGTTCTCGGCAGGTCGAGAACTGCTCGGACGATAACCGTCGCTAGGGACATCGAAGGACACGATTCGAACAATCTCTCAAAACGCGGGAAAACGCAGGGCGAGATCGAAAGCGGCGCACGAGTGGCGAAAAACACGGCGCAGCACCCGTCCGCACCGAGCACGCACCAAGTCGCAGCGCATAAAAAAACCCCTGACGTATCAAGGGTTTATGCGAATTCTCGCGACACCGTGCGACGTAGTGTACAAATGTCAAGCGGAGAGGACAGGATTCGAACTATTGCGTTAAACGCCGAGAACACGGCGATTTCTCTTCCGGGCGGCGCAAAATGCGGCGCACTCGATGCAGCGACTGTCATCGACGCTGATCTGGCCGCTTTGATCCAGATTTGGCAAGAACTTGGCGAGACCGAGAGGGAGGTGATCCGCCAGATCCTATCGAAGGGCCGCAGGTAGCTTGCCTCTGCCCACACAAATCCCGTTGGTGAATGTTCTGTCTTCGCTGAAGATGAGATATCGACCCCAGAGAGTCGCCCCGTCAACGCTCAACATCCTCTCCTCCAGCGCGCCGTTCTCCGCTGTTGCGAAGAGCGAATTCGCAGGCCAGTTCAACGAGCCAAGACTCCCCCGGCCGACCAAGGAACTGGCGTGTCGACTCGGCCAGCCGGCTAAATGGCGAGTTAGGGTCGGTATTGAGCGATAAACCGCGCGATGGTACGGCGCTTCGCCAAATCTACTTCGCCGTCACTGCTGAGAGTGTCGAGACGAAAACACAGAGGATACTCTGGTCGATACGGCCATCAATCGAGACGTTCGTCAAGAGAAGACTCGTACGATTTCACGGAGAAAATCCGTGACCGTTGGCGTACACTCGACGCCATCGATCGAGTCTACGTCACCGTCGTCTGCAACTACTCGGGGAACCGTAAACATCGACATCCATTCTCGTACGTGTCCCCACCCAATGGACTCATCCGCGAAATACTCAGGATGAGCGAACACCAAGTTGCCAGCCCTGTGGATATTCTTTAGTTGCGCATAAATTGGAAGGTATTCTGTTCGGTCAATTACATTGCCGGCACCGTGCTGCAGGTCCTCGACCACCTCGTTGAACGTGCTCGCTTTGAGCAGGTCGACATCTCTACTCATTAGCAGATCGCGAAGCGTGATTGCGATGGTCGCTACTAGGCCGCCAGCAGAGCGATTCTCTTTCAATCGACCGAGCATGACAGCCATCGCCCAGTCTGGCCTTATAGAGCCGAGTGCCAGCCAACAAAGTACGATGGTCAATCTCTGCACAGTCGCTGGCGCCACATTATTCTCATAATCCGCCTGAGAAAGTACGTTGAAGATGCCGTTGTAAAACTCTTCTTCAATCTCGTTGTTGGCCCAGTCGTGATGGGCAAATCCCTCGTTTGTTTTCAGCAGCTGGTCGATCCGGCGCGCCATGCCCTCAGCTAGCATGCCCGGCGTGATAGGCCGGAATGTCGCTCGGGGTGTCACAATCCCAATAAATTGCTCGGTATACGTTCCCACGGTGACGACCTGCTGGACGAGGCTCCACGCCGGCTCAGCGCCTGTGTAGGGATAATCTTGACTGGAAAACAGGATAGACGCCTGCTCGTTCAGGTATCGCAGTCGCGGTCTAAATATGGGGTTCGCCACGCCTGCATGGTCCGCCTGCGCCGCCAAAAGCGGCAGCATCTTGTGCCGAACCATGATCTGCTCTCCCTCAACATGTCCAGACAGAATGAGCGTTCCCTTGACCCCCAGATCGATAAGCTCGCCTAGCAGGCGAAGGCCAGAGAGACTGCTGATTAGCTGGAGGAAATGGACGTATTCGTGTGAGAACGACATCGTGGCATCAGCGTCGCTTGGGATGTTAGCCAAGTCGGCCGTTGTTCCGTGATATACGCCACCACTAGCCGTCATTCGGATCTCGCATGTCGTCCAATTAAAACCAGCCATGAAAGGTATCCTCTTCGCTAGTCCGAGTGATTTCCTGCTCATCTTAACGTCCGCGGATTGCCGCGTCAGGATCCCTGTCCAGTAATGCGTTACCCTTACGACCACGTCCGGGCCAATGCCGCAATCTCATTTTCAAGCATTAAGAACATGAGAACCGAATTATTGCCCAAAGTATTGAAAATACGACAATTACAGTTAGAGGCGGCGCAGTTGGTGCAGCGGCCGATATCGACGCCGATTTGGCAACACTCATCGAGGTGCAGCCGGTGCTATCCGAGGAGGTGAAGGCTGCTATCTGCGCGATTGCTAGGATTGCCGGAGAGCATCCAGCGTGATCGCGGGACTGGAACACTTGCCGCCGCGACCGGCGTCGCGGTACGTGGAAATTCCACACGAGAAAGTTTTCAAAAAAGATGCGAACCCTTTGATACCTTCCTGCGTCTATGTGTGTATAGAAGGGGCAGTGGCACAACGTCACAGGGCATTGCAGCTCACAGCCGATGCTGCTTCTTGCAACGGGCTCCCCCAACAAATAGCCGTGTCTCGGTTCGATTTAACCAGAGTCCACGAAACCAGAGAAAACGAGATGACTCACTTACGACTCAAATCAATACGCGAACGCAGTTGCCATACGGGTATCGGGGCGCAAGCCACGAATCTACTCCCGTATGATCCTTTGCGCATGTGACATCCGTTTTCGCCCTTGAAAAGGCTCGGTGTCGCATGGCACCGGGCCTTTTTTCATGGAGTTTCACAATCTGGGCTGGTAGCTGAGACGGCATAGCGTCGGTCTGAAAAACCGGAGACGAGGATTCGAGCGCCTCCCGGCCCACTTGCGCAGAGCGTACGCGCACAACATGCCCCGTTGGTCTATCGGTTGAGGATACCGCCCTTTCAAGGCGGTGGGACGGGTTCAATTCCCGTACGGGGTACTGAAAACAGGACGTAGCGAAGTTTGGCATCGCGCCTGGTCGGGGGCCAGGAGGTCGCAGGTTCAAATCCTGTCGTTCTGACTGACAATCAATCGGGCAGAGGTGCAGATGGCAGCACGCCTGGTTTGGGGGCAGGAGCCCCGTTGCCCAATAGACGGGGCGGTTCGACTCCGAAGTGCCCGACTTGAAAAGGTAGTCGAGGGCTGGTGGCCCAGGTGCGGCTGATAACCGCGTCGCGCTGAGTTCAATTCTCAGGGCTACCACTAGGCGAAGAAGGCGCGAACCCAAAGGAAATACGAGATGTCGATTGTCCAGCAGCGATTGAAACAGATATGCCCGACCGGCAAGCGAGGTCGTGGTGTAATCGGTAGCACAGCGAACTTTTAATTCGCACGGTGGGGGTTCGATTCCCTCCGACCTCACTCTGTCTTACGGCGCGTAGCTCAGCGGTGAGAGCGGCGTCCTTATAAGACGCAGGTCGTGGGTTCAACTCCCACCGCGCCGATTTAACAAGGAATACAACGAGACGAACACGAGACCGAGGTGTTAGCGGCAGCATCCCCGGCTCTTAACCGGTGAGGTCAGGGTTCAAGTCCCTGTGGTCCCACTCGCAACAAGCACTGGTCGTCCAGCGGCAGGATACCGCCCTCGTAACGCGGTGACGTGAGTTCGATTCTCACCCGGTGCTCTTTTGATCTTTGGCAATTTAGAAAACGACAAGCGCCCATGATGTAGTGGCAGCCTACTGCCTTGCCATGGCGGAAGTGCGGGTTCGACTCCCGCTGGGCGCTCTCGACAAACAGGACGTAGCGAAGTCTGGCATCGCGCGTGTTCCGGAAACACGAGATCGCTGGTTCAAATCCAGCCGTCCTGACTCAATCGATGCGGTGGGTCCTGTGTTGGCACGGGAGGGCGACTGTTAATCGCTTTGACGCAGGTTCGATTCCTGCCTCCGCAGCTTAAAACGGAAGGGCAAGCCAATCGGTGATGGCAACCGCCTCGAAAGCGGTCGAGCGATGAGCCTTGAGGGTTCGACTCCCTCTCCTTCCGCCTTGATGTGTCCTTGACCGAGCGGCAGAGGTTCCGGACTTCCAATCCGGCGAGGTGGGTTCGACTCCCACAGGACACTCTTGTTGATCGGGGATGGGCTAACGGTACGCTGCCTGGCTTTGAACCAGGAGACGGAGGTTCGACTCCTTCTCCCCGAACTTTTTTTAGGAGCGTGAACGTGTGATCGCGAAGTGTGTCAAAGAAGTATTGAATGCGGGGTAGTTGCTGTTGGTAGTGACGCCTGACTCTGAATCAGGAGGCCGTTGGTTCGATTCCAACTCCCGCAGCTTTGAGAGGAAGCCATCCGGCCGGATGAGGACGCTGTCTTGAAAACAGCCGGTCGCTAACGCGACTTGTGGGTTCGAGTCCCACGGCTTCCGCTCACAAGACAAGGGCTCATCGTCCAATAGAAAGACATCGGCTCCGCGCGCCGTGGATCCGAGTGCAACTCTCGGTGAGTCCACTTAACGATACAGTCCCGTGGTCCAACGGCGACGACACCTGTCTTACAAACAGGAAACGATGGTTCGATTCCATCCGGGACTACTTGAATACGCCCAGATACGCCAACTGGCAGAGCGGTCCGGCTTAAACCCGGATGTTTGCAGGTTCGATTCCTGCTCTGGGTACTAGCAACCGAAGCTCGCCGAGCGATTGGCGGGGGTGGTTCCAACACGAAAGCAATTATGGCTCGGTGGGCAATTGGCAGACCACCTTGGCTTAGAACCAGGGATGCTGTGGGTTCGAGTCCCACCTGAGCTACTAACGAACAACAAGTCCTCGTGGAGCAGCCTGGAGTGCTCGCCTGCCTGTCACGCAGGAGGTCGTGGGTTCAAATCCCATCGGGGACGCTCAATAAACATGGCGCGGTACGCAAACTGGCAAAGCGGCGAAGCTCAAACCTTCGTGACTTTGTGGGTTCGACTCCCACCCGTGCTACTAGCAAGTGTTGCCGCCGAGCGTTGAGCGAGGAAGAAGGCGCCACGCGGTAGTTCTTTGACAAATCAGCAACAGAGTTTCCTTTAGGGTCGTGCTCCTCGCGGCTGCCTGTAAAGCAGTTGTCATGAAACAAGTGGGGTGGGCGACGAGAGGTTCGATTCCTTCACGACCCACTGACAACACGGCCCGTTCGTCTAGCGGCAGGATGCGAGACCCTCAATCTCGTGGCATGGGTTCGATTCCCATACGGGTCACTGACATAGCCAAGTCGCGGAATAGGTAGACGCGCGACGCTCAGAACGTCGTGTCCACATGGGCGTGCGAGTTCGACTCTCGCCTTGGCTACTAGCAACTGAGCCTGCCGAGCGAATAGCGAGGATGAAGGGCGAGGGCGGTAGAGTTTTGCGGAGCAATGATGCAGATGCGGCAGGTGCCCAACTGGCTTTCATACGGCCGGTGAGCCCGGTTCGATACCGGGATCTGCAACTAGCAAGTACCGCCGCCGAGCGATTAGCGAGGATGAAGACGGAACGCGGTAGCAGAAATTGAACACAGCCGCGTAGCGGCATATTGCGGGTGGGCCAGTGCTCAGCCGAGCCTCATAAGCTCGGACTGCCAGGTGCGACCCCTGGACCCGCCACTTGAATGGAGCGAAGTGAGACAACACGGCCGAGTACGCAAACAGGCAAAGCGGTCACGTTGAGAGCGTGGCGTTTTGCAGGTTCGATCCCTGCCTCGGTCACTAAGGATCCCGTGGTCCAATGGTAACGACGCCTGGGTGACAACCAGGAAAGTGATGGTTCGATTCCATCCGGGATCACTGAACAACAAATGGTCTGTAGGTGTTTCGGCAGCACGCCGCCGTGGTAAGGCGGAAGATCGGGTTCAATTCCCGAACGGACCTTTAACTGAGGCCGCCGACCGGTCAGGGAGGATAAAGGCCGAAGGCGAAAGAGGAAATGAAAACGTGCGGGGCGCTGGTCCAACGGGAAGACACTTGGCTTGCACCCAGGTAATCGGGGTTCGATTCCCCGGCGCTCCACTAAGGCAAGTGCGAGAGCAGATCATTCCAGAGAGCCGGAGAAACATCCGCTCGATGACGCTCTCGGACTAGCTCTAGACATGTTGCCGGTGGTTTGTTCTCCGCGATCGCGATGGCACAAGCCGCGACCGCAGGAGAACGACTCGCCCCGGCGCTACAACAGACCAGCGTTGGCAAATTGGAGGCAAGGACACGAGCGACAACGTCAACGGCCAAACGAAGACTGCTTGGTTCATTATCGGGGCCATCATGTATCGGGATACGAACGAACGTCAGCTCGCGGGGTAGATTCGGATAGGGTTCTTCGGCCGCGAGCTGGACGACAACTTGAATGCCGACGTTCGTAACGGCGTTGACGTCTCCACAGTCGCCCGCATGACCGATCCAGAGTTGATGTGGATGGATTTGATTCATGGCGGAATTGTAGAGACAAACGGGGTCATGGTCCAACGGGAAGACACCGCTATGGCATGGCGGCAATCGGGGTTCGATTCCCCGTGACTCCACTGACAAATTACGGAAGGTAGCCGGATACGGTTTGCCGGGCCGCACTGCTAATGCGTGCCTCCTCACGGAGATGTGGGTTCAAATCCCATGCCTTCCGCTTGAATCGATATGCCAAGAGCTGGCTCGATGGTGAAACGGAAATCATACCGGGCTTCTAACCCGGCGTTCCAGGTTCAAATCCTGGTCGGGCTACTAATAGAGATTACGGAAGGGCTACCCGATTGGTGACGGGAGCCGGTTGGAAGCCGGTCGAGCGCAAGCCTTGCGGGTTCAACTCCCGCTCCTTCCGCTGATAAGGGCTCGCCGTGTGTTGCGGCGACAATGTGAAAATCGTACCAGGAGGATAGGATCATGAACGCGCAAGTGATCGAACGACAGTTCAAGAAGATCGGTGCGCGCGCCAAGATCACTGCAGACGCTCAGCGTTTCGGCGGAACGGTGCGACTCGATATCGGCCACGACCGTGAGGGAGAGTTTTTCGACGTCGGTGTTGGAAAGACTCACGACCTTTACGTCGCAGACGCACAGCCGCGGATTCGACACCTGCTGTTGACGTCTCGTCAGAACGACGGAAATCACAAGTTTCTGTGCGGTCACGACGAGCGGCACTGGTTTGTCGCCGCGGTGCCTGAGCGCATTACGGTTTCGAGTGTGCAAACGGCGTTTCAGGCACTCAAGCCGGCGGCGGTCCGCCTGCGTGAGAATCAGCTTCGCGTGAAGCGACGTAAGCGAAACCGTCGTCGTAACGAAGCCTTCGTTCGTCAGGGCGAATGGTTCTTCGTGCCTGTGCCAGACGAATTCGCGATCGATGAGCGGTTGACCTTCCATAACGAGCCGATCGCTCGTGGTGGTGGAAAGCCTCACATCTGCGAAGGTTTGGTGCGACAGGGTGGTGAGCTGGTTTACGTCAGCGTCCGTCACCCAAACGGATTGACTCCGCGACAGCACGAGAAGTTGATCAGCCGTCGCCCTGAGCTGCGGAAGATCAACTGGGTTGCCCAGCGGCGTAACCCGCAAGTGTTCGTACGTGGTAAGGTTCGCCACTCCGACCACAAGACGATCGTCTTGAACGGATGGCACCAGGTGCTCATGAATACCGAAACGCAGGCGGTGGCCATGCGGCACGTTGCCTTTATTGACTGAGAACCCCACCCGTCGCTGCGAAGGTGGCGGCGGGTGGAACTTATGGTGTCCGTAGTGTAGCGGTTTCTGCACGCCTGCCTGTGAAGCAGGAAGTATGGGTTCGACTCCCATCGGATACCCTTGATATTGAGTAAGGAATAGGAAGAGGTAAATAGCATGGCGGCAAGTGTGCTGCAACGACCGACGTTGATCTTGAACCGAAACTGGCAGCCGGTGAACGTCGCCACGGTGGCGCGTGCCCTGGTCCTGTTGTGGAACGAGTCAGCTCGGGTCGTAGATACGGCCGACTACCAGACGTTCGACTGGAACGACTGGTCGAAGTTGCGGCCCCAAGATGGCGACGCGTTCGTACAGGCGATTCGCATGCGGATTCGCGTACCGGAGGTGATTACGTTGACGGAGTATGACCGGCTGCCAACGGCGGCGGTTACCTTCAGTCGGCGGAACATTTTCAAGCGTGACCGGTTCGTCTGCCAGTACTGCGGCGAGCAGCCGGGGAGCGATGCCCTGTCGATCGACCACGTGGTACCACGTGCCCAAGGTGGTGAGTCGCGCTGGGACAACTGTGTGTTGGCCTGTGTCGAGTGTAACCACCGCAAGGCGGACCGCACGCCGGAACAGGCGGGCATGACACTTCGCAAGCCGCCGGTCCGTCCGCAGTGGAAGCCGCTTTATGCGACCGACGATCGGCGGATCGAAAGCTGGTCGAAGTTTGTCAGCGAGGCGTACTGGAACGTCGCGCTGGAGAGTTAGTTGACTTGAGACGGTCTCCGGCCTAACGGTCGGAGGCCCTTTACGCGAGTGTGTTCCTGGGAGAGCAGCCAGCCTCCAAAACTGGCGGACGGGGTTCGACTCCTCGCGCTCGTGCTTATGCCGATGTGGCTCGACCTAGAAAGGCGCCGGTCTTGTAAACCGGATCATGCTGGTGCGAATCCAGTCGTCGGCCCCAAACATGCCTTGTGAGTGTGATGGATTAGCACGGCAGACTTCGAATCTGCAAGACGGGGTTCGACTCCCTGACGAGGTACTGAATACAGCAACATATCCTCGGAGTGTGCCGGATTAGCACGCGACCGTGCGAAGGTCGAGGACCGGGTTCGATTCCTGGCGAGGATACTTTTTGACGTCGATGCCGAACGGCCAGGCGGCTGCCTGCAAAGCAGCTCGAAGTGGGTTCGACTCCCACCGACGTCTTTTCGATAGCAAATACATGCAAGCAATCGATTTCGTTTCGCCAGCGGCGCCGGGATCCTGTTCTTTCGAATATGGCGATCACCGGCGTTCCGCGTCATGGGTTCTAACGTTTCGAAGTGGAAAGCACCATTGGTTAGCTCAATGGCAGAGCACCAGACTATGGATCTGGCTGTTACGGGTTCGAATCCCGTACCGCACCGCAGGCTAATAACCTGCTCCGCCCGACGCGAGAGCGTCAGCAAGAAGCCCGACGGAGGCGGGCGTCTGTATGGTCGGCCGATGTGAGACATGTGTTGGGGCGAGAGTCTCAGCCGTTCTCATCGCGGCAGCAACGACGAGTGCCATGTAGTGCGTGGATACCGCTTTCGCGCGCGTGGCGTACGAAGATGACGAAAACCTGTCGTCGCTGTGTTGGTGCGGCCGCTTCGGTCTCATCAGCGTCAGCCTCGCAGGCGGCCGTCATCGGATGACGCTACGAGCGCGACTGCTCAAACAGCACTCCGTGCTCGAAGTTGTGACCGACGAACGTTTCGTCCTCCCGACGGCCTTCTTATTTGCGCAAACATGCGAACCTTAGACCGCTTTAACGCGTCACCATAGTCCTATGACACAACGTGGGTGACCAGCCGGAAGGTTGACGATTCAGAAAATGTAGGAAGGAGGGGCTCACTATGATGTTCAAGCGAATCAAGATCCGCAGCTACGAAATCGGTCTGCACTTCCGTGACGGCGATTTCGTCGGCCTCCTGGAGTCAGGTACCCCCTGGCTGATCGGCCTGCGGGGCAAGGTCCGTGTTGAGATCGTGTCGCAGCGAGCCCCATGGCTCGTCCACGACAAGCTCGACATGATCGTCAAGTCGGGCCTGCTGGAGGGTCGTGCCGAGGTGGTCGACCTGAAGGACGACCAGCGTGCGCTGGTGTGGATCGACGGTCGTTTCAGTCACGTGCTGGGCCCTGGCCTGTACGCCTACTGGACGGCCCAGCGCGAGGTGGAGATCGAGATCGTCGACGCGTCGGCGGTCCGCTTCGAGCACAAGGACCTCAAGGTCATTACCGGCTCGGAGATGTCCGCGCGGTTGCTCGACGTCTGCGAGGTGCAGCGTAGCCACGTCGCTGTGCTGTTCCTCGGCGGTCGTTACATCGACACTCTGGAGCCAGGTCTGTACGCCTTCTGGCGTAACACGGCCGACGCGAAGGTTGTCGAAGTCGACGTGCGGGAAACGATGATCGACGTGGGTGGTCAGGATATCATGACCGCTGACAAAGTCACGCTGCGGCTCAACGCCGTGGTCGGTTACCGTATTGTCGACGCGGTGAAGGCTGTGACCAAGGCCGACGACGCGCGGCAGGCGCTGTACCGCGAGGCGCAGCTCGCCCTGCGTGCGACCGTTGGTGTCCGCGATCTCGACGCGTTGCTCGCCGACAAGGACGCGTTGGCCAGCGAGGTCGACGAGCAGATCCGTGGCCGCGCGAGCGAGTTGGGTCTCGATGTTGTTACGGTAGGTATCCGCGACGTGATCCTGCCGGGCGACATGAAGGACCTGATGAACAAGGTTACTGAGGCCAAGAAGGCGGCCGAGGCGAACCTGATCGCGCGTCGCGAAGAGACGGCGGCCATGCGCAGCCAGGCCAACACGGCCAAGCTGCTGGAGAGCAACCCGACCCTGATGCGTATCCGGGAACTGGAAGTCCTGGAGAAGATCGCCACGGAGTCGGACCTCAAGGTCGTCCTGGGCGAGAAGGGCCTGTCTGATCGAGTCGTGAACCTGCTCTAACGAGCAGGGGAACAACCGGATGTCGGGTCTGCCATCGACTTGTAAACAAGAACACCCCTGGTCCGAGCAATCGGACCGGGGGTGTCTTCATGCACACAGTGGGGCACATCCGAGTCGACGACTCGGACACCTACTCAGGGGGCGTTAATCGAGGACAGGATTCGATCATTCTCTCAAAACGCGGGAAAAACGCGGGTCGCCAACGAAAGCGGCGCAAAATGCGGCGCACTCGATGCCGCGGCTCTCATTGAGGCGTGGCCAGGGCTACCTGAATCGGTTCGAACTCAGATCATAGCAATAATAGCGGACCACCTTAGGGCAGACCAATGAACGGCCTCACTGCACTCTACCCCCGTTCAGACATGGCGATGATTCACCAATAGATTAGCAATGACGGGCCTGTTGACGAGGAGCTGAGGGCAGAAGTCATCACCGCGCTGCGGGCCGCGCGATTTGTGAATTCCGTGTTGTTCACCGTCCGGGCATCGCCAAGCGTTATGCCACCAAGATTCCTACGACGATTACCGTGGCCGAGGCGAGCTGTGCTGCAGCCGAGGATGCAGGCTTTATTTGTCACGGCCGTCCTAGATGGCTGAATCGAGACTTTTTGAAAATTTGAGAACGTCTCGCTCTTACGATCGTCCTGGAAGTCATCGGGGCCCCAACTGATTCTCCACCCAATCGAACGCAAGGCTATTCACTTCGCGATCCCGAAATGGCAAGGACGGTGGCCAATTCAATGTGTTCCCAACGATCGGCCACAACTGCTGAAGTTTCTCGGAGTTCGATGCACCGTGAATGTATGATCGATAGGCTTCAATCCTTTCAGCTTGCGTCGACGTAAATACGTGGACGAGCAACTCACGGAGTGTGAAAGTGGTCAGTTGGAGCGCGCCGCTAGGGGGATTAGGCTCCTCGTCACTTGGCGGCTTCGAGTAAACCATCGGTATGTGGTGGTGGCGCATCGGAGCCCACGACTTGCCCGCATATCCGGCGATCCAAATCGACCACGAAAGTGGCGGAGCTTCCGTGTTTATGAGTACTGTTCGGTCCTCAGGTGGAATTCGACGAGCACCTAGGCGATTTGCGAACTCTTGAATGACCGTCGTGATACCAATCCAAGCAGCTAGATCCGTCTGTTCCTCTCGGTTCAACTGGAACGTCTCGCCAAGAATCATCCGTTTGGCGTGAGGTTTGGCGCGGTCAACCACACGGCTCATCCACCCATTGTTGCAGCGTTTGCAGACAACACGTACCTTTCTCTGGAAGACGCTGCCTTGGCGAGCAGAGCTAATGGGCGGCACGGTCCATCCGATTTCAGTAGAACCACCATCGCGGTTCATACTGCTCCAGGATTCTCCATGCTCGCTATTTCGTGGAAAAAGGGAGCCCATCCAGTCGGACCAGATGTGTTCTTTACTCAAGCCAGTCCCACCGCAGAAAACACAGCGGCCTTGGGACTTATCGCGGCTCTTGTCTTTCTTAGTCATAGTGCCATTATTGTATAGAACCCGTGGATTTTCAGCAGTTTGCGAATCCCCTTTTTCCGTTCCGGTACCGCCTCGCGGCACCGGCTCGCCGATCAACGGTAGCCCCTGATCCCTCGGCCCTCCCATCGTCCCGACAGATCCACGTAGTTTTCTGATGATCCCCAACGGGCGTCGGAGAAGGTGACTGCTACAGATTTTGATCGAGCCAAGTATATAGTGGCCTGACGTCTGACGCGGACAATGAATGGACAACGTCTCGGTATGCGAAAGCGCCGTTTCGTGGCGATGACACTTGAGCAGACAGTCCATGCCGCAGTATTCGATGTGAAATGTATCGGTGGCTTGAGACTCCCATCCCAGATCGTTGGATAGAAGCAAATCACCAATCTCTTGTGGCCACCTGCTCATGACAACACAAGATATAGAGGCGCACTCGCGTTCAGGTTGCGGACGCTCTAAATCCACAATATCTTGGCCATCCTCGATTCACAAAACACGAATGAGTGCATGGCCATGACACCGAAAAACAGCTCTCATACGCCCAGAATTGATCTCACGGGATGGAATCGTCTGCCGAAACGATACGAACCGCTTCCTGGGCAAATGAACCTGTTCGACTTGGTTGCGATCTCGTCTTTCGAGCCATATCGCATCGCAGATCCACCACCCCCAGCCGACCAACCCGAGCTGTTCGATACCGGCCAGGACCTGCCCGGCACCGCGGAGCGAGCTCAGCGGATCATCTGGGACGTTGCGTGACTAGTTTTGGTGCACGGCATCTAGGATCACAGCTGGCCGGCGTCGACGCTTAAGCGTAATGACTCGATTGCCGGTGTGCACATGGAAACGGTCGAACGGGGCCGCTTCACCGGCCAGGTGATCCGCCAGGGCGAGCGAATCGTCTACGCCTCGCTACCGGCAACCAAGCGTTGGCTCGCAGACGCTAGATGCCAAACGGCGACGGCGTTTGGCATCTAGCTGGTGTACGGCAACTGTTGCTTAAGAGCCTCTGGTCCGACGATTCGGGTCAGGGGCTTCTTTCTTGGTACAGAGCAGTATTCGGAAACTGCAAATGAGCAGAATGCCACTTGGTTTGTCTGTGTGATTGCCGACAATAGTCTGTACGCAGTCCTGTTCATGTCCAAGGGTGATTTAGTGTCTCGATCTCAATTGCTCACCGCCAGCCAGTTCAAGAGGCGAGCCAAACCGCACCTACAAAAGATTGCAATGCGAGCCACCACATCGGAGCAGAAATCGCAGCGACTCAAGGCGTACCACTCCATTGGCGAAATCGTTGTCGAGGCCATTCCAGACCGGGCGAACTACGGTGACAAGCGCGTGCCGGAACTGGCAGAGGCAATCGGTTACCAATCGGCAGCTCTAACCAAGATGCGGGCGTTCGCGAATTGCTACAGCAAACGCGACCTCAATCAGCTCTGCAAGCTCGCCGACCACGTCAGCTGGAGTCATGTGCAGCTGCTTCTGTCCATCGCTGACAAGAAGCGACGAGTCGCCATGCAGAACCAAATTGCCGAAAAGGAATGGTCGAAAGAGCAACTGCGTCATGCAATGAAAGCAGCGTCAACCGAACGACATGCTGGCGGACGGCCACTCTCACGACCAGATGGAGCAGAAGCTGGCCTTCGCCAAATCGTCGAAGAGAGCGAACGCTGGTTGCGCTATTGTCGTGAAGTGTGGGCAGGCGACGATGCCACCTTAATCAAAACACTAGAATCGCTCTCAGCCAAACAAAAGACAGGGCAAGCACAGCATCTGTCTGAAGCGGTCAAGGTTCTGTCCGAAATAAAGACCGAATGCGGGAAATTGCAGAGATGCCTTCAGCAGTTGTAGAGTTCCGATACTGTCTTGGAGTCGATGGCGAGTAGTTAGGAGCGTTCCGACAAGAGCTGATTCAATCCGTCGATCGCCAATTCGATCTCCGCCAGTTCTCGCTCAGTATCTCGTCGTTCCGTTTGCGTCGGAGTTGCGTCTTCGATGCGTAGAGAGCAATCCTCGGCCAGCACAGATTCAACGTCCTTTACGTTCTTTTCCAGGAACGATCGAGCACCGGGGATCATCTTGACCACGTCGCGAATGGTGGATGTGGGCGTTTTGGTTGATTGCTTTGACCGATATCGTTTTATGACGTCTTCGCCTTCAGGAAGATGGGCGATAGCCCGCTGTAGACGTGGCAGCAGCTGCAAGCACTTCTCGATTTCCAAGGCAAGCGAGCCAATTCGGTCACTCGACAACACGTGAGGCCCACGCTCGCTCAACAGATCCAATGATCGTTTAAGATTGCCTCGTGCACGCCGAAGACGGCTTACTACTTCTCCGAAACTGACTGTATCGAAGACGTGGTCGGCGCTACATGGATTGATTGATCGGAGCCGCCCGGCTGCGACTCCTTCCATGCGATATCGCTGACGTTCCGGCGATGTACGCGCTAATCGACAAATGTGTTCAGAAGGAATTTGACGGCCGGACTCCAGCAGGACTTCTCGCGCGATCGGACCGCAATTTCGTTCCAATGCAGCGACAGCCTTTGCAAGTTTTGGGTTGCTTTCAATATCGGGAATGGCCATTACCTTGTTGTCACGCGTGTGAGCTTAGAAGTCAACAACTCGCGGACCTGACAAATTGGTTCCTAGTCTGCATGAAGTTTCATAATGGCTAATTCGGTGAATCGTTCCAAACTGACCGAAGCCGCGTATCGAGAACACTGACGACGGCCTGATGCGATTCGCAAGGCGTTGCACTCGATGACGTAAGTTCTTGTTTGATGGTCATACCAGGGGCCGAGAATAGTACGGATAGTACCGCTGTCATGAAGCGATAGGACTATTGCACGGGGCTGTCGGATGGGTTTCCAGTCACTTGCGTAATGAGCACATATTGACTCGGCATACAACGGTCAGCTCCTCCATCGCCTCATCATAATGCGGGGGAAGCCCTGCTTCGCGGCAATACTCGAGGCAGACTTCCTTGACTATCCCCACAACCTCCGTAATGTTGTCTCTGGTATAGAGGTCCAGTCCCCTGGCTCTTGCACGTTCGCCAATTTCTACACATCTTTGATACTCGTCAGGGAAAACATCCTCCATCAAATCATTCACCGATTCGGCTTCCTGCTCCGGCACAAACTGCCAAAAGAACATGAAAAGGATCAGGCAAAGGAGGTCCGCTGGAGCCGGGTCTCGCTCTCGGAGTCCGCGAACAACGTCCAGGGACTGAATCCTTTGGTGGTCCCACATTGCGTCCATAGGCAATTCGTAAACCGCTCCTGTACGCCGGTAAATCTCGGGGTGGTGTAGCACATTACCAAGGCCTTCTCTCCAATGACGTCGCTCAGCTGGGAACAGGACGTTCTCGGGAAGAAACGGAACCGGATAGCCTTCTCCTTTTAGCAATACATGTGATGCCTCGTGTACGACAAGGTGCGCAGTGATATTCGATACAGCATCGACGACGATCAAGTAACCGAATGAGTTCGTTACAAGAAAGGCGTCCAATTCGATGTTGTCGCTCGGTCTCTTGCGACGGAGGGCAACGGGCCTGTCTGCGCGCCAGTGAACCTGCCACATGACACGTATTTCCGCCAACATCTCGCTCTTAGAGACCGGCGAAAGACGTTGGAACACTTGCCATCTGACCAGCGTCGTGACGCTGATCATAAAACCACCCAGTCGAAAAAGAGGCAGGACGAACGTCTTAACAATGGTCCTTCCGTTCATTTCAATTACCGGAGCATGCTCTAGGTCCGAGAATATCAGATCCAGCACTTCTTGCCTGGCGAAGTCAGATCGAATGATGCTTGTCCGATGGTTCTGATTTCCGGCGTTTGGTGATCATTTCTTCGCTCGATCCGCTGTCGCATGCTCATGCCGGTGCTCTGATTCAGATATCACCCACCGTCGCGTTCGCATTCACTTGCCGAATGGCGGCGACGATCGAGTCGGCGTGGTCGGGCAACACGCCCAGCACACCCTCGTCGTGAAAGTCGTTAAACGGTGGCTCGAACAGTGCCGCGGGGTCCATGATGCCGTTGATCACCAGGTGATCGATGATTTGACTGACAAAGGTGATCTGATCGCCGGTGAGCGGTGCTTCGCTGAGGAATGATCCGAAGGCTTCTTTCGCGGCGCCCCGGTCGAGACCGATGATTCGACGCACGAGTTTTCCCAGTGGCTGATCGGTCCCGTAGGTCGTCTCAAACTCTTCTCGCGTGCCCGGGCCATCTTCACTGAATAGGATCGCCTCCAGCGAATCGATGTCACCTTCGCAAATCGGTATGTTCTTGCGTATCCGCTCGATCGTCGGATGCTCGGCATGCTCGCGGATGAACTTCTCCATCTTGAGCCGGTAATTCTTCAGTGACGGATCCTGTTTGACGATGCCGGGGACCTCCACTCCCTCGCCGATCTCGTCCTCCAGGTTCGTGTAGACGTGCTCTCGGCCGCCCGCGCGATCGATAAACCGAATCAGGTCTCGCAGTTTTCGGCGAGCACGCTCCAGCATCGGCAGCGTAACGCACTCCCAATACTCGTCGGTTTGAATTTCCAGAATGAGCTCCATCTGCGCTGCGACGGAGGGAATGGCCCGTTTCTCTTCGAGGCCGCTAGCCAGGTCTCGGACCTGCTGCTGGTACCGCTCCTGGGCGTGGTCACTTTCCAGGATCGCCAGCTGCAGGTTCAGCAGCAACAGGTCAAAGCGTCGAGCGAACTCCTCGTCGTCGTCCTTCGTGGGCAGCGGCGCCAGGTGATCGCTTGCATCACCCACGTCTCCCGTGGTGAGGTGGTCCCACCGTTCCCGTTCGCCAAACTGCTCGACGTACTTTCGGTGCGGCCGGACAAAGAAATTGTTGACGTCCATCCGCTTGACCGTCTCGTGAAGCTGGTCGGCTAGTTCGCCCCGGAGCTGACCGAGCGGTTCGTTGGCCTCGGCTTGCCCCTTGCTCTGGTCCTGTAGTTGATGCGCCAGGGTGAGACGTCGCCGAAAGACTTTGGTCTTCACCGATTCCTGGATCGGAGCCTCGTAGCCATCCGGCTTCTCCCCAAAGAATTCGAGGTTTTGGCAGTAATCGAAGATGTAGAAGAACTCCTTGTCGACGCCGGGGCCAAACAGGTCGGAACATGTGCGAGTTCCGCGGCCGACCATCTGCCAAAACTTCGTCTTGGAGTAGACCAACTTGAAGAAGACGAGGTTCACGAGCTCCGGCACGTCGATGCCGGTGTCGAGCATGTCGACCGACACGGCAATATGGGGCGCCTTGTCGGCAATGTAGAGGTCGTCGATCAGGCTCTGGGCGTACTTCACCTGGTTGTCGATGACTCGCAGAAACTTGCCCGCCAAATGCGGATAGCACTTGTTAAACCGTTCCTCGATGAAAGTTGCATGATGGTGGTTCTTGGCGAAGATGATCGACTTGCCCAGCCTGTCGCCCCCCTCGACCTTGAGGCCATGCTCCATCAGATACCCGAGGACTTTGTCGACCGTGTCCTCGTTGAATAACCACTTGTTGATTGCCCCGGCGCTGATTTGTGCCGGCAGCCCGCTATCGTCGTCGTAGAACTTGTCCTCGTACTCGGCTTTGTCGTCGTCGCTAAGATCAGAGTACGCGACCCCCTGGCGGACGAACTTGAGCGGCACCGACACGGCCTTGGGCGGTACCAAGAAGCCGTCCGACACGGCCTGGTCCAGCTCGTACGCGTACGTCGGCACATCATCTTCCAGCTCGAATAGATGGTATGTGTTCTTGTCGACCTCGGCCTTAGGCGTCGCGGTGAGTCCCAACAGCATGCCGTCGAAGTAGTCGAAGATCGCCCCGAACTCTTGATAGACGGAACGGTGCGCCTCGTCGATGATGATCAAGTCGAAATGGCCGACGCCGAATTGCTTCTGACCATCGCTACGCGTGTCGTCGATCATGTTCATCATCGTCGGGTAGGTCGAGAAGACGACCCGGGCGTTGCCGTCGTCCTTCTCTTCGACCAGGTTGACCAGTGACGCGTGAGGCAAGAACTTGTTGAAAGCGTTCTTCGCCTGCCGCAACAGGGCCGTGCGATCAGCCAAGAAGAGTACGCGACGCACCCAGTTGTTTTTCATGAGCAGCTCGACCGAGGCGATCGACAAACGCGTCTTACCCGACCCGGTGGCCATGACCAGCAAAGCCTTGCGTGATTTGTCGCGGCCGTAGTTCTCCATCACGTGGCGTACGGCAGCCTCGTGGTAGTAGCGGTCGACGATGCTCGTGTTGACCGGGGCTTTCGTGATGTCCTGCCGTGTTGTGCGACGGTGGACCATCAACTGGAGCTCGTCCCGGGTGTAGAAGCCCTGGACTTCGCGCGATGGATAGATCGTGTCATCCCACAGCCAGGTCTCGTAGCCGTTGGTGTAGAAGATGACGGGGCGCTGGCCGGTCGCTTTCTCCAGGCAATCGGCGTACAGCTCCGCCTGACGCTGTCCGACATGTGGGTCAACCTTTGTCTTCTTCGCCTCGACCACGGCGAGTGGCTTTCCGTCTTCGCCCCAGAGCACGTAATCGACGTAGCCCAGGCCCGTCTTGTTTGGCATGCCGGTGACTTCGTACTCCTCGACATTCTCGCCATGCGGATCCCAGCCCGCCTCGCGAAGCATGAGGTCGATGAACAGATCGCGGGTCTCGGCCTCGGTGTACTTTTCGGTCGCGGCCGCTTTCTTGTTCGCCTCCTTGATGGCCTGGATTTGCGCTTTGAGCCGATCGACCTCTTCCTGGGTGGTGGCCAGCTGCTCCTGTGCCTGATCGAAGGCGGCGTCCTTCTGGCGGTACTTGTCTTGCAGGGCTTGGAGCTGCTCGGCTGTCTTGTCGGCAGCTGGCGCGGCACCCGGGTCGGGTACGAGCGATTCGTCGAATGTCGCGACCGAGGGAGCCCCCTGCGTGTAGGCCTTGGCGAGCCAGGCGAGGATCGCGTGCAGGCACTTGGTGACTTGCAGGCCGTCCTGGGGATTGATGTTCGTGTCGCTGTGAACAGCCAGATTGCCGATCTTGTGAATCATTCGCACCGAGTTGAACAGCCCCGGTGCCAGCGTGTCCTTAAACGTTTGTTCGTGGATCAGCGCCGCCAGGTTGTCCTGGTACGGCATCCGTAGATAGCTGTCATGGGCATACAGCCATTTGACGGCCCGTTCGAGCGTACGCCGGGCGTAGAAGGCACACGTCCGCGGTGCCGCGAAGGCATCGCGTTCCGTGTGGACGGCGTCCTCGTGCAGGTCCGGCCAGTCGATTTGGAGAAAGTCAAAGTTGGATGGCATGATTCTGGGCTGTCCTATATCCCATGTTCGACACGTTTGTCGTTCAACCAGGCATCTACGACGTCGCGAATGAAATTGGTTGCCTCGCGTTGACTCATGGTTCTTGACGGGCCGCGTCCCCGCATGCGGGCATGTCGCCCTTCATCGCCGCTCGCAGCAGGATGGTTCGCGGTAGCCGTGAGTTTGTCAAAATCGCTGGCTGAGCCGTACTTCTTCAAGTTATTTGATCCAACGTCATCCCTAACGATCTCAAATAATTTGTAACACTGAATCCACGTCGGCTCATTGCTGGTAAGGCAGCGAAACGCGTCGTCCACCGCAGGATCACACGAAGCGAGTGTCAGCATCCAATCGAGTTCGACTCGACTGTGTGAACCTGAGGTGCTTACTCCCGCGGATCCACTAAACCGGATAGTCGATGTCATTGTGACGTAATGCTCTCGTACGTCTCCGTGCGTGTCAGTACGCACGACATTGACAACTTCGACAGGATCAAATCTGGCGATTCTCAGCATGCCGACGGCGTTCATCCTGCGGACAATCTCGACAGCAGCCCTCAGTACCTCGGTTGGATTCGCCATGGACGCAAATTCCGATGAACCCAAGTAATGGGCATCATTCTTCTTAATGATTCTCGCCTGGGTTCCCCCAAACAACGTCGCAAGTTCAGACAGGTACGTCTCACGTCCCTTAATGCGAGCGAGCCATTCTTCTGCGGGTGTCATTCAAAGGCCTTTCATTGTGACGATCGCGGCTTGCTGATCCCTGTAGACGCTAGTGGCAGGAGCGACTCGACTCACTCCTACGCGGTCGCTTTAAACATCTTGGCTTGCTTGGCTTCGTCCTTCACATTCGCCGACGTGAGAAAGTCATCGAGCTCCTCTTTTTCTTTCTTGTCCAGGAAGGGAGCGTCTTTCACTCGATCGTATAGTTTGTGCATGCGGCTCTTAGCTCGCTCGATGATGGTGCCATAGTCCAGCGGTTGGATTCGTACCGTTCCGCTTTTTTCCTCTCGAACTTCAGCCTCCAATGGGTCGACCTTGGATCCGAGTGCAAAGCAGATCACTCTCGAATCGTTTAAGAGCAATCCTCTTGAATAGAGTTCCTTAATGTACTTCCAGCACTGGGCTTTTTCGTCGGTGCTGACCGTCACACCGGGTTTTTTCAGTTCAACGACCACAAGACGGGCCACCCCCACTTCGGCGTGCGTCTCCGGGTCGTACTTCGGGTGCGTATAGAGTCCCGCGGTCCCGTCTGGCAAAATTGCGAAGTCAGGCCGATTGCGCGAGCCTTTGACGCGCGTCGTCGGCTTGAAGAGGTCATTGATGACTTTGGTCATGCCCTCATTCGACGTGAACTCGATGGTCTCAAACTCGGGGCCGAAGATCCAAAGGCCCTGTTTGAAAAGCGGCTGTAGTTCCTGGACTTCGTCGGTGCGCTCGTCGCTGACCTTGCGCTTGAGTTCGTCAAGCAATTCCAATCTAGTCCGTATCTCATCCAAGACGGTCTTGGCCATGTCTAGCGTCCAGTCTTCCAGTATCTGGTGTAAGTCGTCGAGCTGCCCGGATTCCAGGTCGCCCAGTTTGTGAAGTAGCCCATATCTCGACTCGGCTACCTCAAGGTTGGCAAGAACGGTCGAGAGTTGTATTAGGTCCTTCTGCTGGAGAGTCGGGCATTTCACTTGAGTCTCTTGGACAAACCGCTTCCATTTGTCCGCCCCCCGCATACTCATGCGAGACAGTGCTCCGACGTTGGCTTTCTTCGCCTGCTTGAACGTCCGATTACGGTCGGACTTCGACACCTCCAGGAAGAACTCTTGCACTTTTTCATAAACTGCGTCGGCAACCTGTTGGTATTGCTGGCAGTCCTCATTGAATCCCGACCAATCCGCTTTTACGGCGGCGGCAAGGCAATCGGCCGTGACAATGAGTGTGTAGCGTTTGGCTGCACTACGCCGACCGTCGATCAAGTCTTGGTCGCCAGTCCCCTTCCAGGAACACTCGCCCACCAAACGTCCATTCACATGCCAAGCGACGCCATGTCGAACCGTGGTCCGGTCCGCCAATAATGTGTCGATTGCGATTACCTCAATTGTTCCAACGTCATCGATGTCCAGATCAAATCGTCGGATGTGCTCGTCCGGAATATGCAGGAGACTAACCTGTCGGCCGTCGAGATACACTTTGAAGTTTGGATCAGTTAAGAACCGCATTCCGATATCTGCTCTGACGTCGTCCGCGGTCACCCCGATTGCCGATGGCTCTTCGACATAAACCCTGGTGCCGGAACTGCGTCGCTTCACCTCCTTAACTTTCTCTATCACGATTGGTTGCTTTTGGCCGCGAGTGACAGAATGGGTCGTGCATGTGCCCTCTCGCCAAGTTTCGACAAAACACTTGTCGGCAAAGCAGAATCCCGCGAACCGGCCAACGCCGTTCTGACCGTAGACAGTTCGCGGAGGGTTCTTCTTGCGTGCCGCGATTTCCACTGTTTGCCCCTGTTCACGCAAGCGATCGTATGCAAGTGTTCGCCACCGATGACTGAACTGCTCCTGGGTCATGCCTTCGCCGTTGTCCTTGATGGAAAACATTGCATCGCGGCTGCCGTCAGGCCAGACGATGTCGACGCGCGTTGCCCCAGCATCCCAGGCGTTAGCGATCAACTCGATGACAGCCGTACGCGGCGAGTGCAGGATATTCGGACCTACCCAGGTATCGAGAAAGCGCTCGTCAAAGAGGACATGTTGCTTTGCCATAATTTGCACCCTATTCTGCCTTTGCGGTCGATTCTTGAATTTCTTTTAACGTGCGTCCCGATGGATCCTTCCAGGCCTCGCGACCATTGTTAGTCGACGCCAAAACTACCGATGAGGCCTGGGACGGCGAGTTGAACTCGTAGTTCTCAGCGAGCTGAAAGTGCTTGTCGTTCGGAACGATCACGCCTTCGGAGACGAGCGATTTACGCATCGCGCGAAGATAATTGTGCAGGGTGGGCGTTTCCTCTGAGTGGACGTCGGAGCCCGCTAGCACGACGAATCCGTCGCCTGACTCATAGCCTTTGGCATGCACGCCTCTCGCGTGAAGTTCCAGGACCTGTTGCCCTGCGCCGACATCCTGTGGCTTCTCAAACACGCCGAGATTCACTAGCGGTAGGACGCTCAGAATATCGACGAGGAAATTTTCCATGTCCGCCGATTCGGCCTCAGACAACGGCGAGGGATCCGGGGTGTTGCTATTATCGAGCTGCGACCGCTTCGCGCCCTTCGCCAGCTGCAGCAGGCGAGCCTCCAGGTGGCCAATGTGGGCCTTGTTGAGGCTATTGTCCTTGGTCACGAAGAACACGGCCCAGGTCCAAAAATCTTTCGTCGCGTAGTGCGAATCGAGTCGAGCCTTCACGGGATCACCCTGGCCGACGTAGATCGTCGGTAAGTCTCCTTCATCCGCTGGCCCAACGAGAATATAGACGCCGGTACGACCGAACTCGTCGCGGCCCTTTACGTCCGCGTACTCGCTGCGGGGAAAGACGATGCCCAGGCCGGTCCAATTGGACTTTTCAATCACGCGTAGTCCGTCCGGGCGTCCCCCCGGCACGAAGACCCGGATCGAGTACGGTTTCTCTGACGATCTTGTCATCGACAATGTTCCCTCTGGGTCAGTCTTTCCAGTCTGCCGTGATCTTCTCCAGCTGTCGGTCGCTCAGCAGTCGCACGCTCTTCTTAAACACCGGTCGACTCGCCGTTGATAGCCCAGCCTCTTCGGCCAGACGCAGGAACCGCTTCCAGGTGATGGCCCGCTCTTCGACGTCCGCCCATTCTTCTACGAAGAACCAGGTCCATTTGCCCTGCTTCTGTACGTGCCGGATGGGGACCGCCGGATAGACACGAGTGGGGTTCGGCGAGTTTTCTCTGGGCCGGCGAAGCTCGATCACGAGTTCGCCTGGCTTGGCGTACTTCCGCATCTTGTAGAAGGCGGTCAGCCGAAAATAGAAAATACCACTTGAAGATTTCTGCCGGCCGCGCCGAGCCGCACGCAAGCCTTCTTTGATGACCGCTCGATCCTCGTCCGTTAGCTCCGAATCACGGAGTTCGTGGGTACCAACGGCCCAGGTCCGGAGCCCCTGCCTTGGTCTGATCCGCTTCTTGACGTGCGACGTCTTCCAGGGCGTTCGCTTCTCAAGCGTCAACGATTGGAGATGTTGCAGGAAGTTCTCATCCACACGCTCCGATTTGGCGACCAAGTCGTCGATGAACAGGCGGGCGGACTGTACGGTGTGTGGGTCGTCGGTGAGGATCGCCGCCTCCTGCAGCTTCTCCCGCGAAAAATGTGACGAGTTCATTGAGCCCACAACCGCGACGGAATCGAAGACCATCACCTTGGCATGCAGGCCCGGGTAGGAGTACACCTCCGCCCCTGCGTCGACGAGTTCTCTGAGCAGGTCACGACTGGTCTGCCGACACTGGACAGACGCATCCGAGGCATCGACAACAAGACGGTCACCTTCACCGATGCGAATGCCGTTGTCCGTGAAGTAGGCGATCGCCGCCGACCGCACATTGCACTTCTTGGCATGTCGGTCGATCTGTCGCCAGAGCTTGGTCGCCTCGAAGGTTTGCATAGCCTGATTCCTGGGGATCGTTTCTATCTACACCGATACGTCGTCGTTCACACGGTCGCCAGCATCCAGCGCTCAAACGGCTTGAGCATGGCCGCGCAGGTATCAAGGTCGTCGGGACCACGGGAGTTCATCGTGAACGGCAGGCCGATCATGATATGAGCCCAGTGCCAATCGAGGCTCCCCTTATCAAGTGCCCGTAGTGCCGTGGAAAAGTCGGCCATGCTCGTCGCCGCGGCAAGGTCGTCCAGCTGGCCATCACTTCTTTGGTGATCGAGCTGGGTAAGGGAGCTGCCGTTGACTTCCAGGACCACGCGATCCCACTTGGTGCTCGGATCGTGAACGCCGCACACGACGCGGATCTGCAAATTCGTGGAGATGGCCGCTTGGGCGTCAGCAATCTTGTCTTCCAGAGGTTGCCCCGAGACGGCGACGAAGCGATGCCAGAACCAATCCGGGGTCATGATCAGCGAGGGCGCGAGGCCGGTGCTCAGTCCTCGTTCCACGGCGAAGCCACAGAAGACATTGCCGGGCGTCACCCAGTTTTCGTCGATCGTGCAGCCGAGCTTGCCGTATTGGAAGGCTCGTTTCTCCGATTCGGGTGACAGCCAGCATGCCCGGGAAGAGTCGATTCGGAACCGATCGTAAGGCAGGACGTGGAGTCCCGAAAAGTGCCGAGCCTTGAGTTCCGCGGCCAGATCGCGTGTGGATGGGTAGGGTAGGTTCATGTCGTCACGTCCTCCGTCGCTTGAGTCTTGTCTGCTTGCCTTTTTCCTTCACCTTCTTTGTCTTGCGTTTTGCTTTGCGTTTCGCCGAGGCCTTGGCCTTCTTGACGCCGCCTCTGGGACCGGCCTTCTTCTTTTTCTTCCTGGTCGCGCCACGCTCGTTCGTTGGTCCCGTCGGCACGTGCCCTACGGGCACTAGAGCGGACGCTGGTTCGCAATGTGTTTCCTGGTCGTCGAAGAAGATGTGCGGCCGGAAGACCTTCAAAACCTTTGTCTTTGGGACGCCGCCCATGAAGAACGCCTCGTCGACCCGGACATCCCAGAGCTTTAAGGTTCTAATTACGCGTTCGTGGGCTGGCATGCTTCGCGCAGTGATGAGCGCAATTCGCACTGGCGGGCTGTCATGGAAGGCGGGGTCTGCCTGCAGGAAGGAAAGGACCTTTAGGAGCTTGAAGAATGGACCTTCGGGCAACGGCTCATCGGCTTTCATCGTCTCATGATCCAGGAAAGCCTGAAGCCCGTACTTTTGGTAGATCGCCTCTGACTCGTCGGAAAAGAGAACCGCATCGCCATCGAATGCAATGCGGATCTGATCGATCTCGTCGGTCAGATTGTCCGGTACCGCATAGACCAAGGCGGCGGGGATTTCGGCCTCTAACGCCGTTTCGACATCGCCCAATGAGGTGGAGAGGAATAGGTCGACCGAAAACGACTCAAGATAGGGAGCCACCGGCGCGCCGCCAGCTAAGAAAGAGCGGTGAATGTCTTCCAGACCGTGGTACTGGACCGAATTAAAAAGTCGTTCGCATGTCGCTGGGCTATTCTTCGAGGCAATGACGACCTCTGCGCGACGTGTAGCGTTCGGGTTGGTACTGGCGATCTGATTCAGGCGAAGAACCGCCTTAATCAACGGGAATCCAGTGCCCGGGGCCAGCGGGTTGTCTGCGTGCTCGATCTGGTGTGCCGTGTACGCCTCCAGCCCGTCGTTTTGGAATATCCGATCCTCCGCGGTCATGTCGAACAGGGCACTCGACGTGATGCCAATAACGAGCGTTCTGGAAAGATCAACGGGCATAGTTTGGATTCGTCTGCGGTTCGTTAGAAATGTAAGTGGGCTCGTTTTGGTCTGGTCATGCTGCTCAGGTCATAGTTCTCCGCGGAAGGCGCGTTGGACGAGGGAGTTGAAAAGATCGGACTCGGCGGTGCTCTTTGCTTCTTGAAGTCTCGCTAGCTCGGCTTGCTTGGCCACGATGGCGTCAAATTGTTGTTGCATCGGTAACGGCGGTAATAGGATCTCAATTGCTTTGAGCTTCGTTACGTTTATCCCCGCCATGATGGCTCCATGACTCAATAGCGAGATCTGGTGAGCGGCGTCTTGGCTTAGTGACAATTGCCATGACATGAAGTGGGGTGTGCTTTTCTTAGGGTTCAGACGTACGCGTAGCACATCCGAATGCATGATTCCGGAAGGGAAGTCACGGGGGTAGATGGAGCAATTGCCGACAGTCCCCTTCCGAGTCATGACGAGATCTCCCGGTACAAGGGAGTAGGGCGCGAGGGCATTCGCCTTCTGCTCGGTTAAGAACTCATCAGTCGCTTTGGAGAAATGCGAATTGACGTGCTTGATTCCCCAAAGCGGTACTCCGGTCCGCTGATACTCACTCTTTGCCAATTGCGTTCCGAACGGACCGCACTTGATGCCATCTCCATTCGCAGCAATCTCGTGCAATGCCACTCGAGGGAACTTCTGTTTGTTGAAGGCTGGCATGCCGAACATGTCGAGGAACACCGAGCGGAGGAATTCTTCGGTGAGATCGATGGCCCGCTGTCGCTTGCGGCGGACCGCGTCGGCCTTGTCCAGGATCGCCGCAATCCGCTTCTGCTCCGGTAATGGCGGGAGGGGGATCTGGAGCTCTTTGAATTCGCGCAATGTAACTTTAGGACGAGTAACACCGAAGGTGAACCGAGCGATCTCACGCTTCGCAAACGGTGAGTTCAAGTATCGGCCGACGTACTCCCGGTCAGCGGTGGTCGAATCAATTGCCATTTTGATAATGTCAGCCGTAACGATCCCTACCGGTTGTGAATCTGGATATACGGCTGCGACACAAGGTGGCAGGCCCATCTTTGTGATGACGAGATCACCGGGACGGACTGTGTGTGGAGCGAGTTTCTTCGCCTTTCGTTCGCTCACGTACTTGCGAGTCTTCGGTGCATACCTTCCCGGTTGAACGTCTCGGACGAATACAATTGGGACGCCCTGGTCCGTGTAATCAGAAGTCTTCAGATCGCTACCGAACGGACCGATGACAAGCGAATACGGCGTACCTGCTGCGAGTTCGCCCATCCTCGCCAAACGCCATTCTTTCGGTGGTGAAGCCAGTGTCAAGTCAACATCCCCCTCAGCTCCTTGAGGTCGCTGGCGATCTCTTTCTCCAGCTCTTCGAGCTGGTCGAGGATCTTCCCGGGCGGGTCGTACTTCACCTCTTCGTAATCGATCTCCTTATAGCGGTTGATCGATAGGTCGAACTTGTTCTCGCGGATTTCTTCGACCGGCACGCAGAACGCCTTCGCCTTGCGGTCAGTGTCCTTCGCCGCGTCCCGTTTCTTCCAGCGTTTGAGCGCGTCGGGGATGTCGTTCTCTTCGACTGGGTCACGCTTGTCGTCGAGGCTCAGCCCGTCGGCCTGCATGTCGTAGAACCAGACGTGATCGGTCCCGCCCGACTCGGTCTTGGTGAACAGCAAGATGGCGGTCGAGACCCCGGCGTACGGTTTAAACACGCCCGAGGGCATGCTGATCACGCCGTCGAGCTTCTGGCCGTCGACGATCTCCTTGCGAATGTCTTTGTGGGCCTTTGACGAACCGAACAGGACGCCATCGGGGACGATGCAGGCGCACCGCCCGCCCGCTTTGAGTTGAGCCAGGAAGAGCGCCAGGAACAGCAGCTCGGTCTTCTTCGTCTTGCAGGTTTGCAGCAGGTCCTTGGCGACCTCGTCGTAGTTCAGCGAGCCTTTGAACGGCGGATTGGCGAGGATCAGGGTAAAGCGGTCGCGCAAGTCGCCCGCTTCGTCCTGGGAGAGAGAGTCGAAGCTGGTGATGTCGGGGTTTTCGATGCCGTGGAGCATCATGTTCATGGCCCCGATCCGCAACATGGTGGCGTCGAAGTCGTCGCCGTGGAACATGTGGTGATTGAAATGTTCCTTCTGCTTCTTGTTGTGAAACAGCTTGGGGTGGTGATCGCGGAGGTGCTCGCCGGCGGCGATCAGGAAGCCACACGTGCCACAGGCGGGATCGGCGATGACGTCGGACGGCGTCGGTGCGGTCATTTCGACCATCATCTTGATGATGTGCCGCGGCGTGCGGAATTGGCCGTTGCGGCCGGACGTGGCGATCTTGCCGAGCATGTATTCGTAGACGTCGCCTTTGGTGTCGCGATCGTCCATCTGGATGTCGTCGAGCATGTCGACGGCTCGGGAGAGTAAGCCCGGGTTGGGGATGATGAAGACGGCGTCGGCCATGAAACGACTGAAGGCGGACTGGGCGTCCTCGTCGTCGCCATCGTGCTTTTCGTTGAGCGTCTTGATGAAGGGGAAGACCTCGTCGCGGAAGAGCTCGAACATCTCCTCCGCTTCCATGTCCTTGAACCGCGACCAACGGAGCTTGTTCTGACGCTTGTTGAAGATCGGGTCTTCGATCGGCTTGTCGAGCAGACTGGCCTGCTTCTCGCGGGCGGTGTGGATCTCGTCGATCCGCCGGGCAAAGAGCAGGAAGGTGATTTGCTCGATAGTGGAGAGCGGATTGGCGATGCCTCCCGCTGCAAAGGCATTCCAAATCTTGTCGATTTGTGATTTGATCTCACCGGTGATCACGTTGTCGTTCCTTCGTTGGGCACTGCCATGTTTCGATTAACGGGCACAATTCTAAGGGCTCTCTAATTCTCGACCGGCAGGGCCGGCACCACGGCGTCGACGGCCGTCATGACTGCCGCGACAAGATCTCCCGAGATCTCGTCGCCCGCCAGATCGAACTCAAGGGGCAGGACATATTTCAGGTCCCGACACTTCCTGAAACCGGCTGCCAAGAGAACGTCATCGGTCAACTGATCATTTTTTTCTTCCCATGCCACGTCGATCTGCAGAAAGAAAGGGGTCTCATACTCCTCCCAGGCGGCCATGATGTAGCCAAACCAAAATTTATAGCCCGCTCGCGTTATGTAGAAACCATAGTAATTGATCGACTGGCCTATCCGATCTGCCGTGAATTCCCTGGCGGTCAGACTGCCCTTTACTCGCTGTACTGTAGCTACGAGCTTGTTTAGTGCTTCAGGTATTTGGCTACTCATGATGAGCCTTCGCTCTTCTTCGGTGAAGTGAACTGAAACTAAAAACCGATTTCGCACAAATCGAGAAAAGGTCGACACGAGTGGCCATTTGGCATCCAGTAGATCGAGCAACTTATCCCATGGCATTGCGGTGAAGTGAATGCCGTGTTGCTGAAATAGGGCCGTGTCAAGCTCGCGGAAGGAATTTAGCGGTCCGTAGTGCGGCACAAATTGCCCTATCGTTTGGTGCTCGTACCGTTCCCAGGCGTACTGCGGACAAAGCAAGACAAGATACTTAGTCGGGTGATGGGACTCGCGCAGGATCGAGAGGTATCGAAAAAGTTGATCGCCACCTGAGAACTCGGCATCAAACTTATTCTCGATCACGACGAACGCGTCGTCACTACAAAGCTCCAGATCGGGCTTACCAATGTCCTTCCTGGCAACCTGCGTCTTCACTTCCAGTCGACGGTCGAGGGTGTCGCGCCATATGCCGTCCCGAAACAGGTGTTCGTAGAAGATCTTTTGTAGCGGCTCGAATTCGCGGGCACGAAGAATAAAAGCGAAGATCTCAGTGACGAGGTCCTCGGATCGCAATCCTTCGGTCGCATCGAACAAGGTTTCTTCGTGTGGCATGTCGGCGAAGCCCTTCGCTACTTTTCTGTACTCGCGTTTTATTCCCGCATCGTTCTATCTCGGCTTGCGTTTCACTTTCCTGGGGCTTGCTAGCGACCCTTCGATCTCGCGAAGCATCCTCTCGATGTCCGACCGCTTGAAGAGCCGAAAGTTGTTCGCAGGATGGCGGTATTCAGGCAGCTTTCCAGAGGCTCCCCAGGCCCGCACCGTGTTGGGGGCCACCGAAAGCAGCTCGGCTGCTTCCGCGACACGCAGGAACTCCGTTTTGGTCTTCATGACGCGATATCTCCCGTGGCTTACCCCTGTCTGAAAGTGCAACTCAAACCTTACCAATGGCTACATGGCGGGACAAGCAGTTACGCGGCGAAGGTCGCCAGTGATCGACATGCTGTCCTTTCTTGTGTTGATGCATCTTGTGACTCGTTGTCATGCCGCATCTGGGTGTGAAATCACTGGACTTGATCGTCCTTCCGGTCTCTAGTCGTGCTTGCGTCGGGTGGCCCGCCGTTCGAGAGCAGCTCGGTCATGCTACGGTTACCCCCGCGCCCATTTGAGTCCTGGTCGGCCTGGCCTGTTGGAAGGTTCTCGTTTGTGTCGACTTCCCACTCCATGCGAATCTCAGCGGCACGGCGAACAACGAACTCCGTCGGCTCGTCGTGTGTGGGTGGTGCGGCGTCAGCTGCCGTTGAATCGTTCGCCGGTCCAATGTCCATGGAGTCGAGCTTCGCGAATAGTCGCTGTATGACGGTGTCGGGGTCTCGGTAGAATTCCGATCCGCGAATTCGATGGAACGTCCACCCCAGTCGTTCCAGGATTGCCTGGCGTGCCATGTCGTCCGGCAACTTCTCGATCGGGTGGAAACGATCGCCATCGCATTCAACGGCGAGCTTCTTTTTCGGGCCTTCGACAACAATGTCGATACGGTATCGGCCAACCTGCCATTGCGGCGTAACCTTGTAGCCGGCATCGACAAGTCGACGAATTACCCTGCGTTCAAATTCCGATTCCGCTCGACGCTCAGCTCGATCGAGCTCCCGGGTGAGTGCCTTGGGGTCGAGGGCGTGCTCGATAAGTCGCCGTCGCAAGTCGCCGGGCTTGAGGTCCGCCCCGGGACTCAATGAGTACACAACCCACATCTGATTCTTGGCTCGGCTTGCCGCGACGTTGAATCGTTGCTGGAACGCAGGTTGCTGTCGAATTGGAAGAGGCTCGCCCTGTGGAGTGTTCACAACCGAGAGGAACATGACGTCACGCTCGTCTCCCTGGAACTGCGCGGAATTCCCGCAGACGATCCGTCGAGTTTCAAATTGTTCTGGGGACAGGTGCGTGCGAAGCAGACGTTCAATTTCTAAGGCTTGATCGTCACCTACCAGTGAAATCACGCCAAAGGTCAGACCTTTGTAGGCTGGGCATTCAGTGGCCGCCGCGATCAGCGAGGCGATCGCCAGGGCCTCAGCGCGATTGATGCGACCGTTGCTCTCAGAGGCCTCTACGCGATAGGGTACGACGTGACGGGCAAGTTTCGACCCCGCGGCATCTCGCAGCGGCTTGATGTTGCCCTCGTACGACAGATGATTGCTGAATTGAATAATGTCGGGCACGCAACGGAAATGTTCCAGCAAGCAAATGTTTCCGCCAAACGATTGACGAGCGAGATCGTACACCGACATTTTGCCGTCGTAGAGATGGCTGTTGGGGATTCCGTCTAAGTGCAATTGGATCAAGTGCTCTACCTGATCAACTTTCTGCCCGACGGCGGATGGGCTGACCTGCTCGTGGTCGCCGACGACAACTACCTGCTTGGCAAGTGCCAGGGCAAGTAGGGCCATGACGTCGCATTGGCTCGCCTCATCGATGATGACCACATCGAATGACGCTTCTTGGAAATCAAAGTTCTCGACAAGTCGAGTCAACGGCATGATCCACACTGGAACCGCATCCCGGCAGTCGACCATCTTCTTTTGGGCCTCGGCGCGGAGCCGTGGGACTCGCTTTCCATATCCGCGTCCGATTCTGCGCACCGTGTCGAGCCATCCCATCAGTGCCTGTTTTTGGGGAAGCGACGTCCGACGCACCTGACCAGCCCAGGCGCGTCGATCGATCAGTTCGATCGTGACCTTGGAAAGGCGGTCACGGACCTGTTCGATCTGCTCGCTGATCGCTTCAATGTCTAGCCGATTGCGTCGATCGAGTTCTTCGTTGATTTGAGCCCATTCCCACGCGGCGAGAGGGTCGCCGGGAACTTCGTCTCGGCCGTGATCGCCCAGGCGACTACGGATATGTGATGCCCAAGCCTCCGCAATCGGCTGGCTCGAGTCGGATTGTCGTTCTAGCCGGCCGAGCAGGTCGTGGCGTCGTACCGTGTATTCGTGGCGTCTGATCGCGGCGACGAGCGCGGAGTGAGCATCGCGGTAAGGCTCGACGTCGTTTCCAGAGAGTGCTTCGCGAAGTCTTCCTACTTCGGGCCGATCGAACTGCTTCAACTTCTCCGCGGTCTTTTGAAGTCGCGATTTGAGGTACAGAGAGCGAAGATGATTCGTGGTTGCCTCAAGATCGATCAGCAGTTGCTCGTCCATCGCGTTTATCACTCGAGTCGTGGCGCCATGGCTGTCGAGTGACGGTGGTTGCGATTGAAGGAACCGGTCCCAGTTGAAGCCAAGTTGTTGCAATTCCTCGATCAGAGGCATTAGGCGATCTTTCCACCAGTCCAGTGCCTGATGGATCGTGCCGGAGTATTGACCAGCAAACTCTTCTAAACTCTCGCCAAGTTCTCCAGCTGACGTTACGCCGTGACAGGCCATCAGGCCATCCCACAGCAATGCGAGGTCGTCGGTTGCGATACGGGCACGTAGTTCATGATTGATCGCGGCGAAATGCTCGGCCGTTTCGGGAGCTTTACCACGGACTTGCCACGACTTGACTGTGTTGCGCCAGGACGGACGGCGTATCAGAGTGAACCAACTCAGCTTGCGATTCGACTGAAGATACCGGCAAACAGCTTCCGAAATCTTGAGTTGTTCACCGAGGGAATCGTTTGCCAGGATATCTGGAGCATGCTTGAGTTTACTTAGCCTAGCGTCCGCGACGCACTTCACGGTTTCTTGAATTTTGCCGAGCAAGTGCTCCCACGGTTCCCGATCTGCGCCGCCGGAGCGACCCGCGTCTAACGCCGCAAGTTGCCACGCCGCCAATTCACGTGTCTCCGCAACTGCCTGTTGGATCTTCCCGGCGAGCGTAGGGAGATCTCGCAGGTGTTGCATCGTAAACTTGGCGCCCTTCCAGTTTTCGACGTTGTGATCGCCTGATCGCTCGGCAAGGTCGCCGCTGGACCGAACTTTTTCCTCGAATTCCTCGGGGGAGAAAAGGTCATCCGGTTCTGGCAACGGGGTGGATACGCGGGTGTCGTCGTCAGGTCGCGTTTCTCCGTTCGTCGCGTAGAGTTCGATCACCTCACTCGGTGATAATGGCAGTGGTTCACCTAGTGCGACGGGGCCGGGGATCCAGTCGTGATTGTCCGCACCTTCTGCGAGTTTTCGGGCCGCCTGCGACGGTGACAACGATGTGCCCGCCACCACAACGTCTCGGTATTCGGAGGTGCGTGCGCTGAGAAGCTCGCTTTGCAACGATTCGAGCCTATCGATTAGCCGTTGTCGTGCCTGGGCGAGTTGATTTCCCTCAGTTTCTAAAGCGTCCGCATCTGAGTCGCTTAGACGGGTACTAATTGACTGGACTGAATCTTCGAGCTGTTTCCGACTGTCGAGATCGCTCTCTAGTACACTTACGCAAAGGGGACGCAATTCCTCGACAACGTGATCACGCAAAACGCGAAGTGCCTTTGTCGTGTGGCTGGTCACCAATACGCTCTTCTGTTGAGCAAGAAGATGTCCGATTAGGTTCGCGATGGTGTGACTCTTCCCGGTTCCAGGCGGTCCTTGAACGAGCACAGAGCCATGCTTCTCAAGTCGCTGCGCTATACGGATCTGTTCGAGATTTGCCGCCTTTCCAAAGAGGACGTCGCTGTCAGGCAATTCAGACCTCGCCGGCGATGCCTCCTGTCCTTCTCCGTCAAGCTGGTCGTCCGCCGAAGGAGCGGTGTCGACTCCAACCACGTTGAGCAGGCCACCGCAAAAGTCGATTTGAGATTCGACCCTCTCAATGACGCTTTCAATCGCCCTACTGAATCCGAGTGTTCTTGACCGGAGGAAGAGTACCGGCGCGCGGCCAATAAGCGGGCTGCTTCTCTCAGCACCAGGGCGCCCGAAGTCAGTGAACTCTCCCTGGGATCCGAGCGTTACCGCGAATCGCTTCAAGAATGCTGACGATTCGTCGGCGAGCGGATGGTAATCCCCTGCTTCGAGTTCGTCTCGGCAAGCGGCTAGCGAAACGGGATCTACTTCGGCAATTGACTGAAAAAGAGAGGTATAAAGCTCGATGCCGTAATCCGTGTCCGCAACCGTAAACTCAGGGACTCTGGGGTCGAAGGACAGCTGAACTCTCTGAATGAGGACGGGGTGAAAAACACTTCCCTCTTCCTGTTTCCAGCTCAGGATACCGTCACCCAGAACTAGGTCGAGTCTTTCAGCTTCACGCTCCAGCCTGCCGTGCAACTCGTATAGCCGCTCGAACACCTTCATTGCCTGGCGAGCTGGGATTTCACTTAACCGCCATCGTTCTCGCTCTTCGTTCCACTTTTCAAACGCATCTACTCGAGCGACGTCATCGTCGAATTGCTCAACCGAGTGCTCAACCTCCGAATCTTCCTCGAAGACTATCTTCGATTCGAGTGGTTGGGCCGCTTGATTCTCAGGGTCCTCCCACCCAGGATGCAACCACATGCGAAGTTCGGCAGGCGGCTTCGGTGCATCGCTCAGGCGAGGGCGTCTGACCTTTAATACGTAACTGTCGGTATCGGAGAGCTCAGTGTCGTTCTCTTTCTCGTCGTCCTGCTGTTTCGTGGTGCCCACGGATATCGAGGGATGGTCCGGGATATCGTCGAACCACTGCGACCAGGGTTGCTCCTTGATCTGGCGTTTCGCGGGATTGCGATGCTCGTTTAGCGCCTTTAGGTAACCGAACACCTGACGCAGCCGATCTCGCCCGATTCGGATGTTTTCAGAGTCTGCAGCCATAAGGATTCGCCATTCTGCAGCCGCAGGACAAACACAAATCGACTCCGCCCGATCGAGGTCGCGATGCGTTACGACCGCCCCATGCACTTTCACTTTGGTCATCTTCGTGGTCGCCCGTTAGCGACGAACTGACGACTTCCGCGGATTGATCCCCCTCAAAGATGTGGTAACTCAAAAGTTACCAATAGCTACATGGGCAAACAACCACCGGCGCGGCAGAAATTTGCCTGTGCGGCAGGTGGTTTAGCTAAACGGGGCCGCAGAACGGGGCATTTCAATGTGACGGCCGTTTAGCCGTCGAAAAGTGCGGATTCGCACGTTTTTCCGCGCGGGGACCGGTGTGGCGGTCGGCCGTTGCTCTTCTCGTACGTCCGGCGAGTGTTCGCGGGGCGGTTTGTGTTTCTTAAACGCAGGCCGCTCCGCACCCGGGGCGGTCTTCATCCAATAGGAGGCATCCCCATGTCTGTCATTTCCATCTCGGCCATCGACCCTGCTGAGCTATCTCTGCTTGGTAACAACATCGTTGCCCAGGTCCAGGCTGAGCAGCTGCTCGACTTTGATGCTATCAATCGATCGTTGGAGGCCTGGAGTGAGCAGGTCGACGAGTCCGTGCTCGCATAGGCCGTAATCCGTTTCGTTCTGGGTGACTATTCATTCGATCAAGGAGACAGCTATGCTCAATCTCATGCTTCATTGTGGTGCCAGGGCGGTCGATCGGGCGCAGGTCCACGACACCCTGACCCCGGCTGCTACGAGGACTTGGCGGCCAATACCCCACAGTCGCTTGCTTGACGAGGTCGAAACGTCGCTCGGTGGTCACAATCTCCGCGTTGTGAACCAGGCTCATGCAGTGTGGGGCGGTGGCCAACGCTACTTCGGGCTGCTGGAAGTCGCCAATGGCCAAGCTAACCGCGATTACGGCCTCGTCATTGGCCTTCGCAACAGTCACGACAAGTCATTTCCCGCGGGGCTCGCTCTCGGCAACGGTGTCTTCGTCTGCGACAACTTGAGTTTCATGGGCGAGGTTAGCATCACTCGCCGGCACACTCGTTTTATTGAGCGAGATTTGCCAAGTGTGGTTAGTCGGGCAGTCGGCAGCCTGGCCGAGCTGCGCGTTATGCAGGACACCCGCATCGCTACCTACCGCGAGACTTTGCTGAGCGACGTGACGGCCCATGACTTGGCGGTGCGAGCCCTCGATGCCGGAGTCATTCCAGCGACACGTTTACCGACTCTGCTGAAAGAGTGGCGTCGTCCTCGCCACAATGAGTTTACCGAAGACGGTCACACCGCGTGGACGTTCTTCAACGCTGCCACGGAAGCGATCAAAGGACGGAATTTAGCCATGCTTCCGAGGCGAACTCAGGCTCTACACGGATTGATGGACGCGGCGTGTGGGCTGGCTATTTAAAAATCTTACTTAGACTTGTCGAGGTCGACATCACCGACGCAGGCTAGCTGGAAGGGAATCGGTACTGGAGTTGCCTCCCCACCTACGGGTTCGCATCCGTTTGTTCTTCCGGGCTTGGCGCGCAGGGCGAGTTGTCGAGGTGCGGCCAGTATCGTTCGCGAAGAGCCTCGTGAACTTTAGAGAGACTCCACGGCTTGATTGCTTGAGAGCTACTTTCTTTATCGCCACGTCGTAAAGTGACCGTCAAGTCGCCGACGTAGAATGAGTCATCATTGAAAGTGAGCGGTGGTAATATGCTGGCGAGGCGTTCGGCATCGTTGTCGTGATTATTTTTCGTCGTCCATGCGAAGTGAGCAGCGACTTTATCGCGGAAAGCGATAACTTCGGGGATAATTGTTTCGGCATAGTCCTTCGGAAGTGGACGATTTGGATCGAACTTACGAGCGATAGCACCAACCGTCTTTACGTATTGGCACGCTGAAATGGCGTACCAGTGGAATCCGCAGGTGAGGAGTGATTTGGGAACCCGATTGAAGGCGGAAAAATTACCGCCGGCAAAGAAGCGAAGCTTGCCGTCCGGGTTGACCTGTTGTTTCACGTCCTGATCGCAGCGATGAGCCTGTTGGTAGAGGAATTCCATTCCGTGCCGCAAACAGATAAGCGCCCAGTACTCGTTGACTGGTTCCTGGAAGACATTGCCGGGAACCGTAATGTCGTCGATGTGATCGAGGATCGTGACAGTTGTCTCACTTTCGGTCGCCATTTGGACCACACTCCGATAAAGGTAACTCTGTTGTATAACGACGCTTCGTTATAGACACAGCCAACGTCGCGATGTTCGCCGTAAAACTCGCTGGCTATGACCTGTTGGCGACACATTTGCTGGCTAAGACACAGATATCCGACCGTCGCATTCTAGCAATGTGTTGCTCTTTCGCCGCGCCGGTTTCTGTGCTAAAAGCCGATTCCGGGTAGCGGTCATCGAGCTGATGAACAAGCCCATCGGCTCGACAATAGGGGATTCGATTGGCCTCCGAGACGTGGTTGCGGCCGATCGCCGAGTCTCAACGGCGCAGGAAAATGCCCTCGCGGGCGGGGCAGTACCGGCGAGGGCGATACGAGGGTCTAAGAAGCCCTCGCAACACATGTGTAGCGGTATTCTCCTCAAAGCCCTGCCGGCGGTCAATCGTTGGGAGGGCTTTTTTCATGCGCGGTCGCCTATCTCGGGTGCCGTGTCATTCTCCAAGCAGAAAGGACAAAAACATGCTCAGACTAAACGTCGGCCTTTCCAAGAAGATCGGCCAGCCGGACTACGGTAGTCTCGGTGCGAGTTGTCATGTCGAGGTCGAACTTGACCACGGCCTGCTCACGAATGACCTCGACCAGTTTCACCAGCGTGTCGAACATGCGTTCGTCGCCTGCCGACAGGCAGTGAACGACGAGCTTGTGCGGCAGCAGGAGCCGACGCCGGTGCTTGCTACAAATCGTGCTGGCCGAATTGCAGGACGTGCAGAATCGGACTCAAAGAACGGTAGTCGTCGCAACAGGCATACGGCGAGCGACAAACAGCTTGGCTACGCACGTCAGCTCGCAGGGCAAGTTGACGGACTGGGCGTTCGCGGACTCGACAGCCTGGCAGACAAGATGTTCGGCAAGCCGGTTGCCACTCTGACGACGCTCGATGCTTCGGGTTTGATCGATACGCTCAAGGCAATCAAGAATGGGGAGATCGAACTGGCTGCCGCCTTGGACGGAGCGACAGCATGATCACAGTCAACACGATAGCGGCCGAACCGTCGAGTAATGGCCGTGTGCCGGGGTCGGTATGGTCGTACATATCTCCGTCACGGCTGAGTTGCTGGATGTCCTGTCCACTCAAGTTCAAGCTGCGCTACATCGACGGCATTCGCACGCCGACGACGCCAGCGTTGTTTCTGGGAAAAGTCGTTCACGCCGGCCTTGAAACCTACTACCGGCATCGGCAGTTGCGCGTGACGCTTGAATCCGAGGAGGTGTTGTCACGAATGCTCGACTCGTGGGAACAGGCTGCCGACGAGGAAGGCATGCAGTTCGATTCGGTGGAGCAGGAAGCCAAGTTGAAGGAGCAAGCCAGCCAGCTGGTCGCGGCGTACCTGCGGCACATCTCAGAGGACGAGGCTCGACCGAAGGCGGTTGAAATCACGATGGAGACCCCGTTAATCGATCCGGCGACAGGCGAGGATCTGGGCATTCCATTGCTCGGCGTTGTCGATCTGATAGCAGGCGAAGAAGGCGGTGCAACGATCATCGACTTCAAGACCAGCAGCCGATCCGGGCCGCCATTCGAGGTCACGCACGAAATCCAGTTGAGCAGCTACGCCTATCTCTATCGCCAGCTAACGGGTGGCAAAGAAGCGGGTCTGGAAATCCGCAGCCTTGTGAAAACAAAGACCCCCAAGACCGAACGTCAACACTACCCTGCGAGAGGCGAGCATCACTTTCGCCGTCTCTTCTCCGTCATCCGCGAATACCTCGATGCGATCGACAGCGGAAACTTCAACTATCGCCCCGGCTGGGGCTGTGCGATGTGCGAACATCGCGAGAAACATTGCCGGGCCTGGTCGCCATGAGTGGCGCCATCCGGCACATCACAAAGCAATCAGTCACGACTTCAAGGAGAACAGGATGGATACCCTCATCATGGGAACCCTATTGATCGGCGCCAGCTATGTCGCCTATCGAGGCGGCAAGCGAGAAGGATCACGCAAAGGCTATTCTGTCGGCCGTCGTCGCGAACGATCTCGCACGCGTCGAACGAGAGTCAATACTCAAAGGTAATACGACAACCGCCAGGCTGGGTCGGCATCGCGCCGACCCAGCCGTCTGTTTTTCTTTAGCTTTTGGCAACGTGCCTGCCAGAATCGATCGCATCCTAGTCAGGCAGCTTCAGCGATTCGGAGATCTTCCGGAACTCACTCTGACACTTCTCAAAGCTGCTACGGGTGGCCGAGAACCTTAACTCGACGATCTGGCTACCTAGATCGTGATGTTCAAGGCAAAGGACGTAGATGATTCCATTGTCGGCATATTCGATTGTCTGGCGAGTCATTGCGTGTCCGCTAGCCCTAGTTCCTTCTTGGTCAACTACCTGAGCATCTGGAGTGCCTTCCAGGAGTGCTCGCGTCACGATGTCAGACAATTCGGCAATACTGTTGGCGGCGACGTCCCGTCGCGGCACGGCCGAAGCCATAAATTGCAGATTTCGCGCCGAATCGGTGAGCATAAGCGTGTCACCGAGACCCTCTGCTTCTGATTTCCTAAAGCTGACCGGGGTCTGCACCTGCACGGAGCCACCCGCGAAGGAATGTTTGCTCCACGGCGAATTCTCGGCGCTTGTCTGGGCAGCTTTTTGTTGTGCTGATCGGTATGCAGGTAGGACCATCGGAATCAGGAACAGCAAAATGCTAATCCCGATAAGGATGCCCGCGATGCGACTAAGTCTCGTGCGAGGCTTAATGACAACGTCTCGTCGTAAGCCCCTCACTAACACGCGACACGTGATCCCGAGGACAAATAGTGGGATAAATGCAAACACCAGCACACCGGCGTATCCCATGAGGAATGAGGCGTCCATTCCAAGGAACTCTAGCAGCTGCGAAAGACCGACTAGTAAGAAGGCGACGCCGGCTGCCAGGAACCCGTACCCAAACCACGACGTTGCCAGGAATCGATCGAACCAAGAATCAGGCGGATACGACTCGTCATGCGTAACCATGATTCCCCCTTTGTTTGAAATGTGTTTGTGATAGAAGGGCGCCTTGTCGAATTGGCGATTGGCCTAGAGGACGGACATCGCACTTTTTCTTGGGTGTAGCCGTCGTAGTACGATGACTCCGGCCAGTCCCAGCGTGGCCAGGACAATCGAGCTTGGCTCGGGAACGGGTGATTCGACGAGCGTCACATTATCGATGCCGACTTCGCGACCACCTTGAGCAGCGCTTGAGGCGTCCACGATGAAACCAACCTGACCGTTCGCAAGAACATCGGCAAAGCTCATCGTGCCGGCGCTGAGGGTAGCGTGAAACCAGAACGATTCGTCGAAATCGACGTAACGCGTATTCCAGGTGGCAAGTGGGCCAGGTGTAGGCGTGTGCTGAAAGATCGTACCGTCGGTGCCGAAGAGCAGTACTTTGCTTGAATTATGAAAGCTGTTGGCGTGCGTGTAGACGAACTCATCCCACTGAATTCCGTTAAAGCTGGCGAGATCGAACGTCTGGTCCACGAATTGTGTGATCAAGAAGCCGCCAGGAGCGTTGTCGGTGGAGTACATGAAGCCACCAGGATTGCCGCCGGTCGCTTGGACGTTGAGTGTGCCATTGAATGGAGGCACGAGTGCCCAGCCATCACGGTTTCCGTCATCGAAGTCGTCGACTAGCAGTGCATTGGCTTTGCCGGCACTTAGAGTCGTTATCAGCAACGCTGCCACAAGAGTTGTGCCACGTCGCCCCAGGCGATCGATATTGATCTTCATCACGTGCTCCCTATTGCTTGCCTACATCGGATTCAGCGGACTTCGTGCCCTCGCGAGTCGAGTTCAGCGCACAAAAAAAGAGAGCGCCGAACCGAGGCCGCTCCCAGAGGCCCCGCTAAGAGCCACCAACGAACAGCACAAGGCCGACGCTCCCTCTTGCAGCCAAATCAGGCTGCTTCGGGAGCGCGGTCCAAGCACTGCTTCGTTGGTTCAAGAGGCCGAGGCCTCAGGTTAGCGGGTTTCTGGGAAGCAGAAACTTGACGCACACGCGTCAATTCAAGTTGTCATTCGAAATTATTCTTACTCTTTCAAAGCGTTCCCTCTTGGGGTTAATTCAATTGCAGGGCCTTGTTCGACCCAGCCTGGATTCTAACTTCCGTGTCGCGAACAAGCAATAAACTCCTTACGGCAAAACGGGTTACACACTGCTCGGGAGTTACGCGATCGACCGCACAGGCTCGGCAATGGCGACATTGCTCGAAACTAAGTAATGATCTGCTGAAGCTGCGCAAAAGCCTCGTTCTTGCTGCTTCCATTTTTGTGTGGCTTCGACTGCAGCAGCACACCATCAAGCCCTTCGAAAGCCGGAGCATCCTCAGTGATGATTCCGGATTCGTAGAGTAAGTACCGTAACTTCTCAAGCCACCCGTCGCTGAACGCTCTGTCCTTGAGCCGTTGATACAGGCCTGTTGCATAACCACTCCACAAGTCTTGTCGGTCGTGCTCATAGACGTCTGTTAGCCAGTTCCACATACTCGAACCTTGTTCGTAACACTGGCGGACGTACTCCCAGTTGCGACGATCATTGAAGGGCTCTGCCCAAATGTGTTCGCAAAGCTCGGGGCGAATGGCGTCCATCAGACGCTCAATGTGGTCGCCTTCGAGTACTTCAGGGAACATGGGGCATAACATTCCGTATGTCGGTACCCCGGCGTCCTGTAGCGCATGGAGAGCCTTAACGCGGGACGTCGGAACGGATGTTAATCGCTCGACCCTCTTAGCCCACTCGTTGTCGAGGCTGCCGATCGACAGCCCGACGACGAAGCGATCGGCATGGTCGGCGAAAAAGCGGATCCACTCAGGACGGCCAACAATTGCATTCTTGGTCAGAACTCGAATTCGAAAATCGGTCCGATCAATAAGTATCTCCAGTATCTCGCGAGTCGTCCCCGACCGTAGTACCTGGGGTGAAAATCCGTCAGTCAGTTGGCAAAATACAAGCGTCCTGCCTTTTCCTGGAGGCATCGCAAGACTGTCAAGCTGCCGATTCAATGTACCTATCACGTCTTTGTAAGTGATGGCGACATCATTGACATTATGCCGGTCGAAGTCTGCTCCGGTTGCTTCCCTGACGGCCTCCGAGATAGTCTGCAGCAGCATCGAAATGTGCATGCCCGCGTTGGAGGAACAGTAGACGCACGCAAATCCGCATAGTTTGAGAATATCTACTTTGTCCTCTGCTAGTCCTTTCTTATCGAAGTTTGATTTGTGGATGACTTGTTTGTCATTATCGATTTCAATCGCTGTTGGTACTTTCGATCTCATGATCACGTCCTCTGAAGAACACTTATCTGGATCGGGCAGCTCTTGTCCGATTAATTGTCAGAAGGGACCGAATCAGGACGACTCGGGCCAGGCTCAAGGCCGATGCACCTGCGTGCGGGGAAGCAGTGTTGCGGACACTGCTATCAGGGGTTCCGAAGCTGCTTCGGAGCTACTTGAGGACAGGACATCAGTCCGGGAGGAAGGTCCCGTGGTCGGCAGCTCTTTCTGCCGTTTGAAGAAGGCCGGTGAGGCCTGTCGGTTGGCTCGACTCCAACCTGAGTGATTGCATCTTTGAGGCAACCTATTGGTGTCGGAAGATGACACTTGCAACTGCCTGCCATCATATCTGATTGCGACGAGAAGTCAAGCCGCTCGTTGATGACGCTCGTGATAATGGTGCGAGGCACTCACACGATTTTTTCGAATTCTCTTTCGGCCCTAGCAAGACCGCTAACCCATCAGCCAGAATGTCGGTATGGACGATGCTATCAAAAATCGAATTCGCGAACTGATGTTCTACGTTGTGCCGGATCCTGACGAGGAGATTACGGACGACGTTCTGGAGAAATCAGAGGCCGTCGACTACGAGGAAGGCGAGCGGTTGAAGGCCGAGTTTCGGTCGCTGATCGAGTCGCTCCACGACCATCCGGAGGTCCGCCAGACTGTCCTGACTTCGCTGGACGACATTGAATCCAGCGGGGACGAAGTGCGAGGTGACGACATCGAATGGCGGAATGTCTGCGACGTGTCGGGACGCCGGATCCGGCGGACTCTGGAGCCGATCTTGTAGCTAAGTTTGGGCGTGATGGTGTCGCCTGGAGTCCCCGTCATCTATGTGATCGAACAGTGCTCACGGGGTAATGATAGCAGTGGCCTTTTCTGGCTCGGTTGGAGCCGCCCTGGCCATCCCGTCGGTCATCAAGCATGCCTTGCGAACGCGTTCTTGAAGCAGGTTCGCCACCTGCCTCATCCCGGTGACAGCATACCCGCTAACCGTCCCTTCTAATCTGTGTCGTCACGTTACGAAAAGCGGCACGAGGACCCTGTCCACGCGGGCATCTTGGTGACCGTTTCCAATGGGGATCCTGGGCCAGAACAAGCCGCCTCTGCCGGCCATCTTCAGAGGAGGTTGGTGGGGAACTTCACGGGTGACATCGGCTGGATCCTGAGGGGTGACAGCAGGGCCAAACATCGGCTCGGAAAGCGTCTCTTGGGCAGGCTGTTTGAGAGGATGTTCGGGACCATGTCTAACGGCGCAAGTCACCTCAACGTCGGCGGATCTCGATAGGCATTACATGAGCCCAAGAAGCCAGCAGGCGCGCTGGGAGTGTGGCAAACACACGGCATCGTTGAGATCGACGCCAAGCCGACAGGCGCGCTTATGGGGCCTTGTGCGAGGACGACAGCACCAAGACATGTCTTCGCAGGAGTCCCAGTTTGTGCAAGCTACGGCAAATCGTACGGCTCGTGCCTCAGGCTGAACAATCTGCTATCGCACCCTGCGCATGCAGTGCTGTCGGGGCGGGCCGCGGACCGCGACTTAGCAGGAGGGCAGCTACCTGTAGCTGCAATCGATAATCAATGAGACAATTACACACCAACAACCAGGCCCTCTACGGCCTCCGCAGGCGTTCCACCAACCGAAGGGATCTTACGGGCAATACTCAAACGATCAGGTGTGAGGCAGGGGCACGAAGACGATGCGAGCGACGGGGTATCGACTCGCCCAGGCCTCCTCTTTTGGCCGTCGATTTCGTGGCGTCCGACTGGGCCATTTGGTTGCCGAAACCCACCTCCGATGCCTGCCTCTGACCGTCATCCACGGACGGTTTGCGGCCAATTCATCGACGGTCTCAAGGTACCTCCCGAAGTCCACCGGAAAGCACCACCTCGAAGGCCACTACGAGACGCATCGCCGGACGGGCATGCCTGTCTCTTATCAGGGATACGGCAATCAAATGGGCGTCCTGCGTCTCTGGGATTGATGGCAGGGAGGGGCGTGACGGTCGCCTGTTGATTGCTGCCTTGAGAGCACGCGCTAGCAGCCCGCTCGGCCCCTGCGTACGTGGACCAGCATGTGGCCTATTGGCACCCCCTATATCGCCGAATCCCACGTCGAATGGGAACACCTTGCCTCGACGCAAGACAGAGCATCGAGTTTCCGGAAACTCGATTCTCCATGCCGGCCTAGTTGGTTCACTCCTCGGGAGGACGTCAGCCACGTTACTGTTGAACTAGCGCTGGAACCCTCGGCCTCGACGGTATTGCTCGACATGCAACTCGACAAGCAAAAAGGATCAGAAGAGTCTGTACGAACGTGAAACGCAGACCTCTCGACAGCGTAAATGTGATAAGTTCCTACACTGCAGGAGCATAGGAGCCCTCGGAGTCTCGATGAATTGTCTGCTATTACTTTGGAATGAAATACTCTTTGTTTTTCTAAACAAGGTTATTTCACTCCACAGCTATAGCAAACAATTATGCTTTCGAGAGTTGATCAATAAAGAGTTGACTGCTAACTAGTTACGAGAACTGCATCTCCCTAGAGTGCACTGATGACGCGCGTACAGGCCACGACTACGTAAACCCGCAATCTCGCATTGATGTTCGAGATATCAATGAAGCTCCTTGGCGAGCCATCGAGCATCACGGTCACTCGCGTCAAGGCCATTCTCGGCTAATATCTTCCGCCATTTGGGGCTACCAACTGGTTTGCCGGTATCACGCATTATCTGAGCATGAATTGGCAGAGCGATTCGGAGTAGTTCCTGGTGTCGAGCGTCACTGTGCCGGCGACGCTCGTCGTTCACGCGGACAAGAGCTTGGCGACTACGCAAAGCGTTGCGCCGAGTGCGCGTGGGAGGCATGACCTGCAGCTCTTCAGACGATGATGTTGACGGCCTCGAACGCCACTCTCCAAAGCAGTCAAACAGCCGAGTGCCTTTCATCGCCGCACGATAGGTCCAGAACTGTTTGGGAGTGAATAGGAACCAGGGCTGCAGAGATGCGGCACCGTAAAGCCCATATCTCGTGTCCCAGCCGTCCGAGGCAGCGAGTTGTAGACGATCGGTTGGGAACTTGTAGGACGTCCCGAAGAGGAGGTACCTTAGCGCGTTAGGCTGGGACGCAGGCATCATCGAACAAAGTATTGACGAAACACAACGATCGCCAACGTCTACTGTCCTCGAGTGCGTGCCTGGGAGCATGCCTAACCATTCCTGTCGAGCTATGACGTCGTGTTCGGACAGGTCATTTAGCACACCAATAATGCTAATTTCGTAGAGGAAGCAGCGTTCGCGAAGGTTGTGTTGCGTGTATGTGACCCAAGGGCTGACTTGGGAAATCGTCAAACCGCTGTCCATTCCGAGCGATCTTGCGAATCTTCGCAGACGAGCCCCCCAATGCTTTCGTACCGCTCTTACTTGCTTCACGTCGAGCTCTTCGAGATCTCCTGCCCGAGATCTCTGAGCCGCTAGGATCTCAGGGGCCGTTCCTGGCCTATCACTGGATATCCTTAGCCGGATCACCATCAAATATCTCCCTACATGGTTCTCGTGATTTGCCAAACTCGGACCTATCGAATCATAGAGGTCGTTGATTTGACGCGAATGGCACCAAGGGCAGTGCCACCCGTAGCCGCAAGGATGAAATGGATCTCGCACGTTACGAGGGCTGAAAACACCTCCGGTGGGCACGCAGCTCGCAAGCCGATCCAAGAGCGATTCGGAGGGAGCATGCTCTCCGCAGGCTTCTAGCGAGGACCTCAGCTTTCGCAGGAAGTGCAGGTGTGTGGACGAGAGATTTGTCAGGAGTGTTGCCTGACGATGGAGTTTCCTGGGTATTGTCTCTGGAATTGGTGTCATCCAGTCGGGAGGATCGTTTCCTTGCCTTCGAAACATTGGGACGCGATGGTCGCGAAGCATGGAACCTAAGAGCAGGTCCCGTTGACGGTGATCTTGAGGGCGATTCCCGAGCGTTTCCAATCGTCGGCCATTGAAACTGTGGTGTGTACCAGTGTTACTCATAGAACATTCCTCCTACTGCGATGGCCATTGGACAGGGACACGGATACTGATACAATGTCCGCATGACGTCAGCAACCCCCGAACCGACGCTTGCCACTTCCCAAGAGATTCGTGAAGCGACTGGCATTCAGGCTTCGAAGACCCTTACCCGCTGGCACCAAGCGGGGTTGATCCCTGAGCCCACCGTAGGAACGCACCCCAACGGTCGGGGAAAGATCTCCTATTGGCCTTGGTGGGTCGTGGATCGCTGCCGGCGCATTAGGGACCTATCCCAAGCCGGCAAGTCGCTCGAAGAAATCGCTCAATGCCTTGGATCGGACTGGAGCGATGACGAAGAGCAAGCTCGAAAGCGGTATCGATTCCGTGAAGCTAGTCGGAACATCGACGAAATGCGAGCTCGTGAAATGTTTGTGACGCTCGTGACTGCGGACTTTGCCGAATTCAATGCTCCATCGTTGAAGGCGTTTAGGCTCGTCATGGCGAGATTGGGGGACTTTCTCTTTGCGGCGGAAACGATTTCGAAGGTCATCGAAGGCGTCAGCGAGGGATGCAATTTGGTGCTGACGTACGACGGCGAGGACTTTCATATTGCGCCCGATTTCATTGTCGGCCAACAGCTCTCAGATGCTGCTTTCACAGGCCAGGCATACGTCGTGATGCCCATCTATCGCCACGCCGCAGAGGCGTTCTCGGGCGTGTTATCCGACATGCCGCCTGAGCCAACGATAAAACCGAGCCAGAGCGTCGAGAACACGTCTGGGCGAAAGCCAATTGAGCGGCGTTTTCACCGGGTAGGCGAGTCTGATTACGAAATCGCCAGGAAGATATCTAGTGCCGAAAAGCCACGGAGAAGTGGCAAAAAGAAAGCCAAGCGAAAGAAGTGACGAGGGTAGCGCGAATGGTCCTTACTAAGGCTGAGAACTCGCTGGATTCTCCATGCCTTGGAGGATCACTATCCACGAACCTACCGGCCGTCGATCTTACAGCTGCTCGTCAGAGCTAGCCTAGAAACAATGTCGATCAATTCTTATCAGACGAAACTGCTACTAACTCCTCGAGATGCGGCACAAGCGCTCTCCGTCTCTGAACGCACCCTTTGGGGCCTGACTGATCGCGGAGAGATTCCTTGTGTTAGGATCGGAAAATCCAAACGATATTCGATTGAGGATCTGCGAATGTGGATCGACTCGCGCAAAGAAGGTGGCAGTGAGAGGGAATGACTGGCCTATCAAAGAACACAATACTCAAATACCCCAGCAGCAAATCGAAGAACCGAGGAAACCATGGCGAGTATAATCAACGACCCCAACGGCCTGAAACGCATTCAGTTCGTCGCGCCAGACGGTAAACGCAAAACGATTCGGCTCGGCAAGATGGCGAAGCGATCAGCGGAAGCCATCAAGCTGCGTGTCGAGCAATTGGTGGTAGCGAATGTCACCGGACACGCAATCGATGGCGATACAGCCCGCTGGGTTGCTGAGCTAGATACGACCCTCGCAGACAAACTCGCGAGCGTTCAGCTGATCAAGCCTCGTGAGAAACAGGAACCTACTGGCCTAGGTGATTTCCTGGACGCCTACCATGATCGCCGCACGGATGTGAAGCCAGCCACTCGTGAGGTTTGGCGGCAGCCGATTCGAAACCTCAAAGAGTTCTTTGGCGGCGACAAAGCGATCGATAGCATCACGGAAGGAGAGGCTGAGGACTTCCGGCTGTGGCTCTTAGAACAGAAACTGGCCAAGACGACGGTTGCTAAGCGTCTTCAGTTTGCCCGGCAGTTCTTTAAGGACGCCAAGAAACGCAAACTCATCGACGAGAACCCGTTTGCAGAGGTCAGCGAACAGGCGGTCGTTGAGAAGCAGCTGTCGCAATTCGTGCTCCGCCAGGACGTCGAGAAGATTCTCGGGCATTGCAACACGAATTGGCGGCTCATCGTGGCGTTAAGTCGTTACGGTGGACTTCGGTGCCCGTCCGAGGTGCTCTCGGTCAAATGGGAAAACATCGACTGGGACAAGCAGACGATGAACGTCTTCTCACCGAAGACCGAGCACCATGCTGGCAAGAAGTATCGAACTGTTCCGCTGTTCGCCGGCGACACGCCGCTTCTCGAGATTCTGAGGGACGCCTACGAATCGGCTCCAGAGGGCGCCGAGTATGTCGTAGACGCTTCTTATCGAGCGGCCGCCAATACTAAAGACGGCTGGCGAAATATCAATCTGCGGACACAGTTCCTGCGCATTCTCGAAAAGGCAGGAGTAGAGCCATGGCCATCGCTGTTCCACGCCGTGAGGGCAGCACGTGAAACAGAGCTACTGGACCAGCATCCCATCCACACAGTCACCTACTGGTTAGGCAACAGCCCGCGGATCGCGCTAAAGCATTATGCCCGAGTTCGGCAGGATGATTGGGACCGAGCGAGTGGTCAGCAAGGCGGCGCAAAAAGCGGCGCACTTGTGGCGCAAAACACGGCGCAGCACCCGTCCGCACCGAGCACGCACCAAGTCGCAGCGCATAAAAAAACCCTTGACGAATCAAGGGTTTATGCGAATTCTCGCGACACCGTGCGACGTAGTGCACAAATGTCAAGCGGAGAGGACAGGATTCGAACCTGCGGACCAGTTACCCGGTCACGGATTTAGCAAACCCGCGCTTTCGACCACTCAGCCACCTCTCCCGATACGTCACGGCCTGGTGGCCGCGACGAATTAGAGTGCCCATTGTAGGGCTTTTGCACGTTATGACAAGGCAGTTTTCAGCTGCATCGGCAGGAGAGGCAGGTAGACTTTACGTGAACCGGTACTTGGCGTCAGACTGGATCTGCGGCGCCTTCCGGCGGAACCCTCTCCCTGCCAGGTCGTCGGCCCGACCTGTCGAGCCTCGACAGGTCAAAATCCATGATCGATATCACGAGATTCGCAATACTTGGCCCTTCATCACCCTTAGCCAGGCAACCTTCCACTATGCGTCACCCCATCTTGAAGCCCCTGTATGTTGCGCTAGCTTTCCTCCTGTTTAGCCATATTGGCCCATCGGCTCTGAGAGCCGAAAACGCCGCCTACTCGGCGGCGATTAGCTCCATTCAAGAAGCCGAGGCCAAGGCAATCGTCGACGCCCTGGCGGACGATATATTTGAGGGGCGAGAGGCGGGCAGCCGGGGAGGGCACGCCTCGGGAGGGTTCATCATCGACCGATTGAAGAAGCTCGCGGTCCAACCCGCGGGAACGACTCAGAAATTCTATCAGGTCTTTGGGGCCCAGTATCGAAACATCCTGGTGCTGCATGAGGGAACCGACCCGGAGCTCAAGCAGGAACATATCCTGGTAACCGCCCACTACGATCATGTGGGCTACGGGACGAGTCGCAACAGCTTCGGGCCGACCGGCTTCATTCACAACGGCGCGGATGACAACGCCAGTGGCACGGCTGCCCTCATGGAACTGATCGAGGCCTTTGCCACGAGTGAGCTAACGACACGACGCTCGATCCTATTTATTTTCTTTGACGCGGAAGAGAAGGGACTGCTCGGATCTCGACACTGGGTTAACAACCCGACCGTCCCGCTTGAGAGTATCCCCATTATGATTAACGTCGACATGGTTGGCCGACTTCGCGACAACACGATCAACATTCATGGCACCCGATCCGCGGCCGGGCTCCGTCAATTGATTAGCCGACACAATCATGACCCGGACCTGCGCCTGGACTTCACCTGGAAGAACAAAGCGAACAGCGACCACTATCCATTTTATGAGCGAAACATACCCTTCGTAATGCTGCACACCGGCCTGCACGACGACTACCACCGTCCGAGCGACGATGCCGACAAGGTCAATACAGCCGGCATCGAGCGGGCCTCTCGGCTGCTCTTCTCATTGACGCATGAATTCGCCAATCGCGATACGATTCCCAACTTCCGAAATGCCTCGCGTGGCGAATCGGAATGGCAACGACGTCAGAGAGCGAGGGTCATGGAACCGGCACCGCCACGCATTGGGCTTCGCTGGAACCCGGATGACGACCAGGCGATCCAAGGCGATGGCTTACGTCTTACCGACGTCGTGCCTGGTTACGCGGCCCAACGGGCCGGTCTCCAGTCCGGAGATCGCATTCTTGAACTTGCCGGCGAGAAGGTGACGAGCGGAGAAGCGTTTCGTGGCCAGGTCCTGTGGGCCAAGAACCCGGTGAAGGTGGTCTTCATGAGAGATGGTCAAGAAGAACCGCAGGAACTGACGGTCGAGCTTGATGGAACGCCGGTGCGACTGGGAATCTCGTTTCGCACCGACGACGCCTGGCCTGGTGTGGCGGTCGTTAACCGTGTCACTCCGGGATCGCCGGCGGCTCGGGCAGGCGTTCAGCTACACGACCACATTTACAGGGTTGCGGACAAGCCGTTTCAAGATCGCGAAGAGTTTCTCGCGCTGGTCAATGGAGAGGCAGCCCCCCTGTCGATGCTCGTCGAACGACAAGGCAAGCTTATGACAGTGTCACTCGACGTACCGCCGCTGAGCGGGAAGGGCGAGACAGGTGTCACAGATAGCCCGTCCGCTATTGGCTCCAGCGCCGAATAAACGCACAAACACGAAGTCAACGGCAACCTGCCTGCAGGTCAACACGTTAAGCGAGCAGCTCAAGCGGTCGGCGGGTCAGACGACTTTGGTCGAGCCCGGCACTGGCAGAGCGTAATTGCCTGCGGAGTCGGGCATAACGGGCGGTGTCTCGTCAAACGATTCAAAGTCGCGCACCCCGAGTTCGACCTCGGAATTGATGGCATCGTCCCATGTGAGTTCCTGACCACTATAGGTCAACATGCGTCCGAAAATTGCCGTCATGGTGCTCTTCGCGCCATACTCACCTTCGTTGGGAATTCTGCCGGCTCGTAGATCGGCGAAGAGGTCGTGGTGCTCCTGCTGATGACCACCCCCACCACCTTGTCCGTAGCTCCACATTTTCTTTCCGTCCGCGTCCAGAATATAGGCTCCACTGATGTCGCAGTATCCCTTGGAGCCGTGTGCGTGCTCGGAAACATTGCTGAAACAACCCGGAATGTGTCGGCATTGGCTATACATCTTTGAACCGTCAGCGTACGTGAACTCGATGAAGTGATGGTCAAAGGTCTCGCCAAAGTCTTTACCTTTGCGGACCTGACAACCGCCCATGCCGTTGCCCTTGACCGGAAAACCATCCTTGAGCCAGTTGATGACATCGAGATTGTGGATGTGCTGCTCGACAATATGATCGCCGCAAAGCCAATTGAAGTAGTACCAATTGCTCATCTGGTACTCCATCTCCGTCTGCCCCTTGCGTCGTGGTCGGACCCAAGGGGTGACTCCGTTCCAATAGACACGCGACAGGCTGATATCGCCAATCATTCCTTCCTGCAATCTCTCGATCGTGGCGCGATAGCGACGTTCGTGACGACGCTGCAGACCAACCGCCACGGCCAGATCCTTTTCGCGAGCAATACGTGTTGCTTTCAACACATCGCGAACTCCCTTGGCGTCGGTAGCAACTGGTTTTTCCATAAAGACGTGCTTGCCAGCTTCGACGGCCGCGGCAAAATGGAGTGGACGAAAACCTGGAGGCGTCGCCAGGATGACCAAGTCACAATCGGTCTGCAGGGCCTTCTTGTAAGCGTCGAAACCGGAAAACTGCCGTTCCGCGGGCACGTCCAGAGTCTTGTTGGCAAATGAATCGTGTTTCTTCTTCATCCTGGCCAGCCCGCGATCGAGCATGTTAACCGTGCGCTGCACAGGTTCAGGAAACGCGTCGGCTACGGCCACCACACGCAGTGGACCTTCGGTTTGCAAAGCGTCCCAAGCCGCGCCAGACCCTCGCCCGCCCGCACCGATAACCGCAATCTTGATTTCATCACTGCCTGCGGCGTGAACCGAATCGGCAATACTCAGCGCGGGCGTCAAGGCTGTAGCAGCCACCGCGGCCGTGGAAGTCTTTAGAAATCGTCGACGGCTACTGTCTTGTGCAGCGTTGGAATCCTGTTCACGATTCATGATCAATTATCCTCACAGGGTAGTGGAGCGTTTCGCTCATCATTCTCGATGTGAGCGGTCCTCTTGAATTTCTGTCCGCGGCTTCCGTAGCCGGGCACAAGCCGCGTTTGTCCTCAATCCTATTCCTGATTGCATCCCAGTTTCTCCGGCGGTAAGTCGCTGGGCATCATCGTGCCGGCATCCCAGTACGTGGCGAGTTCTTCCTCGCTGGGGCGTTTCAATGGCCGAACAACCCGAAAGCCGACATGCAACGCATCGGTATGATACCAAATACTCTGCGGTAACTGGGGGTCCTGAATTTTCCAATCCTCGCTGGAATAGGCGCGGGCGGCAGATCGCAACGCGATTGCTTTGTTGTCCCATGAGCCGCCACGCACAACACGGGGGTACAGGGTGGTCGGAACCGCCAAGCTGGGCCCATCGGGAGACGATGCCAGCTTCTCATAGTGGTCACTCAGGTACTGATCTAGCACCCACTCTGCCACGTTTCCGTGCATATCGTGGAGCCCCCAGGCGTTGGGCTTCTTCTTGCCGACCTTCTTATATTCGTAGTCGCTATTGCCTTCATGCCATGCGTACTCATCCAGCAGGCGTGAATCGTCGCCAAAATGATAGGCCGTGGTGCTCCCGGCACGACAGGCATACTCCCATTCCGCTTCCGTCGGCAATCGATAATATCGACCGGTCTTTTCTGACAGCCATTTGCAGTACTTTCGCGCGGCCAGTTGTGTCATGCAAATCGCCGGGTACTCGCGTTTGCCCATCCCAAAGGTCATGTCCGTGTAGGGCTTTGTCGGTCGCGACACAGCGTCGGCCGCATTTTCGCGGGCCGTCGGTTCAACTTTCAGTGCTTGCCGCCGTTTGATGTCGAGACATAGCATGAAGGCCTCGTATTCATCCCAGGTCACCTCACAGCGCCCCATCCAAAAAGGCTCGACCCGGACTTTGCACTGAGGGCCCTCGTCCTCACCACGACCAACCTCCGATGTAGGGCTGCCCATTGTGAACGCACCACTGGGGATCGGCACCATGGTGAACTTGGCGGCCGTATTGGCAATCGCCTCATCGTATTGTTTCATTTCCGTTTCAGAAGTGGCGTTGAAGGCCTGATCGGTGGCGGCATTCTCCTCTGCGTGAGAGCTTCCAAGACCCAACAGACTCAAGCCAATCAATAGCGGCCTCAGCACCGGACTCCATAGCCGGGCGATCAGAGAAGCTCGGCTCCGGTGGACGAGATTCGATCGTACGACTAGGCTAAGCATAAAGAAGTTCGGAGCGGTTAGACTCGATAGCGGGCGAGGAGCACCGTCGATGCAACAGACAATCTACGCAGCATTCGCTCTGCTGGCGGCACTCGGGGCAGGAGACTTCGCCGCAGTCGACGAGAGTCGCGAGACGCCAACTCGATTTGAATATACCCAAGTTCACATGGGCACTCGTTTCCGTATCCTATTGTATGCGGGAAGTGAAGGCGTCGCAAATCGAGCGGCTACCGCCGCAATGGACCGCATCGCGGCACTTGATAAGGCGCTTAGCGACTACAAGCAGGACAGCGAACTGAGTCTACTGGGCGCCGCCTCACCAACGGCGAAACCCGTACCGCTTAGCGACGATCTCTGGAACGTTCTGGTCTATTCACAGAAGCTAGCCGACCGAACCGAGGGCGCCTTCGACGTGACGCTCGGTCCCTACAGTCGACTTTGGCGTCGCGCCCGTCGCAGAAAAGAACTGCCTCCGAAAGATCTGCTGCAGAAAGCCGGACACTCGGTCGGCTACAAGAAACTAATACTTGACCACTGTCGACAGACCGCCACTTTGACCTCGGAAAAGATGCGGCTGGACTTGGGCGCCATCGCCAAAGGTTACGCCGCCGACGAAGCTCTCATCGTGTTACGAGATCGGGGGATTGAGAGCGCGCTGATCGACGCCGCGGGCGACATTGTGACCACGGGGCCACCTCCCGGGAAATCGGGTTGGAAAGTCACGGTCGCCAATCTCAGCAACGCAGAGGCCCCAACTGAAAAGCAGGGCAGGGTTCCTCAGGAACATCCTGAGAAATCTGCCCCTAACGAATCGGCAACCGGGTCGCGACTTGTCATAAAGGATGCCGCGGTTGCGACTTCTGGGGATCTCTATCAACACCTGGAGATTGACGGCCGCCGATACTCGCATATCATCGATCCTTTCAGCGGGATCGGCTTGGCGGGACAGACCAGCGTCACGATCATCGCGCCCGACGGAATGACGGCCGACAGCCTGGCCTCGGCGATCAGTGTGTTGGGAGTCGACAAGGGCCTGGCCCTGGTGCGCGACATGCCGGGTGTCGCTTGTCGGTTTACCTGGATCGATAGCGATGGCAAGACTTCCGTCCGCCAGACCGAGACATTTCAACCGTACATGGCGACTTCTGATCCTGACGAAAAGTGATCGCAATTTGCACGGACGATGAGTCGCCCGCCCGAGGACATCATGAACGACTCCCCCGTAGCAACCAAATCCCAGCGGCTCGCTTCGCTCGATGCCTATCGAGGGTTCACGATGCTGCTATTGGTCTCGGGAGCTTTTGGAATCGCCGGCACGGCAGCCAATAGAATGTTAGAAATTGCCGACAAAGGATCCTCCTCATACGCGTTCTGGGAATTCTGGAAATACCAATTCAGTCATCCCACCTGGCTCGGCTTCAGCCTATGGGATCTCGTACAGCCGTCGTTCATGTTTCTGGTCGGGACTTCGATGGCCTACTCATGCGCGCATCGTGCCGCGCGTGGAGACAGCTACAAGAAGATGCTCGGCCACGCTCTCTACCGCTCCGTCTTCCTGATCCTGCTGGGCGTGTTCCTGCGATCGGATGGCCTCCCGATGACTCGCTGGACCTTGGAGGATGTCGTTTCACAGATTGGACTCGGATACATCTTTCTGTTCTTGTTGTGGAATCGCCGCCCAAGTCTACAGATAGCTGCCGTCGTGGCGATCCTCGTTGGCTACTGGGCCTTGTTTGCTTACTGGCCATTGCCTCCGCAAAGCCCCGATCAAATGCTTCAAGGTTTTGAAGCCCACTGGAACCCCTATACCAATCCGGCCAATGCCTTTGATGTCTGGTTTCTCAATGGATACTTCCCGCTGATGTATCCATTTGAAAGACACCTCTACAACACGCTCAACTTCATTCCCTCGCTTGCCACGATGATTCTCGGACTGTTAGCCGGCGAAGTGCTACGCAGTCGCGGCAGCGACATGAAGAAGCTCGCCGTGCTGGCAATTGCCGGTGTGCTCGGCATCGCCGCCGCGTTTACTATCGACGCCTTGGGCATCTGTCCGATCTCCAAGATGGCCTGGACGCCTACATGGGTCCTCTATAGCGCTGGCATCGCCACGCTGATCCTGGCCGGCTTCTATGCGATTATCGATGCGGGTGATCGCCAGCGCCCTCGCTGGCTCCACTGGCTAATTTTTCCCGGGATCGTGTTCGGGATGAACTCCATCGCCGCCTATATCATGCACGAGCTACTCGGCGATTGGTTTGTCGCCACCGTCCAGCGACATATGACTCCGTTGATCCGATCACTCAACGAACGGCTCGACTGGGGCTACGAAAAACTGCCGACCATCTACGAGCTTCCGCTGGGGGCCGCTTACGCCCCGATGATCTCTCACCTCGCAGAACTCCTGGTGATCTTCCTGATCTTGCTGTGGATGTATCGCAGAAAGATCTTCTTGAGAATCTAACGGATGAGAGAACTCCGGTCCGCCTAGAGTGTTAGCCAGAAGGTGCGTCCCGACCAGGCAAGAGGCTACTCGTCCCCGCGACATTCGGCCCAAGTTTTGGGCGTCTCGTAAACCCGCACCGCATCCAGCACCGCTGGCGAGAGCTCGCCATCCAACAAGAACCAGACCGTCGACGCAATATTCTCCACCGTAGGATTCAATTGTCGAAATTCTTCCGTGTCTTCGTTGAGATGTTTGTGGTCGAAGCGATCGATGACTTGTTGTTTGACCACTTGCTCCAAGTCGACGACCGACAGCCTCGACGCGTCGTTGCCCGTTGGCTGAACGACGGTCACATCCAATCGATAATTGTGCCCGTGGCCGCTGGGGTTATTGCACTTACCGAAATGCTCCCGGTTCTCTTCATCAGATAGTTCTTGGCAGTGCAGACGGTGGGCCGCCGAGAACTCGAATTGCTGGGTGACTCGTATCATGTCCAGGCTGTCCTTCAATATCTCGTACTTTAACATCGGGGTAACCAGCAACTCCAGGCTCACCAGGGGCGCTGTGTCGGGGAGCTGCCTGGCCACTTCGCTCCACACGGAGGTCAGCAGCTCACCTGGAGCGAGGTTCTCTCCCTGAACCTCATAGAGTCTTGCGACCTCAGGCAGTCCAAATTGCCGAAAGGCATTGTCGATCAGCTTGACGTTGCAGACGTACCCCGCGATCGCCGCCGGCTCGCCCTCGACGGTACATCTCAGCTGCAAAAAGGGCGCGAGAAGTGCGGCACTCGGCCAGCCCCCCCACGAATTCATCACGGCAGCGGACGTCGGTGGCCGGCCGGTCAGGGTAAATCGTATCTCTCTTGTCAGACGAACGGTCATCGTATTCGATTCGTCACTCCGCTGCCTCAAAGAGTGCCGGGTGTCGCCTCATCTTTCGCGTCGAGAAAACGTGTTTATCTACGAATCGAAATGGTCTGGCCCGTACAGTTGGCCATCGCCTTCGTTGAGAGTCGGTAAATCAGTTCGGCAACTTCGTCGCTTGCGAGACGTACATCGTGCGGAATATCGGGAAACAGGCCGTGCAACATCGGCGTATCGACCGCTCCGGGCGCCACCGCCATCACATGAATATGGTGCTCGCGTCCCTCTTCGGCCGTCGCCTTCGTAAAGAGTTCGACCCAGGCCTTACTGGCCCCGTAAACGCCCAGCCCTGGAAAAGGATCGACAGCCGAAAGCGATGAGACGTTGATGATCGCGCCTCCCCCTTGCCGACACATTCCCGGCCAAGCTGCCTGAGTCGTGGCGAACACCCCTCGTATATTCGTGCTCAGACAGCGGTCAAACTCCTCGCTACTCATGGCATGGGCTGGAGCCAGGGGCGCCGTCCCAGCGTTGTTCACCAGCACATCCACTCTGCCAAACCGCCGCACCGAAAATTCAATCAACCGCTCTCCGGCATCCGACTCGCCAACATCCAGGTTGATAGATGCAACGTTGTCACCACCTTCCGCTGCCAGCAGCGCCTCAGCTGCCTGAAGTCGGGCGGAGTCTCGACCGCAAATGACGACGCAGCAGCCTGCCTTCAAGAACCGTTGAGCTGTCGCCAGCCCCACGCCGGAACTGCCGCCGGTGACGACGCAGACGCGCGGTTCTCCACTCTCCGGTTCGTTGCTCATCGATTAGCCTGGCCAGTTCGTCATCGCTAGTTCACATGCACCAAGGATCCTATGCCAACAACTGGTTGGACAGATTCAGCTTGTGACCAATGTGTCATCTTAGCAGACTAGATCGGCGGTGGCCGAGAGGGGACATGCGCATCCACGCATGAGGCGAATCGTTTGGTGGAGGACGGCCCCGCCCTTATCGAGCAATCGGTTGCCGCGAAAACAACCGCTTATTGAAGAACGAAGGTGACTACGACGGAGAGACCGCCGGCTCGGTTGTTTCCACCTCGGCGGAAAGAAACGACTTCAAGTCTTCGTCGTTGATCTGAGGCTCTCCGGGAGCAATGTTGTCCAGCTTGCCGGCATCCATCCAAGCCTCAAGCTGATCGACCAGGTCGAACACATGCTCGTAAGATTCGGCCACAAACAGCAACGGCTGATAGTGATCAATCTCAAAATACTGGTTGATCACCCACTCCAACTGAAGGGGATATCGCTGGACGTCAGGTGACTCGATACAGTGCTCGATCTCGCCCGGAGAACTGAGCAGACCGCTTCCGTAAACCTTGATCTCCCCCTTCTGACGCATCACACCAAACTCGACCGTGAACCAGAAGAAGCGGGCCATGGCCTTAATCACATTTCGGATGGCATTGATTTGGTCCTGCGTTCCGCCACTCCCGTCGACGGAGGCCATCTCATGATTTCTCGTCGCCGCGCGACGGGCAACTTGCCCAAAACGGACGAGAATGTCAGCAAACTTGCGGTCGGTGTGCATGGGAACGTGTCCCGCCACATCGTGAAAAATATCGGGCTCGGGAAGATACTGCAGATTCTTTCCGCTGCGGATGGTGATCGTCGTCGGGAACGCCCTCTGACGAAGACAGTCGAAAAACAGGTAGGCAGGCACATATCCCGAAACCGCTCTGGCGGCGAACCCACTGAGTGGCTCAAGAAAGCGATTGATATCATCGAGAAGCGGGATGGAATCGGGGCCGAGCCGAAGCTTCTCGACGCCCTGCAAGAACTCAGCGGCCGCGTATTTCTCCCACTTGGGGTAGCTTGTCTGGTAGAGCCGCTGCCAGGTTTCCTGATTTGCTTCGCTATAGAGTTCGTACGGCTGCTGGATGAAAAGCTCGCCGTTACGCTGGGCGTTCTCAATAAATGGAGCTTCCGTGGTCGTCAATCCCTGAGCGGTCATAATCTGAAGGGCTCCCTTTCAGGCATGGAAACAAATCGGGCCAACAATGAACCACGGCATCGGGGAACCCCACTATCGAGGTTACAACTCCGAGAATAACGCTCCCAGAGTCGCTCCGCAGGCCTACAACCATGATAAAAAACGGACACCGCAGAATCAACTCCTAAACGTCTCTATTCCTCGGACAGTCACGAACTCAACCATAAACCAGTTCCCACGTTAGCATCGGTTCGATAACTCACGTCAAGCCGCCCAGCTTACTACTCATATAGTCTAGGCATGTCGGTGGGCATACAGCGCGCCCCAGAGCGCGCGGCCGGCACATCCCCTGATCTGAGTGTTCGCGCACTCCGATTGAGTACTCACGGCAAGCATCGGCCCCCATGCCTAGGTCACGACACTCCGCCTTTCCCATTCTCCAAAACGGAATAGAATTACATGGAGTGCATCGCGATCTCCAATCGAACGGAGCCCCGGAGATCTCTGCACGACTCCCGTTTCACACTTCTCTAAGGATACAACCCATGATGTCGAGTGCGACAACGAGCCACGACGAAGCGGTCAACCACAATCCCTTGGGGGTCCGCGCCATTGATCATGTCGAGTTTTTTGTCGACAACGTCGAACAATGGGCAGAGTACCACGAGCAGAAGCTGGGACTCTATCGCCGCGCGCACGGCGATGAATCAACGGGGCTCGTTGGCCGCCGCGCCATTGTGGTCGGGCAGGGCCGGGTCAACTTCCTATTCGCCGAAGCCCAAGGTGATAGCGAGAAAGCAAAGCAAATTCGCGAGTTTGTCGCCAAGCATGGCTGCGGCGTCCATGACGTCGCGTTTCGCGTCGACGACGTCGATCACGCCCTCCGCACAGCGGAATCGCGCGGCGCCGAAGTCGTTCGTCCCCTCGACGACCAAGACGGTTTTACGGCCGGCTCCATTGCCACCTATGGCGACACGATCCACACGTTCATCAACCGGGCCAGCACACGCACATTTGCGCCTCGCTATATCGATACAGCCGGAGGTGTTGAAGCGGACGATATTCACATCATGATGATCGACCATATCGTCGCCAACGTCGAGAACATGGATCGCTGGGTCGAGTTCTACGACAAGGTCTTCGGATTCGAAGAGACAGCCCACTTCGACATTCAAACAGGTCGGAGTTCCCTGATGAGCAAAGTCGTCGGCGACACCGACGGATACATACGTCTGCCGATCAATGAGCCGTCGAGCAGCAATTCTCAGATCCAGGAATTTCTGGACGAGTTTCAGGGTCCCGGCGTGCAACACATTGCCCTGCTGACCTCCAATATCGTCCGCACGGTGAATACCATGCGCCAGCGCGGAGCGGACTTTTTGGGTGTTCCCGACACCTACTACGAGGCTCTCTCCGATCGCGTCGGCAATATTCATGAGCGACTCGAGGACCTCAAGGAATCTCGCGTGCTGGTCGATCGCGATCGCGAGGATGGTTATCTGTTGCAACTATTCACACGCCCGATCTTTGACCGCCCCACGCTGTTCTACGAAATCATTCAGCGACACGGAAATTCGGTCGGGTTCGGAGAGGGCAACTTCCAGGCTTTGTTTGAAGCGATTGAGCGCGAACAGGAACTTCGCGGTTCGCTCTAGACGCGTACCATCGGATCGGCGCGACGACACCTAGCGCACGATTGAGCTTTTCCTTTTTGTCGCGAGCGACCGTGAGCCACCCCATCATCCTGCCATCCGACGCGATTGCCCCTTCCTCCCCAGGTGCCAGCGACACCCCGGCGCTGCGGAGTTTCCGTGACTTCTATGCGTTCGAGCAACACGTGAAGACGTGTCGTGGGCATCGAGGGCAAGAGATGATACCGGCCTGGTACGAGATCCCGGTGTTTTACTTCTCGAATCCCGACTCGCTCGTTCGCGACGGTGCCGAAGTGTACGCTCCACGCGGCTGCCACAAACTCGACTTCGAATTGGAATTGGGCCTGGTTGTCGGTCGAGAGGGACGCGATATCGACCCTTCTGAAGCCTGGGACTTTGTCCTTGGGTTTACCATCGTGAACGACTTTAGTGCTCGTGATCTGCAGCGAAACGAGATGCGGGTTGGCCTGGGCCCTGCCAAGGGAAAAGATTTCGCCACGGCGGTCGGACCCGCGATCGTGCCGCTCGATAAAGTCCAAGACCGCATCGACGGCAACGGCCGCATCGATCTCGCCATGACGGCGCGCGTCGACGGCCGGGAGCTTTCGCGAGGCAACTCTCGAGACATGTATCACAGCTGGCCGGAGATGATCGCCTACGCCTCGCGCGATGCAACCCTTCAGCCTGGAGATCTGCTCGGTAGTGGAACCGTTGGAACAGGCTGTATATTGGAACTGGGCCCCGACAACACCAACGGCTGGCTCGTCCCCGGCAATCTCGTCGAGTTGGAAATCGAACGTCTTGGCGTATTAACGACTCGCGTCGTTGCCCGCCCCAGTTAGTCCCTTAGCCGTTGAAGCCAGAAAATCCCATGCCCAGCTATCGAAAACTTGGACTTCTACCGAAAAAGCGGCACATTCGGTTGCCCCGAGAGCAGGCTTCCAGCCATCTTGGCGAAGGGCTCTACTACGAGCACGTCCTGACAACCGAGGGCTTCGACCGAGCATACACCATCATGTATCACCTGCGCCCGCCGACTCGCGTGCGCGAAGTGGAACTCGTGGGACGAATCGAGTTGCAGGAGGTTACCGACCAGCCGTTGCGGCATCACCATCTCCGATCGGGAGAGATGCTCCGCCAGGGCGATCCGATTCACGACCGCGTCCCGTTGTTGTTTAACGATGATCTCGTCTGCCTCCGCTCGCGTCCCGAGCATCAACAAGAGGAACTCTATCGCAACGGAGCGGCCGACGAAGTCATCTTTGTCAACTCGGGCAGCGGGCACGTGGAGACGCCGCTCGGCATCCTGCCTTACCGACGGGGCGACTACATTGTCATCCCGCGGACGTTGACCTACCGGCTTGTCAGCGACGACATTTTGCAAGAAGACCACCTCATTTTGGAGACATTTAGTCCGGTGCGCGTGCCGGGTCGATATCAGAATGAGGATGGTCAAATTCGTCTGGGAGCTCCCTATTACGAACGCGATTTTCACAGTCCTACTGAGCTTTGCACGATCGACGAAGACAGCGACACGCCGGTGCTCCTCAAAGATCACGATCGGCTCTCACGGGTTGTGATGGCCAATCACCCCTTCGATGTTGTTGGCTGGGACGGATTTACTTACCCCTATACATTCAATGCCTGGGACTTCGAGCCGCTTACCGGCACGGTCCATCTCCCTCCACCTTACCAACAAACGTTTGAGTGCCGCGGGTTTGTCATCTGCACTTTCGCCCCGCGTTTCCTCGATCACCACCCGGAGGCCATCAAGGTTCCTTACGCTCACAGCAATGTCGAAGCTGATGAGGTATTGTTCTACGTTGATGGCAACTTCAGTTCGCGTCGCGGTGTCGACATCGGTTCGCTAACGCTCCACCCCGAGGGAATTCCTCACGGGCCGCACCCCGGTACGATTATGGCCAGCGAGAATGTTGATCGCACCGATGAGATGGCGGTCATGTTCGACACCATGAAACCGCTGAAACTCACGACCCAAGCCATGCAATTCGACGATTCGGATTATCCGCTGAGCTGGCTCGATTGAACCTTGTCGCGCTACCTTGCCACCAACGCCGCCTCCCACGCCCCCGCCGATCGCCATGCTTATTGATCCCGACCAACTCTCTCCACGCGACATCTACATGCACATGGTCCGCGCGATTACGCCGCGGCCGATCGCCTGGGTTTCCACACAATCCTCTGAAGGGATACCGAATCTGGCTCCCTACAGTTTTTTCAATGGCGTCAGCGCAAATCCTCCCAGCGTTGTCTTCTCGCCCGTCAATCGTCGTGACGGATCGAAGAAGGATACCGTGCTCAATGTCGAGGCGACCGGGCAGTTCGTCGTGAATGTCGTGCCACACTTGCTCGGCGAGGCGATGAATCAAACCGCCGCGACCTACGAACCCGAGGTCAGCGAGTTTGCTGAGTGTGGCTTGACGCCCATCGATTCCCTGCGAGTCGACCCGCCGCGACTGAAGGAATCGCCCATCCAGATGGAATGCGAGTTGATGCAGATTGTGCAAGTCGGAGAGGGTCCGCTCGCGGCCAATCTCACCATCGGACGGATACTGCTGATGCATGTCGATGAGGCTGTACTCGATGACGAAGGCCGCATCGACCCCGCCAAGCTCGACACCATCGGACGGCTCGGCGGAGCCAGCTACTCGACAACTCGGGATCGCTTCGATCTCGATCGCCCCAGATAAATTCCAATTTTGCAAGCGACTTGCCCGGCCCCAGATCGATTTCAGCTAACGAGCGGAGAGGGAGATGACTCGACTCGCTCAGTTCGACGACCAGGAATTGTCGATCGAGGACCGTCAGCGTCTGGCACCCCTCTTGCCGGCCATCCGTCAGGCTCCGGACACCCTCTCAGCTTGGCATTCGCTCACGCACTCGACCTCCACGACTCGGCTCTCCTGCCAGGGTTATCGTTGCCTTTGGGATGCCATTTTCTCCGACTGGGACGAGACGACGGGCGGACCAAGGCCCATGTGGAGCCCGAGCGAGGTGGCACTCGAACGGGCCAACATCACCTCCTGGCTTCGCGATCTCCACCTTCGCGACGTCGCGTCGCTGCATGCCTGGTCCGTTGAGAACCGTGCCGAATTCTGGCGCCGAGCCATCGATCAGATTGGTGTCGCGTATCGCTCGCCACCTTCTGAGATCCTGGATGATCGGGCAGGGCCAGCCGCCGCCCGCTGGCTTCCCGATGCTCGACTCAATATCGTGGAGAGCTGTTTTCTGGCGGACGACCGCGACCCTGCCATCGTCTACAGCCGCCCCGACGGCGAACTGCACCGCGTCACTTACCAGGAACTTCGCCAGCAAGTCGCGCGCTTCGCCCATGGGCTGCAGCAGGCCAACTTCAAACCTGGCGAAGCGATTGCCGTGCTGCTTCCGATGACGGCCGAGTCGGTCGCCATCTACCTGGGCATCATAGCTGCCGGCTGCACCGTGGTATCGATCGCCGATAGCTTCGCCCCGCCGCAAATCGCCGAGAGGCTGAAGATTGCCCGTGCCCGTGCCATCTTCACCTACGATTATTTCCTTCGATCGGACAAGCAGATCGATCTATATCAACGGGTCGTCGACTGCCACGCCCCTCGGGCCATTGTGCTCCCCTCGCTTCGCGAGGGCGAACCGGCAGTAACATTGCGGAACCGGGACATCACCTGGAACGACTTCCTGTCAGATAACGACCACTTCTCAGTGCACGTCGCGGCGGCCGAAGAGCCGATCAATATCTTGTTTTCCTCGGGCACGACGGGCGATCCCAAGGCGATTCCCTGGAATCACACGACTCCCATCAAGTGTGCCGTTGACGGACTGCTACATCACGACCTACACCACCGTGACGTTGTTGCCTGGCCCACCAATCTCGGGTGGATGATGGGTCCTTGGTTGATTTTTGCCTCGCTGATGAACCGCGCGACGATGGCCTTGTTCGAGGACGCCCCCACTGGGCAACCGTTCGGCCGCTTCGTCCAGGACGCCGGCGTCACCATGCTGGGAGTTGTCCCCACACTCGTCTCAGCCTGGCAAGCGACCGGCTGCATGGAAGACTTTGACTGGTCCGCAATCCGCGTGTTCAGTTCTACGGGCGAGGCCTCCAATCCCGAAGGCATGTTCTACCTCTCCAGCCTGGCCGGCTTCCGTCCGATTATCGAGTACTGTGGCGGAACCGAGATCGGCGGCGGTTATATGACGTCGACGGTAGTTCAGCCCAATGCTCCCGCCACGTTCAGTACAGCGGCCATGGGTCTCGACATCACGATTCTCGACGAACAGGGGCAGCAGGCCGACGAGGGCGAGTTGTTTCTCGTGCCTCCCTCAATCGGTCTCTCGAAAACCTTGCTCAATCGCGATCACGACGCCACGTATCACGATGGCGTTCCGGCCGATTCGGAGGGCCGACGGCTGCGCCGCCACGGCGATCATTTCCGCAAGCTACCCGGCGGCTATTTTGTCGCGGGCGGTCGTGTCGATGACACCATGAATCTGGGAGGGATCAAGGTCAGTTCCGCCGAGATTGAAAAAGCACTCAATCAACTGCCGGGCATCCTGGAATCGGCAGCGGTTACCAGTCCGATCGAGGCCTCGGACTTCAGCCACCGAGGACCGGAGCAACTGACCGTGTTCTTCGTACGCGATCAGCCGCAAAGTGGCGACGAAAGGACACTCGATGTCGCTGCCGGCGAACCGGATCTCCTGATCGCCATGAATCGGCACTTGAAGGAGCAATTGAATCCACTGTTCAAAGTTCAGCGACTCGTCGAGATCGATGAGATGCCACGGACCGCTTCGAACAAAGTCATGCGTCGCAAGCTTCGAGACTCGCTCCGTCAGCAAGACTCCGATTGATCGATTCGTCGACCATGAAGAATCGCTACTCGATCGGTTCGGCTGCCGACGCTTCTTCCGCCTGCCAGCCGCGCTGTTCCAGATGCACTTTGGCAACATTTCGCATGTAGTGCTCCGGCAGATCGATAGCGGCCGCGCTCTCTAGATGGGACTTTGCTTTGGCTTCATCGCCGGCGACTTCGTAGAACAAGCCTAGATAGAGATGAGCATACATGGTCGCGCGGGGCTGGGCCGATTCGGTCGCGGCCGCCATGACTTTATCCGGCGAACCTGTTCCGCCATAGAGTTCGTAAACCTCCTTGAGCGGCACGCGCGTATCTCGGCGAGTGTCAATTTCGATGAACGCCTTGCGAGCCGCTTCGACGTCTTCCTGTTGAGCCACACAAAGATAATGCCAAGCGGCGTTCTCGACGTCATGGGGATTGACCGACTTATGAGTCTCGAACTGCTGGCGACCTTCACGATAACGACCCGCGTAGTAGTAGCTAATTCCGCGCTGCCAAAGCTGAGGAATCGTCGATTTGTCGAGCGACGCGGCGGCGTCGAACTGCTCAAGAGAACCGGCCACATCGCCCGCCTGGAACAACTTCATTCCCTCGGAGATATGCTCCCGGGCAGACATGCCGTCGGCCTGAATCGCGGCGGCAACTGTCATCACTAGACTGGCTATGGCATTCATGGAGGGCATCTTAGGTGATCATGCATCGCATCGCCAACGGCTTATGTATTGTTCTCGATCACCGGCTTCAGTCGGTTCGGCTACCAAGGTCTGGCCGCCGAGCACCCTAAGTGACCTAGAAAGCCAGTAGTTGCGGGCGAAACAGCACGCCAAGGAGACCGTCAGCCGGCCCTGGCGCCGTTCATTTACAAGTCGTTTCCAGCTTATAATAGATAATCCGATCCCACCCCCGTCGTCCCGCCTCAAATGCTCGTCCGAATCTCCACATTGGCGCTCGCTTTCCTGCTCCTGGCCGAGGGTGCCGCGGCGCAGCAGGTCGATTTCGACTCGGAGATCCGGCCAATCCTGAGCGACAAGTGTTTCGTCTGCCATGGCCCGGACGCCAATACCCGCGAGGCCGATCTGCGGCTCGATACGCCCGAGGGCTTATTCGGCGAGGATGGAGAGGAGGGCACCGTCGTTGCCGGCAGCCCCGAGGAGAGCGAACTGATAGGTCGCATCACGTCGGACGACCCTGACGAACGGATGCCCCCTGAGGGATCGAATCTAACCCTGAGCCCCGACCAGATCTCCACGCTGACCAAGTGGGTAGAGCAGGGGGCCTCGTGGCAGCAGCACTGGGCTTTTGTTGCCCCGTCCTCGCCTTCCATTCCCGCGGTCGATCTACCGGCTTGGCAAGCCAACCCGATCGATCGATTTGTGCTGGCACGACTGAAACAGGAGGGGTTGGCGCCTTCACCGGAGGCCGATCGGGAGCGATTGATTCGCCGAGTGACTCTCGACTTGACCGGTTTGCCACCAACCCTTGCCGAGATCGACGCCTTCGTGGCGGATGAATCGCCTGACGCATACCGTCTGGTTGTTGATCGCTTGCTCGCTTCCGAGGCCTACGGCGAGCGGATGGCCTGGGAATGGCTCGACGCCGCGCGCTACGCCGATAGCAATGGTTACCAGGACGATCGAGAACGGACGATGTGGCCCTGGCGAGATTGGGTAGTTCGTTCACTGAACGAGAATCTGCCATTTGATGAATTTACGGTTCAGCAGCTGGCCGGCGACTTGCTCCCCAACGCCACCGATCAGCAGAAATTGGCCACCGGGTTCTGCCGCAATCACATGATCAATGGTGAAGGTGGTCGCATTCACGAAGAGAACCGCGTCGAGTATATCTTCGATCAGATAGAGACCGTCGGCACCGTCTGGATGGGGCTGACGATGAATTGCTCTCGCTGCCACGACCACAAGTTCGATCCGATTTCGCAGCGAGAGTACTATCAATTGTTCGCTGTCTTCAACCAGACGCCGGTGACCGGTCGAGGCCGCAATCCTCAGACGCCACCCGTTCTGGAGATTATCGACGACAAACAGCAACGCCAGCGAGCCAAACTTGCCACGACCATCCCTCCTCTTCAAGAGGAGCTGATCTCTTTGGAGGTCTCCGTCTTTCCGCGTCAGGAAGGACAGAAGGTCTCCGACACGCCGAAGCTCGAACGGCATTCCGATTACATCAAGGCGGTACTCAACAAGCCGGTCAAAGACCGAGACGCCGGTCATCTCCGCGGCCTCGCCAAGACGTTCGACAAGACGGAGCCCGCCTACGCCGAGTTCGTTGGCAAGCTCCAGGAGATCCTGGCCGAAAAGGAACAGCTCGAACGCGGTATCCCTAAAGTCATGGTCATGGCCGAGCGGGAAGAGCCGCGTCAGACATTCATTCTCACCAAGGGCCTCTACAATCAGCGCGCCGAGGAAGTGCAGGCCGGCTTGTTGGACGCCTTTCCCGACCCTCCGGATGACGCTCCCCGAAACAGATTGACCATGGCCCGCTGGCTGGTTGACCCGGCGCATCCCCTCACTGCTCGGGTGACGGTAAACCGCTACTGGCAACTCTTCTTCGGCACGGGCCTCGTTAAGACGTCGGAGAATCTCGGCTCGCAAGGCGAGCAACCCACCCACCCTCGGCTACTCGATTGGCTGGCCACGGCGTTCGTGCAAAACGACTGGAATGTCAAGGATCTTCATCGCCTCATCGTCACCAGCGCGACCTACCGGCAGAGTGCCGTGGCCACGCCGGAGTTACTCGAGCGCGATCCGGACAATCGATTGCTGGCTCACGGCCCACGGTTCCGTATGCCCTCCTGGATGATGCGAGATCAGGCGCTCGCCGCCAGCGGATTATTGACTCGAAAGGTGGGTGGACCACCGGTCAAACCGTATCAGCCCGCCGGACTTTGGACCGAAGCCACATTCGGTCGCAAAGTTTATCGAAAGGATAGCGGCGAGGACCTTTACCGCCGTAGCCTCTACACATTCTGGCGGCGGATCATTGGTCCGACCATGTTCTTCGATACCGCTAAGCGGCAGACGTGTGTCGTCCGCACTACCCGCACCAATTCGCCCCTCCACACACTCGTGACCCTGAACGACATCACCTACGTTGAGGCCGCGCGTGTACTGGCCGAGCGGGTCACTCATGATGCCTCGCCAACGGCGGCGGAGCAGATCACGATGGCCTTCCGTCTGGCTACTTCGCGCAGGCCGACCGCCGAAGAAGTCAACCTGCTCACACGACGTTACGAGCTACTCCAGTCACATTACGCCACGGACACTCAGGCAGCGGAGGAGCTGGTCACCATTGGCGACGCGCCACGAGACGAGGCAATCGACGTGGCCAAGCACGCGGCACTGAGCAGTATTTGCCTGACCATTCTGAATCTCGACGAGACCCTCAACAAATAGGCGAGTCCGATGGATCCTCACGTCGACTACCAACGCTTGCTCACTCGTCGCCAGCTGTTTGGCCAGAGCGCCGTTGGTATCGGTACCGCGGCCTTGGCCTCGCTGATGCCCGATACGCTGTTAGCGGCTCCACATGCGCCGCCCACCACGTCGGCCAACAATCGCGGACTACCCGGGCTCCCTCACCACAAGCCTCGTGCCAAGAACGTCATTTACCTGTTTCAGAATGGAGCACCCACACACGTCGACCTATTCGACTACAAGCCACGTCTTGAGCAGCTGCATGCCACGCCGGTGCCGATGAGCTATCTGGAGAACAAGCGCTTCAGCACGATGACCGGCGACCCTACCGGCAAGAACATGCTGGCGCCCATCGAGCCATTCTCGCAGCATGGAGAGAGCGGGGCCTGGGCCAGCAAACTTGTCCCCCATACGGCAGGGATCGCCGACGATCTCTGCTTTATCAAGAGCATGCACACCGAGGCGGTGAATCACTCTCCGGCGATTTCGTTCTTCCTGAGCGGAGCGGAGATGCCTGGCCGGCCGACGATGGGAGCCTGGACGACCTACGGACTCGGCACCGAGACGGCCAACTTGCCTGGCTTCGTTGTGATGACCTCAATCAGCAAGAACTCGACCTGTGGGCAGATCTTTTACGACTACTACTGGGAAAGTGGCTTCCTGCCATCGCGATTTCAGGGCGTTCAGTTTCGCGGCGCGAGCGATCCGGTTCTGTACCTCTCCAATCCGCAAGGCATGAGTCGCGAAGTCCGCCGCGGCATGCTGGACGATCTGGCACGACTTAACGAGCTCAATATGCAACGATTCGGCGATCCTGAAATCGCCACGCGCATCGCGCAGTACGAGATGGGCTATCGCATGCAAGCCAGTGTTCCGGAGCTGACCGACTTATCGACGGAACCGAAGCATGTCATCGACATGTACGGACCCCAAGCCCGCGAGCCGGGCACCTACGCCTACAATTGCCTGATGGCGAGGCGGCTCATTGAACGGGGCGTCCGCTTCGTTCAACTCATGCATGCGGGCTGGGATCAGCATAGCAGCCTCACCACCGAACTCTACACGCAGTGCCACGACACCGATCAACCGAGCGCCGCGCTGGTCAAGGATCTCAAGCAGCGCGGACTGCTCGACGACACGCTCGTCATCTGGGGCGGCGAATTCGGTCGGACCCCCTTCTTGCAAGGCGACATGAGCAACCGCGCACGCTGGGGCAGGGACCACCATCCCTACGCCTTTACCCTCTGGATGGCAGGCGGCGGTGTGAAGCCGGGCATTAGTTACGGAGAGTCGGACGATCTTGGGATTAACGTCGCTACCGACCCGGTTCACGTCCACGACTTTCAGGCCACCGTCATGCACCTGCTGGGGATCGACCACGAGCGGCTGACCTACCTCCATCAAGGTCGACGCTTCCGGCTGACCGATATTCACGGTCACGTCGTGAAGGACATCCTGGCCTAGCCGATCGCGCCCGAAGCGAAAGGCCCGCCCAGGGCGATCATTTCTTCTTTTCTGCCTGCAGAGTAGCGAGATACTCGATCAAGTCTCGTAGTTCCCTTAAGGTGAGCTTCTGCACGACATCGGTCGGCATGGCCGATTGACCTTCTCCTCGTTCTTCGATCGTAGACGAATCGATTTCTATGCGTTCCCCCTGAGCTGTGATCAACCGCACCTGTTGTTCATCTTCACTCTCCACCAATCCACTATGGATAACACCATCTTCGGTGACGATGACCACCGGTTCGAATCCTTTGGCGATCGTTCGATTCGGGAGGACGAGCGATTCGAGTAGGTATTCGCGAGTCTTCTCGGTCCCGATTCCTGACAGGTCGGGACCAATCGCCCCGCCGCGATTATCAACTCGGTGACATCGCAGACAGGATACGTCGCGGCGCTGATAGAATATCTCGCGACCCGCCTCCGCGCGACCACCCACTAGTGTCTCGCGATATTTGGCCAGCGGATCATTATCGTCTCGCTGATCGCGGTAGGCCTCCAGGCGTTCGGCAATCGGTTGCGCGCTCCGCTGCTCCGCCGCCAGTAAGACATCGAGTCGAGTGTCGGCCGGGATGGTACCTTCCGCCAAGCGACGCAATCCTTCGGCAATCAGTTCAGCGGCTGCCGGCGACTCGATCGTCGCCAACGTCTCCCAGGCGGCTTGCCGCTCGCGTAGATCCGCAGCTTCAATGCCACTCGACAACGATGTCACAGCCACAGCCGGTGCCACCCGGGCCTGAATCCGCCGGGCGGTCGTGCGGACCAACGAGTCATCATCTTCCAACAGCTCGAGCAGCAGCCCCGCCAGAGACTCCTCTTCGTATTCGGCCAACGTGGCTAAGCTATCGGAACGCAGTTGGCCATCCAGTCCGGTATCGCGGACCAGCTTTTCCAGCACCGGAACCGCCTCGGGCAGGCGCAGGGCGGCCGCCGTACGGGCCGCCTCACTTCGCACCGGACCCGTCGCGGCCAACACATCCGCCAGATGGGGCGTCAGAGCAAGGGCGGCCGGCTCCGCGCTTCGCGCATCGATCGGCCGCCACATCGAGAGCAGCCAATCGCGTCCACTCGGCTTGGCCCAGACCGCCAACATCTTGAGCGCCTCGACACGAAGATGCGACGGCGACTCGGTATGAGCAGCGAAGGCGGCTATCCGCTTCGCGCAGTCGGCGCCGCCCAGTCGGTAGTTCGCGCCCAGCGCCCGAAGAAGTGTTGCATTGTTCCGCTTGAAATCATCCTCAGGCGCGAGCAGCCCTGCCAATCGATCCAGCGCCGTCCGTTGCGGTCCTTCGATCGGTACGTCATAGATTGCCCGAGCCGCTTCGTCGATCACATGAGGCTCCGCATCGGCAAGAAGGTAAGCCACCTGTGGATCACCGCGCCGGCGGAGCGCCACGGCCGTCGCCAGCCGAACACTGCCCGAATCGTGCTTCATGGCACCCGCCAAAGTTGCTTCGTCGGCGAGCCGCGTCAGGGCCATGATACCGGCGTGACGAATCATGGGATCACTATCGGCGTTGGCTTCCAAGAGATGAATCACGCCGGGCAGCACATCGTCCGAACCGACGAGGCTAAGACTCATCACCGCGTGATAACGAACGCGCAGGCTGTTGTCCTCGATCAAAGGCTGCAACTTTTCCGCCAAGGGGCTGAGCTTCGCCTCTCCCACAGCGCGGGCAGCCTGGGCCCGCATTTCCGCATCTTCGTCACCTAACAGCCGCTGCGTCACACGTTCGACGACGCCGCGAACCGCCGAGCTATCAGGGGCTTTTCCTTCGGCACTGGAGCCTTTGTCTTTGGAATCTGTGCCACCGGAATTTGCCAACTGCACCAGCCCCCACAAAGCATGAATACGGGCTAGCTGCCGTGAGTCCTTTAGGGCAACATCCTCCAAAACGCCGAGGGCCTGGCGATCGACGAGGGCAAACTGAGACTGAAGACGCAGTCGGCGATCCTGATGTCCAAGTGACTCGACGAGCTTATCATTCGGCAGTCCAGCGGCCCCGTCACGCAGCCGGAGTCGAACTTGCTCGACGACCGGGAGTTGCGACTGACCAGTATCGGCGAAACGATAGATCCTGCCTTTTCCCTCGCCGTTCCAGCCGTGGACCCAGTCGCTAACGTAGACGGCGCCATCCGGCCCAAAGTCGACATCGGTCGCCAGCACTCCCTGCAACGTCCGCTCGCGATCAATAAGTTCGAAGAACGCACCGCGCGGTCGAACCCGAAAGCTATCGATACCACTATTCACAGCTCCCCCGCGAAAGTCGCAGAGGAGAAAACGCCCCTGGAAGTGCTCGCCCAGCCCCGTGCCAGGATAGTATGCCAAGCCCGAAGGTCCCGCTCCTACGTTGGCAATTGTCGGGGCCAGATAGGCAGGCTGCTCCTTGTGATAAGGCAACCACAAATTTTCGCGATGAAAGGGACCTCGGTCGGTTAAGTACTGAAACCCCATTCGCCAACCGCTGTCGCCACCATCGACGACGGGAATCCAACGCGACTCATCATAAGAGTCGGAGTCGTTATCAGCTACGAACAGATTGCCGTAGTCGTCGAAAGCCATTTCCTGGGGATTGCGCAGACCAGCATGGATCACCTCCAGTCCGCTGCCATCCCAGTTGCACCGAAACACGGCACCACTGTCGGAATCGGCGACTAAGCCCTCGGGCGTCTGCACGTGATAGCCGCGATCGCCGACCGAAAAGTAGAGTTTGCCGTCCGGGCCGACCGTGAGACCATGCAGATCATGTCCCTTATACGCGCAGTGGACTCCAAAACCGTGAAAGAGCTTCTCTTGCGCGTCGGCCACGCCGTCGTCGTCCTGATCACGTAGCAACCACAAGTCTGGCACACAGGCAAAGTAAACATCGTCACCCCGACGCAGCACCCCGGCTGCGCTACCGGAGACAATATCGTTGAATCCGCTCGCAAACACGGTCGATCGGTCGGCTCGGCCATCGCGATCGGTATCGCGCAGTAGCCGGAGCTGTTCGCCGTACCGCGTGAAATGACGAATGTCGTGTTCATGATGTTTGAGAATAAAGGCGCGGCGATCCTTCACGGTGGTCGCAGCAAGATCATCATCAACCCAGTAGAGGTGACTGCGATTGTCCTCCACGCCAGCCGACTGACGATACGACTCACACACAAACAGATCGCCGTTGCCATCGATGAAGAAGGCCACCGGATTCGCCATCATCGGTTCGGCGGCAAAGACAGTCGCGGACCACGACTCCGGCATTTGAAATCCAGCGATGGCCAGTTCCGCCTCTCTCGAAGCGGCGGCAATGCTTGGCTCCTCCGGGGCGGGCACCTCGGAGTCGCCGGCTATTGCGGGTGATAGCCCGATACACCAGAGCAAGAAGCTGGCACAAACGATGCAGGCCAAGCGGCAGAATACCCGCATCCAACTACTCTCCGTTCCGGCGGCGTGTCTCTTGAAGCTTCTTTTCCAGTCGGAGAGCCTCCGCTTCGGCGTGAGCCAGTGAGCTTGATAGACGCTCCAGCTCTTTCTCCAACCGAGCGACTGAGTCTTGCCTGGTGTGCAGGTCCTTCTCCACGACTTTCAACTGGAGTTTTCGTGAATCGTCGGCCTCGGCAGCATTCTCCGAGAGTTCGTTGAAACGTGTCTGGGCCGCCGTCAATAAGTCAGCTTCTCGGCTTCGCTGGGCCAAGATCGACGCCTGCTGGTTACGATACACAGCAAGCTTCCCCAGAGCCTGTTGTAGACGAACGGTTAGATCATTGATCTGTTCAGAGAATTCAATCTCCGTTTTCCAACGTGTAACCTGCGCGCTCGCCGCGGCCTTCGCTTCCTGATTTCGCTGAAGTCTCTCCTGAGCCATCCGCAGTGCCTGCTGTTTTTCCTGGACGGCCGCTCGCAAGGGCTTCGACGCCTCTTCCAGCGACTCCAGCGTCTGCCGAGCTTGCTCCAGTTCGCTCTCCGCTTGGATGATCTGGGGATCGAGATTCCGACGTGTTGCTGCCAGCTGAACCACGCGACGCTTGGCATTATTCAATTCTCCCAGTCGACGCCGAGCCAAGGTGCGCAACTCCTGCTCAACTTGCCGCACCTCCGCGTCGTCACCCAACTCCCGGACCGATTGATCGGCCTTGCGAACCGCCTCTTGCAGGTTGGGCAAGCCCTTCTCGATCTGTTTGATCCGCTTCTCGACGTTGGCGACTTCTACATCCAATTCGTCCCCCTGCTGTCTCGCCAGCAGCGCGACAGTTCGAGCGGCATCGACCCGCCGCCGGGCGTCGTCGAGCCCGGAGATGTTGGACGCCTGTTGCTCGGCCACCCCAAGCTTTGCTAGCGCGGCGTCAACGACCAACTCTTGTACCAAAAGTTCTCGCCGTAGTAACTCATCATTCGATTCCGCAGCTTCGATTCGCATCTCCAGTGTCGGGGGATGGTTCACCAACTGGCCAACCAGATCGCCGCCCTCGGCCTCCCAAACAGAGATACGCCCGACAAAGTCGCCCGTCAGGACACGTGCCGACGATTCGCAGTAGACGGTTCTTAGTGAGGGATGCTCAGACTTCTCAAACGCCTGTAACTCTTTTCCTGTCGCATCCCACAGGCGTGTCACTTGGTCTTTTCCGGTCGTGACCAGGCGACCATCTTTCGTGAACTCAATGCTCACGGCGCCACCCTTGTGGGCGTTCCACATCGCGATCTGCTGGCCTTTTTCCATCTCCCACAGCCTCACCGCGCCGTCGGCTCCACAAGACGCCAACACATTTGAATCCGCTCGCCAAGCCAGCGCGATCTTGCCCGGACCGTGTCCCTTCATGGAAGCGTACTGCTGACCACTCCAGGCTTCCCAAATCTCGATCGAGCCATTTCGATCGGCTGTTGCCAACAGCGCCGTATCGGGACTAAACCGAGTGTCGTAAATCCATTCGACATGTTTGCGAAGTTCGTGTTTCAGTTTCCCATCTTCCGTGCTGTAGACACGCACGACTCGCTTCGGCCCACCGAGCGCGATCAGGGCATGATCGGAGCTGATGTCTGCGGCGAGCACCGTGTCGAGTTCGTCGCCAACTTCAAACACCCTCTCGCCGCTGTTGACATCCCACGCGAGCACCCGACCCTCCGCGCCGCCACGACCGCCGCCGGCGAGCAGCAATGCCCCATTGCTACTAAACCGCACGATCTCCGGGGTGCCTTCAGAAAATGGCAACACGCCCAACGGTTCGAGCGTCTTCGTATGGTAGAGAATCAACTGTTTGGAACCTGTCACGGCCAGCAGCGGAGACCAAGGATTGACCGCCATGCTCCGCACCACGTCACCCCGCTCGGTATAGACGACCGGCTCGAGACTCAGACGAGGCGGCATCGGCGGAGAGGCCGGCTGGTTCGTGGCCCGCGTGGTCAACTCCAAGGGCAGGCCGCGTGACGACTTTTCGACAACCTGGCTGCCTGCGTTCGCCAGGGCGCCGCCATCGATCCAACCCTTGATCGAGGCGATCATGTCGACGGAAATCTTGGGCGACTCCGGCGGCATGGCCGGCTCATCTTGATGCGTGACGAGTGAGAAGAGGCTGCTGTTGAGCGAATCGCCCGGCACGACGACGGCACCCGATGCCCCACCTTCCATGGTGGCTCGATAACTGGAAAGGTCGAGTTCGCCTTCGCGATCGTCCGAGTTGTGACAGGAGATGCACTTCTCGCGAAAGATTTTCTTGATTTGCGCGTCGAAGGTGATACGGGCCTCGCTGACTTCCGCCGCCTGACTGCCAATGGGCACGGCGGCAACAACGCCAACCAACATCGCCAAAGCAATCATCCTTCGAGAACTGAACACACCCGCTGACATCAAAACCACCTGTAGCAACAGCCAAAGCCCCCGCATTTCCATTCTATCTCAAAGAGGCAGCCCTAATCGCCGCTCTCAGCTTCTCGTCCTGCCCGACTACGTATCCTTGTGATTGCCACTCCCTAGTGATTGAACAGAAACTCCTTGGAATTGAGCAGAGCCCAGAACACATCGCGGAGGACCATTTGCGGCCTATCTTTTCCGGAGAGTTCTTCTTCAATTGCAGCCCGTTCCGCCGAGCTCGGCAATCGCGAGAGGCAACGAATATAGAGATGATCGACAATCTCGCCAGGCGACTTATTGGCCTGCCGCATGTCCTGAATAATTCGCCCCTGCTTGATCTTGTGCTGGACCGTCGCCCCATTGATCAAGTGCAAGGCCTGAGAGAGATTGGGCTCGCGACGCGTTTCACAGGTACAAACCGTCTCGCGTGCGGAGCGGCCAAAGGTGGCCATAAAGTAATTGGTCGTCGCGCCGTCGGCGATTTGCACCGCGCGGGTACCTGGCGGGACGTCCTTGAACTTGTCGGACGTGTTCGTGGCCTGGCTGATCACGTCGAGCATGACGGCGGCCGGCACGCGTCGCAAAGATGCGTGTGAGAAGTTTCGCTTATCGGCCACGTTCGTTTCGTTCGGCACCACACTCAATTGATAGGTGCGCGAATTGCAAATGTCGCGAACCAGCGGTTTCAGCTGAAAGTCGTACTCGATCAGTCGCCGCGCCAGTTCATCGAGCAGCTGCGGGTTGACCGGCGGGTTGCTAATGCGAACGTCATCGACCGGATCGACAATGCCTTGGCCAAAGAAGTGAGCCCAGACCGTGTTCGCCATATGCCGCGCGAAATACGGATTGTTCTTCGATACTACCCAGTTGGCCAGGACTTCACGGCGGTCCTCATCTTCGATTTCCGCCAGCTCTCCACCCAGGAAACGCGGTGCCATCGGTCGACGATCGACGGGATGCTTTGTCTCACCCTGGCCCTTGTTGTAGATCATCGTCTCGCGAGGATCTTCGCCCGGCTTTCGCCCGACGTGGGCAAAGAACGCGGCAAAACCGTAGTAATCCTCCATCGTCCAGCGATCGAAGACATGATTGTGACACTGGGCACACTGCAGCCGCATGCCCAGGAAGACCTGTGCCGCGTTTTCGGCTGTCTTGAGCGTTTCTGTTTCCGACTGATAGTAATTCGTGGCCGCGTTGGAGAAGGTCCCGCCGTTGGCCGCCAGCAGATCGTGAGCCATCTGATCGAGCGGAACCTCCGCGGTGACTTGCTCCTTGAGCCAGCCGTGATATCGCATCAGCGACTTTCGGCCGATTTTCGGGCCGGTGCGCATCTGCAAGAGGTCCGCCCACTTCATCACCCAGATGTCGGTGAACTCGGGCCGCGCCAAGAGCTTGTCGATAAGCGCCTGACGCTTGTCGGAATTCGTATCCGCAATGAACTGTTCAAATTCCTCCGGCGTCGGCAAGCGACCCGTTAGGTCGAGGGTCACGCGCCGCAAAAACTCTTCGTCACTGGAAACCGCGGAGGGGCTGATCCGCAGTCTCCTCAGTTTGTTGTGGACGAGCGTGTCGATGTAGTTGGCCTCGTCGACCTCCGGCCACTCGAAGTCCAATTCGGCCGGCAAGACAATCAGATGGCAGCCGATCGTGTGGACGTCGAAGTGAACTGACAGAAAAGCCTCACCTCGGCCGTGAGCCGTGATGACCGCCTGGTCATCAATCGTGGCGGAGAACTCGTTGCTCGTCTCAAATCGAGCCAACCGCGTTACATCGCGGCATGTTCCGTCGCTATAGGTCGCTAACACTCTCAGACGCTGTCGCTCGCCTTCGCCCTGCAACACAGCGGAAGCGGGAAAGACTTCGATCTTGTCGACCCGCGCGGCCTCGGTCGAATCGTTTGGCACTCCCGCACTTATCCACTCGAGCAGCGTCGCGTAGTGTCGATCGCCTTCGGCTAATGAAACTCCACCCGTATGTGGCACCTTGCCGGTCGTCTTCTCCAGCAACAAACTCTCCGCCGGCAACGCCAGATTGACTCGCCGTCCACTGATCTGCTCGGTGAGGCGGAAATGATCTCCCACCGGATCGTAGCCCAACAGCGACAGGTTGAATCCGTCCTTGCCACGCGAGGCCCCGTGACAGGCACCCGCATTGCAGCCCAATTTGGAGAGCGTGGGGATTACGTCGTTGCGATAGCTCAGCGGCCGCGCCGTGCCCGCTCCCTCGACCACGAGTGGAATCGATTCCCGCTGGCGTCGGTAGAGAATGGACACCTCGGTGCTCCCGTCTTTATCGGCGACCAGCGTGTCACCATCGAGATGGGCGATGCGACTATTGGAGATTTCGATCGTCACCTCATCAGTAATGTCTCGCGTCACCCCATCGGCGAGCGTCGCCTGAACCACCAGTGGCTGACGAGCTGACGCACCGTACAGCTTCAAGGCTGGCGGATAGACCGCGATCGCGACCGGCGGCTGCTCGGCAATTGAGTCGGCTTTATCCGAATTCGCGGCCGCTTCCCGATCGGCGTTCTCTTCAGGCGCTGCCATGGCGACGACGGCCACGGCGATCGCCGCCGTGCAGAAGGCAAACTTCAGAGAATGTCGTGATGCGAGGGTCATCGGTTATTTAACTTGCCGTTGTTCTCTCTCAACTACACTAACCGCGAAAAGATTATGGGCTTTTCAATTCAGCTTGTGATTTCGAAAGTCTCTCTTCGGCACGACGCCGCGCGTCCTGCCGTAATCGCTCCAGCCGCGAGAGCACCTGGCCTTCGGTCTCTTCGGACGGGAAGTCGGTTTCACTTGCTTCGGCCGGTGCACTATCGTCCTGGGCTTCTCCCTTAGCGACAAGCGGCGCGGAGTTCGCTGGTGCCCCCGCCTCGATCCGCAGCTGTCCCTTACCCGCGATCGCGGTGAGCAGCTCTCCTTCGCGATCGACCGTTACGTTGCACTGCAGACTCGCATGCTTGCCCACCGGGCTGGTCCCATCCACGGAAAGCTGAAAAACGATTTGCTTTGTGCCCGCGGTGAATTCGACCGGCGCGGCGGTGACACCCGCGGGTAAGCCGCTCAAGGTCGCGGTCGCGCGGCCTTGGAACTCGGTTACATGTTTCAGCATGGCAAACACCTTGGCTTGCTCGCCTTGCTTGGCCGTCGCTTCCTGCAATTCGGCGGTGACGAATCGACGGGCGATTTGGATGGGCAGCGGCGGGGTCGAGGCCCACTTCAGGTCGCGCTTGCCGGAAGACCCCAACACAAACAACTGCCAGGGCAGGGGGGCGGTGTTCTCCTTCGCGCTGAGCGGAAAAGTTGCCTCGGTCTGATCGCCTGCAACTTTGACATTGGCGGTGGTACCCACATTGCGAGGCAAGAAGGGCATGGTCAATACGATCTCGTCCTCAAATCCCGGATCGCGATGAACCAGCACCTTGAGGTCCATGTTCCCGCCGCGGAGCAAAGTGATCTTGGGCTTTTCAAATTCCAGCCGGAAAGGCAGCTTTTCAATCACCACGACCGGGATCCGATCGACCGCTTTGATCTTAAGTAACGCCAACCCCGGTCGGCCACGTAGGAGATCGGCCTGATTGCGAAACGCGCCGTGCAACGGAACGCTCGGATCGGCATCGCGACCGTACAGAGGAACCAGAGCTCCGGACAGGGGTGCGTCTTCGGCCGCTTGAAACACTGCCGGCACGCGACCACCTCCCGCGGGCATCGTCATAGTGTGCATCGTGACGCCTTCCGGCAGACCGGGCGCCTCGAGAATAACCGGGCCGCGATGATCTTTGCGGCGGGCACCGACAATGCAGGCAAAATAGTTGCCTCGGGCCACAAAAATCTGTTGCCGATACTGGCCATAGAGATCGTTGGGATCTTCCGCCTTGGGGAGTCTCACCAACAGCCAAGGCTTCACAGGCGACAACTCAACACGATAGACGAAGGTCGGTCCACCACGCCCCATCAGGTCGCGCACACGAAGCACGTACTCGCCGTCTTCCTGGACCTCAAACCGGAAGTAACTATCCGCCCCGCGCACCTCCGCATCGGCGTTTTCGGTAACGGGGCCGCCGTCGTCGTTCTCCAGCAGCATGTTGCCCTGGGAATCGAAGAGCTGCATCACCGGGTCCAACTCGGAGCGGACTCGCTTGGCATAACACTCCACCTCGAGCTTCTGACCCTTCTTGGCGGCAAAACGAAAACAGTCCACATCTCCCTTCTCTTCGATGATGCCATTGAATGCCAACGGCAGGGAAACCGCGGTGGCCGACTCGGGCTTGTTGTTCGGCTCCTGCTCAAAGGCGTTGCCATGGTCAAACAGCCTAAAGGGGATCGGAGTTGCCGCCGTTCCACCGGAGTCGCGAGGCGAAACCCCAAAGTCAGGACGGTACTTTGAAGGCAAGTTCAGCTGCTGCTCAAAGTCACCGGAGACGTCGCCGATACTTCGCACGCTCACCGATTCGCCCAATTTGCCGCCAGCGGGATAGACCGCCGTTGGCCGCGGAAACGTTCCCACATGCAAGCGGTAGGTACTCATACTCGTGCCCCCGCCACTGTCTTCGCGTACTTTGACGATGTAACGCCCCTCTTCCGGCACGATCAGTGAAATAATGCCGTCCTGAACGCCAAAGGGAGAGCCTTTCGCCGAGGCGATCTCCTTCTTTTGCGGATCGTGAACAGCGATATGAGCGTCAAACATGTGCGTGCCCAGCCGCATGGCGACCACCTCGACCGAGAGCCGCTGACCCCGTTTCATCTCGACGGCGAAGCAATCTTCGTCGGCGTTCTTGATCACGCCCGCCACGACCACATTTAAATCGATGGCCTGCGGAGCAGCCATGTCGTTATTCGGTTCTCGCTCGTGGACTCCAGGCATCGATTCGACGAAGAACGTGCGGAACTCGCTTACACCTCCGGCCGTGCGCAGATGCGCAACATGCTCTCCCAGCCGGCAATCTTCGGCCACACGAATCGTTGCCCGCACTGCCTGAAACTCGATCTCTTTACGCTTCTTTGCCTCATCTCCCTTGATCGTCTCGTCCTCTGGCATGACGTAATCGAGGATCGGCTCAATCTTAAGAACCTCAAAGCCGGGATCGAAGAAGAGGATCTCCTGGGCGTCGTGCAACCGCTCGCCCTCGAAGATAAGTTGACCTACGGCGCCGCGCTGAATGCCACCTGGCAGAATGCGATTGACTCTTGGCGAGTAGGCCTGGGCTAAGGTCGGCACCAGAACCGAAGTCACGCTGGCAAGAAGAATCAGAGCAATCGCTTTTCGTCGTCGCATTGACCTGTGACCTAAAGGACTCGAAGCCTTCATCATTTCATGCTCTCAGGCACAACCTAAAGGACTATCGACAGGGCCCAAGATGCCGCCTGCCATAGGCCCGTCGCCTAGGCCAACAATTGCTTGCGGACCTGGCCACCGCGAATAATCTCCACCGGCCGTCCACCGGGCGCCATGAGTGACTCGTGGGCGTCGATGCCCAAGCAGTGGTACATCGTCGTCGCCCAATCCTCGACACTCATCATGTCCTCGGCCGGCTCGGCCGCAATTGCGTCAGAGGCACCATGGACGATGCCCTGCTTCAACCCGCCGCCCGCCATCGCGATGCTGAAGACCTTGCCCCAGTGATCGCGACCAGCCACTGTGTTGATCTTGGGTGTTCGTCCAAACTCCGTCGACACACAGACCAGTGTCGACTCCAGCATGCCGCGCTGATCGAGATCGCGGATCAAGGCGGCGAATGCTTGATCAAACTCCGGCACATGCTTATTGATGCCGGGCACAATCTGAGCGTGATGATCCCAGGCACCGTAGAGCGCCGTAACAAAGGGAACGCCCGCTTCAACCAACCGGCGCGCCAGCAAGAAGCGGGCTCCCGCCTCGTTCTGGCCATATTCCTCACGGAGCTTGGGACTCTCTTGACTCAAGTCAAATGCCTCGCGCGCTTTTTGCGAGCTGATCATCGCGTAGGCGCGTTGGTAGAAGGAATCGACCGCGTCTAGCGCGTCGGACTCCTCAATCTCTCGGAAGTGATCATTCACCGCGTCGAGCAGGCGGCGGCGGCGGGCAAAGCGGGGCTTATCGACGCCGCCGGGAAGTTCCAAATCGCGAACGCGGAAGTTTTTGTCCGAAGGCTTCGCACCCAGGCTGAAACTGTTGTAGGCGGAACTCAGATGCCCCGGCCCACCACTATCGTCGAGTTGATTCGGAATGGTGATGTAGGGCGGAAGCTGATTGCGCGGACCATATTCGTGCGCCACCACGCTGCCCAAGCTGGGATACTTGATCGCCGGGCTGGGTTTGTAACCCGTGAACATGATGTACGTGCTGCGATCGTGATCGGCATCGCCATGCGACATCGAGCGGCAGATGCAGAGCTTGTCGGCGATCTTGGCCGAGTGCGGCATCAGGTCATTGAACCGAATGCCGGGCAGGCTCGTCCCAATGCTGCCAAAGGCGCCTCGGTATTCAACCGGCGCGTTCGGTTTGGGGTCCCACGATTCCTGCTGAGCGATGCCACCTTGCAGAAAGATATAGATAATCGACTTGGCCGGACCGTTGGGGGTCGAAACCCCGGCGGTCTTCTGAGCTTCCTTCGCGCGAAGATACTCCGGCAGCGTCAGGCCGATGCCTCCGACCATTCCGGCGTGCAGAAATCCTCGGCGGGAAATGCCATTCCCCATACACTTCATACCCGTTTCTCCTTGCAAAGACTTCCGTTTCTTCGAGACTCGGCGCGAGGCACTGCTAGCTGGCACGGCCGCCACACTTAAGGTGGTAGGTGGTGTCGCTCGTGGACACACAGTTGGTGGGAATCGAGGTTGGTGGGAACGTTGGCTGTGGGGGCCAGGGTGGGACGCACTCGCAGCACGTTCAAAGTTGCTTATCTTGTGTAACCGTAAGCAATTACGATAACAAATAGCAATCTCAATGTCAAAATCGTTGGGGCATCGCAAGTAACGACTTTCGGCAGAAATGGGCCGATATCCGTCAGTTTTGGTCCGTTTCTAACAAGAACGCATTCGGTGGCCCTGATGTGTTGATCCATTGATCGACCTGTTACATCCAATATGAGGACCAAGGATCGCCATCACACTGCTCTGATGCCCCATTACACTGCACTGATGATGGACGAGTGGAGCCGAGCTTGGCTCTTTCCTACCCGTGATCTCAACCGACGTCGCGGCCGGCAAAGCACCTTGTGGCCGCCTGATTCCTTTCCAAGCTGACGTCTTGCTTACGGTCGATCGGAGCGCCAGCAGAGAATCGTAAACTCCTACGGTCAAAGATGATGAGTCGTCCAGGTGGACGATTCTGTGACTGGACTTTGGCTCCTCAATGTGATGTAATGGGAGGGACATGGAAAGTCGGATTCCCGCCTCGCAGGCCGACCGTCGATTGGCCGGCGCCCCCCTCCCTGACAGGACGCTATCATGCCCTTTGGGTTCTCCCGCCATCTCCTGAACCGCAACCTTCGCAGCCTGGCATTCGCGATTTTGAGTTTCGTTTCCGTGGTTCTTGTCGTTGGTGGCGAAGAATTGGCCGCCGCGGAGCCGGACGGCGGCGGAGAAGGAAAGTTGGCGAGTGTCGATTTCGATCGCGAGATACGCCCTATCCTTTCGCAGAATTGCTTTGCCTGTCACGGCCCCGATGAGCAAAGTCGTCAGGCCGAGTTGCGACTCGACCTGAAGAGCGGCGCCTTCGGAGAAGGGGAATCGGGAGAGCGGGCCATTCTGCCGGGCGACGCTTCCGCGAGCGAGTTGTTTCGTCGCTTGGTCTCTTCCGATGAAGACGAGGTGATGCCACCTCGCGACTCCAATAACCACTTGAGCGAAGAGCAGATTGAACTGATTCGTCGCTGGATCGATGAAGGCGCCGCCTGGGAACCGCACTGGGCCTTCACAGCGCCCCAGTCGCCCGCGGTACCGCACGTGAAGAATTCCGCTTGGCCGCGTGATCCGCTGGACCGTTTTGTACTGGCGCGGCTGGAAGAAGAAGGGCTCGCGCCCAGCCAGGAAGCCGACCGCCGCACCTTGATTCGTCGGGTGACGATGGACCTCACCGGTTTGCCACCCACACCGCAGGAAGTCGCCGATTTTCTGGCGGACGAGGGCGCGGATGCTTACGAGAAGGTTGTCGACCGATTGCTGGCTACAACTCGCTACGCCGAGCGAATGACCCTGGAGTGGCTCGACGCCGCGCGGTATGCCGATACGCATGGCTATCACGAAGATTACCACCGCGATATGTGGCCCTGGCGTGATTGGGTGATTCATGCCTTTAACGAAAACATGCCGTTTGATCAGTTCGCGACCGATCAGATCGCCGGCGATTTGATTCCCAACCGCACCAACCGCCAGCTGACCGCGACCGGTTTTTGTCGCAACCACGGTATTACCGCCTCGGGTATTTCGGAAGAGTACCGCGTCGAGTACGCGCTCGATCGAGCCCGCACCACGTCGACGGTCTTTCTGGGGCTGACAGTCGGTTGCGCCCAGTGTCACGATCACAAGTACGATCCGATTTCGCAGAAGGACTTTTATCGCTATTTCGCCTACTTCAACACGGTCAGCGATCGGGGCGTGGAGAATGGCGAGGGCAACATGCGCCCGCGAGCGGCGGTCGTGCCGTCGATGCTGGAGAGCAAATTCAATCGTGACAAGGAACTGATTGCCAGCCTGGAGAAGCAACTTAACTCGCGTCGCGGCGATGTCGCCGGGAGACTTGCAAAGTGGGAATCGCAGATCGCGGAGCTTGAAGACTGGACGCCGGACGTGAGCACCGCTCTCGATCTGCGTGTCGCCTTCGATGAGACCGAGGGCCAAGAGCTGACCGCGAAGCGCCCGCAAAATGCAATTTCTGACGAGGTTCCGGGCCGCTCGTCTCCAGATGATTCGGTTACAAGCGCTACGGTGACTGGAACTATCGAAGGCGCCGTCGGCTGGGTCGCGGGGAAGCACGCGGGCGCATTGAAACTCGATGGCAGCACGCGGGTCAATTTGGGCGATGTCGCTTCGCTCAAGAGCGCGGAGTCGTTTTCCTTCGGTGCCTGGGTGCATGCCGAAGGGGATGGAGCCATTCTGGGTCGCACCAATCAGGACTCTAGCTATCGCGGTTACGATCTGAGAATTCAAGATGGCCGGCTCATTTTGCGACTCGCCAGCGCCTGGACGATTCGCGCCATTGGCGTTCGCAGTCTGGGCAAAGTCCCGCTTGGCGAGTGGAGTCACATCTTTGTCACTTACGATGGCTCCGGCCGCGCCGCGGGCGTCGCGTTGTATATCGATGGCGAGCCGCAGAAGCTCGACATTCCTTACGACCGCCTGAAGGGGCCCATCGACGTCGAGGGCGAGTTGCAGATCGGCCACCGCCACAACTATTTCGGCCTCAAGGGAATGATCGACGATGTCCGCATTTATCGTCGCGCCTTGAGCGGCACCGAGGTGGCTCAATTGGCAGGCCGCGATCCGATCCGGCCCCTGCTGGCAATCTCCGCGGATCAGCGCACTGCCGAGCAGCGTGAGAAGCTGCAACAGTATTTCCTGACCCATGAAGATGCTGACTACCGCGCCACCTCGGAAGAGCAACGTCGGCTGCGGCAGGGCATTCGCCTGGCAAGTGCCAAATTGCCCACGGTGATGGTTATGGAGGAGATGTCGGAGCCTCGCGATACGTTTGTCCTGATTCGCGGCCAATACGACCAGCGTGGCGAGAAGGTCAGAGCGGGCGTGCCCGATGTGCTGCCTCCCTTGCCCGAGGGCGCCCCGGCGAATCGCCTGGGACTCGCCCAGTGGTTGACCGACCCGGCGCACCCGCTCACTAGCCGCGTTACCATCAATCGTTTTTGGCAGATGGCATTTGGCACGGGCATCGTCAAGACTTCGGAAGATTTTGGCATCCAAGGCGAGCGTCCTTCGCACCCGCGGCTTCTCGATTACCTGGCAACGGAGTTTGTCCGCAATGACTGGAATGTGAAGGCGATAATGAAGCGGCTTGTTATGTCGGCCACCTATCGCCAATCGTCGGTCGCCTCCCGCGATCTGCTTGCTCAAGATCCGGAAAACCGGCTGCTGGCTCGCGGGCCTCGTTACCGGCTGCCTGCCGAGATCATTCGCGATAACGCGCTGTTTGCCAGCGGCCTGCTGGTTGAGAAGCTGGGCGGCCCCAGCGTGAAGCCGTATCAGCCGGCTGGCCTGTGGGTGGAAATCTCCAACCGCGGCTACACGCAAGACAAGGGCGACAATCTCTATCGCCGTAGCATGTATACCTATTGGAAGCGGGCCGTTCCGCCGCCCAATCTGGCGGCACTCGACGCGCCCAATCGGGAGACCTGCACGGTCCGTCGCCAGCGGACCAATACGCCGCTCATGGCGCTGGTATTGCTCAACGATCCGACCTTCGTCGAAGCCTCTCGGGCTTTGGCCGAGAGGGTTATGGTCGAGGGTGCTTCGACCCGCGAAGACCGCCTCGCGCGAATTTTTGAGTTGCTGCTTTCGCGGCCGCCGAATTCGGCGGAGACTAAAGTATTGACCGGACTCTACGATCGCCAATTGGCCGTTTACTCCGCGGATGCGGAAGCGGCCGCGGCACTTCTCGCCGTCGGCGAGTCGCCACGCAATGAGAGTCTCGATTTGGCCGAGCATGCCGCTTGGACCTGTGTGGCCAGCATGGTGCTCAATCTTGATGAAGCGATGTCGAAGGAATAAGCGATGAACCCGCTCCAGCAATATGCCGCGTCGATGTCCCGCCGTTACTGGCTCTCGCAAGCCGCCGGAGGTGTCGGCGCGATTGCGCTCGGCTCGCTGCTCAGCCAGGACGCCCGCGCCGGCAGCGCCACGCCCCAGATCGGAGGCGGCCTGCCCACGCTGCCGCATTTCAAGCCCAAGGCCAAGCGGATTATCTATCTGTTCCAATCTGGCGGTCCCTCGCAGATGGATCTCTACGATTACAAGCCGCAACTGGAAGATGTCCACGATACGGAACTGCCTGAATCGGTCCGCATGGGTCAGCGACTGACCGAGATGACGCACAAGCAGAAGAGCTTTCCCTGCGCCGCTTCCCGCTTCAAGTTCTCGCAACATGGCGAGTCGGGCGCTTGGCTGAGCGAGGTGTTGCCTTTCACCGGCAAGATCGTCGATAAGATCAGCATCATTCGCTCGCTGCACACCGAGGCCATCAATCACGATCCGGCCGTGACGATGATGAACACCGGCACGCAGCAGCTGGGCCGCCCGTCGATGGGTTCCTGGCTCAATTATGGGATCGGCTCCGAGTGCCAGGATCTGCCGGCGTATGTGGTGATGATTTCGCACGGCACCGGCTCGGGCGTGACGCAACCGTTGTTCGCGCGGCTCTGGAGTGCCGGCTTTCTGCCTTCCGATTACCAGGGCGTGCGTTTTCGCAGTGGCAAAGATCCGGTCCTCTACCTTTCCGATCCGCCCGGTGTCGACCGCGATAGCCGGCGCGCCATGCTCGACTCGCTCTCGCAGCTCAACGAGTTGAAGGCCGCGGAGCAGGGCGACCCGGAGATTAATACCCGCATCGCGCAGTATGAAATGGCCTTCCGCATGCAGAAGTCGATCCCCGACCTGATGGACATGCGCGACGAGCCGGCCAGTACTTTTACGCTGTACGGTCCCGAGTCGCGAAAGCCGGGAACCTACGCCGCCAATTGCCTGCTCGCTCGACGCATGGCGGAACGCGGTGTCCGTTTCATTCAGCTCTACCATCGCGGCTGGGACCAGCACTCCGATCTGCCCAAGCGGATTCGTCAGCAGTGCAACGACACCGACCAACCTTCGGCCGGCCTGCTGATGGACCTGGAGCAGCGAGGCATGCTCGACGATACGATCGTCGTCTGGAGTGGCGAGTTCGGCCGCACCGTTTATTGCCAAGGAAAGCTGACTCGCGATGTCTACGGTCGCGACCATCATGGTCGCTGCTTCTCGATGTGGATCGCCGGCGGAGGAATTCGCGGCGGCGTGGTTCACGGGGCCACCGATGATTTCTCGTACAACATTACCGAAGATCCGGTGCATGTCCGCGATCTGAATGCCACGATCTTGCATTGCATGGGCATCGACCACAATCGCTTTACGTTCTCTCATCAGGGCCTCGACCAGCGGCTCACCGGGGTGGATGAACCGGCGAAGCTGATCAAGCCGATTTTGGCTTAAGTGTCTGCTGGATCGCCGCCGCTGCGCGGCGGCGCGCATTTTTCGGGGCGCGCGATCCCAGTCATATTGGCCATCTGTCTGACGCATGTTGCGGCTTTGTTCGCCGTGGTGTTCGACGGTTGTCTCCGCGGAGTTCGAGAGCCGTTGTCCGCGCAGTTAACAAGGCTGAGACGAGGGCGCCAGATCCGCCACCGCCGGGAACGGCTCGTCGTTCGCCCCTTCAACGGACTCCACTTCGTCATCGACCGGCCGCTCGTCCTCCTCGTAACAACGGTCCTCTTGGTCGCGAGGGGCCTCTTCGTGTTCGCCGGGATGTTCGCCAACAGAGACTTCGCCGGCGACATCGTCATCGAGTGGCTGGGTAAACATTCGCAGCAGCTCGTCGAGTTCCTCCTTGCTTGAGGTTGTCGGCAGACAGGCGGCCAGGTACCGCTTTCGCGAGTCCATGATGCGGAGCAGCAGGCGAATCGCCCCATGGTCGCCGGTCACCGCCTCGCTCATCACGCGGCGTTCCAGTTGGGCCAATTTCAGCAGTTCGATATGCCGCACATCGCCCGGGGCCTCATGCTGCAGGTGACGCAGCGCCCGCAATCCCCGCATGACTCGATCGTAGGCGGTCGAGACATGCACGTTGAGTTGGCGGGCGATCTCCCGATAGGTGAGCCCCAGCGTGCGGAGTCGCAGCGCTTGTTCTTCTCTTGGGTTGAGCTTGGGACGACGGGGCAGTTTTTCGTTTCGGGGCATGATCGATCTCTCCATGCATGTGGAAGGGGACAGTGAATTCGATGTGCTCGTTCTCGCAGGCGACCGCGATCCGTGCCCCAGACACCGGTCCTGTTCGCGCATGAAAACACCCACGCCAGAGGGACCAGACGCCAAGGCCGGTCGCAGCGTGGGCTCGTGAGAATACGTCGAAGCAGGCAGGACGAAGCAAGTCCCGTCGCCGCGACGCTACCAGCGATACCCGATCGCGGTGTCGCAATTTAAGTCTGCCGATACCTTAGCAAATTGAGCCGAAAAATCAAGTTTCAAAATCGTCCACCTGTCGCGCGGGGCGCTGGCGCGCTAGTCAACTCTTGATGTCGTACTGTTGCCGCTGAACTTTTCCGATCCGACTCTGGCTGTCGACCTTGCCTTTCGGTCAAACCTTGCCGATTGCCGGGAAGCCAGGCATTGCGACGAACTGTGGAGGCGGGCCGCGAGTTTTCTTGACCGTTTCGACATTTTCTCCCTTGCCACTATCGAGGGGCGCGCGAATAATTGCCAGCGGAACGAGGAGAAGCCACTCGCGGGCATTCGCCCAGGGGCTTCCAACGATTTTTTTGAAATCGCATCAACGGGGTTTGGCGAGCAGACAAGCGCAGGGATCGTTGTCTGCGCCGATCGCGAGCCAAGTCCCGTGTACGCCACATTCGCGGGGAGAAGGGATCTCGTCATGAAGTCACGGCCCAGAAGTTCGTCCAAGTCGAAGCCATCGCGTCGCGTCGCGTCGAATCGTTACAGTCATACGAAACGGAGTGTCGGGGGCGGGGGCATCCACAATCGCCGCGACAAACGCTTTCCGATGGCCAAGGCGCGGGTGGTGATCGACGAAGACGATCACGAAACGGTGGACACCGAAGAGAGCCAGCACCGCGTCGATCTGGCACACCCGGCCGCCTCGGCTAAGAACGCCGCCGACAAATCGGCGGCCTGGCAGGAGGCGGTGATGCTCTGGCTGAGTTGGAACAGCACCTACGAGAAGCTAGCCGCCAAGATGTGCCGTAGCGGCACCGACCAGGCCAAACTCGAAGCGCTGATGGACGAGATGGACACGCTCCGCGCCCAGGCGATCTGCCTGAGCGAAGAGTTGATCAGTACGGTGTGAGCAGCGTCGTCTATTGAAGAGAAGCCGCCTACCTCGCTCTTTAAGGTTCTCTACGCCGATTTCAGTTCTTGCAGGATCTCGACGATGCCCTGCTTGATCTGACCTTCGACCTCGCCCTTGCAGGCCAGGCGATGGAAGTAGGTGAACGCCGCGCCGAAGGGGCTCGCCTCGTAGCCGCCGCGATGGCCCATCTGGTAGTCCTGCTCGCGAGCGATGTAGTGCTCGCAGCCATTGGTGTAAGCGAACACCATGGTGTGCTTGAACGGGGAAACCCCGTCAGTAAAGAGCTGGTAGTCGGCAAACAGTTCGTGCGGCATGCCCAACATGCATAGATCCTCGCCGACAGCAAAGGCCTGCATCGGAAAGCGCAGGAATCGCGGCTTGCCCGCCTTGGCGATTTCCAGCAGCTCTTTGTTCGGATAGTGATGCGGTGCGTTCTTCACACGGCGCTCGCACTCGGCCACCGAAGGAGGTGCCTGCAGCGGCAGCGCAAGTTCTTTATTCAGAACTCGCAGTTGGCCGGTGACAAAATTCCGCGACTTGCGTTGCAGCCCGCGAGTGACGGCGTACCCCAGATCGCGGCCGGCACCTCGCGCGGCGTCGATGCCCGAGGCGAGCGGAAAACCGTTGATGTCGCCCGAGCAGCCCTGCGCAAACATGGCGATCGCGCGTCGCGACTTCTCCCCTTCAGGCAGGGCGTTGTTCATGGCCCTCTCGACGACCTTGCAGGCAAAGCCGGGATAATCGGCCGTAATCTTGCGACTACCGGCATGGACGATGACCGGATGAGCGGCGTACGAGAAGAGAGCCCCGATCGGTAGGTCCTTCTCCTGCGTCTTGATGTAGACGGTATCGACCCAGGGAACATGATCGCCTTGGGGATTGGGCGCCATCGTCATGCCATGCACCGCCTCGATACGACGGTTGACGGCGATCTGCGTTGGTTCGCGATGGAATCGCAGGGTGGCCGGCTCCAACTTACTGACCGCCTGTTCCACGGCGTCGGCAAACTGTCCAGGCAAGGTCTTGTGCCACGGCTTGTCTTTCTTCGATTCCCACTGAGTGCTCCAGGGAATGGTCAACGGAGCGCTGTGATTGTGGCTCACATTGATCATGATCTGCGGCTTGGGAATGCCCGTCCGCTGGTGGATGGCGTCGACCAACAGATCGTTGTAAGCAAAGTCGAAGCCGAGCAGGTCGCAGGTCACCACGGCCATTCTTTGCTTGCCGTCGTCGAGAACCAGGGCGCGGATGTAAAGCGGATCGTTCTGACCATCGCTCGGTTGCATCGGCCCGATGATGAAGGTTCCCTTCTCGGGAATGTCAGCGGCCACTTCGGCCGCGCCGGCCGAAAGCGTGGCGGTGGGTTTATCGTCATCGGCCCGCGCCAGGCTACTGGCCAGTGCCACGCCGGCGGTCGCGGCGGCTGCGCCTTTGTGAAATTGACGTCGAGAGATGCTGGAATCGGTCATGGATGGGGTGGTCCTAGGACGGGCGCGCCCGCCTCAGCAGATAGGAAATATAACGTCGAAATGACACGGCGGATTGGTTGTATCCGAACGAGGGATGAAAGCTACTTGGGGCCGATGGCATACAGGGCATCGAAACTTCGCAAGTAGATTCTGCCCCCCACGATCACCGGTGAGGCGGTAATGATCTCGCCCAGGTCGTTGGTGGCCAGCACCTTGAACTCGCGGCCCGCCTCCAACACGGTCACCACTCCCTTGCGGGCGGTGATGTAGATCTTGCCATCGGCGTAGACGGGCGAGCCCCGATATCGGCTATCGACCGTGCGCTCCATGTAATATCGCTCGCCGGTCTCGGCATCGAAGCACATCACGATGCCACGGGCTTCGCGACAGAGATAGACGAGGCCGTCGTGAATCAGCGGGGAGGGGACGTCGGGCGTGCGATTAGGCGTGGTCCAGACCGTATACTTGCCGTCGTTGGTGATGTCTCCTTCGCCGTCGGGTCGAATGGCGACCACCTGTCGGTTCTTGGCGGTCGGCAGGACGAGCAAGCCGGGCACCGCGGCCGGGGAGGCCACGAACCGCAGTGTGGGATCGAGATTGTCTTCCGGATGGAGTCGATAGCGCCAGATCTCCTCGCCGTTGTCCAAGTTGTGGGCAATCGCAAAGTCGGCGCCATGCGTCACCAGAAATTCCCGCTCGTCATCTTGGTAGATGATGGGCGAGGTGTAAGCCTGTTTGCATTCGTCGACGGCCGGTGTCTTGCGGACATGATCCCACACCTCTTCGCCGGTCTTCTTGTTCAAAGCCACAACGTGCGCTTCGGAGGGAACCTTGTTCCAGGTGCCGTGGATCAGCTGCACGATGATTTTGTCGTCGTGCAGGACCGGGGTACTGGAGAGCCCGAACTGAATGTCGAACTCGCCGTATTCCTTCTGCATGTCCTTCGACCAGACCTTGTTGCCTTCCATGTCGTAACAGGCCAGTAGGCCGTTGGCCATGAAGGCCCAGACATGTTCGCCGTCGGTCGTTGGCGAAGGCGAGGCATAGGTGCCTTCGTCGGTGCGGACCGTCTTGTTGCCGGTGCCGACCACGCGTCGCCACAGTTCTTCGCCGGAGGTGTCGACGCAGAGAAGCAACAACTCGTCTTTGTCCTCGCCAACGGAGGTGAGAAAGATGCGATCGTCCCAGACCGCCGGAGTGGAGCCAGCGGGGCCGGGAAGCGGCAGTCGCCAGAGAACGTTTTCCGTCTTGCTCCAGCTGACCGGCGGATTCTTCTCGTCGCTGATGCCGTTTCCTTGCGGGCCACGCCACTGCGGCCAACGCTCGCCGGCGGTGACATTCACGGTGATGGCGAGAACGAGACAGGCGACCAAGAGCGACAAGCGCTCCGCACGAGGAGTCGGTCGCGGCGCGGCGGTCCGCTTTTCCCTGTCAGACGGAGTACTCAGAGAAGCCATGCGGATAACCTCCTGTTGGTAATTCAAGCTGTTTAGGCGACGAGCGGAAGCTCAGTTATGGATCGAGCGGAATCGGAATCCGTCGCGGACACCAGCGGAGCGTCGGACGGGAACAAGGCGGGAACCACCGAGCGGTCGGTAACCGGCGGTTAGCAGGTTGGGCCAACTCGCCTGAAAGTTGCCTGATGGTCACGCTAATAAGTGTCGCTGATGCCCCAACTCAGGTCAAGCAACAGCCGCCCGCGGAGAGCCGGGCCGCGACCATTGTTCGGCTTCGTAACCGCAGCTAGAATCGAATAGTATGAAGATCACCACCATTCCGTCGGTGTATCGAAATGTCAATCGCTGGGGCGAGATTCTCACCGTACTCAGCAAGTACGGTCTGGCCGGCTGGCTGAGCCGGTTCGACCTGGATTTCGCCAAGCGCTGGCTCAAGAACAGCGACGGCGAGTCACTGGCCCAGATGTCGGGCGAGACCCGCATCCGCATGGCGCTCATGGAGCTGGGGCCCACCTTCATCAAACTGGGACAGATCCTCAGCACGCGCCCCGATTTGGTCGGGGTCGACCTGGCCCATGAGCTGACCCACTTGCAGGCCGACGTGAAGACCGATCCGGCCGAAGTGGTGCGAAAAACAATTGAAGCGGAACTGGGCGAGCCGATTGGGGAGCTGTTCCTTGAGTTCGACGACCGTCCGCTCGCCTCGGCCTCGATTGCGCAGGTTCATCGCGCGCGACTCAAGACAGGGGAAGATGTCGTCGTCAAGGTTCAACACGCCGGCATCCAGCGCACGATTCGTGTCGACTTGGAAATCCTTAGTGGCCTGGCCCAGCTGGCGGAAAAACATCCTGACCTGGTGAACTATCGACCGCGGGCGACCGTGGCGGAATTTCAACGCACGCTGCGACGCGAAATGGACTTTGGTCGCGAAGAGCGCAACATGCAGCAGTTCGCCTCCGACTTTGCCGGCGACCCGACCGTCAGGATTCCACGGGTCTATCCCGAGCTGTCGACGCCCCGAGTGCTGACCATGGAGTTTCTCGACGGGGTGAAACTCTCGCAGCGAGAACAGCCGGCGGCCAGCCAGTTCGACATGGAGGAAATCGCGCTGCATGGCGCGGATCTCTATCTGAAGATGATCTTCACCAACGGCTTTTACCACGCCGATCCGCACCCAGGGAACATCCTCATCCTGGAGCGCAACACGATCGGCCTGCTCGACTTCGGCATGGTGGGCCGAATCGACGAGCAGCTACGCGAAGATATCCAGTCGCTGCTGCTGGCGATTGTCGAACAAGAACCGGCACAACTCACCTCGATCATCACGCGAATCGGCGAGACGCCACCCGACTTGGACATGGCAGGCCTCAGTACCGATGTGGCCGAATTCGTCTCTTACCACGGCAATGTCCCGATCTCCGAATTCGATCTCGGCAAAGCGCTTCGCGAAATGACCGAAATCGTACGTCGCTATGGGATCATGCTGCCGGCCCGCATCGGGATGTTGCTCAAGACGCTAATCATGCTCGACGGCACGGCGAGGTTGGCCGACCCATCGTTCAGCCTGATTGAGGCCCTGCGGCCCCACCAGCGGCGGATGATTCGCCAACGCCTGTCACCCAAGCGACGCCTCAAGAAAATTCGCCGTATCGCGGGCGAATTGGAGCACTTGGCTGAAGTTCTGCCTCGCCGCATGATCGATCTGTTGGGGCAGATGCAGAGCGGCAAGTTCGATGTTCATCTCGACCACCGTGGGCTGGAGCCGTCGGTCAATCGCCTGGTGCTGGGCATGCTCACCAGTGCCCTATTCCTGGGTTCGGCGGTCATGTTGAGCATGAAGGTGTGGCCCGTCTTGAGCATCTTTGGAGGAGAAATCTCCGTGCTGGGGGGTACCGGGGTGCTGCTGAGTGCCATGCTGGGCCTCCGCGTCTTGCGAGCGATCAACAAATCGGGGCACCTCGACCGGCGTGGCTGACGAAACGCTACGGGGGGCGAGGCTGACGGGCCGTGGACCGGCCTCCTCAGACCAGCAGCCTCGGCGGTGTGCTTTCCACAGGGCAGGGGGATAACTGGCCCCGGACGGCGGCCTTTTTCCGCCCTACTGGCGGTTTGTTTCTGGGTAGACAGACTGCCAGAGCCGATACTAGAATGTGTGTTTTCCGATATCTTCGGGCCCCTTATCGAGGGAGGTACTTGCCGATGGAATTGGGTTTCGTCAAACAAAGGAGACAGCGTGGTTAAGCTGACAGTTCGGGATCGAGAATCGATTCAAGAGGCGGTACGCCGCTTTCGCAAGTTGGTGGAGCGAAGCGGAATCAAGAAAGAGATGCGACGCCGAGAATATTACGAGAAGCCGAGTGAAACGAAGCGTCGTGCCCGTCTTCGCGCCGAGCGCCGTAATCGCCGCAACCGCCTGATTGCCGCCGGCGGACGCTAAGCCGCGTCCCGCCGGAATCGACTTCTATTCTGTGGTTCCGAAGTTGCCCTCCCCAGAGTTTCTTTTCCGGGGGGCGAATCGTGGAACCCCCATGGGCCGCTGAGATACCGGTGCGCCAAGTCATTTCGACTT
>Ga0180438_10000229_pt1 | contig 116219 bp, 113 predicted proteins | sample SS_ome_12_FD_132455 | JGI IMG/M metagenome (GOLD analysis project Ga0180438, IMG submission 132455) | Hypersaline lake sediment archaeal communities from the Salton Sea, California, USA - SS_3_D_2 metaG | ecosystem: Environmental > Aquatic > Non-marine Saline and Alkaline > Hypersaline >... | reverse complement strand
GCGCATGAAATGGGGCAAGGGGTATGCATGGAATCCGGCCGCTTTCATCGATCGGCCCAAAAACCCGAATGATCCGGAACTCGCCCTGGAAGGCTATGTGGTGCTATCTATGGATTTCATCAAGAGTTTCCAGGGGAGATTGAAAACCATCACTTTTACACCATTCTTGCTTCCCGTTACGGAACATATCAACAGCGCGTTCGGAAAACCAAATCAATTGAATTTCGGCGGAAAGATCTATCTTCTGTTTTACGATACCGATATAGATCTCATGTTCTTGTCAGGTGGAAGCGTGCCTGCACGTTATGGAATGGATTTTTCGCGCAATATCAGCTCCAATTTTGAAATTCACGGGGAATTTGCCTGTATTCCTGATTACAGCAAAAAAGTCATTCAAGAAGATGGCGCTGTCGGCGAAGAAAAATATTCAAGCATAAACTATCTGTTAGGAATTCGATTTCTAACCAAGTCAAACGCGACCTTTTTCTTCGAATATTTAAGAAACGGAAATGGTTATGCCTCCTGCGAGATGGAAAATTTCTATTCTCTGATTGATCAGGAGTATCAGTCATATTTGTTATCCGGGGATGACAGCCAGCTCAAGATTTTATCCGACAAGGCACCCCAGTCCTACGGAACATTTGCTCCAATGCAGGATTATCTCTATCTGCGGATAAGCCAAAAAGAGCCATGGAATATCCTATATTTTATGCCTTCTTTCACCGGCATATTTAACCTCAGTGATAAAAGCTTTTCCTTGACGCCGGAATTTCTCTATAGTCCCATTACTAATCTGGAGTTACGAGCTAAAATGACTATTCTACTAGGAAAGGGCAGAAGTGAATTCGGAGAAAAACAGAACGATTTTCGGCTGGAATTCCGAGGCCGATATTACTTTTAAGACCAAGAAGTAAGTTGGACTGGTTTGAATTTAGAAAATTCCATATTTATGAAGAATCAGAGAAAATAAATGAAAAAGACAAAATCTATACTACATGACATTTTATCTTCGCTAGGAGATGATTATAAGGTATCAGATATTAGCACATGCGTGTATTGGACTGCGGTCACCTCGCATCGCTGTGGTCTCGCATCCACAATGGCAGCATCCCTCTTTCCCTCTGAAGGGCCCCAAGTGGAATGCGCAGGGAATCTTTTACCAACAGGAGCAAAAGAGTTGGCTCGATTATCCCTCTCTTCCCGAACACTGGAAGCAGCGATAGGCATTGCAACGATAAATTCCATGTTACCTATTGATGAATCCCTTTGTATTGACTTGAATGCCGATGCTGAACTCCGTGCCCATGGAAAAGGAAAACGGATTGCGATCATCGGTCATTTTCCGTTTGTCAAACGCCTGGAAGCAGAGGCTGAAGAATTATGGACCTTTGAACTCCCTGGGCGCGCCCGACCCGGGGACTTTTCAGGTAATTCAGTTGAGACCTTACTCCCGCAAGCAGAAGTGGTAGCCATAACTAGCACCACGCTGATTAACCATACTCTGGAAGGTCTTCTGGATCTCATCGGACCAGGTGCCTATAAAATGATGCTCGGCCCGAGTACCCCTTTGTCTCCGGTACTTTTCGATTATGGATTTGACGCTTTATCTGGTTCTATCGTTGTCGATCGTGACCAAGTGCTCAATTGCATATGCCAGGGTGCGAATTTCCGTCAAGTTTTCGGCGTACGCAAAGTGATTATAAGACGCTAACTTTTATTTTACTTTTAGACTGGAGATTAAAATGGCTTTATATCAATTTGAGGAACGGAAACCTCGAATATCAAAAGGATCTTTTGTGGCCGAGTCTGCCTTGGTTATCGGGGATGTCCAGATCGGCAAGGATGTTTACATCGGCCACGGCGCGATTCTCCGAGGGGATTACGGCACGATCCAGGTTGGAGACAGGACAGCCATCGAAGAAGGCGTCATCGTGCACGCACGACCCAATGACCGAACTGTATTTGGAAACCATGTAACTGTGGGACATGGGGCCATGATACACAACGCCCAAATAAAAGATTATGCCGTTATCGGCATGCGAGCCACGATAAGCGATTATAGCGTAGTCGGCGAGTGGGCCATTATAGGAGAAATGGGTCTGGTTAAAAGCTATCAACATGTGCCGGACGGAGTTGTGGCTGTTGGAGTGCCCGCAAAGGTCGTGGGGGAGGTTGAAAAGGAACAAAAAGAATTCTGGAGCTACGGCAAAAAGCTCTATGTTGACATGGCTCGTAGATATCAAGCTCCGGGCGCATTTATCCGCATAGACTCCCTTTTAAAGACTTTGTAAAATAAGATAATCTCATGGAGCAAAAGAGAGACAGGCTCAGGGCTTTCACAAAATCCTTCGTTTTAAATCCTGAAGCAGAAACTCGTAGTCCTCGATGAGCCCCCTGTCGGCAAAGCTGAAATACCGGTTGTTGCCTATGATGATGTGATCCAGGACTTTCACCTGCATGGTGCCTGCCGCGAACACCAGTTCCTTTGTGATCTCTCGGTCGCTTTCGGACGGCTCAGGATCTCCTGAGGGGTGATTGTGGACGAATATGACAGCAGAGGCATTACATTTGAGGGCTTTCTTCAAGATTTCCCTCGGGTAAACGGCACTCGTGTCCACCGTTCCCTCGAAGAATGTCTCTTCTTCCAGGATGCGATTTTTCGCATCCAAAAAGATAGCCTTGAACTTCTCTTTCCGGGCATCTCGAAGGGAATGATACAGATAGTCGAAGACCTCCTGGGAGGAATGGCAGACAGGCCGGCTCATCATTTTTTCCCTGAGAAAACGGCGGGAGACTTCCTGCACAAGCCGGATGCCGAAAATATTCTTCGGCCCGAGCCCTTCGATCTCCTGGAGTTCGTCAGGACTCGCCTCGAGCACACAGCGCAACATCTTGAATTTTCCCATAGCCTGCTTGGCTAGCTTTTTGCAGTCCCTTCGAGGAGTTCCCAGAGTCAGCAGCAGCTCCACAACCTCGTAATCCAAAAAGCCCTGAAGGCCGCCTTTCAAAAACCTCGTTTGCAATCTCTGGCGGTGCCCTTGAAACTGCTCTCTATGGCTGTAAGCCTCCTTCATCGTCCTGTCCACTTATACACAGGACGATGAAACGCAGAAAAATTTCACATGATTGTCTGTCGAAAAGAAAAATACTTCGAGGAAAGGGGAAATTTCAGTCTTTTTTAAGGGAATAAAACCGGATTCCATGCAACCGGTCAGCTTCTGCGATCTTCAGCCTCAAGAAGTAAACAAGAACGAACACGGAAATCCACATCCAGGCAACGAACACCCAAATCCCTGCTTTTTCTTTTACATTCTGGGGAGCGCCGACGATCTTCTCCGGAGTCTCCTCTTTTTGTGGAAGGCTCGCCTCTTTCTTTTCCACCGCCTGCTGGGGATAGCACAGGGATGTTCCTGCCCAGACAACCTGGAACAAGAATGTGAACAAGAAAAGGAGGGTGGCCCGTCTTTTTAAGGTCATAATAAACCCCATACCGACATGATCAGCGCATACAGGACTAAAGCATAGGCCGAAAGAGTTATCATTTTCCCCTTGACCTGTGTCGGCTTGTTATCGAAAACCGGAAGGAAAAAGAACAGGATCCCTGCAAAGATTATCAGGAGGACAGCCACCGTTTCCCCACTGACGAAAAGAACATGGGCGGGAAAAATTTTCAATGTCTGGAACAGGAAAAGAAAATACCACTCGGGCCTTATTCCTTCCGGCGCCGGGGCCATCACATCGGCAACCTTATGCAGCGAAGGGGGAAAAAAGATGGCTATGGTAAAAAGAATCCCTATCAGAAGAAGCCAGACGATCATCTCGCGGAATACAAAATTCGGCCAGAACGGGATTTCCTTCGGTTTTTCCTGCCGGCCTTCCGCCTCTAGGGGAAGACTCATTCCCTGTTTCTGGACCAGATAGATATGGACCGCCAAAAGAAGGAAAAGGAAAACGGGAAGCATGCACACATGGATACCGAAAAACCGTGTGAGGGTATCTCCGGTCACATCCTCCCCACCTCGAAGCAGCTTGGTCACCCAGGCGCCCACCACAGGGATGGCCCTGGGGATGTCCGTTCCCACTTTGGTGGCGGAAAAGGAAAGGTCATCCCAGGGAAGAAGGTATCCGGTAAACCCGAATAACAGGGAGACCACAAGCAGCATAACGCCGGTCATCCAGGTCAATTCCCTGGGTCTTCTGTAAGACTTGGCGATCCATATGCTCAAAAGATGAACGAAGACGAAGGCGATCATGAAGGATGCGGACCAGCTATGGACAGACCGGATGATCCACCCCAACGGGATTTCCGTCATGATCCGGGCTACGCTCTCGTTCGCCATTTCCAGGGTCGGCTTGTAATACAGGACAAGCATGAAGCCGGTGATGACCTGGATGGCGAAAAACAAAAGAATGGCGCTTCCCGTGTAATACCAGATGGTGTGCCTGTGCAGAGGAACCGTTTTTTTCGTCAGGAAATCCGTGATTCCCGACAGCCCGAACCGTTCATCCAGCCAGGATCGGATACCGATTTTCATTACAGGCCCTCCGGGCTTTCTTTCTTTATAATCAATTCATCACCCGCAATTATCAGGGTGAGCCTGCGGAGCGGCTCAGGAGGCGGCCCCCCTATGTTGACACCGTTTTCGTCGTACCATCCATCGTGACAGGCACAAAAAAACTTCCTTTGTTCGCTCATATAGGTCACATTGCAATCCAAGTGGGTGCAAACACCGACAAAAGCGAAATACGTGCCATTATCATTTCTTTTCACCAGGCCCAGCTTGCTTCCCCAAGCAAAGTTTTTCACCGAATTGCGGGGCATGTCCTTGTAATCGGAAAAGGAAAGGATCACCTCATCCGGTTCCCTGTAAGGGGGAAAAATGAATTTCACGACCGGATAAACGAGAGAGGCCAAAAAAGCTCCCAGCCAGCCGCCTAAAACGCCGTTCAAAAATTGACGCCGGGTAAAAAGCGAATGTTTCAGTTTCATCGTCCCAACCGAAAAAGCCGTTTGATTTTTTCCGCAACCAGTTTTCTTCTCAAGGCCTGGATCCCATCAGCCGGCCGAACATCCTTCGGGCAGGCTTCGTTGCAGGCGAATACGGTATCGCATCCCCATACTCCAGACTCGGTGTTCACCCGGGACCACCTGGCAAAAGGCCTGATATCCCGCGGGTCTCTGACAAAACGGTAGAGTTTGGCCAGGGCTGCGGGCCCCACATACCTTTCATCCCTTGAGGCAACCGGACAGGCCGCAAAACAACTGCCGCACATGATGCAGTTGACGAACTGGAAAATTCGATCCATATCCCGATCATCTACCAAATGCCCTTTTCCGCTCTTGTTCTCCTCCCCCTGGAGATAGGGCTCGATCTTGCGGAGCGCTTCCCAGAACGGATCCATATCCACCACGAAGTCCTTTTGAATCTCCAGATTGGGCAATGGCTCGATGACGACCGTAGAGGAAGACAGGGAATCCAGATTCGTGCGGCAAGCCAGATCGAAATTCCCGTTGATGACCATCGCACAGGACCCGCATATGGCTTCCCGGCAGCTGTATCGGAAGGAAAGGGTACAGTCCTGGTCGTTCCGGATATCCATCAACGCTTCGAGCACAGATTTTTTTTCCTCGCATTCATAGAGAAAGTCCTGGAAATAGGGGATTTCGTCCTTTTTCGGGTCGAATCTCAAAAGGCGAAAACGGTATTCCATCTTGTTCTTCAGTATTTCCTTTCCTTGGGCTCGTATTTATCGATTTTGACCGTTTTATAGCTGACCGTTGCCTTGCCATCCTCTTTGTTCACCAGGGTATGTTTCAGCCACTGCTTGTCGTTCCGTTCGGGAAAATCGGTCCGAAAATGAGAGCCCCGCGTTTCTTCCCGGTTAAATCCTCCCAGGGTGATCACCTCTGCCAGGTCCAGCATGGAGTCGAACTCGATGATGTTGACCAATTCCTGGCTGTATCGGAGGCAATCGCCCGAGATATAAACTCCCTTGTAATCATCCCTCACCATCTCGATCTCCTGAAGCGCTGCCGCCAATTCCTTTTTGTGGCGGAAAATGCCGACTCTATCGCTCATGATGTTCTTCAGCCGATCCAGAAGGCGGTGGACCTTAATTCCTGATTCGCGGCGGCGCCAGGCTTCGATCCGGATTTTCTGTTTCGCCACTTCGTCCAAAAGAATTTTTTCGGCCTTTTTGATTCCGTCCGAGTGGCGGAACCGTTCGGAAGCCTGCTCCCCCGCTATCCTCCCGAACACGACCGTGTCCAGAAGGGAATTTCCTCCCAGGCGGTTGGCTCCGTGCACGCTCACACACGCACATTCCCCGGCCGCATAAAAACCTTCCACACGGGAGGCGCATGATTCATCGACATCGATCCCCCCCATCGAATAATGCTGGGCGGGTTGAATGGGGATCGGCGTATCGATCGGGTCCAGGGAAGCAAAATTGTGGCAGATCTCCCGGATCCCCGGCAGCCTTTTCTTTATCTTTTCGGCCCCGATATGCCTGAGGTCCAGATGCACGTATTCTTTTTCGAATCCCCGGCCGGCATCCACCTCGGTCTGGATAGCACGGGCCACGATATCCCGCGGAGCAAGTTCCATGGCTGTGGGAGCATAATCCGCCATGAACCGTTTCCCCAAGTTGTTGACAAGATAGCCCCCCTCGCCACGGGCTCCTTCGGTGATCAATATGTTCTTTCCGAAAAGGGATGTGGGATGAAACTGAACGAACTCCATGTCCTTGAGCGGCACTCCGGCTTGATAGGCTATCCCGATCCCGCTTCCATGATTGATGAAAGCATTGGTCGTTCTCAGGTAGACCCGGCCGTAACCTCCTGTGGCGAATATCACAGCCCGGCTCTTTATGGGAATGATCTCTCCGGTTGCCAGGTCGAGCACGATCACGCCCAGGCATTTTCCTCTATCCACGACGAGTTTCGTCACGAACCACTCATTATAGAACCGGACGTTTTTTCTGATGGAATGCTCGTACAGGGTGTGCAAAATCACCAGGCCCGTTCGGTCTGCCGCATAACAGGTTCGCGGAAATCCGGCTCCACCGAAAGGTCTCTGGGCAATAACCCCGCCGGGAAACCGGCTGAACGGAACGCCCAGAGCATCGAGCTGGAAAATGGAGGGGGCCGCCTCCCGGCACATCAGCTCGGCAGAACTCTGATCAGCCAGATAATCGCTTCCTTTTATGGTGTCAAAAGCATGTTTTTCCCACGTGTCATCCTTGGCATCGGGATTGTTGCCAAGAGGCGCATTGATCCCCCCCTGCGCCGCGACAGAATGCGACCGGAGAGGGTGGACCTTGGAAACCACGGCCACGGAAAGCGCAGGATCGCTGTTGAGGGCAGCAGCCAGCCCGGCCAATCCGCCCCCGACGATCAGGATGTCATGGGTGATCATCAATAATTCCTGGTGAAATAAACGACAAGGAGGGCCGCACTCGTAAGAATGCTGAGGAGAGTGAAAACCCAAAAAAACATTTTTTCTTTCCTAACACCCAGGTCGAGGATGACCGTCCTCAATCCGTAAAAAGCATGGAATACGATGGAAACGATCAGGAATGTGTCGATAAAGGGATTGGTGTGAAGAACAAGGGCCCAATCGGGTTTTTGCTCTTTGGTCATCAGAAAAAAGGATGTTAGAAACTTGATCCCCAGCAGAAAGATGAGCAGAAGCCCTGACACACGGTGAAAAACCCATATAAACATGGAACGCGCTCCTTTTTCTGGAGGGTATATTAAATTAAAGTGAACCGAGATTGTCAAGAATGGAAAAACAATTCCATGCAATTTCGTGCCCTCTTGGAAAAAATGAGGGATACCGCAACGGAATCGCTAGTCCGAAGACTAAAAAATATGCATGACGTTTTTGGAAGATATGCGAAGATCCTCCGTCCAAACAATGCGGAATAAAATATTTGAGAGGATGGAGGAACAAATGAAAAAAGTCTATTCTGTAATCGCCATGTTTTCCCTGTTGCTGATTCCTGTTCTGGCTAGTCCCCAAGACATCAACGTGACCGGAGATTGGGAACTAACCACACAGTCTCCGCGCGGCGAGAGGACCTCGGACATCCATTTTGAGCAAGAGGGCGAAAAACTGACAGTGACCATGCAAATCATGGGGGAAGAGGCTACGGTTGAAGGGACAGTAAAGGGAAACAAGATCGAATGGTCGATTACCCGAAGCACGCAGAGAGGAGAATTCACCATTTCCTACAGCGGAACCGTCGAAGGGGATGCCATGTCCGGTGAAGCTCAAATGAGAGATCGCGGTTCGATGGCCTGGTCGGCCAAGAAAAAGTGATCTCAGCAGAAATATAATTTTGCGCTCCCTCGATTTTGATTTACAGGATAAAGACTGCCCAAATCCGGCTCTTTCGCTTCCTAAAAATCCGCCCATCGCGTACAATAGAAAAGGGAAGATTTCCTTGTATCCTCCGTCTAAAAAGTGTACGGAGGATACGAAGAGATGGGCGTTTATGGAAGAAACCCGGCTGATCGAGCAGAGCAAACAAGGCGACGAAGAAGCCTTCGCTATCCTCGTCAAGAATTACAAAACAAAGGTGTTTAATTTGGCTTACAGTTTCACTAGAAATCGAGAAACCGCTGACGACCTGACACAAGAGGTCTTCATCAAGGTGTATTACGCGCTGGAAAAGTTCCGGTTTAAATCGAAATTCGGGACATGGCTCTACCGGATAGCCGTCAACCACATCAAGGACCATCTCCGAAAACACGGGAAGGAACGGCACATCTCGATCGACGCTCTGAGCAGAGAACCTTCCCTATCGGAAAATGAGATCCAGAAAAAAGAAAGAGTCCAGGAAACGGTCGACAGAAAAAAGCTCCTGTACCATGCTTTGCGATCGCTTCCTGAAAAACATCAGATCATTTTGACTTTGAGAGATATACAGGGACATTCCTACGAAGATATCGCGGGCATCTTGAAGCTATCTCCCGGAACGGTGGACTCCCGCCTGCACAGGGCCAGAAAGATGCTCAGAAAAAAGATCGCACCTTTCTTTTCCCAGGAAGGAGACGAAAATGAAATGTAAAACGGTTGAAACATTCCTTTCCAAAGACCTGGACGGCCTTCTGTCTAGCATGGAAAAGAACTCTCTGGAAGAACATCTCAGAGGCTGTTCTTCCTGCAAGAAAAAAAGGGATGAATACGTTTTCATCGCCGAAACCCTGGGAAGCGAAGATTTTCCAGAGGCCAAGCCTTATTTTTGGGAACGTCTTCAGCCACGGCTGAAAGAAAGCAGAAAATATGCCTTCTGGTCGGAATGGAAACAATGGAGCCTGCGGGCCGTACCCGTTTCCATCGTTTTCGTGGCCGTACTTGCGCTCGGCCTGATGCTTTTTCTTCCCCAGCCAGCCGACGAGCTGAGCCAAACCGGCGATCTTCTTCTGAACAATCCCCCTCTTCCGGAAACGGTAATCCTTCTCGAGGCAGAAACCGGAGAGAATAAAAGTATCCAGCTCATCTTTATGGCTATGGAAGAAAAGCCCGACCTGAGGAGATACATCCCATGAAAAATGGAAATAAATTCTGGATCGTTTTATCTTTTCTCATCGTTTTCGCTGCGGGTGTCGTCGCCGGCATCCTCTTCGAAAACAATTATCTCGATAAAAAACCGCGGAGAGACACGCAAAGACGGAGTTCCGTTCGGTTTCCGACGTTAGACATGATGGCCGAAGAGCTGGGCCTCACCGCAGAGCAGCAGGAACAGCTCCGGGAAATCTTCAAAAATAACGAGGAACGGTTGAAAGCCTACCGCAGCGAGATCCACGAACACTACAAAGTCTTGAGGTCCCAGCTCAAACAGGAAATGGACAGCGTTTTCACAGCCGAGCAAAAGGCCAAATTCGAAGCCATGATCGAAAAATACCTTTCCGAGAGAAAAAAAGAGGCGGAGAGCAGAAAGAGAGGACCAAACAGAGAGACTGAAGATAGAGGAGAAACAAGGTGAACAAAAAAGTCGTCATCGGAATCGTCGTTCTGGTCGTTGTCGCAGGGATCGTTTTCGGATTGACCGTCTTTAAAAGGAATAACGGCAACGGCCCGCAGTATGATAAAGCCGCGATCGACAGAGGAAACATAACGGCGCTTGTGGACACCACGGGGACCTTGAACCCTGTGACCATCGTGGATGTGGGCAGCCAGGTCTCCGGCAAGATCCTGAAGATATATGTGGATTTCAATTCCCAGGTCAAACAAGGACAGCTCCTTGCCGAAATCGATCAATCGCCGTTCTTGACCCAGGTCCAACAGAACGAAGCCAATTATCTGAGTTCCAAGGCATCTCTCGAAAAGTCGAAAGTCACCCTGGCCAATTCCGAGAAACAATACGAACGGGCCAAAAGCCTTTTCGAAAAGGAATTGATCTCCTTCGAAGAATTCGAATCCGCTGAAGTCCAATATTACGGTGCTAAGGCTGATCTTCAATCGAGCGAGGCGCGGCTGGAGCAGGCCAAGGCCCAACTGGACGCCACCAATGTGGACCTCGAGTACACCATCATCAAATCGCCTATCGACGGCGTGGTGATCAACCGGAACGTCAACGAGGGCCAGACCGTGGCGGCCAGCTTCCAGGCCCCTGTTCTGTTCCAGATCGCCAATGATTTGACCAAAATGCAGGTGGAATGCAGTGTGGACGAGGCCGATATCGGGAAAGTCAAAGAAGGACAAAACGTCCGGTTTACGGTTGACGCCTTCCCCGATGACAATTTCTTCGGCGTCGTCAGGCAGGTTAGATATTCCCCGGAAGTCATCCAGAACGTTGTCACCTACACCACCATCGTGGATGTGGAAAATCCGGAGATGAAGCTCAGGCCGGGAATGACAGCCACCGTATCGATCGTGGTGGGAGAGGCACAAAATGCCCTCCGCGTACCGAACTCTGCCCTTCGTTTCCAGCCGCCTCCTGAAGTGATGCTGGCCATGTTCGAAGAGATGAAGCGGGCAAGAGAGGCCTCTCAGGGAGAAACCCCACGAACCGACGGGCAACAGGAGGCCAAGAGAAGGCCTCAAGGCACCTTCCAGATGGGCCAAGGTATGGGAAGAATGGGAACCCGGCCACAAGACAGGTCGCGGGTGTGGATGCAGGATGAAACCGGAAAACTCAAGATGGTTTTTATCCGGACAGGCGTCACGGATAATTCCTTTACCGAAATCACCGGTGGAGATTTGCAGGAAGGGATGGAGGTCATTACCGGCGAGAATGCGCAGGCGACATCCTCCGACCGCAGTTCAAGCAACTTGAGACGGGGCATGATGTTCATGAGATGATAATCCCGCTCGGTCACATCGCCAACAAAGGACTCGAAAATGGCAAACGACAATCTTATTCACCTGGAGAATATCGAGAGGGTCTATAAAGTCGGAGAAACCCAGGTCAGAGCCCTGAAAGGAATTTCCCACGACATAAAAAAAGGAGAGTTGCTGGCCATCATGGGTCCCTCGGGTTCGGGAAAGTCCACCCTGATGAACATCATCGGCTGTCTGGACCGGCCGACTGCGGGAAAATATTTGCTGGACGGCCAAGAAGTGTCCTTGATGAACAAAAATCAGCTGGCCGGGATCCGGAACAAAAGGATCGGGTTCGTCTTCCAGAATTTCAATCTTCTCGCTCGAACCACTGCGCTGGAAAACACCGAGCTTCCTCTGCTCTATTCCGAAGTGACGAGCAAAAAATCTAAAGAACTGGCCCTCAAAGCCCTCGCTCAGGTAGGCCTGGAAGGCCGGGAGTTCCACAAGACAAACCAGCTCTCCGGAGGAGAAATGCAAAGGGTGGCCATTGCCCGAGCACTGGTCAACAGCCCGTCCTTACTTCTCGCGGATGAACCGACCGGAAACCTGGACACCAAAACCGGGAACGACATCATGGCCGTTCTCAAAAAGCTCAACAAGGAGAACAACATCACGATCGTGCTTGTTACCCACGACCCGGAGGTTTCTGAAGAGGCGGAAAAAATAATTTTTCTCCGGGACGGAGAAGTCGAAAGAATCGAAATCAACGGAAACGGAAAATAGTCAAATGAATATCCTGAAAACATCCAAAGTCGCTTTGATGGCCCTGAACCGCAATAAAATGCGGTCGTTCTTGACAGCCCTGGGGATCATCATCGGGGTGGGTGCCGTGATCGCGATGGTCAGCATCGGCCAGGGCGCCAGAATGGAGGTCGAACAGCGTTTCGAATCCATGGGCACCAACCTGCTCTTCGTGTATCCCGGAAGCCGCTCCTACAGGGGTCGGTCCGGAGGAGGGGGAACCTACACCAACCTGAAAGAAGCCGATGCCCAGGCTATCCTGGCAAACTGCCCCGCCGTGCAATACGTCTCACCGAACGTCAACGGGCGGGCTCAGATCGTTTACCAGAACAAAAATTGGAACACCTCCATTTATGGCGTTGGCGATAAATATCCTGAAATCCGGAATTGGCCGGTCGAAGAAGGCGTTTTCTTCAGCGACAGCCAGGTCCGGTCCGCCCAAAAAGTGGCGATTTTGGGGAGCGAGGTCAGCCAGAACCTTTTCGAAGGAGCCGACCCGATCGGGCAAGTCATCCGGGTCAACAGGATCCCCTTTCGGGTGCTGGGCGTGTTGGAATCAAAGGGAGAAAGCGGTGGATTTTTCAACCGGGATGACATGATCGCCATTCCGTACACCACCGCTCAAAAGAGGCTTCTCGGTGTCGATTATATCCAGTCCATCGATGTGTCCGCCTCATCAGCATCCCGCACTCACGAGGCTCAGAGCCAGATCGAGGAACTTTTGCGAATCCGACACAAGCTCGCCCCCGGTGCAGAGGATGACTTCAATATCCGCGATATGTCGGACATCGCAGAGAGCGCCTCGGAAGCCACGCAAATCCTGACCATCCTCTTGGGAGGAATCGCCTCGATCTCGCTTCTCGTTGGCGGGATCGGTATCATGAACATCATGCTGGTTTCTGTGACCGAGCGGATCCGGGAGATCGGCATCCGCATGTCGGTCGGTGCCAAAGAACGGGATATTCTCCTCCAGTTTCTGACCGAGGCCATCGTCTTGAGCGTGCTGGGAGGTTTTTTGGGTGTTGTGCTGGGTGTTGGAAGCTCACGTCTGATCTCGCACTTTGCGGGCATGAAAACGCTCGTTTCTCTCAGTGCCATCGTTTTGGCATTCGTTTTTTCAGGATCTGTCGGGATCTTTTTCGGGTTCTACCCGGCACGCAAAGCATCCAAATTGGATCCCATCGAAGCCCTCAGATACGAATGATCTTCGATGGGATAGAAATACCATTGACATAAACAGGAAAATCATGGGATATTGGAACACTTATCCGAATTTTTCCGTATTAGTATCGTAGTAAAAAGTGAGGAGGTTTAATATGTGGAAAAAAACTCTTGGAACTCTGCTGATTTTAGCCCTGGCAACATTTTTGCCGGCACAGCAAAATGATTCTGTCATCAATCTCTCTCTGGAGGATTGCATCGTCAAGGCCATGAAGTATAACCTCGGCGTGGCCATCGATATTTTAACCCCGGAGAACAGAACGTATGCCCTCGGTGTGGCCAAAGAAAAATTCCTGCCATCCATGTCCTTTAGCTTTTACCTGACAGACCAACAACAGGCATCTTACTCTTTTCTTGACGCAGAAGACGAGCTTAGTACGAACCGAAACAATTATGGGGTCAGCTTCTCACAGGAAATTCCGTTTGGCGGCAATCTCGCTTTATCTTTCAACAACGATAAATACGATACAAACCGAACAGGAATTACCATCAATCCAAGATTCAGTAGCCAGTTGACTTTTGATTTCACCCAGCCTCTGCTCCGGAATTTCGGCTACAAATTATCCCGGAGAGAGATCCTTGTGGCCAGGAATAACCTGGACATTTCGGAAAAAGACCTGCAGAGATCCCTTCAGGATACGATCTACAGCGTGGAGGAAGCCTATTGGACCTTGGTTGCCAGCATCGAAAACCTCAAGGTGAGGCAGCAATCCCTCCAGTTGGCCCAGGACTTTCTAGAGAGGCAGAAAAGAGCCGTGGAAGTGGGGACCGAAGCCCCAATCGAGATCCTATCGGCACGCTCTGAAGTCGCAACCCGGGAAGCAGATATTTTGGCGGCCCAAGCCGATGTCAAAAACGCCGAGGACAACCTGAAACTGATCCTCAACATCACAGCCGAAGATCCCAGTCTAGAGTTCAGCCAGATTCTTCCCCAGGAGATGCCGGAATTCGAAAAAAAAGAGATCAGCCTGGACCAGGCTTTCGCTACTGCGATACAAAATCGGCCGGATTTGGAATCGACAAGAATCGGTATGAAAAACAGCGAGATCAACCTGGATTTTGCCAAGAACCAACAGCTTCCCGGCCTTGATCTCACCGCCTCCTACTGGAGCCCTGGCGTGTCTGGAACGCGGCTTATCCTTGACCCGAGTAATCCCTTTGGAGCTCCCATAGGGGAAATTCCTGGTGGTATACAAGACGCCATCAAAGATGTGTTCGGATTCAAATACAAAAATTGGTCTATCAGGCTCACTCTGGATCTTCCCCTGAACAGTATCATCTCGCGGGCCAGCCTGGCACAGGCTCAGGTTGACTTCCAGCAGGCGACCCTGCAGCTGAAACAGCAGGAACAGGACATCTACCTGGAGATCAAACGAGCGGTCCGGGCCGTGGAAACCAATTACCAGCGGGTCGAGGCCTACAAGATCGCCAGGGAACTCCGGCAGCAGCAACTGGCCGCAGAAGATGAAAAACTCAAGGTCGGGCTGACAACCCCCTACTACGTCCTGCAGTACCAGAGGGACCTGGCCACCGCCCAGACAACGGAACTCCAGGCGATCATCGACTACAATCTTTCTCTGGCAAACCTTAGCAGAGCCATGGGCATAAGCCTGGAAGAAAAAAACATCTCTATGGTGGATGTTTATAATAAATAGACTTTTAAAAAAAACCTAAAAACTATATAATACCGGATCATCCATCCAGCTGGGTTCCCAGCTCCAGATCGGATCAAAAATGAGAAGGAAAAAGCTCGTCTATCTGCCGATCGTCGTGATCGCTATCCCTCTGTTCTTCTTCCCTGCGCTTTCTTTCCCCATTGACGATGGAGCAAGCTTCCATATCAAGGCCCCAAAGTTTGCCACGACCCCGAAAATCGACGGCACGCTCGATAACCCGGTATGGGAAGAAGGGGCCATCGTCGACAGGTTTACCCAGTACGAACCTCTCGAGGGATCGGAGCCTACGGAAAAAACCCTGGCCTACATCGGGTATGACAGCAAATATCTCTACATCGCTGTGAGGGCCTACGACTCCGACCCGAAAGCCGTCAGGGCCTGTCTGACAAAACGGGACGCCGTCATGGGAGATGATGTGATCACCATCTACCTCGATACGTTCAACGATAAAAAGCGCGCTTTTGTCTTCCAGGTCAATCCCTGCGGCGTTCAAGTCGACGGCATCTATACCGAGACCAGACGCAGGGGAAGAGGGGGAGGAGGTGGGGGCGGTTTTTTCGGTTTCGACAGGAATTACGACACTTTTTTCCTCAGCGCCGCCAGCATGGACGACACCGGATATGCGGTGGAAATTGCCATCCCATTCAAGAGCCTCCGCTTCCCAAACACCCCGAATCAGGCCTGGGGACTTCAGATCATGCGGAACATCCGGAGAAAGAACGAGGAAATCTACTGGCATCCCCGGTCGCGGGACGTTAACGGATTTCTGATCCAGGCAGGGACCCTGGAGGTTCAGGGGCCAATCGAGAAGGGAAAAAACTTCGAGATCATGCCTGTTTTGACTGGTCTGAAAGCCATGGGCAGCAAGACAGAAGCGGACCCCGGCATCAACCTTAAATACGGGATCACATCCGACCTGACAGCTGACATCGCCATCAACCCGGATTTCAGCCAGGTCGAAGCCGACATGCCTCAGATCGACGTTAACCAGCGGTACGCCCTGTATTATCCCGAAACGCGGCCCTTTTTTCTCGAAGGAAAAGATTTTTTCGACACCCCGTTCGAACTGGTCTACACGCGGAACGTCGTAAATCCCCTCTGGGGGGGAAAGCTCACCGGCAAAGTGGGAAAACTCACGATGGGATTCATGAGCGCTTTTGACGAGACCCCCACCGAAATCGACAATCCCTGGGAGGACGAACCGGATATCGAAGGCCATAAGGGATGGGTGAACGTCTTCCGCCTCAAGAGGGACCTTTATGCGGAATCCCATATCGGATTCATATTCACGGATAAAGAAATGGGACCTTCGACACAGGCTCTCACTAGCAACTATAACCGTGTGGCAGGATTCGACGGACACTTCAAACTCTGGAACAACTACAGGCTCTCCTTCCAGATCGTGGGATCCCAGACCAAATGGGGAGATGAAAAGACAGCCTTGGTTCCGGCCATGTCCTTCAATTTCAGCCGGCAGGCCCGCCATCTGACATTTTCCCTCGATTACAACCAGATCCCCGAAGACTTCTCGGCTGCCCTGGGATTTTTCCGGCGGAAAGATATCCGCTCCCTAAGCACGCGCGTGGGTTATGCCTTCCTCCCGATGAACGAATACATCGTGGATATCCGGCCTTCGCTGGAATACCGAAGAATTTACGATTTCAGCGACACGCTGACCGATGAAGAAGTCCAACTGGGATTTTTTCTCACCGGCTGGAGAGGGTCTTTTCTTTACGGGGGGTACACGGTCGAATTGGAACGCTACGAGGGTATCGATTTTCACAAAAAGTCCTTCCGGGCAAGATTGAATTCGGATCCCCTTTCATGGATCAGCGGCGGTCTCAATTTTTCTATCGGGGACTCCATTTATTATGAAGAAGATCCTTTTTTGGGCTACAAAGTGTCCTTCGGGTTCAATCTAACCCTCAAACCCCTGACAAACCTCCGCGCCTTTTACACCTTCCGGAATGACAATTTTTATGAGAATAAGGGTGGGGACCTGGTGTATAGAGTCAACATCATCAGCCAGCGCATCTCCTACCAATTGACCCGCCACATCTCCATCCGTCTGATCACGGACTACAACGACTATTACAAAGACATTTACACAAGCCTGCTTTTCAGCTACGAGCTCCGGCCGGGCACGGTGTTTTATTTCGGGATCGATGACAACCAGCTACAAGACGATGCGGGCATCTACAAGGTGGAAGGCCGGTACGTCTTCGTCAAATTCTCCTATTGGTGGCGAATTTAGCCTCAGCCACCGGCTCCTCTTCTCCAGTAGATAATTTCTTTTTTTGCCCAAAATACGCTAGAATATGGAGCAAATGAACAACGGCAAAGCCTTTTTCATCCTGTTTTTTTTGCTCATGATCCCTTCTCTTTCTTATCCCGCCGAAAAAAGAGCCTTCAGCCTGTCCGAAATAATCGACCTGGCCATGGAAAACAATCCGCTCCTGTCCGCGAAAAAAAGCGATGTGGAAGCCCGGAGGATCTCCTATGAAGCCGCCAGGCGCCTTGCTAATCCCGAGCTGGAATTGAATGTCGGGAGAGCCAAAGCCTTTGACGAAGATTTAGAAAGGAATACCGGAGGTGTTTCGCTCAGCCAGTATTTGGAAAATCCCTTCAAGCGCCATCACCGCATCCAGGTATACGCAAAGAACTGGGAAGCGGCCGAATTCAGCCTGGATACGTTGATCCTCGAGCTGAAATTTACCGTGAAAAATCTTTACTTCGAAATTCTCCAGCAGACATCCAAGATGGACCTGGCCCGAAAGAACCTGGATTCCATCCAGAAAATCCACCGGCTGATCGAAAAAAGGGCAAAATTGGGCGAGATCAAGGAACTGGAAGCCATCAAACTTTATGTGGAGACGCTCAAAGCTCAGAGGGAATTGAATCAGATCCAGACAGACCTCATCCTGGCCAAAGAAAAAATGAACCAATATTTGGGTAACGTCCTTCCTCCCGACTTTGCACCGGCCGGAACCCTGACCTACGATGAAGCCGGGCTCGATGAAGAGGCCTCTCTCCAAAAAGCGCTCCAAATCCACCCAAGACTTAAAGAAAAACAGGCCAGGGTGGAGCAGGCCGACAGCAACTGGAGCTATGTCCGATGGCAAAGATTCCCGGACTTTAGGCTCTCCGGTTTCAGCCAGGATGAACTGGACGGCCGGAATACCGGGATCGGGATATCTCTGGACATCCCTCTTTGGAATTTTAAAACAAAAGAAATTCGCGAAGCAGAAAACATGACTCGGGTGGAAGAGGAAGAGCTGAGGGCGTTGCGCCTGGAAATTTCCGCAGAAGTGAAATCCGGGATCAGCCAGCTTCGGCTTTCGGAGCAGAGCCTGCAGATTTTCCATCGAGGTCTTCTGGAACAAGCCGAAAAAAGCCTTAAGATATCCGAGGTCAGTTATGCTCAGGGAGAAATATCTTTGATCGATTACCTGGATTCCCAGCGGACCTACTTCAGCATCCTGAACGATTACCAGGATTCTTTGTATAGATGGAATGCCGACAAGGCCGCACTCGAAAAAGCTATCGGAGAGGAAATCCAATGAAAAAATATATCCTCTTTTTGTTCCTCTGTGTTTTGGCCTTTTGTTCGGGAGGGGAAAAAAACGCCCTGATTGACGAACATGACCATGCGGAAGAATCAGGTCATGCCATAACAGGCCAGGAACACCAGGAGTTGCAGATCCCGCTCGAAAAACAAAAAGAATGGGGGATCAGTCTTGGGACCGCCGCCGAACAGGATGTTTCCTCTGTCCTCGTTCTTCCCGGCGTTTTGACAGTGAACCAGAACCGGACTGCCCACATCTCATCCTACGTTCAGGGAAAAGTGGTCTCCCCCACAGCGGACTTGGGTGACCGGATAGGTAAGGGACAGGCGCTTGTGACGATCAACTCCCCCGAATTCGCCGAGGCCCAGGCTGACTTTTTGCGCGCCAGGGCCAACTACCTGCTCGGCCAAAAGGAATACGAACGGGCAAAAATGCTCTGGGCAGAAAAGGCCATCGAAGAAAAGGAATACTTGAGACGTGAGGCCGAACACGAAAAACTCGCGACCGAATACGGGGCTTTGGGATCAGCTCTCCATTCCTACGGCATAACCCACGAGCAGATCGATGAGCTCGTCGCAAAATGCGCGGAGATAGGAAACAAAGAATACGCCTGCGAAATTGCCGATCCGAATCTTCCGATCCTCTCTCCGTTATCCGGGACCGTGATATTCCGGGATGTGGTGACAGGCGAACATGTCGTGCCCGACAAGATCCTTTATACCATATCCGATCTCCGTGTTCTCTGGGCCATTGTGGATGCATACGAGGAAGACCTTCCTTTTGTCCGCAAAGACAGCCAGGTCGCTATCACGGCCTCCATCTTTCCCGACATCGAATTTCCGGGAAAAATCACCTATATCAGCGACCTTATCGATGACAAACTCCGGACCGTGAAAATCCGGGTCGAAGTGGACAATAAGCAAGGACTTCTCAAGCCCAACATGTACATTCAAGGCACAATAGAAAACCGGATGGAACGAAAAAACGTCCTTGCTGTTCCCGAGGATGCGATACAGAACCTGGACGGAGAAAAGGTCGTTTTCATACAGGAGGAGGGAGACACTTTTGCCGTGCGGCATGTCACCCTGGGAAACAAGGTCGGTAAAAACCGGATCATCACTCAGGGAATATCCAAAGGGGACAGGATCGTTCTTCAGGGTGCTTTTTATCTTAAAACAGAGCTTTCCAAAGCCAAATTCGGGCAAGCCCATGTGCATTAGCGATATTCCGGATAAGAATCTCAAAACATGATTCAAAAACTTATTAATTTTTCACTCAAACAAAAAATATTCGTCATATTGACTACCATCATCGTGGCTTTCCTGGGTCTTCTTGCCTTCGACAGGCTCCCTATCGATGTTTTTCCCGACCCATCCCCCCCTCTCGTGCAAATCTATACGGAATCCCACGGCATGGCACCGGAAGAGATCGAGAGGCTGATATCCTATCCGATCGAATCCTCCATGTTCGGTCTGCCTAAAGTCGAAAATATCCGCTCTTTTTCCACGTTCGGCCTCTCCCTGGTAAACGTCTATTTTAAGGACAAAACAGATATCTATTGGGCCCGCCAGCTCGTCTCCCAGCGCCTCCTCGAAGCACGCGAGAATATCCCGGAACATGCCCACAATCCGATTTTGGGGCCGATCGCCACAGGACTCGGCCTGGTCTATCTTTACTATCTGGAAGGACCGGGTTATTCCCCCGTCGAACTCCGGACCATCCAGGATTGGCTTGTCAAATACGAACTGAAATCCGTGCCGGAGGTATCCCAGGTTTTGAGTATCGGGGGGGACGTCAAGCAGTTCCAGATCTTGGTCACTCCTCATTCTCTTCTCAAGTACGACGTCACGATTTCGGAACTTGCGGAAAAAATCAAGGCAAACAACCAGAACGTCGGGGCCAGTTTCATCACCAAGGGCCCGGAAGAATACATCGTCAGAAGCGTGGGCCTGGCCCGAACGATCGAAGACCTTGAAAATATCGTGCTGGCCAATTATCAGGGAACACCGGTCTATCTCAAGAACGTCGCCTCGGTTAAGACCCTGCCTGCCATAAAAAGAGGAACCGCTCTGGTCAACGGAGAAGGGGAGAAGGTCGTCGGAATGGTCCTCAAGCTCTTCGGCTCCAATACGGCCAGGGTCATCCGGAACCTTGAAGACAGGATAGCAGAGATCAACAAATCTCTCCCGGAACATGTGGCAATCGTTCCTTTTTATAATCAAGCCTCGCTTGTCGAAAAATGCTTTTCAACCGTCCGGACAAACCTGGTCATCGGTATTTTCTTGGTCATTCTGGTGCTCTTTTTTTTCATGGGAGATTTGCCTTCCGCCATCATCACGGCATTTTCCTTGCCCTTTTCTATACTTTTTGCCTTCATCATGATGGAACGGATAGGCCTTGCCGCCGACCTGATTTCTTTCGGGGGATTTGCCATCGGGATCGGATTGATCGCCGATGCGGCCATCATTTTCACGGAAAATGCTCACCGGCACATTCAGATGCCTCACGAATCCAAAGCTCACGCTATCGTTGCTGCTGGAGAAGAGGTGGGAAGACCCCTCTTCTTTGCCATCGTGATTATTCTCCTCGTTTTTCTTCCGATCTTTACTTTGACCGGCGTGGAAGGGATCATGTTCCGCCCGATGGGATTCACCATTTCCTTCGCACTCGCCGGTTCCCTGTTGTTCGCTCTGGTCTCTGCCCCCGCGCTTTCTTTATTTTTCTTGAAAAGAAAAAAAGGTCTGATCGGAGAGCCCTTTCTGATCAAACGCATCAAAAAAATTTACATCCCGTTCTTCGGGCTGTGTGAAAAACGCAAAAAAACGGTTTTTTCCCTGACTTTCGTGATTTTTTTGGCCGGAGTCGGGATGATCCCCTTCCTGGGAAGGGAATATATTCCTTATCTGGAAGAGGGCACTCTCCATCTTCGTGCCACCATGGATCCGAACATCAGCCTCCAAGAAGCCATCTCGTTAGCCTCCGCAATAGAAAACACGATAAAGGCGGTTCCTGAAGTGACCGGGGTTTTGACCCGTATCGGAAGAGGAGAGGTAGGAAGCCATGCCCACTTTGTCAATAATGCGGAAATCCTTATCAATCTCAATCCCGTGCAAAAATGGAAAGCATTCAAGAATAAAGACGCGCTCGTCCAGGAAATCGAGCACAGACTGGAGGAATTCCCCGGGATAAACCTCAACATGACGCAACCCATCCAGCACAACCTGGATGAGCTGATCACCGGAGTCAAGGCACAATTGGCCGTCAAGATCTACGGGGAAGATTTCGACACCCTGATGCAGATCGCGATTCGGGTCAAGGACCTGATCGCCACCATGGAAGGGGCCTCAGATGTCCAGGTTGAGCAGTTCACCGGTCAAAACCATATCCAGATCATCTTAGACAGGGACAAGATTGCAAGATACGGAATCAACATCCAAGAGATCCAGGAAACGATCCAGACAGCTGTCGGGGGAACCGTTCTCGGCCAGATCTATGAAGAACAAAAAAAGTTCGATATCTTCCTCCGGTTCGCATCCGAGTTCAGGGAAGATCTCGAACAAATCGGAAACCTGCTGATACGCCTGCCCGGAGGCGGCCAGGTCCCCCTCCAACAACTGGCTTCTATGGAAGAGATCGTGAGCCCCCGCGTAATCAACCGGGAAAACAACAAGAGATTCATCACGATCCAATGCAACATCCGGGGCAGGGATATCGGCCGTTTTGTGGATGAGGCTCAAGAATCGATCGAAAAAAACATTTCTCTCCCCCCTGAATATCTTGTAAAGTGGGGGGGGCAGTTTGAACTCCAGCAGCGGGCGAACAAGCGGTTTGCCATCATCGTCCCCATAACTTTAGCTCTGGTCGCCCTCATCCTGTTTACCATATTCTATTCCTTTCAGGAAGTGCTGATCATCTTGATTAACATCCCTCTGGCCTTGACCGGAGGAATCCTGGCTTTGAAGCTGTCCGGCCTTTATCTGAGTGTACCGGCATCCATCGGATTTATAGCCATATTCGGGATAGCTCTGGAAGACGGCCTGGTGCTTCTTTCTTCCTTCCATCGTTATCTCAAGCAAGGAATGACGCTGAATGAGGCGGTTAGAACAAGCGTGAGCGTAAAACTCAGGCCCGTATTGATGACGTCCTTCACCACGATTTTCGGTGTGCTTCCGCTCCTCATTGCAACAGGTCCCGGCGCCGAAATCCAGAGACCCCTGGCAGCCGTGGTAGTCGGAGGACTTTTCACTTCTACCCTCGTCACTTTGATCGTTCTTCCGCTCATTTTTCAGGTCCTGAAAAAGGCCAAAAAATAAGGTGCAAAAACCCGATTCGAGCTATAAAAAAGTATTCTGGACCCTTCTTGTTTCCGCGCTGCTGTTCTCCTGTTCCGCCCCTCTCTCAAACTACATCATCTTTTGTGCCGGCGACAGCATCACAGAATCCGGCTATCCTCCGTTTCTAAAAACCATTTGCAAACAGGAAGGCATCCGGGCAAGGGTATTGAACCATGGAAAAAGCGGAAACACATCCGGAGAATATCTGAATTATCTTAAAAATAATCTTGCGGAAATGGCCGCAAGCCGTCCGGATTTTATTTGTCTTCAACTTGGGACCAACGATGTCCGGACCGACCATGATCACACCTCATCCGAGGCCTTCCTCACTAATATGAAAGAGATCATCCGTCTTTTCCGGGATTTCCGGACACGTTCAGGAAAAACGCCGCAAATTCTTCTTGCAACCATCCCCCCTGTCCCGGAGAACACACCGTTCCCGTTTGCCCCGGAATCGCCAGAACGGGTAAAACGGGAAATAAATCCTCTCATCAAAGCATTGTCTGCAGAAGAAAAGCTGACACTGGTGGACAATTTTTCTCTCTTTCTCGGCTCCCCGGACCTGTTGCCAGACGTCCATCCATCCGATGCTGGCTATGAAGCCCTGGCCCGAAACTGGTATGCAGCCATGAAAAAACTGGGGATAAAGCCTTCGGAAAAAACTTGAAATTTTCCCGCAAAAATGCTATCATGGAATGCAAAGATAATCTCCATCTTTAACTCTCAGCCTGACGCTTGGAGTACACTTATGAATAGAAAACTTATTCGGCCCAGCTTGACAGATTACAAAGATAAAATGAACAAAGATTCCAGCAAAAAAAAGCAACACCCTTCTTACGACACGCACGCAGAGAATTACTATTATCTCAAACAGATGAATAAAAAAACCCTCATGGCCGTTGTGCTGTTCGAAGGAGAAACGGTCGAAGGATACATCGAGTGGTACGATAAAAACTGCATCAAGCTCAACAGAAATCAGAAGCCAAATCTGTTGCTCTACAAACGCAGCATCAAATATATGTATAAGCTCGAAGACAACAAGACAGAAAGTAAACCCGATAAAAAGAAAAAATGACCCCTCCCCGGATCGGCATCACTCTCGGGGATCCCGGTGGAATCGGCCCTGAAGTCGTTCTCAAATCCCTCTCCGCCCTGTCTTCTCTTCCCGAATCCCATTTCGTCCTGTTCGGATCTCGAAACCTTATCGACTACGAAGGGCAAGCTCTGAAACTCGATTTTTCTTTCTCTCCCGGCTCGGTTACATTGCACGACATCCAAGGCCCCTCTGATCCTGTAGAAAAAGGAAACCCGAATCCCATCAACGGCTCATTGTCCTTTCGTTATTTCGAACAGGCCGTCCAAGAAGCCAGAGAGGGAAAAATCCAAGCTATCGTCACGGCCCCTATCTCCAAGCGATCCTGGGATCTTGCGGGCGTTCATTGGGCAGGCCACACACACCTTCTCAGCAGTTTCTACCCCGATGCGATCATGTTTTTCTGGTCGCAGAATCTGAAGGTCGCTCTGTACACCCACCATATTCCCTTGAGGCAGGCGGTGGAAAAGGTCCAAGAAAAGCCTTTGCTCGAGTTTATTTTGCGGCTTCACGAATATTTGAGCGCGATCCCGGGCCAAGACTTCGCGCTCCTTATCGCCGGATTGAATCCTCACGCTGGCGAGCAGGGACTGATGGGATCGGAAGAAAGCGAACACATCCTCCCAGCCGTTGCAGAAGCGCGATCCAAAGGCATTCCGATCAGCGGGCCTATCCCTCCCGATGTTGTCTTCCGGCAGGCTTCCGACGAGCCGGAAAAAATCGTCATTGCCTTATACCATGACCAGGGCCTCATCCCGTTTAAGCTCCAGGCCTTCGCGCAAGGAGTCAACTTGACCCTTGGCCTGCCTTTTGTCCGGACATCCCCGGATCATGGAACGGCTTTCGACATCGCGGGAAAGAATATCGCCGATCCGACGAGCATGATGGAAGCCATCCGCCTGGCCCATCGATTCACGACTCGCTAATAAGAGGCTGAGATGAAAATATGCACTTTTAACGTCAATTCCATCCGGGTCCGTAAGGACCTGATAGGGGAATGGCTCGATCACAGGAAACAGGATGTGGATGTGTTGTGCCTTCAGGAGCTCAAGACTCCCGAGGAGAGTTTTCCTTTCGAAGGATTTGAAAAAATGGGTTTTTCCTGTGACGTGTTCGGGCAAAAAGCTTACAATGGGGTCGCTGTTTGCTCCCGTCTTCCTGTGGATAACACCCGGAAAGGCTTCGGAGACCCGGAATGGGACGAACAGAGGCGTTTCATCGCGACAAACATCAACGGCATAGATATCATCAACATCTATGCCCCTCATGGGGGATTGAGAGGAGAAGAAAAATACACCTACAAAAAGAACTGGTATAACAAACTCATTTCTTACCTCGAAGAATCCTTTTCCCCGAAGGATCCGCTTATCGTGGTCGGGGATTTAAACGTCGCAAGGACAGACCAGGATGTGTTCGACCCTGTCGCTTTGAAGAACACCATCGGCACATTGCCCGAAGAACGCAAAGCCTTTCAGCATCTCTTAGATTGGGGATTATCGGATGCACTCCGGCATCTCTACCCTGACCGCATCCAGTTCACATGGTGGGACTATATCGGTGGGGCGATCTGGAAAAATGAGGGGATGAGAATCGATTACGTCTTGTGCACAGAATCCCTCATCCCCCATATCAAGGATGTGGAAGTAGACCTCTGGCCCAGACGACGGAGGGTCCCTAAACCTTCAGATCATGCTCCCGTGATCGTTACCCTTGATGTCCCCGGCGAAAAGGGCTAACGCCATTTTTTGAGCTCGGCCCTTATCTCCCGATTCAAGTCTCTTTCCTTGATGGCCTCTTTTTTCTGGTAGGCTTTCTTCCCCTTCGCCAGGGAAATTTCCACCTTGACCTTTCCTTTGGCGTTGATCAGAATCCTTGTCGGCACAAGGGTCAAGCCCTTTTCCTTGATTTTTCCGGCCAAGCGTTTGATTTCGCGTCTGTGGAGCAGAAGCTTCCGCTGCCGCATCGGCTCGTGATTGAACCTGTTGGCGGCTTCATAGGGGCTGATATGACAATTGACGAGAAAAACCTCCCCTCCCTTTACCTCGGCATAGCTCTCTTTCAAGCTGATCCGCCCATCCCGGATGGATTTGACCTCACTCCCCAAAAGAGAAATCCCTGCTTCCAGAGTTTCCAAAAGATCGTAGTTGAAGTAGGCCTTTTTGTTTTTGGCGACGATTTTTGTATGAGGCTTTTTTCCGGTCACCAGGGGTTTCCATCCCAATGAGAGGAGCGCATCTGAAACAGGACTACCCATGCTGAAGAAAATGAGAATGGGATCACGAGTCTGCGAGAATGGTCCCGTTTTTGAAACAGCAGGAGAGCATTTCCAGAACCTGCCCTTCGATCTCTTCGATCGAACTGCAGGAAACCTCAGATATCTCCGTAACGACCAGTTCTTTGGCCTTTTCCATCATCTTTTTCTCTCTGAAGGATAATGGCTTGATGCTCTGGAGATAATACAGGCTTTTCAGAACAAGGGCCATATCCCGGATCGTCCCGGATTTCATCAAATTGACATGTTCCTTGTACCGTCCTTTCCAGTTCATGGTAACATCGACTCCGCCATTCCGGATAAAATCGAAGATGTCCTGGATGGAGTCCTGTGAGATAGGCTTGCGGATCCCGATTTCTTCGGCGTTGGAAGACGGGACCAGGACTAGGGTGTCGTTAGCCAGGATTCTGACGTGATAGATCTGAAAGTCCTGCCCGAAATAATTTTCTTCCTGGATATTCTCTACTATTCCGAGCCCCTGATTGGGATAAATGACCTTATCTCCAATCTTTAAAGCATTCATGTGTCCTCATATTATATGAAAATATAATTCCGGAGTCAAATGGAAGCCCGCCCCGATCCCTCCTTTTTCGCTTGACAGATCAGGGCAGGTTTATTAACATACTGTTTCCAAACAAGAAAGACAGATTGAAAGATGAAAAGAACATTTCAACCCAACAGGAGAAAACGGAAGAAGAATCACGGCTTCCTTGTGCGCATGAGAAGCAAGGGAGGCCAGCACATCATCAAGAACCGCAGACGTAAAGGCAGGAAAAGACTTGCCGGTTGATGGATGAAAACTTCAAGCCGCTGGAAAGAATAAGAGCAAAAAAAGATTTTTTGCATCTTTATAAAAAGGGCAAGCGTTATAGAGGAAAATATTTCACCCTTCTTTACCTCTCCAGCGAGCTCGCTTTATCCAGAGTGGCCATTGTGGCCAGCAAAAAACTTGGCAACGCGGTCCAGCGGAACAGGGCAAAGAGATTGTTGCGGACTCTCTTCCGAAGGAATAAGGAATTGCTCGAGAAACCATGCGATCTCGTCTTCATTCCCCGAAGGGAAATACACGAGGCTAAATGGCAGGATCTTGCAAAGGACTACCACACAGCTATGAAATTCATACACCGGCTGAGACAGGATCGATGAAAAAAGTGGCTTTGTTTTTGATCCGGAGCTACAAATCCGTTTTATCCCCGGTCCTCGGCCGCCACTGCCGTTTTTACCCGACCTGTTCGGCATACACCCATGAAGCCATCGAAAAATTCGGACTACTCAAAGGAATGATTTTAGGAATAAAAAGACTCCTCCGCTGTCATCCGTTCCACAAGGGAGGGGTCGATCCCGTTCCTTAAAGGACCTTTTTATGGAAAAAAGACTATTGTTAGCCATCGTCTTATCCTTCGGAGTGCTTTTTCTGTATCAGCTCGTTTTCGTGAAAAAAGAGCCTCTTCAGCAGCCTGTTTCTACCCCAATAGAGATAGAAAAAGCGCCTGAACAAAAACCGGACCTAAACCGGCCGGAGGAAACACCCGAAGCCGAGACCTCTCAGGAATTTCAGCCTGCTTCTGCCGACGAAGAAGCAGAGATTGTCGTGGAGACACCTCTGTACCGCGCCGTTTGGATCAACAGAGGAGCTGAGCTGAAAAGCTGGAAGCTTAAAGAATACAAAGACGATAACGGCGAAAATCTCGAGCTCATTTCCGACCTCTCTGCCGAATCGGGCCGATACCCATTCTCTTTACTGACCGACGATCCCGGTTTCGACAACACTATAAATAACGCCCTTTTCGACTTTTCCCGGACCGACCTGGCATTGACGGAAGGAGAGGATGGGGAACTGCGTTTCACATACGCCACAGAAACGGGAACACGGATCGAAAAGTCTTTTATCTTTTACGGAGACTTGTACGCTTTCGATATCCGGATAAACGTCTGGAGAAACGGACAGAAAATCGCTCCCCGGATTGTATGGGGCCCCAGTTTCGGCAACCTTTCCCCGGAGGAATTACAAAAGCGCATTGGGGGCGGCGGGTCCGGAGTGACCGTTTTTGCCGCCAACAAGATATTCCGTCATGAGGAGCGAAAATACAAACTGGAAACCAGTCTGTACAACTTCGCCGACTGGGTGGCCTATGATAGCAATTATTTCGCCGTTCTGTTTCTTGCCCCCCCGCAAAAAATGAGCGCCGCTTTTTTGAGAGAGGACGTCGATCAGGTTTCTTCCTTCTATCTGGCTGTCGATATCCCGGAAAAAGCTTACATCGGACCGAAAGAGGTCGAACGGCTGAGAGAATACGGACCGCAAACAAAAAAATTGATCCGGTTCGGTTTCTTCGGATGGATGGCCGAAATCCTGCATCAAGCCATCAAATACATCCATAAAACCATTCCCAACTGGGGATTCAGCATCATTATCCTGACCGTCATCATCAAAATCCTGTTTTTCCCGCTGACCTACAGCAGTACCAAATCCATGGCGAAGATGCAGGAACTTCAACCCAAGATGAAGGCCATCCGCGCCAAATATAAAAAAGCCAAGCAGGATATCGCTCAGCGGCGCAAAATGAACGAAGAGATCATGAAGCTCTATAAAGAGCATGGCGTGAATCCGGCCGGCGGGTGTCTTCCCATGTTGATCCAGCTGCCGATATTTTGGGGATTTTTCCGGATGCTGGCTATCTCGCTGGAGTTTCGGCAAAGTCCTTTTATTTTTTGGATCCGCGACCTCTCCATGAAAGATCCCTTCTACGTCACGCCTATTCTGATGGGAATTACGCAATACATCAGCCAGAAGATGACACCCACCTCTGCCGATCCTACACAGCAACGGATGATGATGATCATGCCGGTAGTCATGACCATCTTTTTTATGAATTTTTCCAGTGGGCTTGTCCTTTACTGGCTCACCAACAATGTCCTGCAGATCGGGCAGCAGTACATCATGAATCGTCTCCGGAAAAAACAAAAGAGAGAATCTCATGGAAAAAGAAGAAAAAAATAACACGACAGACCAAGAATACAAAGGAAGAAATTTGGAAGATGCCATAAGTTTGGCCGAACTCACACTTAAACTCTCCCGCACCCAGTTCAACTATGAGGTGGTGACCGAAAAAACGAAACTCTTCGGCATCGGAACCAAAGAAATCGTCATCCGCGTGTGGCCCAAGAAACCCACAGGAGAGTATCCCTCGGTCCGGTTCTTGGATCAATTTCTTTCTCTGTATCCCCTGGAAATCCGTTACCAGATCAAAGAAAAAAACAATATGCTTTACTTCATCTTCGATGGGATGGACAAGTACCTGCTCCTCCGGAAGGATGGATCGCTCCTTCTGGCGCTCCAGCATTTGCTCAATAAGCTCTCGACAAAAAAAGTGCAGACGGACTGCGACTTCTTCCGAAAAAGAAAAGAGAGAGAACTCAAAGAACGAACCCAACAGATCGCTCACAAGGTTCAAGAGACCGGGGAGAACGAGATCCTGGATTATATGAATCCCTATGAGAGACGCATCGTTCACATCGCAGCCAATCAGGTTCCGGGCATCACATCGGAAAGCATCGGGGACGGCTTCCTGAAACAGGTGAAGATATTTCCCGCAAAGGAATAGCCAGGCTTTCTCCCCATCCCCACCCGAAACGCACGCCAAAAAGGGAAGCGGCTAATTTACTGTTTTCCCATAGTGTTTATAATTATTATAGGCTATCAGGCAGCGCTGCCGATCCTCTTTACTGATCGGCCGATTCCGTTTAATATATACGGACATGCAGGACGACACGATCATTGCCATTTCCACACCGCTGGGATTCGGTGGTTTGGGCGTTGTCCGGTTGAGCGGCCCTCGTTCCCTCCAGATCGCAAAAAAAATCTTCAAGCCGCAGAAAGGGCTCCGCAAAATCCCCGCAAATCGCCCGATCCTCGGACACCTTTTCGACTTCGAAAATAACGAATTTTTCGAATTGGCTTTCCTCACGTATTTTGAAAAACCTCACACATACACACGGGAAAATGTCGTGGAGATCAGCTGTCACGGCAGCCCTGTTATCCTCGAAGAGGTCGTGCGCCTCGGAACGAATGCTGGAGCGAGACATGCCGCTCCAGGAGAATTTACCCTCAGGGCCTTTCTAAACGGCCGGATAGACATGCTTCAGGCAGAAGCCATCAACGACATCATCACGGCATCTTCCCTCGGGCAGGCAAAAATTTCCTTTCGCCAAATGGAAGGAAGTCTTTCTAAAGCCGCAACTTCCCTTCGGGAACAGATCATCCAGCTTCTCTCTCAGATCGAAGCCGCCATCGAGTTTCCGGATGAGGATCTTTTCATAACTCCCAAAACGATCGCCAAAACCCTCAACCGCGCCGAAAAAGCCGTCGAGGAACTCGTCGCCAGCTATGATCTGGGAAAAATTCTCTCCGAAGGTCTTTTTTTAGCCATAACCGGAAGGTCGAATGTGGGCAAATCCACCCTTTTCAATGCCCTTCTCAGGAAAGACAGGGCGATCGTAACCCCTTTTCCCGGAACGACGCGGGATTACCTCCAGGAAACCATCAAAATCAAGGATGCCCTTTTCACCCTAACAGATATGGCAGGAATCGATACCCCTGCCCATCCCATCGAAAAAGAAGGGATTAAGCGGGGAAAAAAACTGGCTTCTTCGGCAGATGGGATCCTTATCGTTCTCGACTCAAGCCGAAAGGAGTCTCCCGAAGACTTGAAGATCTTGAAGAAATTCAAGAATAAAAAATCCGTTATCCTGTTCAATAAGAACGATTTACCCGTCAAGATGAACTGCGAAAAAATAAAAAATCTGCACAAGAACATTCCTTCTCTGGCCATATCCTCGTTGAAAGGAACTAACCTCGATACGCTGAAAGAGATGATTTTCGACCGGTTCGTCCCCACGCAAAAAGGAAGCGCGGAAGTCATTCTTCACTTCAGGCAAAAGCTCCTGTTCTCAGACATCCTGTCCTGCCTGAGAGAATCGAAACACCTTCTCGAGGCCGGATATTCGGAGGAAGTCTATATTGAGGAGATCCGGAAGGTCATTCCGCTCATAGGACAGCTTACAGGAGAAATCAGGGACGAAGATATCATTTCAGGAATTTTCGACAGGTTTTGTGTCGGCAAATAGTAAACGCATCCAGACACATCCCCCGATTGACGGTAGAACGTATCGGAGATATAATACAGAATCAATCTCAGGGAGACCTGTTCCTTATTTAAAATAAATGAGATGCAAGGATTCGAGAAGGAAATGGCACGGATTTTTTTTGCAGGGATAACGTTTGCATCCAGAAAAATTCCGCCCCTTCGTTCGCTCCAAAGGCCCTGTCATGGATTATGATGTGATCGTCATAGGCGCCGGCCATGCAGGCTGCGAAGCGGCCCATGCCGCCAGCACGATGGGCCTCGAAACATGCCTTTTGACCATCCATCTCGAAACGATCGCCCAGATGTCCTGCAATCCCGCTATCGGGGGACTGGCAAAGGGGCAACTGGTGCGGGAAATCGATGCCTTGGGAGGAATGATGGGGCGCCTGGCCGATGAAACAGGAATCCAATTCCGCCTGCTGAACAGCAGTCGTGGCGGAGCCGTGCAGGCCCCGCGCGCCCAATCGGACAAAGCCCTCTACCGGCTGACCATGAAAAAATGGCTGGAAGATTTGCCGAATCTTAGCCTTTTCCAGGGGATTGCAGCTAAAGTCCTGACGGAATCCGGCAGGGCCGTCGGGATCGAAACGCTGGAGGGTCACCGCCTCCGCGCCAAGGCTGTTATCCTAACACCGGGAACATTCCTCAACGGCCTCATCCATATCGGGCTTCACAGCTATCCTGCCGGACGGGCAAACGAACCCCCTTCCATCCACCTGAGTCAGAGCTTGAAAAACCTGGGCCTCGAAACATTCCGGCTGAAAACAGGAACCCCGATGCGACTCCACAGGGACTCCATCGACTGGGAAGCGTTTACGCCCCAACCGGGGGACGAAATCCCGGTTCCCTTTTCTTTTCGCACGAAAAAAAAGCTGGAAAACCGGGTCGTCTGTTACATCGGACACACCAACGCTAAGAGTCACGGGATCATCCGTAAAAATCTCGAACAATCCCCCCTTTATAGCGGGAAAATCACAGGAATCGGGCCCCGTTATTGTCCCTCCATCGAAGATAAGGTGGTCAAATTCCCGCATCGCAAAAGACATCAATTCTATCTGGAACCCGAGGGGCTGAACACGGCAGAGATCTATGTGAACGGACTCTCAACCAGCCTGCCTCTGATTGTCCAGGAAAAAATCCTGGCCAGCATCCCCGGGCTCGACCGGGCAAAAATCCTGCGCCCTGCTTACGGTATCGAATACGATGCGGTTGTTCCCACCCAGTTATTGCCCACTCTGGAAACCCGATCTACGGCCGCTCTTTATCTGGCGGGCCAGATAAACGGAACCTCGGGCTACGAAGAGGCCGCTGCGCAAGGTTTGATGGCCGGGATAAATGCCGCATTGAAAATAAACGGGAAATCCCCTTTTGCCCTCCGAAGAAACGAAGCCTATATCGGCGTCCTGATCGATGATCTTATCTCCCGCGGAGTCCTCGAACCTTACCGTTTGTTCACATCTCGAGCCGAATACCGCCTGAACCTCCGGATGGATAATGCGGACAAGCGGCTAACCGAATATGGCTATGAATTCGGGCTCATAAGCCAAGAGGATTGCGAAAACTTCCGAAAAAAACAGGGCCGATTGAAAGACGCGATGTGTTTCCTCGAGAGGGAAAAGATCGTCCTGGAAAATCACGAAACCGTGTCTTTGAAGGATTTTTTGAAAAAGCCTGAAGCAAAGTGGGATAATGTGATAGAATATACCCCAGTAAAAATGGGCCTGACAGACGAAGATAAGCGGTTCCTGGAATCGGAAATCAAATACTCGGGGTATATCAAAAAACAAGAAAAAGAAATTGCCCGGATCACAAAATTGGATAACGAAAAAATTCCCAAGGGAATTGCCTATGCGGATGTGCCGGGCCTGACCGGAGAAGCGGTGGAAAAACTGCAAAATTTCTCTCCTCGGACGATCGGGGATGCCAAAAAGATACCGGGCATAACACCCGCAACTATCCTAAACCTCCACATAGCGATTACCCTCCACAGGAAACAAAAAGGACGCAGTGTTTCACGTGGAACACAGAAACGATAATGGGAAAGATCATCGCCGTCGCAAATCAAAAGGGCGGAGTAGGCAAGACGACCACAACCGTCAATCTTGCCGCATCTCTTGCCCTTAACAACAGAAGGGATCTTATCATCGACTTCGATCCCCAGGGTATGGCGACGATCGGCCTGGGCAGAGCGAAAGAAGAAAAAAAGGGCGTTTACCAGGCATTGATGAACGGCGTTTACATTATGGACCTTGTGCAACCGACAGAATTGGACAATTTATATATCTGTCCGTGTTCGCCCGAATTGGCGGGATTCGAGGCCGAGATATTCTCCGAAGATCAACGGGAATTTCGACTCAAGAACGCTCTTCAGGATATCCGCAAGCTATTTCATTATATTTTTATCGACTGCCCTCCATCCCTGAGCTTCTTGACGATCAATGCCCTGGCCGCCGCCGATTCCGTCCTGATCCCGATCCAAACAGAATTTTTTTGCATGGAAGGATTCCCCGATCTCCTGCGGACGCTGGATGAGGTAAGGGCATCCATCAATCCTTCCCTCCATATCGAAGGCATTGTTCTCACCATGTATGATGAGCGCACCAATCTGTCCAAACAGGTTGCCGATGAAATACGCCAATCTCTGGGAGAAATTGTCTTTTCAGAGATCATTCCCCGCACTGTGAGGCTGGCCGAAGCGCCCAGTTTTGGCAAACCTGCCCTGCTTTACGATATAAGGTCAAAGGGTGCTCAGTCCTATCTAAATTTAGCCAGGGAGTTAATAAAGAGATGAGAAAACAAGCATTGGGAAAGGGTCTAAAGGCCTTTTTTCCAGAAGATTACGGCATTCTAAAAGATGAGAAGTATATGGATTTGGATGTCGCAGATCTCAGGCCGAATCCTCTCCAACCCCGACAGGATTTCGACCCGGAAGCCATCGATGAACTGGCCCGCTCGATCAAAGAAACCGGAATCCTTCAACCCCTCGTTGTGGTCCCCGAGGGAAAACAGTACAAGATCGTCGTGGGAGAAAGACGATGGCGAGCTGCTCAAAAAATCGGACTGACAAAGATTCCGGCTATCGTCCGCCAGCTATCCGAAAAAGAGCAGATCGAGGCGTCTCTCGTAGAAAACCTGCAAAGAAAGGACCTCAATCCTATCGAAGTTGCCTACGCCTACCAAAAACTCATCAAAGAGCTGAAGTACACACAGGAAGACGTGGCGGAAAAAGTCGGCAAGGATCGAACCTCTGTCGCCAATTTCATTCGTCTTCTCAAGCTTCCTCCTGAAATTCAAAAGATGGTTGGTGAAGAGAAAATCTCCATGGGCCATGCGCGTGCCCTTGTCACGCTGGAAAACCCAGACCAGCAGGTTTTTCTCGCGCGGCTCATAGTGGAAAAAAACCTTTCGGTCCGAGAGGTGGAAAAAATGATGGCGGAAAAAAGGCGTCCGGCCTCTACGAGGCCTGGATCCGAGCTCGACCCCGACTTGCGAACTATCCAGGACGACCTGGTCAAAACCCTGGGAACAAAGGTGATCATATCTGGAAATTCTCAGAAGGGAGCCATCAAATTATTCTATTTCTCCCTGGAAGATTTAAACAGGATTTACGATAAAATGAAAGGAGTGGTCAAATGAAAGAAAAGAAAAGAGAAATCGAGGAAAGCAAGATTACGGGTTTTTTTGATAAAGAAACAGAAATCAAAGGCGATCTTCATTTCAAGGGGACATTCCGCGTGGATGGCCGATTCAAGGGAAAGATCGATTCCGGGTCGATTCTGATCATCGGAGACAGCGGAAAAGTCGAAGCAGACGTTAAGATCGGTCATATCATCATCAACGGAGAAATCAAGGGGAATATAACGGCATCCGAAAAGGTGGAAGTGAATTCTAGCGGCAAGGTTTACGGGACGATCATATCTCCCAAGCTTGTTGTCGAAGAGGGGGCCTATCTGGAGGCCAATTGCCACACCACGGAAAAAAGCTCCCAAGCATCGCCCATCGTCTCTCCGTTGTCGGAGAAAAATCAGGAAACCGGACCTAAGCTTTGAGAGCAGCCACAGGAGTCATTCCGGCCCGTTACGGTGCAACCCGTTTCCCAGGGAAGCCCCTGGCTTTGATCTCCGGAATGCCTCTCATCCAAAGAGTTTACGAACGAGCCCAAAAGGCAAAGCAACTCCAACAAATCATTATCGCGACCGACGACGATCGGATTTTTTCCGCCTCCAAAGCCTTCGGAGCGCATGTCCGCATGACATCCCCAGACCACAGATCGGGGACCGAGAGAGTGGCTGAGATCGCCGAAACATTGAGCTCGCCGATTATCATCAACATCCAGGGTGACGAGCCTCTTCTCCATGGACAAATGATCGATGACCTTGTTCAGGCTCTCCAGGACAGCGAGGTTCCCATGGCCACACTGGCTTCCAAAGTGACGGACATAGAGCGGATCCACGATCAGGACATCGTGAAAGTGGTCGTGGACAAAGACGGCTATGCCCTGTACTTTTCGCGCTCTCCCATCCCCTTTCGATCTGCCGATCATTTTCATCAACACATCGGAATATACGGGTATCAAAGAGAATTCCTGATGAAATTCTGCGGTCTGCCTTTTTCCCGCCTCGAAGCATCCGAAGGTCTGGAGCAACTCCGGGCGCTGGAGAACGGGCACAGGATAAAAATCGTTCCGACTCCCTTTCAAGTCTTGAGTGTGGATACACCTCAAGATATAATTGCTGTGGAACAATTCATCGAGAGGGGCGAAAAATGACAAAATTCATATTCGTAACCGGAGGCGTCCTGTCAGCACTGGGAAAAGGGATTGCTGCAGCCTCCATCGGAATGCTCCTCGAAAGTCATGGATACAAGATCACTCTTCAAAAATTCGATCCTTATCTCAATGTGGACCCGGGCACCATGAGTCCCTTCCAGCACGGCGAGGTCTATGTCACGGATGACGGGGCTGAGACAGACCTGGATCTCGGGCACTATGAACGTTTCACCTCGACAAAAACGACAGCATCAAACAACTGGACCGCAGGAAAAATTTACGAGGCTATCATCCGAAAGGAGAGGCGGGGAGAGTTCCTGGGGAAAACTGTCCAGGTCATTCCTCATTTGACGGACGAAATCAAAAAAGCGTTCCAGGCCGCAGCCGACGAAAACGACATCGTTATTGTGGAAATCGGGGGAACTGTCGGGGACATCGAAAGCCTGCCATTTCTGGAAGCCATCCGCCAAATGCGGTTATCCTCGGGAAAAGAGAATACCCTTTTTATCCATTTGACCCTCGTCCCATTCATGAAAACCTCCGGGGAACTCAAAACCAAACCGACCCAGCACAGCGTAAAGGAGCTGCGGTCTATCGGTATTCAGCCCGACATCATCCTCTGCCGGACAGACCGCTTTCTGGACGAGAACATCAAGGGTAAAATATCCCTGTTCACGAATGTTCCGCTCGGAGCCGTCATCACAGCCAAAGATGTGGATAACGTGTATGAGATCCCCTTGATTTTCGCACGAGAAGGCCTGGATGGGATTATTCTAAAGGAACTCGGCCTTCCGCTCAGGCGGCGCCGTCTGACCCAGTGGAGGAAGATGCTGGGCCGGATGAAAAATCCGTTGGATGAAGTGAACATCGCCTTGATCGGAAAATACGCCGGACTCCAAGATTCCTACATGAGCTTGAACCAGGCCCTTCATCATGCCGGAACGGTTCATCAACTGAAAGTCAATATCTCCTGGATAGAAGCCGAAGAATTTGAAAATCATCGACCTGGTACCCTACTTTCGTCTTTCGATGGCATTCTCGTCCCCGGGGGATTCGGCACGAGGGGAATCGAAGGAAAGATCAATGCTGTGACCTTTGCCCGGACAAAAAATGTGCCGTTCTTCGGAATCTGTCTTGGCATGCAGTGCGCGACCATCGAATATGCCCGGAATGTGGCCTCACTGGCTCGCGCCAACAGCACGGAATTCGATAAAAAAACACCGCACAAAATATTCTTCAAGTGGCGGGAACTCAAAGGCGTCCAGGACCTTGGCGGCACGATGAGGTTGGGAAGTTATCTGTGCAGGCTGGAGAAAGGATCCGTGGCCGAAAGGGCTTATGGCAGAACCAAATTATGGGAACGTCATCGTCACCGGTTCGAATTCAATCCCGAATACGAGGGAATCCTGCAAAAAGCCGGCCTCGTGATTTCAGGCAAAAATCCTGACCATGATCTCGTGGAAATCGTGGAACTGAAGAATCACCGCTGGTTTCTGGGCTGCCAGTTTCATCCCGAGTTCAAATCCAAGCCCATAAAGCCTCACCCTCTTTTTAAAGCTTTCGTCGGAGCGAGTTATGAATACAGGACAGAGAGAATTAAACATAGGCGAAAAAATTAAGATCGGGGGATCCCTTTCCCTGTTTTTAATCGGCGGACCATGTGTCATCGAGAGCGAAGATCATGCGGTTTTTCTGGCCAAAAAGATCAAGGAAGTCTGCAAAAATCTGGGGATCCCGTTCATTTTCAAAGCCTCCTATGACAAAGCGAACCGCTCATCGCTGGCATCATACAGAGGACCCGGATTTCCTGAAGGTTTGGAAATACTTGAAAACATTAAAAAAACACTCGACGTTCCCGTCCTTTCGGATGTTCACGAAACAGCCCAGATCGAGAGGGCTGCCCAGACCCTGGACATTCTCCAAATTCCAGCTTTCCTGTGCCGCCAGACAGACCTTCTTCTCGAAGCTGCCCGCACAGGTAAGCCGATCAATATCAAAAAAGGACAATTTCTTGCTCCTCATGATATGAAAAATATCGCGGATAAAATAATGAGCCAGGGAAATACCGATATAATCCTTACAGAAAGAGGCACCTCTTTCGGGTACAACAATCTCGTGTTCGATATACGTTCCATCCCAATCATGAAAAAACTGGGATTCCCTGTGGTCATCGATGCTTCCCACAGCGTGCAGAAGCCGGGAGGAAAAGGCGCCAGTTCCGGGGGGGATGCCGAATTTATCCCCCATGTCTCTGCCGCCGGGATCGCTGCCGGTGCAAATGGGGTATTTCTGGAAATCCATGATGATCCCTCCAAAGCCCTGTCGGACGGCCCTAATTCCATTGATATCAATGATTTAAGCACTCTTTTAAGCGCGCTCCTGCGGCTAAAAAGCGCAATCGGCGATAAAATCGACGCTCTTTCAATAAAAATAAAAGACCGGCAGATCGAGCAGCGATAGATTCAGGAAAATGACCATGACAAAAAAAGAAATCATCAACATCGGAAAACAAGTCCTCGAGCTCGAGGCAAACGCCGTCAAAGCCCTCATTCCCAGGCTGGACGACAACTTTGCCAGAGCGGTCGAGCTTCTTTCGCGAACGAAATCACGCGTCATCATCACGGGTATGGGAAAATCCGGTCTTGTGGGGCGAAAAATCGCATCCACTCTGGCCAGCTGCGGAACCCCTGCCCTGTTTATCCACCCGGCCGAAGCGGGTCACGGGGACTTGGGGATGATCGTTAAGAATGACATCCTGGTGATCATTTCCTACAGCGGGGAAACACGAGAGATCGGCCCGCTCCTCGAATTCGTGAAGCGGGTCGGGATCAAGCTGATAGGAATCACCGGGGATAAAAAATCGAAACTGGCCCGATACAGCGATGTCGTTTTGGAAACAAAAGTCGCAAGAGAAGCCGGTCCGGCGGGCGTAATTCCCACGGCGAGCTCCACGGCGGCCCTGGCCATGGGAGATGCCCTGGCTATCGCTCTGATGAAGAAAAAGGCCTTCGGGATCAAAGATTTCGTCTACTTCCATCCCAAAGGGGAAGCTGGAAAAAAATTGCTCAAAATCAGAAACCTGATGCATAAAGGCAGGGAGATCCCTGTCGTTCGCCAGGATGCTTCCATGCAGGCTGTCATCGGCGAAATCTCGGAAAAAAAACTGGGAATGACATGCGTGATCGACAATGATGACAACCTTGTCGGGATTATCACGGATGGAGATCTGAGAAGGGCCCTCCAAAAACACGGCCGCAGTTTCCTCATCAAGAAGGCGAAAGACTGTATGACCGGTTCCCCATACACCATCGACAAGGACGACCTGGCTGCCAAAGCTCTTCATGTGATGGAGGAGAACAAAATCACTTCGCTGATCATACAAAACAAAAAGGGAAAGCTAGAGGGGATCGTGCATCTTCATGACCTCTGGCGAACGGAGATGTTCTGATGACCAAGCAGGACCGGGCTCGACATATCAAATGGATATTGATGGATGTGGACGGGACGCTGACCGACGGCACGCTTTTGGTCCTTCCGGACGGTGAAGAACTGAAAACGTACAACGTGCGGGACGGATTGGGCATCCTTCTCGCCCATCTGGCAGGATTGAAAACAGGCATCATCACCGGAAAGACCTCAAAAGCACTGGAAATACGATCCGAAAAGCTGCAAATCGCAGAGCTGCATCAAGGAATATTTGATAAAAAACGGGTGCTGGAGGAAATTCTTGAGCGAAACGGATTGACGGCCAGAGAAATCGCCTTTATTGGAGACGATCTGGGAGATCTCGAGGTCCTAAAATCCGTGGGCTTCGCAGGGGCCGTAGGCGATGCCCACGATGTTATAAAAAAACACAGTCATTTTATCTGCCAAAATCCGGGAGGGAAGGGAGCGGTTCGCGAGTTTATCGAATTTATCCTCTCCACACAGAATAAATGGGAAACGATTCAAGAGAATGTGAAAAATCTCCCGGCCAAAAAAGACCTGGGTTGACGACAAAGACCGAAAAAATAAAAGGATACAGGAGGAGCACGTGAATTTCAAACCGGAAATTTTCAGACAGTACGATATTCGAGGAATCGTCGACAAAGATCTCACTCAAGAATCGGTCGAAATCCTGGGAAAGGCGATCGGCACCTACTTCCGCCAGCACGGCAGGCGGCATGTGGCGGTCGGAAGGGACTGCCGGTTGAGCTCTCCGGCGTACTCCGGATCTTTGAGCCACGGCCTTCTTTCCACCGGATGCGATGTCACCGAATTGGGAACCGTTCCTACGCCCCTCCTGTATTTCGCCATCTATTACAAAAAAATGGATGCCGGAATCATGATCACGGGATCGCACAATCCCCCGGAATACAACGGATTCAAGATCATGTCGGGGGAAGAAACCCTGTACGGCCCGGACATCCAGGACATTTTCAGGATCATCCAGGAAGGGGCTTTCATCCAGGAAACAGCGGGCACGATAAATTCCTATGACATCATTCCCGAATACACCGAATATGTGGTCCATAACATCGATGTTCACAAAACCCTCAAGATAGTGGTGGATGCCGGGAATGGAACCGGAGGTTTCGTGGCCGTTCCCATCTTCAAGAGACTGGGGTATGACGTCATCGAGCTTTTCTGTGAAATGGACGGGAATTTCCCCAATCATCACCCGGATCCGACCCTTCCGGAAGCGCTGGAAACCTTGATCGCAAAAGTCAAGGAATCGGAAGCGGATGCCGGGATTGCTTATGACGGAGACGCGGATCGGATCGGCGTTATCGATGACAAAGGGAACATCATATGGGGAGATCAGCTTATGATCCTTTTTGCACGGGACATTCTTCCCTCCAATCCCGGGGCTCCGGTGATCAGCGAGGTCAAGGCCTCCAAGCTCCTCTACGAAGAGATCGAGAGGCTCGGAGGCCGCCCCATCATGTGGAAAACCGGTCATTCGTTGATCAAAAAAAAGATCAAAGAGGAAAAAGCCCTGATCGCAGGAGAAATGAGCGGGCACATATTCTTCGCCGACAGGTTCTTCGGATTCGACGACGCGATCTATTCTTCTGCGAGACTCCTGGAAATCCTTTCCCGGTCAGAAAAGAAATTATCCGCAATGCTCGCCGATCTGCCCCGAACATATCACACCCCGGAGATCAGGGTTTATGCCTCGGAAGCGGTAAAGTTCAAAATCGTCGAAGCGGTGAAAAAAGAACTTGCGGAAAAATACCCGATCGTGGATATCGACGGAGTGAGGGCCCAATTTCCCGATGGGTGGGGGCTTGTCCGGGCTTCGAACACTCAGGAAGCCCTTGTCCTGCGCTTCGAGGCTGATACGGAACAGGGCCTGATGGCCATCCGGCAAGAAATCGAAAAAACCGTCGAGCACGCTATCCAAAGGCTGGAAAATTCTTGAGTTTCGCAGCCATCGTAATTCTGGGGATCATCCAAGGTTTGACCGAATTTTTCCCCGTCAGCAGCTCGGGTCACCTGGTCCTCTTTCAAAACCTGTTCGGTCTGAAGGAACCACAGATCTTTGTGGACCTGATGCTCCATGTGGGCACGATCCTGTCCCTTTTTGTATTCCTCCGGCGGGAGATTTCCGGACTTGTTCAGGGGTTCTGGCTTTTCTTGAGGAATCCAAAAAAGCACCGCTCGGACCCCCGTGTAAAGACTGTCTTCGCCATCGCTGTCGCTTCCTTTCCTACGGCCCTCCTGGGGTTTATTTTCAGAGATCTTTTCGAATCTCTTTTCGCCTCTCTCCGGGCAGTCGGACTGGCTTTGATTTTCACCGGTTTTTTTCTTTTTCTGACGAAATACGCAAGCCGTAGACAAAAAAATCATCTTATCCATCCCTTTATCATTGGAATTCTTCAGGGGGTGGCTATTGTTCCCGGGTTTTCCCGGTCGGGATTGACCATCGGGGGAGCCATGTTCCTGGGCTGGGAAAAAGAGGACGCTGCACGGTTCTCCTTTCTCCTTTCGATCCCGGCTATCCTGGGAGCCGCAATTTTTCAGATCGGGAAGATCAGCGCAGGCTCCCAGCCGTGGGCCATCATCCTCACCGGAATCCTGGTTTCAGCGATTTTCGGATACCTTGCCCTGTCCCTCTTGGTGTCCGTCATAAACAGGGGAAAATTTTTTGCTTTTTCCTTTTACTGCCTTTTGGCCGGGATCGTTGCTATCGCCTGTTCTTTTTTTATTTGATTCAGCATGGAGAAAAAAATGGATATTCGGGCCGTGATCATGGCTGGCGGGGTTGGAACCCGATTCTGGCCCCTGAGCCGAACACAAAAACCTAAACAATTTCTTCCCATCATCAGCGATAAAACCATGATCGAAGAGACCGCGCACCGGCTCCTGCCCGTGATTTCTTATGAACGGATCTACACCATCGCCGATAAAAACCAAACCTCGACGATCAAAAACCTCCTGCCTCAAATTCCAGAAGAGAACTTTCTTGTCGAGCCGCAGGGCAAAAATACATGCCCGTCATTGATGCTGGCAACGGCATCCATCGTCCTCCAGAATCCTGAGGCAGTCGTCGTGGCCCTCCCCGCCGATCACCTGATAAAGGATGGAGAACGATTTCTCAAGAAGCTGGAAGCCGCCGGCCATGCGGCAGCCAGGAACGATCACATCGTCACTTTCGGGATTCCCCCCTCTTATCCAGCAACGGGATACGGATATATCCGATTTTCCCAAGAAGATCCTGCGCACATAGCGGGGGAGACATTTTTTTCTGTGGAAACGTTCAAGGAAAAGCCAGGGATAGAACAGGCCCGGGAATTTCTGGATGCAGGAAACCTTTTCTGGAACTCCGGGATGTTCCTGTGGCAGGCCAAAACGTTTCCTCTGAAACTCAGGCAATACGCTCCCCGAATGTTTCCCTTCTGGGAAAAAATGGTCGAAGCCCTCGAAGTGAAACAGGAGGCACTCCTAGCAAGGGTCTTCGAAGACATCCCTTCCGTATCCATCGACTACGCCCTCATGGAGAAGGTCCGCCCGGTCTGGATGTGCCGGGGAGATTTCGGCTGGTCGGATGTCGGGTCATGGTCATCTCTTTCCGAGATATGGGACACGGACGACCGAAGGAACGCCCTCCGGGGTGACGGGCTTTTTTTGGATTCCACCGATTGTCTCGTTCATAATACCGGCAAATTCACGGCACTTGTGGGGTGCGAGGACCTGGTCATCGTCGACACAGAAGATGCCCTTCTCGTATGCCGAAAGGACTGCGACCAAAAAGTCAAACAGGTCGTGGAACACTTGAAAAAATTGAAAAAAAGCGAACACCTGTGAATTCTTTCAAAAACGGAAGACGCATCCTGCCGAAAGAGAAGAAAGGATGAGGATTTGGGACCTGCCGCCGGAAAAACTGTGCCGGAACCACCTGCTGGGAGAGCACAGGGAGCTGCATGCCGTGTGGTCCATTTTGACTGGGGGAAAAAAGGGGTATGCCAATCACCCCGAAACACGGCGGTGGGCAGGAAAGCTGAAAGCCCTCTACCTGCGGCACGAGGAACTCGTCAGGGAAATGCACCAACGGGGATTCCGGCATCAAAGCCCCCTGGATGCATTGCTGTCCACCGGGGAAGAGAAACAAGGGGTATTCGTGGACTCTCCTGAAAAACAGAGGATAATCCTAAGAAGGAAAAATTGTGGATGCCGGGTATGATTCCCTCAGTCCGTTTTTTTTCTCTGGAGACCCAGCTCGTGAAGCTGTTTGTCGGAAACATCCGAGGGCGAACCCGTCAACAGGCACAGGGAACTGGTCGTTTTGGGAAAAGGAATGACATCCCTAATAGAATCTTCCCCGGCAAGCAGCATCACGATGCGATCGAATCCGAGGGCAATGCCTCCGTGAGGAGGGGCCCCGTACCGAAGAGCCTCCAGAAAAAAACCGAATTTGGCCGCCACTTCTTCTGGCTTCAGGCCAAGAATCCGGAAAACTCGTTCCTGGACACCTAGGTCGTGTATCCTGATCGAGCCTCCTCCGATCTCGACCCCGTTGAGAACCACATCGTAAGCCTTGGCCCGAACCCTAAGAGGCTCCTGTTCCAGGATGCTCGATTCCTCCTCGTGCGGAGAGGTGAAGGGATGGTGCATGGAAAACAAACGCCTCTCTTCCTCATCCCACTCGAAGAGGGGAAAATCCGTCACCCAGGCAAATTTGAATAAGCCTGACCTTCTGATCTCATCGGGCATGAATTCCTGGCGCAGTTCTCCCAGGACTTTAAGCGCCGTACCGGCCTCGTCGGCCACCATCAGGGCCAAATCTTGTTCAGCGCCTCCCAGCTTATCCCAGATGATTGCGAATTCACGATCGTCGAGTTTTAGGCTCGACTTGAATCCGTCCTGCTTTTTTATCCAGACGACCCCTTTTCCCCCCAGGTCTCTGGCTTTCTGTCCGATCTTGTCGAGCCGGCTTCGGGACAACGCTGCTCCCTGCGGCACCAGCAGGGCTTTTAAAACTCCTCCCGCCGATAACGCCCCGCGAATGACAGGGGAATCTATCGCTTTGCCGGCATCGGTCAGGTCTTCTATTGTCATGGCAAAGCGCAAATCAGGTTTGTCCGTCCCGTACCTCGCCATGCTTTCATCGTAGGTAAACCTCGGAAAGGGACGCTCGATTGCCACATCGATCAACGCAAATGTCGATGCCAGCATGTCTTCCACCAGGCTGAACACATCCTCCCGGGAGACAAAGCTCATTTCGATGTCGATCTGCGTGAATTCGGGTTGCCGATCGGCACGTAAATCCTCATCCCGAAAACACCGCACAATCTGGAAGTATCTATCGAAACCCGCAACCATCAGCATCTGCTTGAAGAGTTGGGGAGACTGAGGAAGTGCGAAAAATCTGCCCTTATACACACGGCTGGGAACGAGATAATCCCTCGCCCCTTCCGGAGTGGATTTTGTCAGAAAGGGCGTTTCGATCTCGTAAAAACCCTTCTGACTCAAAAAATTTCGGATGGATTGCGAGGCCTGATGACGAAGCTTGAAATTCCTCTGCATGGCAATACGCCGCAGGTCCAAATATCTGTGTTTGAAACGCAGCTCTTCTGTCGCTTGCGGCGGATCCGACACGACAAAAGGAGGAACGGCCGAGGCATTTAATGTTTTCAATTCTTGCGCATGAACTTCGATATCTCCGGTCGGCATTTGAAGATTGCGTAAATTCTCATCCCGGGCCTTGACAATCCCTTTTATGCCCACGACATATTCCATCTTCAGTTTTTTTGCCTTCTGAAGGAGTCTTTCATCTGCGGATCCCGCCACGACCTGGACGATTCCCCCTCTATCCCTCAGGTCGATAAAAACAAGATTCCCCATGTCCCTGTGCTTATGGACCCAGCCGAAAAGAGTGACCTCACGGCCGGCATCAGCGATGCGCAGGTCTCCGCCGTAGTCCGTTCTTTTCCAATCGGACAGGCTGTCGAATTCCGTCATATCGGCTCCGTAAAAACCGAAAGGATCTCCTCGGGTGTACAGGATTTTTGCTCTCCGGAATCCATCTTCTTCAGCTGGTATCTTCCGCTCTTAACTTCATCCTCACCTATTATCAGCGTCCATGTCGCGCCCAGTTTGTCCGCTCTGCTCATCTGATTGCGGAGGCTTCGGTCTTTGTACTCGATCAGGCATTCCACTCCAATTTTCCGGAAAAGACGCGCCAGGCTCATTCCAGCCTTCCTGGCTTCCTCTCCCATAGTAACGACATAGATAAAATCCTCGTCTTCCTCTGCGAAAGGCACTAACGAAATCAGCCGCTCCATGCCCGCGGCGAATCCGATTCCGCAGATATCCGGTCCTCCGAAATCCTTCATCATATCATCATACCTGCCGCCCCCCAGGATGGAGTCCTGAGCGCCCAGTTTATGAGAGATGATTTCGAACGTGGTCTTGGTGTAGTAGTCCAGACCTCTGACAAGCATGGGTTCCAATCGGTAGGGAATCCCATACAGGTCCAGAAATGAGCAGAACTTGCGAAAATGGTCCGCACACTCCGGACACAGGTACTCCGTTATTTTCGGGAACTCTACAGCCGTCTCCTGGCATGATTGGATTTTGCAATCAAAAATCCTCAGAGGATTGGTGGATATTTTTCTCTGGCAATCCACACACAGCTTGTTCTTTCGCTCTTTGGCAGCGGTCTTCAGGTCCTTGTGATAGGAAGGCCGGCATTCCCGGCAGCCCACAGAGTTAACAAGGATCTCTTTATCTAAAATATTCAGGCTTCTGCATAAAAAATCGGCCATTTCCACGATCTCGGCATCGATGGAAGGATCCTTTTCTCCGAATACCTCGATGTCGATCTGATGAAATTGCCGGTACCGGCCTTTCTGGGGTTTGTCGTACCGGAACATCGGACCGATATAGTAGAAACGCAAGGGCAGGGGTTGCAGGTGAAGCCTGTTTTCGATAATCGCGCGCACGATGGAGGGCGTATACTCGGGCCGGAGGGTAAGGGAACGGCCTCCCTTATCCATGAACGTATACATTTCCTTGGTCACGACATCCGAGGTCTGGCCGGTTCCTTTTTCAAAGAGCTCTGTGGCCTCCAAAATCGGGGTTCTTATCTCCCTGTATCCGTACAACTCGAAGATCCCTTTGGCCTCGGTTTCCATTTTCTGCCACTTTCTGGCTTCTTGCGGCAGGATGTCCTTCATGCCTTTGATCGCGGCGATCCGGTTCTCTCGTTTGCTCATTTCTCGGTGAAAACCCCGATCTTCCGGAACTTTTGATACCGAAGCGCTGCTCTTTCCTCAGGAGTCTTATCCTCCAGCTTTTTTAGGGTAGCATGCAACTGTTTGTCCACATTCCTGAATGTCAGATCGTAATCGACATGCGCCCCTCCCGGAGGTTCGGGAATAATCTTATCGATAATACCAAGATCCATCAAATCTTTGGCCAGAAACTTCAGGTTCGCGGCGGCCATATTGACAGCGCTCTGATCTTTCCATAGGATGGCGGCACATCCTTCGGGGGATATTACAGAGTAGAAGGAATGCTCGAGCATTAAAATCGCATCGCCCACTCCGATGGCAAGGGCGCCCCCGCTGCCCCCTTCCCCGATAACCAGGTTGATGACCGGCACCCGGATTTTGGCGATTTCCTTCAGGTTATAAGCGATAGCCTCGGCCTGCCCCTTTTCTTCTGCCTGGATTCCCGGATAGGCACCGGGGGTGTCGATAAGGGTAAAAATCGGAAATCCGAATTTTTCTGCCAGCTTCATCACTCTCAAGGCCTTTCTGTAACCTTCCGGGTTGGGCTGGCCGAAATTTCTTGCCAGCCTTTCTCTGGTGGTTCTCCCCTTCTGATGCCCGATAAACGCCGCCGTCCGCCCGTGGAAGAACCCGAACCCGGCAACAAGGGCCGGGTCATCTCCAGCCCGTCGATCTCCGTGAAGCTCGATAAAGCCCTTGGTGAGGTATTCCAGATAGTCCAACGTGTATGGTCTTTTCGGATGACGGGCGATCTGAACGATATGAAAGGGCGTGAGGGTGGGGCTTATTCGGGCCCATTCCTTTTCAATATCTGCCCTCAGGCCTGCGACCTCCCGCTCTTTCCCGGTGTCGCCGGATTCCTGGATTTCGTCTATTTTGTCTTTGAGGAGAATGATCCGTTTTTCCAGTTGGTAAAAATCTTTCATTTTTTTCGTCGGTAAAAATTATTCGGCACTCGGAATTACGCGATTATTCTATAGAAAAAATGTGAGCCTGGCAACTCTTTCTACAAGCGTGTTCCGGGTCCGTCGAACCGATACGGTTTTTGCGATGGTGACAGACAGGGGAAAACCCCATCCCCGGGAACTATGGTATCACAGGATATCCGATCCGGTTTTCGTGCGCTCAACCCTTAAATTCTGAGAGGGAATGTCCAGTCCGATCAGCCCCCCGTCTTCATCGGTTTTTAGCTCGATCTGGGTGGGCCCCAAAAGCAAAACGAGATAACAGGGGCTGTCCTGTTTCGGTGCAATAGAGGCCAAAGCTTCCATCTGAGGTATGATATAAGCGGAAATCTCAACGGCCTCAGGAAGGCCACAACGGTATTTTTTCGTCAGCACCATGTAGGGAGAAAATACGGGATTAGGCAGAAGAACGGCATCCCTTCTGATATCCACGGTTTCCGTTCGTTCCTGACCGGCTACCTGTCTGGTATTCACGGCTTTCCCTTCCGAAAAAAAACTCTGGATTTCCTGCTCCACGCCGCTTATGCGCCCCTCGAAGAGATATCTTTCAGTGATAAAACTTTTGTCCATGCGGATAACCAGTCGTTCGATCGAAATGTCGATGGGTTTGGTCATCCTCCCCCTCACGGTCAAGGTAAAACCCAAGTCATCTTCTTCCCATATATACTCCTCGTACCCTACCTGTTCCTGCATAAAATAGATGGAAAGGGTTCCTGTTTCCTCCGTATCCGGAACCGCCTGTAATAAAGGATGGGGAAAGGTTAGGATAATCACCAGGAGACTGATCCAGATGGCTCTCTTTTCGACCGTTTCCTCCTTTATTCCGATACCTCTCTTTTTCCCTGGCTATTTACTCCACGACGACGGCTGTTCCGTAAGCGAGGATCTCCGATGCGCTCTGCATGATCATCGATGTGGTGAACCGGATATTGATGATAGCGTTAGCCCCCATCCCTTCGGCCTCCTCGATCATGCGGTCCAGGGCCTGTTCCCGGGATTCCGCCATCATTTTGGTGTAATCGCGGATCTCGCCACCGACGATATTCTTGAGGGCCGCCGAGATATCGCGCCCGATATGGCGGGCCCGGATGGTATTTCCCCGGCACAGCCCCATGGTCTTTTTTATGGTTTTCCCTGGTACAAATTCCGTATTGACGAGAATCATTTCTCGACCTCCTTGTATCTTTCCCTTTTGTGCACGAAGATTTGTTCTCTCAGAAGGGACACCAACAGGACAACAACACCGCCGAGAACGGCCAAAATGCCGACCTTCAGCAGGAACGAGAGGGAGGGATCCTGGATGATTCCCTCGATCGCCTTGTAGCCTCCGAAAAACAACAAAATCATAGCACCGATCGAAAGAAGAATCCAGCCAATCTTTCGTTCCAGGCGATTATAAATCGCGCTCCAGTATAACTCCCATACTTCCTTTTTAGGTTTTTTGAGTTGCATTTTTTCCATCACCTCCTCGAACTCACTCATTTCTGCGAATTCCTTTCTGCACTCCGCGCACTGCTCCAGGTGTTCTTCCACCATTCGCTTCTCTTCGGCGGATAACTCCCCTTCATGATAGAAAGAAATGAGTTCCTTTATCTTTAGATGATCCATGAATATCTCCTGATCAACTCCTATTCAAAACCCAAGTATTTCCCAACGATCCTTTTCAGATTTTTTTTTGCATAAAACAGGGAGGACATCACCGTTCCGATCGGTTTTCCCATAAGCTCTGCGATCTCGGCGTAAGAAAACTGCCGAAAATACCGAAGGATAACGATCTCTCTCTGTTCAAAGGAAAGTTTTTCAATGCCTTTCCACAGGGTCTCCTTCAGCTCCCGGTCTTCCTTTTCCTCCGCCAGAACGGGAACATTCTCCAGAGGGATCGCACGCATCCGGCCTTTGCGCTTCAGGTGATCGATGCAAAGATTTCTCAATACACGGTAAAACCAAGGGAAAAAGGGTTTGCCGGCGTCGAACATTTTGATCTTGCGAAAGGCTTTGATAAAGGCATCCTGAGAAACATCGAGGGCATCCTGTTGATTTTGGACAAAACCCAACGCGATATAATAGGCGGAATGCATGTATCTTTTCACGATCCTTCCATAGGCTTCCTTGTCTCCCTTTTGCACCGCCTCCAGAATCTCTCTTTCCGAACGTCCTCTTTGCGCCTCCGCTTGAACTTTTTCGCCGGGAAAAACGAGGTCCTCGGCCAAAACCATTTCTCTTGCCATTTCTTTTTTCCTACCCTTATATACGGTCCGGTCCTTTGGTTTATTCATTGGCCTGCCTTTTTTCTTTGACGGACAACCTCATACATAAAAATAGCTGCGGCCGTGGCAACGTTGAGAGAGGTTATTTTCCCGAGAAGAGGGATAGAAAGTATCGTGTCGCATTTCTTCCTGATCAATGGCCGCATCCCTGCTCCCTCAGAACCGAATACCAGCCCGACCGGAAGAGAGTAGTCAAAATCATGCCATTGTTTTTTTTCCCCGCTTTCGGCACCCACAAGCCATATGTCCTTTTTTCTTATCATTTCCATGGTCCTGGCCATGTTTTTAACTCTGGACACCTTCACATGTTCCAGGGCTCCCGATGCCACCAACGCAACCGCCTCTGTCAAAAGAACCGACCGCCGCTCCGGGATGACGACACCATCCACACCCGCACCTTCAGCCGTCCGTATAATGGCCCCCAGGTTTTGAGGGTCAGCGATGCTGTCTAAAAGGACCAGAAACGGGACCCTCGACGAAGCCAGGATGGAATCCAGGGGAGTGTAGTCCTTAGCGGCCAAAAGGGCGATCACGCCCTGATGATGGGGATCGATGCTGTTCAGTTTTTTTCGGGGCAAATAAAAAAATGGGATACGGTATTTTTTTGCCAATCCGATAATTTCAGCAACTCTTGCCTTATCCATTCCCTCCTGGATCAGGATCTTGTTCACCCTTTCCGGGGAATGCCTGACCGCTTCCAACAGGGAATTCAGGCGGCTGATTCTTTCCTTTCCTTGTATCCTTTCCCCCTTTTGTCTCCTATGAGGAGTTTTTCTGGGCCTTTTCGATTCTGGCCCACGTGTCTCTAAGAGTTGCCGTCCTGTTAAACACGGGCTTTTCGGGAGCAGAATCTTCGGAATCCAAGCAAAAATACCCTTTTCTGAGGAACTGGAACCTATCTCCCGGTTTGGCACCGGCAAGACTCGGTTCGACCTGGCAGGCGCTCAAAATTTCGAGAGACCCGGGATTCAAAGCACTCAGCCAGTCCTTTCCATCTTCCTCGTCTGCCGGGTTTTCTTTGGCAAACAGGTGATCATACAGCCGGACCTCGGCTTCGATCGCATGAGGGACCGAAACCCAGTGGAGGGTCCCTCTGACCATCCGGCCGTCCTTTGACCAGCCCCCCTTGGTCTCCGGATCATAGGTACAGCGAAGCTCGATGATCTCCCCTGTTTCCGGGTCCTTGATCGCATCTTTATACTTGATGTAATAGGCATGCTTGAGGCGGACTTCCCGGCCAGGGGCAAGCCGGAAAAATTTTCGGGGAGGATCATCCCTGAAATCATCCCGCTCGATGTATAGCTCACGGGTAAAAGGTATCTTCCGGGTCCCCATCCCCGGGTCTTCCGGATTGTTCTCCGCATCCAGCATCTCGACCTGACCTTCTGGGTAATTGTCGATAACCACCTTCAAAGGCCTGAGAACTGCCATAACTCTCTGGACCGTTTTATTCAGGTCCTCTCGCAAGCAGTATTCCAGCAGTGCGATATCCACGGTGCTCTCTCTTTTGGCCAATCCTATGCGGTCGCAAAAAGTCCTGATGGCCACAGGTGTGTATCCCCGCCGGCGCAACCCCGATATGGTCGGCATCCGGGGATCATTCCAGCCGCTCACATGTCCTTCTTCAACGAGATGAAGAAGCTTCCGCTTGCTCATCACGGTATAGGATAGATTGAGGCGGGCGAATTCGATTTGCTGGGGATGATGGACCTCCAACTGCTCGAGGAACCAGTCATACAGGGGACGATGGTCCTCGAACTCCAATGTGCAGATGGAATGGGTGATGCCTTCGATGGAATCGGATTGTCCGTGGGCCCAATCATAGGTGGGATAGATGCACCACTTATCCCCGGTTCTGTGGTGAGTCGCCCGGAGGATGCGATACATCACGGGATCCCGCATGTTCAAATTCGGCGAAGCCATATCGATTTTTGCCCGGAGGGTGCGGGAGCCATCCGGAAACTCCCCTCCGCGCATGCGCTCCAGCAGGTCAAGATTCTCTCCGGCCGGTCTCTCCCGATAGGGGCTGTTTGTCCCCGGTTCGGTCAATGTGCCCCTATATTCCCTGGTCTCTTCCGCACTCAAGTCGCACACATACGCGAGGCCTTTTTTGACCAGCAGGACGGCGTATTCATAAAGTGATGCGAAATAATCGGAAGCGAAATACAGGCGATCATCCCAATCGAATCCGAGCCACCGGATATCTTCCTTGATGGACTCCACGTATTCCAGTTCCTCTTTGATGGGATTGGTATCGTCGAAACGAAGATTGCACAATCCCTGGTACTCGGCAGCAAGCCCGAAATTGAGGCAGATGGATTTGGCGTGTCCGATATGCAGATATCCGTTCGGTTCCGGGGGAAACCGGGTATGCACGCGTCCCTGGTTCTTTCCTCTTTCCAGGTCCTTTTCGATGATGGTGCGGATGAAATCCTTTATGACGGGATTTTTTTCTTTATTCTCATATGCCTTCATGGCATTCTCTCCTCTCCCCGCAGCATGCCGCTCGATTTAAAAAAATCCAACATCTCGGAAACCCGCTGGGAACAGTTCTTCAACGCGAGAGGCAAATCCAGCCTGGCCCCTTCCTCGACAAGCGGGATGAACTTATCCAAATCCAGTCCGGAGCTTTGCGTCGTGAGGGCGATCCTGAGCGGATGATAGAGGTCTTTCCCCTTGCAGCCCGTTTCCTGCTTGATTTCCTGAGTGACAGCGATGAATCGATCGTAGTCGAACCGCGGGATGCTTTTGATTTTTTGCCCGAAACGGCTGATGACTTTCAGCGCACAATCACTTTCCAGTTCCTTCAGGATTTTCGCATTCATCTGGGCTGGTGAATATTCGAACAAAATGGCAGATTGAGAGGGGATATCCGCGAACCGGTCCACGCGTTCTATAAAAGCCAGCACAGCCTTTTCCAGCCACTCCCAATGGGCTTCCGACATATCTTCCGGCAAAAGCCCGGCCGCTTTCATATAGGGCTCGGCCATTTCTGCCATCTGCCGTGCCGAGAGAGTCTTGGCATGCTGGCGGTTGATCCAGTAAAGTTTGTCATAATCAAAAATCGCTGCCGACCGACTGACCTTTTCCAGGTTGAAGAGACGGACGACCTCATCCCGGGAAAGGACCTCCTTGTCTTCCGGAGGAGCCCATCCCAAAAGGGAGAGATAATTGAACAGGGCAGTAGGGAGAACGCCATCTTTTTGAAACTGGTCGACTGCGGTAGCGCCATGCCGTTTGCTCAGCCTGGTGCTGTCTTTTCCCATCACCATCGAAAGATGCGCAAAAAAAGGCGGGGTAAAAGACAGGGCTCGATAAAGAAGGATCTGGCGTGGTGTGTTCGAAATATGATCCTCCCCCCTTATCACATGGGTAATAGCCATCAGGGAATCATCCACCACAACGGCAAAATTGTATGCCGGAAGCCCGCTGGAACGCACAATGACCGGATCTCCGATCAATGCCAAATCGAATTTGAGCTCACCCCTAACAAGATCCTGGAAGATCAATTCTCCCCGATCCGGAGTCCGCAATCGCACGGCCGCGCTTTCCCCACCCTGAAGTCGCCGCAGGGCGACCTCGCGGGAAATTGGCCTGCATTTTCCGCTGTATATGGCCACCCCATCCTTTTCGAGCGCTTTTTTTCTCTCCGATTCCAGTTCTTGGGGAGAGCAAAAACAATGGTATGCCTTCCCGCCATCCAGCAGCTTTTGTGTTTGCTCGCGGTATATGTCCACCCGCAGAGATTGTCTATAGGGTCCGAAAGAGCCTCCGACATCAGGGCCTTCATCCCAATCCAATCCGAGCCAGCGCAAGTCTTCCTTAAGCCTGCTCTCGTAAGCAGTGTCCGACCGCACGACGTCGGTATCCTCGATCCTCAGAACAAAGGCGCCGTTTTTCTGGCGTGCAAAAAGCCAGTTGAACAGAGCCGTCCTCGCGTTCCCCACATGGAGGAATCCTGTCGGACTGGGAGCAAACCGGACGCGGATCTTTTTCATCGCAAACAATATTAATACATTTCGGCCAAAAACCCAATTCTTATTGTGCTAACAAAAGCATCTCTATTTCCATGATCAACAAGGCTTATACGGGCTTTCAGGAATGGTTTTGCTCTCGTTCTTCTCGGCGGCTGTGAACTGCGCATTTCCAACCCTGTCTTTACTCCTTATCTTCTGTTCCCGTGCTTACTTACAGCCTGTTTCCCTCGGCAAAGTCGTGCCGAGTACAACACTGCCGTCTGACTGCGCCAGATTCCCTCGAAGAACGGCAATCATGGCTAAACCTTCAAGGTCACTTCAACCATCCCAAAAAAAACCATTTATCAGGGAAGTGGAGTTGCTTCTTATGCTAACTCTTATCAAGCTGCTCTAATATATACTATTTCTATAAATTTAATGCCTTTTTTAGGAAAAAGGGCAACTTTTTTCCAGACCTTTGCGTATATATACCGTTACAAGATGAGAATAACAAAAAAGGAGATCAACCAATGAGAATCAAGACAAAAATCGCTATTCTCGCCGTTGCGGTTCTGCTGACCTTCTTGGGCTTCAACCTGATCGTTTCCCCCGCAGCCGTTGAAATGGCCAAATTCGGGAAGCTGACCAAGGCAGAAACTGCAGCTCGACACGTTAGGGGCTAAACCTTGGCGTCCCGATTGAATCGCATCCCTGTAAAATAGAAAGGCTGCCGTTTTTCCGGAACATTGGAAGCGGCAGCTTTTTTTTTACAATTCGATAAGCACCTGCACGATAGCCGCGATAGCTTCTCCTCTTCCGATCGCCCCCAATCCCTCGTTGGTTTTGGCTTTGATGCCAATGTCGTTTTCCACTAAATAAAGGATGGGGCATAGGACCCGTTTCATGCTATCGACATGAGGCCCGATCACGGGAGCCTCTGCAATGATGATGCAATCGACATTATGGATCTTTCCTTTTTTCTCCCGAATTAAACCCATGACCGATTCCAAAAGTTCCGTGCTTCGAATATTCCGATACCGGGGATCGGAATCCGGAAAAAGCTGCCCGATATCCCCTCTGCCGAGGGCTCCCAACAGGGCATCGATGATGGCGTGAATCAAGCAATCGCCGTCGGAATGACCGGCCAATCCTTTGGAAAAAGGAAGTTCGATGCCCCCAAGATAGAGTTTCCTTCCCTCCAGAAGCCTGTGGATATCGTACCCGATCCCGATCTTAATCCTCAATGAGCGCCTCTGCAATTTTCATGTCTTCCCTGGTCGTGATCTTGATATTTTTCCGGTCACCGGGAATGACGTACACGTCCTTTCCCAGCCTTTCTACGAGAACAGCCTCATCCGTCCCGTCGAATTCGTCGTGGAAGGCTTGAACGAACGCCTCTTTCAGCAGGGAACAGGCAAAGCCCTGTGGGGTTTGGGCTCTGAAAAGCCGCGTCCTATCTTCTGTTCGGAGGATTCTATTGGCTTCCACGCATTTGATCGTGTCTTCAACGGCGATAACCGGAACCACGGCCCCTTTTTCCCTTGTGGCCTGGATCAGCCTTCCGATCAAATCCATCCCGACCAACGGACGTGCCCCATCATGGACGAGGACGATTCCATCCTGGTCCGATTCCACACAGCTCAACCCCGAATATACGGAATCCTGGCGGTTTTCACCCCCTTCGGCAATTCTGGAAATCTTTTTGAATCGGTCGCAATATTCTTTCCCGGATTGTCCCTTCCCCAATACAAGAACGATGCTGTCGATATCCCTGTGCCCTTGAAATTTCTCCAGGCACCAAGCCAGGACCGATTTCCCCTTCAAAAGGGCGAACTGCTTGGTCTCCCCGTATCGCCGGCCTTCTCCGGCAGCTACGATGATCGCCGTAGTCCAGCTCATCCGGATTCTTCTTCGTTGTAACGCCCAAAGATCATTTTCCCTACGGTTGTCTGGAGAACAGAGGTCACGGTAATCTCGACGTTCTGCCCGATCATCTTGCGGGAATTATCGACGACCACCATGGTTCCATCGTCCAGATAGGCCACTCCCTGGTCTTTTTCTTTTCCTTCTTTCAGGATAAACACATTGATCATCTCGCCTGGAAGCACGACCGGTTTAAGCGCATTGGCCAATTCGTTGATGTTGAGGACCGCCACTCCTTGAAGCTGGGCGACCTTGTTCAAATTAAAATCATTCGTGATGATTTTTGCATCCATATGCTTGGCCAATTCGATCAGCTTGGAATCGACATCCTTGACCTCGGGAAAATCTATCTCCGTGATCACGACGGAGGCCCGCGAAGATTTTTGAAGCTGGTCCAGAACATCCAGTCCCCGCCTCCCCCTTTGTCTTTTGACGCTGTCGGCGGAGTCTGCCACAAGCTGAAGCTCTTTGAGGATAAATTGAGGAACGACCAGATCCCCATCTATGAACGCCGTATCGCAAATATCGGAGATCCGGCCATCGATGATAACACTGGTATCCAATATCTTGGAGCTTCTCCCCGTGCTCTCTTCCTTGAAAAACCGGGTGAGGTAGGTGGGATCGAGCCACTCGTACTTCCGCGTTCCTACCAGAAAGCCTATATAGGGCATGATGACCAGGAAAAAGATCTTGATGAATGTCGTGGTCGACTGCTCCTGTGCAATACTCTGGTAGATTGCTCCAAGCCCCCAACCGATCAAGACGCCGGCAAATGTTCCTAGAGTGCTGCTCCAGATAACTTTGAACTGACTTTTCCTTATCCGTGTTTCCAGATAGATGATGAGAACGCTCAGAAAGAAGCCAGCCAGTCCGCCATATTGTCCGGAAATCTCGAAAGGAGGGAAAAAATACCCCGCTACCGATACGATCGCAACGATAAGTAAACGAAATATTAATACGCCCATTGGTAACCCTTTATTATGAATTAAAATATTATGCCCACTGTTTCTTTGATGTGCCCCACACCGGCCAGGTCGATACCGGAAAAATCTTTTTTATCCAGTTGAGAAAGATTTCCTTTGGGAAGGACGACTGTGTTGAATCCAAGAGAAATGGCTTCTTTTATCCTTGCCAAAGGTTGGCTTGCTGAGCGGACTTCCCCGCTCAACCCCACTTCGCCGAACAGGGCAAAATCCGCGGGGATGGCTTTATTCTTCAGGCAGGATACGACCGCCATGATGGCGGCTAAATCCACAGCCGGTTCATCCAGCGCCAATCCGCCCGCGACATTCAAATAGATATCTTCTCCGGCAAATCCGAAACCCAGCTTCCTTTCGATCACGGCCAGCAGCATGGCCGTGCGGAAATGATCTAGGCCGATGGTCATCCTCCTGGGATTTCCGGAAAAAAGGGTTGGCGAAACCAGGGCTTGAATCTCGGCCAACAAAGGCCTCGATCCCTTGATCGTACAGGCCACGACACTCCCGGTCTCATCCTTGGATCTTTCTTTCAGGAAAAAGGCCGATGGATTGGAAATGGCACTGAGCCCCTGAGCTCCCATCTCGAATATGGCAAGCTCGGAGATCGGGCCGTATCTATTCTTCAAAGCCCGCAGAACGCGGTGACTATGATCTCTTTCGCCCTCGAAATAGAGCACCACATCCACCATGTGCTCCAATGATTTTGGCCCGGCCAGCGATCCGTCCTTGGTGATATGCCCTATTAAAAAAGAGGAAATCTGGTTCTTCTTGGCAAACCGGAAAACCTGGTTGGTAACCTCCCTGACTTGGCTGATCGTCCCGGGGCTGGATGAAAGCTTCGCAGAATAGACCGTCTGGACCGAATCCATCACAAAGACCTGAGGATTCAACTTCTCAGCCTGGGAAATGATCCTTTCAAGATTAGTCTCCGCCAGAAGATAGAGATCGCCCCCGGAAATTCCGAGCCGTTCCCCTCTCATTTTGATCTGTTCCAGGGATTCTTCCCCCGAAACATAAAGCACCTTTTCTCCCATGAGGCCGAAATCCCGGCTCACCTGGAGAAGCAGGGTGGATTTGCCTATTCCCGGTTCTCCGCCGATCAACACCAGAGATCCCAGGACGACTCCTCCTCCAAGCACACGGTCAAGCTCCTCGATACCTGTTTTCCCTCTCTTTTTTTTCGCGCCTTTGACCTCTTTGTAGGGGACAGGTTCGGAAGGAGGAAAAGAGTACTCGGTCTGGATCTCCTCGGCGATTTCTTCGATCAGGGAGTTCCACTCCCCGCAACTGGGACATCGCCCAAGCCACTTTGGAGAATTGAACCCGCAATTCTGGCAGATGAAAATCGATTTGCCTTTCATTAAAACCCAAACCTCATGCCCATGTAGATTTCTCTATTTTTCGACAACGTAAAATCATCCAGGCCAAAAAGAACATGAAAATACCTGGATGCGACCAAGCTGGCCCAGGCCCGAAAACGGGGCCGCGGATGTCGGTTGAAATCGAACCCTTCGAGCGTGAATATTACCCTGTCATCGAAGGCATATATATCCAACCCGATACCGAATTTGGATTCCATGATCCCGGCCCGCGGCGCGATAACTCCCCACCGGATCCCGCCCTGGGCAGAAAGCGTGTAATTATCCCGCCAGGGGTTCTGGACGATCTCGGTGAGCAAAAACTTGTCCGGAGAAGGCCACAATTCGAGGGAAAGGGTTCCCCTGAACAACTCGCTCTTCGCGAAATATTCCGCCTTCAGTCCCATGTCTATCTGGAGGGTGGAAACGGGAGCGATAATCTCCTGAACATCGTTTATGGTTTTGGCTGTCCGGTCGTACAGTTCCGGATCCTCTATCAATTTTCCCAGCGTGCCTTTCCCTTTATTTATCTTATCCAAGGACTCGCTCAGGCTCTTCAGGGCTTCTTCCGTCTTGGAAATCAATTCCTTGATTCCTTCCAGGTTTCCTTTCAGGCCTGCCCTGTTTTCCTCGACCGTGTCTTTCACGAGGCTGATGAGCTCATCCAGATTCTTTGAGAGAGAGGCGACATTCTGATCGAAGTTTTCGATCGCCTGGGTGGATTTTTCCAGACTTTTGGTCAAAAGCGGTTTGTTTTCGCTAAAAAATTCATTCAGCTCTGCCGAAACCGATGACAGGTTCTGGAGAATTTCTTTGATATTCACGCGTGCTTCGCCCTCTCCCAGCAGATCTCTCATCGCCTTGCTGGTGCTTTTGATATCATCCCCGACAGAAGACAGGATCATCCCCAATTGATCGAAGCTAACCGGAGGAAGGCTCCCAATCGTCCCCCCGGGTTGAATCATGATTTCCTCCACGCCGGGAACAATTTCGATATATTTTTCTCCCAAAAGCCCAAGGGATGCCAAAGTGGCCCTGGAATCCCGGCTGATTTCGATATCCGGATTGATGTCCAGCGCAACTTCCGCCCTATTCCCCTTGAGCCGGATCGCATCCACGACCCCGACCTTCACGCCTGCCATGCGAACGACCGTTTTTCTTTCCAAGCCCGCCACCGTATCGAACCGCGTATACACGACATAACCCTTTTGTTTGAACATCCTGCTGAAATCCCCGACAACGAAAATGAACACGGCAAGAATCGTCAAACCGATGGCCAGGAATAATCCGATCTTTATTTCCTGCCGGTGGCTTTTCAACACGCCCTCATCAGGAACGCCAGGCTCTTCCTTTTGCTTTCTTTTGAAAATTCCCATTCAAATTTCTCTTATTTTATTTTTGTTTTCAATTTTACCAATTCTCAATCGGCCCGACAGCCGCTCCGGTTATGAACTGCTGTACGATGGGATTGTCACTTTCCTTGATCTCCTCAGGCGGGCCGTTTGCAATAATTTTTCCCTCATAGAGCATGGCAACTCTATCCGCCACTTTATATGTGCTGACCATGTCGTGCGTGATCACGAGAGAAGTCATTCTCAATTCATTTTTCATATGGATGATCAAATCGTTTATCGCATCCGCCCTTATCGGATCGATGCCTGTGGAAGGCTCATCGTACAAAATAATCTCGGGCTGATAGGCGATGGCCCTGGCCAGGCCGACCCTCTTCCTCATTCCCCCACTCAGCTCAAAGGGCATCAGGTTTTCGATGTCTCTTAAACCCACGCGATAAAGGGCCTGACGCGCCATCTCTCTGATTTCCTCCGTACTGTGATCCGTATACCTTTCAAGCCCGAAGCTGACATTCTGCAATACTGTCAGAGAATCAAAGAGGGCCGCTCCCTGAAAAAGCATGGCAAACTTGCGCCGAACCTCGTAGAGTTCTTCTTCGTCCAAGCCGGTTATCTCCACATTATCGACATAGATTTTTCCTCTATCCGGCACGATAAGGCCGATCAGGTGTTTGATCAGAATGCTTTTCCCGGAACCGCTCTGACCGATGATGACCATCGTTTCACCCTTTTCGACATTCAGATTTACACCTTGAAGAACCTTTTTATCCTTAAAAGATTTGTGCAGGTCCACGATTTCTATCATCATAAATCCGCCGGCAGGGCTTTGCTGAGAAAAAAGTTGAAGATGAGGACAAGAATGCTCGAGATAACGACCGCACGGGTTGTGGCTCTGCCCACGCCTGCAGCACCCGCTTCGGTTTTCAAACCCTGCCAGCATCCGATAATGGCGATCACTCCCCCGAAAAAGGCCGCCTTGATCAAGCCGCTCCCCACATCCCAAAATTCCATATAAAGCAGGGTATTCCTCATATATATGTACCGGTTCACCCCCATGGCAAATACGTTATAAAAATAGCCTCCCATCATGCCGATAATGTCGCCGTAGAGGGTCAAACAGGGGAGCATGATGATGCAGGCCAATGTTCGGGGAACTACCAGATAGCGGATCGGATCGGCCCCCAGGCTGACAAGGGCATCGATCTGCTCGGTGATACGCATCGTCCCGATTTCGGCCGCCATGGAAGAACCGACCCTTCCGGATACCATCAATCCAACCAGGATCGGGATCAATTCCTTGGAAAGTCCCAATGAAATGATCGGCCCTCCGTAAGCTTCCGATCCCGGACCGATATACCGGTGAAATCCCACATAGGTCTGCAGTCCGAAAACCAGCCCCCCGAAAGCAGCCGTGAGGGATACAACGGGCAGAGATCTTACCCCGACTTCTTCGAGCTGCCGGATGAAATTTCTCCCCTCCCACGGTTTTGTAAACATCCGCCTTATCGTTTTCCACAGGAGGATGCCCACTTCTCCGGTTTGCTGCAGGACAAAAATGAAAAACGTTTCTTTTTGATGCCGGTGCATTTTATGCTTCGAAAGCCTGGAACTCCATGTCAACAAATCTTGCATATTCCCTGATAAAAGCCAGGTTGACAAGGCCTGTCGGGCCGTTGCGCTGCTTGGCGACGTTGATCTTGGCGATTCCCCTTAGGTTTTCGTCATCGGGCCGATAAAACTCCGGGCGATAGACAAATATGACGACATCGGCATCCTGTTCGATCGCCCCTGATTCTCTCAGGTCGGATAACTGAGGAATCGGTTCCCGGCGGCCCTTTTCAGGAGCCCTGCTCAGCTGGGAAATCCCGATGACCGGAAGTTGAAGTTCTTTGGCCAGTTCTTTCAACGAACGGGATATATAAGATATTTCCTGCGTCCGGTTCTCGAACCTTGTGCCCGGCCGCATGAGCTGCATGTAATCGATGATAACCAAATCCAGGTTGTGCTCCATTTTCAGGCGCCTGGCTTTGGCTTTCATTTCCATAACAGTAAGGGCTGCGGTTTCGTCGATAAAAATCTTTGCCTTGGCAAGCTCCTCGGCGCTCAGCTTCAGCCTTTCGAACTCCCTTTCCCCTATAAATCCTGTCCTTACTTTCTTTATATCCAACTGGGCTTCGGCACACATCAGGCGGATGGCGATCTGTTCCTTTGCCATTTCGAGAGAAAAAAACCCTACCGAAAATTCCGTTCGGAGGCCGATATGCAGGGATGTGTTCAAACAAAGGGCTGTTTTTCCCATGGATGGACGGCCGGCTACGACGATGAATTCAGATCCGTGGTAACCGGATGTTAGACTATCCAAGTCTCTGAATCCGGTAGGGATACCGGTAACGGCGTCCTGGCGGCTGCGAAGAATGTCTATCACATCTATAGCAGGCTGTGTCAAGGCCCCGACAGGAACGAAGCCCGGTTTGATCCTTTGTTCCGCGACTTCGATGATGGAAGCTTGGGCCTCGTCCAAGAGCTGGTCGGCATCCTCTCTTTGTTCATAACTGGAGGAGATGATCTTGGCGGAAGAAAGAATGAGCCGTCTTAAAAGGGCTTTTTCTTTGATGATTTGCGCGTAGTATTCGACATTCAGGCTTCTGGGCACACCATCCATCAGGGAAGACAAGTACGGGGCTCCCCCTATTTCGTCCAAGTCCCCGGCTTTTTTCAGCTCCTCGCTCAAGGAAAGCAAGTCCACCGGAAGCCCTCTGTCAACCATCTGGGCGATTTTCTCCAGAATTTTCCGGTTTCCTTCTTTATAAAAATCCTCGATGGCAATAATGGATAAAACGACATTGAGGTTTTTGTTATTGACGAGTATCCCCCCCAGGACCGTTTTTTCCGCTTCCTGACTGTGGGGTGGCGTCTTTTTCAAAAACATCAAGTCGAGTTCCATTTTTCCCCTTTATTTTTCTGTTTTTTCTTCTTCGTTGTCCTCCCGCCCGGCTTCTTCAGGCTCTTTTTCCGGCCCGTCCGCCTGATTTTCTTCCTCTTCCTCTGCCTTTTCTTCCTGAGCAGGTTGTTCCGTTTCGGCCGGTTCCTCTGTTTTCTCTTCCGGTTCTTCCGTGGGTTCCGTTTTCAGTTCCGATTCCGGTTCTGTTGCACTTTCTTCTGCTGCTTCCTCCTCTTCCCGGGCCGTTTCTTCCGTAGCGGGCTTCTCTTCTTCGACTTCTTTCTTGGTTTCTTCTTCCGTGCCCTCTTTTTTCACTTCGATTTTTATCTCCGCCCGTTCATCATGAAACACCTTGATCGGAACGGTAAAATTTCCCAGTCTTTTTATCGGGTCCGCAAGCAAAATCTTTTTTTTGTCCACTTCTATCCCCAGGCGGTCAAGGGCCTCTTTGATATCCGCTGTGCTGACGGACCCGAAAATCACATCCTTGTCCCCGGCTTTCCTCTCGAAAGATAAGGACGTCTGGCTCAGCCGATCGATCACACTCTGATAGGATATGACCTCCTTCTCCAATTTTTTCCGGAGGGCCCTTTGTTCCATCTCGACCATCTTTATGTTCGACGGGGTGACTTCGATGGCCATTTTCCTGGGAAGAAGGTAGTTTCTTCCGTAGCCTGCGGCCACATCGATGATGTCTCCTCTTTTTCCAAGATTTTCGATATTTTCTTTCAGGATTACCTTCATTTTTCTCAATCCTCGACATACGGGAGCAAGGCAAGGAGCCGGGCGCGTTTTATGGCCGTGGCGAGCTTTCTCTGGTGGAAAGAACAGGTGCCCGTCACCCGCCTCGGAGCGATCTTCCCTCTTTCCGGAATATACCTTCTCAGAATATCCACATTCTTGTAATCGATGTCTTTGATGTTTCTCTCACAAAAACGGCAATATTTTCTCTTGGGGGGAAAATACCTCCGATAAGAACTTCTCTCTCTTTGTTCTCTTGCCATCCCTATTTCTCCTCGGTCGTTATTTCAGGTTCAGAGATTTCGGCTTCCTTCGGTTTTTCTGTCGATTCCTTCATCTGTTCTTCCGTTTGTTTTTCTTCTTCTTCGATTTTTTCCTTCGCACTTCTCGGTTTTCCCTTTCTGCTTAGCTTGGTTTTTTTTCTTTGTTGAATTTTCGTTTCTTTTTTTAGTGTCAGATACCGGATAACCGTCTCGGTTTGCCGGAATCGCCGCAGGAGTTCTTGGGGAATATCCGGGCTTCCTTCGTAATGGAAGAAGACATAAACGGCTTCATCCAGGCTGTCGATCGGATAGGCCAGTCGTTTTTTCCCCCACCTTTCGATGTTGACCATTTTCCCCTTTTTTTTCTTTACCACCTCCGCCATTTTGTCGATGAGATTCTCTGTCTCTTCTTCTTCAAGCTTTGGGGTAATAAGGAAGGCAGTTTCGTACTCTCTCATTGGAACCTCCTTATGGATTTAAAGCTCCTTCTTTTATAGAAGGAACAAGGAGCTTTTAACTCAAATCAAAAACAATAAGATAGGATAGTATATTATTCCTCTTCTGTCTATCTTTTTATCCTTAATCTTCACAAAAAAATCCTGATTGCCGTATTCCACCGCAGTGCTGCGGATCCCATCCGGATCATTCGGGATTGCTTTGTTTTTCTTTGTTTGCCTTTGCGTTGAACCTGTTCATGGCTTTCTCGAGACCATCTGACACGATCAGTTCAACCGCATCCTCTGCCCTCGCAAGGCAATCTGCCAGAATCGGCTTTTCACCCTCACGAAAACCGGCCAGCACAAAATCTGTCGCGTCCATCCCTGAGGCTATCGGCCCGATCCCGATCCGGATTCTGGGAAATTTTGTGGAGTCGATCTCTTTCACGACCGATGCCATCCCATTATGCGTTCCCGGACCTCCTGCTTTCCGAATCCTGATTTCCCCCAGGGAAAGATCCAGGTCGTCGTAAGCCACAAGCAAATGGTCCAGCTTCACTCCGGTCCATCTGATTAGCTCGCTGACAGCCTTGCCGCTCCTGTTCATATAGGTCCAAGGACATACCAGGAGGAGGGGCATGCCCTCTATCTCCACTTGCGCGGCTTTGGCCGAATACTTTCTCTTTTTCAATTGGATATCATGCCTGTCTGCGATTCTCTGCACAAGCATAAAGCCTGCATTATGACGCGTCGCCGAATACTGTTTGCCGGGATTCCCAAGGCCGACGAGGACCCACAAATGGCACTCCTTCTATTCCCCTTTTTTGCCCTCGCTGTCTTTGCCCTGCTCTTCTTCCCTTTCCTTTTTGATTACTTCGGGCTGTTCTCCTTCAGCCATGACTTCCACTTCTTCCTCTTCTTCTGTTACAGCCCTGACTTCCTCTTCCTTTGTGGGGGCTTCGATCAATACAATCAGTGTATTCGGATCGCTCTGGATCTCGACGCCAGGAGGAGATTTGAGGTCTTCAACCTTAATGGATTGATGGAGGTGAAGATCGCTGATGTCCACCGATATGTATTCGGGAATTGCTCCGGGAAGACATTCCACCTCGATCTCTCGAGAGACGAGATCGACAAAACCTCCTTCCATCTTGACCCCGACCGCGTCTCCTGTTACGTGGATGGGAACGGACACACGCACAGCTTTATCCATGGCGATTTGGATCAAATCGATGTGAAGGATTTCATCTGTAACGGGATCCACCTGCAATTCTTTGATCATCGCATCTCTGGATTCCGAATCAAAAACCGCCTTGAAGATGGTGTTCTCTCCCGACTCAGATCTCAGGATCCCGAAGATATCCGTTTTTTGCAAGGCCAAATGCGTACCGGGCAGATTTCCTCCATATAACACCGCCGGCACCTTGCCCTCTCGTCTCAGCCGGCGAGATGCATTTTTGCCAAAAACATCTCTTCTTTCACATTTGATCGTTAAGTTCATCGCTACTCCTCCTTAAACAAACAAGGAACTCACAGAATGTCCTCGATTTATTCTTCGAATCGCCTCTCCGAAAAGTTCGGCCACGGAAAGAACCAGGATTTTTGAGGAAGACCGGGCTTCCTCGCCCAAGGGGATCGTGTTGGTCACGATCATTTGTTCCAGCCGGGAATTCGAGATCCTTTCCACGGCCTCTCCAGATAGAACCGGATGGGTACATGCCGCATATACTTTCCTGGCTCCCTTGTTGATCAAGGCCTCCACGCTCCGGACAAGGGTGCCTCCAGTGTCGACCATATCGTCAACGATGACCACATCCCGGTCCTCCACGTCTCCGATAACATGATGGACGCGAGCCTCGTTCGGCGCGGGGCGTCGTTTATCGATAATAGCCAGGTTGGCCTTCAACCTTTTCGCAAACACGCGGGCTCTTCCCACTCCTCCCGCATCGGGAGAAACGATGGTTAGATCCTTCAGTGAAAGATCCTGGATATGCCGGGCCAAAACAGGCGCTGCGGTGAGATTATCCACAGGGATGGAAAAAAACCCTTGGATCTGGGGAGAGTGCAAGTCCATGGTCAGGACTCTATTGGCTCCAGACGCTTCGATCAAATCGGCCACCAACCTGGCCGATATGGCAACTCTAGGCCTGTCCTTCCAATCCTGCCGCGCATAAGGGTAATATGGCACGACCGCAGTGATCCTTTCGGCAGATGCCCGCTTGAAGGCGTCGATCATCACGAAAAGCTCCATGAGGTGGGAATTGGCATCAAAAGACCCCGATTGGAGAATAAAAACATCCTCTCCCCGTACATTCTCATCGATGAAAAAGTGGATTTCTCCATCGCTGAAGCGTTCGAGGACAGAACTCCCGAGCTCGATGCCCAAATAGTCGCCAACTTCTTTGGCCAACTCTAAATTGGAAGAACCGGCAAACACCTTCATCCTGTTTTCTTCCTTCACCCTGTGTCCTCCTTTTAACACTTCTAAGAATCCGGATATTCCCGCCTAAACATGGCTGGGGTGGGAGGATTCGAACCTCCGAATGGCGGATCCAAAGTCCGCTGCCTTTCCGCTTGGCTACACCCCAGTATTTATCTCGGCCCAGTAAGCCTCTCGCGGTATTGTCGCCACAAAAACGACAGGATGTTCCTCTGAAATCGCTCTTGCGGCCTTCTCCGCTTGTTCCTTTAGCCGAAAAAGGCCAAAAACAGCCGAGCCACTGCCGCTCATCAACGACAGCTCTGATCCCTGCTTCTGGAGAAGCCTCTTGATCGCTTTTATCTGAGTGTATGATCGAAATACAGTCTTTTCTAAATCGTTTTCCAAAAGGCCAAGATCACGGCTGTCTAAAAACTTGATAATTTTACTGTCTTTCTTTTTGGAAGTCAAGGAGACGCGATGAGTCCCGTAAACAGATGCGGTCTCAAGCGAAACAGAAGGAAGAACAAGAACACACAGGCAGGGATCCAGGTCGTCTAAAGGAAAAATACGGCTGCCTATTCCCCGGCCAAGGCACAATCCCCCCTCGAAAAAAAAGGAGACGTCCGCGCCCAAAAGGGAGCCCAACCCTTGGAGCTCTTCTTTCTTCAAGCAAAGCCCCCACATCTCGTTCAGCGCCCAAAGGGTCATGGCCGCATTGCTGCTTCCTCCTCCCAGGCCTTTGCCTGCGGGAATATTTTTTGTCACATGAATTTCAACCCCGCGCTCGCAGGAGAATCGTTCCTTCAGAAGCATTCCGGCCCTGTGTATGAGATTGGATTCATCCCAGGATATGGAAGGATCGTTGCCCTTCAGGATAATCTCATTCCCGGCAAGGGGAAATATCTCCAGAAGATCATAAAGTCCCACCGTCTGGAACAATGTCCTTATTTCGTGATAACCGTCCTCCCTTTTTTTCAGGACTTCGATTCCTAGATTGATCTTGGCAAAAGACTTAACGCGCATGATCGAGCATTTCCTGAATTTCCGCCCACGTTTTTGGCTGATATTTCGTTAAGAATTTTTTCGAGAACACATTTTCCCCGATCGGCCCATTCAGGTTTATATTCAGGATTTTTACCTGCCCCGTGCTCGAAGGGTGTTCGAAGACAAGTCGGCGGGCGAAGGCGGTGTCCCCTATGAATTCTTCGATCGCGAAACGAAGGTCCTGCCTTTTCCCGGAAACAACGCGGCCTTTCTTGTCTCTTGTAAAAGCCCAGTCTCCGAGATTTTCGCCTCGCAACACGTCTTCCCGCTCCCAAGTGCCGCTTAACAGATTGATCATTTCGTCCAAGCTCAGCCGGAATCCCATGAATTTATCGATAATGTCCTCTTCCTTGCCTTGCCAATAGGCCTTTTTCGAAGGCAGAACAAAATAGGCATCACCATCATGGATAATAATACGATAAAGGACGCTCCCCAAAGCTCCCGTAACGTCGATCCGCCCGCGGGAGGGCACTTGGAAAAGAAAGGAAAACTTCGACCTTGCCGATCCTTGATCTCCTGAAATCGTCAGCGATGCATGCCCCTCGATCCGCTCGATGCGGGAGGGAATCGTGGACAGAGAGATGGGAGAAAGCTGGCAACCGACCAGCATCGCTACCGTAAGGCAGATGGCAACAGCTTGGGCTCTCCGCAAATCGCTTTCTCTCTAAAGGTCAAGATTATTCGACCATACGGGAAATCACGGTTCTTTTTTACGGCTTCCCCCTCCGAGATCGAAGCCATAATCTTCCGTTGCGAGGGGCTGTTTCGAGGCAGCCCTCTTCGGAAGGGGCGCTTTTTGCATGTCCGTACCCGGGTCTCGTTTTTTTCCTGAGCCGCCAAGATCAAATCCGTAATCCGTCGCATCCATGCTTTTCCTTTTTTGTTTCCTTTTCCGCAATACCGGATAGAGGGGAGATTTGAGTTTTCTTCCGAAACAGGCCAAATTGGGATTGAATACCATAAGGACAATGAACAAGGCAAGGACAACCAGGATTCCGTATAGTGCTAGATTCATTCGTTCCCTCTTGGATTAATACTTCCAGTCTGTTTTCTTAAAGCCCATTATAGGACGCCCTCCTGATTTCGTCAACCGGCTTCCAAGGCCGCTGCCTCGACCCGGAATAATCGCAATAAGAGGCAGCCCGGGAAGGGACAACCGATGATCATGCTTGTTGCACTTCTTGGCAGGAATCGGTTCCTAAGGCAGGAAAGAGCAGCTCCAGATAGTTGTCTGCAAGGTTATCCTTCGGTATTTTCCTCTGATTCTTCCTGGAAGTCGGGAATCTGGGCCATGACCTTTTCTTTGCCCATATAAAAGCCAAGGGAAAATGCTGAGGAAGCAAGGATTATGACAAACAGGGATTTAAATATATCTCTCATGGTCGTTCTCCTAAATTTTCAACCAAATATCCACAAAAGTCAACCCCGATTGATTTTTCCTCTCTTTCGGAGTATATTCTCTAAAGACCATTCGAGCAGGATAACCATATCTATGAGAAAAAAATTCGTTCTTTTTGGCTTTTGCCTTCTTTTTTTCGCCTCGATATCCCTGCCTCAGGACGTGCGAAAAGCCCTGCTAGCAGGATCCTGGTATCCTCGGAATCCCGAAGCTCTCTCGCAGCTGATCGATCACTTTCTAAAAAATGTGAACATGCCGGAAATTCCCGAGGGTGAAGTCCTGGCTATAATCGCCCCGCATGCCGGCTACGCTTTTTCCGGCCAGGTGGCTGCCTATGCCTACAAGCTGGTCCAAAACAAAAATTTCGATACCGCAGTCATCCTTTCTCCTTCCCATCGATTGGGATTCGAAGGGTGCTCTATTTTTCCAAAAGGCGGGTATGAAACACCTTTGGGGATTGCGCCGGTCGACGACTCTCTCGCGGCTGAACTATCTAAGGCAACGGGTTTCGGTTTTATCGCCCAAGCCCACGAAGCCGAACATGCCGTAGAAATCCAAGTCCCCTTTGTGCAAAAGACACTTCCCAAGGCCAAAATCGTTCCCATCGTGATGGGAATTCCTAAAAAAGCTACGATTATGCGTCTGGCTGAAGGTTTGAAGAAAGTCCTCACAGGAAAAAAAGCCCTCATCATCGTTTCGACCGATCTTTCTCACTTCTTGACAAAAGAAGCCGCCAATGAACGGGATAGCAAGACTATCGCTCTGATCCAGGATTTCAAGACAAACGAACTCATCAGGGATTGCGAACGGGGAGAAAACATCATGTGCGGGGGAGGCGCGGTCAACACAGCCCTCCTTTTCGGAAAGGATAAGGCCTCCATAAAAATCTTGCGCTATTCTGATTCTTCGCAGATCAGCCAGGACACGGCCCGGGTGGTTGGATATCTCGCAGCCGCTCTCATTGCCGAACCGAAAGAGAAGGAATTTCATCTGTCCGACGAGGATCAGCAAGAATTGCTGAACCTGGCTCTTTCCACCGTCAGAACGTATGTCAGGCAAAACAGGGTCCCGGAATATAAACCGGGAAGCACCGCTCTTTTGCAGAATCGCGGAGCCTTCGTAACCCTCAATAAAAATGGACGGTTGCGCGGGTGTATCGGATTTATCGAACCTCTCCAACCGCTTTACCAGGCGGTCATGCAGGCCAGCGTTTACGCAGCCTGCCGGGACTCCCGATTTCTCCCGGTCACAAAAGATGAGCTCGATGAAATCGAGGTAGAAATATCCGTCCTTACTCCGCTTAAAAAGATTACCAATCCCAACGTCGTGACCATCGGCAAGCACGGGCTGGTGATCGAAAAACAGGGAAAGCGGGGTCTCCTTCTCCCCCAGGTAGCCGTAGAACACAATTGGACACGGGAAATCTTTTTGGAACGGGTCTGCATCAAGGCCGGACTGGCGAAAAACGCATGGCGGTTCGGTGCCGATCTTTTTGTGTTCGAAGCCATCGTTTTTCACTGAATCGCATCCTATACTCAAGAGCCCACCTGTCCCCAATACGGAAATGTATCTTCCCTGGCCCGGCAACTTTATATCTTTTGAAAAGTCTGGTATAATGATGTTTTTAATAAGAGGAAGTCTATGCCCCTATATGAATACAAATGCACCAAGTGCGGATCTGTTTTCGAGATCCTTCAGAAAGTCAACGATCCCCTTGTAAAAAAATGCATCCATTGCCAAGGACCCGTTAAGAAGCTTCTTTCTCCTTCGGCTCTTCAGTTCAAAGGAACGGGGTGGTACATCACAGATTATGCGTCGAAAGGAAGCCCGAAGCCCGAGCCCAAGTCCGAAGGAACCCCGAAAAAAGGCAAGGAGACATCTACAGAAAAGAAAACAGAATCTTCCTCGCCCCCCTCTACTCCGGAGACAAAATAACCTTTTCTCTCTCCGCTCTCCCGGTCCGGCGGTCCACCCGTTCGAAAAGCGATCGATAAGAAAGGCCTGTTCAGAAGCCTTTCCATTTCGCTGATAAACCGGGCTTTTTAGGATGGCATAAACAATTTTCACGGGAACAAAACCATTCCTCAATGCCCATAAAAAACCTTTTGGATCACGGAGAAGGAAGCGCTTCCGGCATTGTGCCCGTCTTTTGACAAGTTCCCGGATAGGGAATACAATGGAATCCATGAAAATTGTGGTCCGCGCGCCGAATTGGGTGGGGGATGCCGTCCTTGCCCTTCCGGCGATGGCGACCATAAAAAAAGGCTTCCCTGAATCCGAGATCATGGTAGCCACCGAAGAATGGGTCGAAGATCTTTTTTCCTTGAGTGACATGTTTCCGAATTCCGTTTCACTTCCCAAACAAAAAGGCATCCAGTCCTTCAAAGATTCTGTCCGGAAAATCCGGGAAGGCCGTTTCGATCTGGGTATCCTTCTCACGAATTCCTTCTCATCGGCTCTTGTGTTCGCAATGGCACGGATCCCGCAAAGATGGGGATACAACAAGGACGGCAGAGGCCTTTTGCTCACCAAGAGAGTTCCTGTTCAGCCCAAGGCAAACCGCGCTCACCAGGTCCATTACTATCTGGACCTTCTTTCAGGTTTGGGGCTAGAAAACGATCCAGAGGAATTCGCCCTTGCTGTCAACCGCCAGAAGATAGCGGAGACAGAAGCATGGTTAGACGCCCTGAACGTCCAGATCAAAAAGCCGCTCGTCATCATCAACCCTGGCGGCTACTACGGAAGCGCGAAGCGATGGCCGGCTAAAAAGTATGCCGAACTCGCTTCCCTGATCCAGGACAGCTATCCGGCTCAGGTCATGATCATTGGATCGGCCGACGAGAAACCCCTTGCCGAAGCCATATCTTCCCGAATGGAGACCCCGCCCCTGGTGTTGTCAGGGCAAACCAACCTTTCCCGACTGGCGGCACTGATCAGTTTCGCAGATCTTTTTGTCACGAACGATTCGGGCCCCATGCATTTGGCGAATTTCTTGAAAGTCCCCGTAGTAGCCCTGTTCGGCCCCACAGAACCCGCCCGGACAGGTCCCTTTCTGGAGCCCTCTGTGGTTATCCACAAAGGTGCCCCGTGCTGGCCTTGCTCGTACAGACAATGTCCGTTCGATCACCGCTGTATGATGGACATAGCACCCGAGGAGGTTTTTCAATCATGTCAAAGACTGTTAGGATGAAAAAGCGCGCGATCTTTCTCGACAGAGACGGGACTATCAACAGAGATGTCGGGTATCCCAACTCTTACGACATGATAGAGATCTATCCTTACAGCTTTGAGGCCGTCAGAAAAATAAACGCATCGGGATTTCTTGCGGTTATCGTGACAAATCAGTCCGGAATAGGGAGAGGCTTGATCCAAGAAAAAAATCTCCTGGATATTCACAGGAAAATGAGCACCGCCTTTGCGAATAGAAAGGCCCGGTTCGACGGGATCTATTACTGCCCCCACTACATAGGGTCCAAGTCTCCGGAATACAAGAAAGATTGTTCCTGTCGAAAGCCCAATCCGGGAATGGCACAACAGGCCGTGCGAGATCTGGATATCGACACCGCCAGATCCTATATGATCGGGGACAAGGTGGAAGATATTCTTTTCGGGACGAACATCGGCGCAACCCCGATACTGCTTCTCACGGGTTATGGCCGTAAGTCCCTCCCTGCACTCAGGGAGAGGGGAGTCCAGCCAGCCAAGGTGGCAGAGACACTTTCGGATGCTGTCGACTGGATCCTGGAAAGGGAAAACATGGCGCGCCGAGCGAAGCCGTAGCGAAATGATCAGATTCGACGATATCTTAGAGAAAGCCTCCTCTCTCTATTCCGAAAAGGAAATCACCCTTCTGAAAAAAGCCTACGTCTTTGCAGCCAGGGCTCATAAAGGTCAAATCAGGCGCTCCGGAGAGCCCTACCTGAGCCATCCTCTTGAGGTAGCCCGCATGCTCTCCGAGATGAAGCTCGACAGCGTAACCCTGGCAGCAGGCTTGTTGCACGATGTTCTGGAGGACACGGATGTCTCTGCCGCTGATTTGCAGAAAGACTTCGGAAAAGAAATCACCGATCTTGTCGAGGGAGTCACGAAAATAAGCCGCGTCCAGGAGGTATCCCCGGAAACCAGGCAGGCAGAGAGCATTCGAAAAATCATCCTGGCCATGACCGACGATCTCCGGGTGATCTTCATCAAGCTGGCCGACCGGGTTCATAACCTGAATACATTGAAGTTTCTTCCCGAAGACAAGCAAAAACAGATCGCTCAGGAAACGCTGGAGATTTATGTTCCGATCGCCAACAGGCTGGGGATGGGGCGGATAAAAGCAGAGCTGGAAGACCTGTCCTTTCGATACGTCGCTCCAGATGAATATTTCAAGATGGCCTCGATGGTCGAACCCCGGAGGAAAAAAGCCGAAAAAGAGATCCGGAAAATAAAAAAAACCCTTCAAAACTTGATGAAAGAAAACAACATCCGCGCTGATATTTTTTCGCGCATTAAACGACCCTACAGCGTTTACAACAAGATGAAACACCAAAACATCGATTTCGATCAAGTGTATGACTTCATGGCCATTCGCATCATCACGGATTCGGTAAAAAACTGCTATGCCATTCTGGGAATTATCCATCAAAAATGGCCTCATTTCCCCCACCGGTTCCGGGACCTGATCTCCATGCCCAAACCCAATTTATATCAGGCCCTTCATACCACGATCATCACCGAAAACAAATTGACCGTTGAAATACAGGTTCGCACGCAGGCCATGCACAACATGGCCGAAAACGGAATTTCGGCACATTGGATTTACAAGGAAAAATCCCCCCATACCATTATGAAGGAGGACACACGCCTCCAATGGCTGCGAGAGATGGTGGATCTGTACAAAGAACAAAAAAGTCCTAAGGAGTTCTTGAAAAATTTGAAAATCAATCTTATTCCCGAAGAAGTCTATGTATTCACCCCCAAAGGAAAGGTTGTCACCCTTCCCGCGGGCGCTTCGGTGCTGGATTTTGCCTTCAAGATTCACTCCGAGATCGGGCTTCAAGCCAAAGAGGCCATCATCAACGGAAAAAAAACCCCGCTGAAAACGATTCTGAAGACCGGGGATATCATCGAGATCCTCACTTTACCGGAAAAGCGGCCGAGCCGTGACTGGCTCAACCAGGCTTCTACCTCAAAAGCGAGGCATCATATAAAGCACTGGTTCAACCGACAAGACAAAATAAAGAACACGGCAATGGGAAAAAAGCTCTGGGAGAAAAAATTAAAAGAATACAGGCTGCCTGCTTCATCGTTAAAAAAGGAAACCCTTTTGAAGCGAATATCGGAAGAAACGCCATACCGCATACCGGACATCCCCGCTTTTTACGCTCTGATCGGCTCGGGAAAAGTGATTCTCAACAAAAAATTGATGGAAAAATTCTTCCAACGCGAAAAATTGCCAGACAAAAAAAAGACCATCCTGAATAAAGTGGTGGCAAAAGTGGCAAAAAAACCAAAGCTCCTGATCGAAATCAAGGGGGCCAACGATGCGGCGCTTCATCTGGCAAGATGCTGTGCCCCTATCCGGGGAGAGCCCATCATAGGATACATCACCTCCGGCAAAGGAATAACGGTTCATGCCCAAAGGTGTCCGCGGGTGAAAAAGGAAATCCTCGACCCCCAGCGCCTTGTGGAAACCTCCTGGGCAGCGTCTTCCCAGGAAGGAACTTACCAGAGCAGAATACTGGTGAAAAGCCTCGATTCTCCTGGGCTTTTGGCAAAGCTGGCCACCGCCATTGCCGAACTCGGCGGAAATATCACAAAAGCCCAGGTAAACACGTATGCTGACAAAAAGGCTCAAATAAGACTGACGATCATCATTCGAGACATAAAACAACTGGAGCAAATCATAAAAAAAATATTGGGTATCGACGAAGTTTCGTTTGTCGAAAGAGTCTAGGCAGCCTTGCTGACTTTCCCGGAGCGGAGGCATCTTGTGCAAACCCAGATGCGCTTTGTTCCTGCCGGTGTGGTCGCTTTTACCTTTTGCAGGTTCGGCTTCCACTTCTTCTTGGAGGCCTTATGTGAATGACTAAGGCTTTGCCCAAAGACCGGGCCCTTTCCACAGATCTCACATGCTTTCGGCATTTTTCATTCTCTATTGCTATCGATTCTAGAAAAAAGCATTTATACCATATTTGCCGACAAAAACCAACCTATTTGGTAATCCTGCCAAGGTCGCGCACAAATTTCCGGTTTCATTGAGGACCAATTTTTTCCTATTATGTAAATATTTTTGGCGTGGCTGGCGGATATAGATAAAAAGTTTACACCCCATGAGACACGTGTCCCCATCATAGCACACCATCTCCCCTGGGCCCTCCCGGTTCCCTCTGAATATTTTTGGTACAAATATTGCACCACCTCTTAGCCTACTTGACCTGAATTTTTAAAACGAGTATCTTATTAAATGAGAAAGATGGATAAAAAAGCCTTTTCGCTCGTCCTCCTGATTCCTCTCTTTTTAGTTTTCACCCGATGCGCGACCCCTGTCCCTCAATCCCAGCTTCATTTTGGAATTCTTGCCGCGCAACGCAATCTTTGGGATGAAGCGATCTTCCGCTGGAAAAAGGCCGTCGAGCTCGATCCCGATTCTGCCGCCGCCCATAACAACCTGGCCGTGGCCTACGAACAAAAAGGATTGTTAAAGGAAGCGGAAAAGGAATACAAACTTGCCCTCGAATTGAATCCCAAAAACGAATATATCCAGGCCAACTACGAAAAATTCAAACAAGGGTTCGAGGACCCGAATGAAGAAGAGGATGAAAAAAAGAAAGATGAAAAGAAAAAGCTATAATCTTGCTTTGTTTTGCTGTCTTCTTTTCTTCATCTCCTGCGGGACGGGAGAACACCTGCAGTTGCGGATCGAAATGCCGCGGCAAACAAAAATCGACCTGGAAGATTTCGACGAGATCGCCATCACCAATTTCCTTGTGAAAGAAGAAGCCAAAGATTTTAACCTAAATAGAGAGATTGCAGATTATTTCACGATAGAGCTCGACCAAAAAGCAAAGAAGAAAACATCCTCCTTAGAAGTCCCCTTGGAAACCGAAGATGTTTTTCAAGACAAAGACTTCTGGCAGAAACAAATTCCTGACAAGAAACGATCTGTTTTCTTTACGGGAACGCTGGAATTCACGCAAGAAATCAGGAAAGCGATCAGGTCTGCGGAAAAAAGGAGGTTCGATGATCCCTTTCCAGAGGAATCGCGGATCGAGGAGCGCAGGTTTTTCTCTCTTTCCCTCCATCTCTATCTCATCGACTCACAATCAGGTGAGGCGGTCTACGAAAGAACATTCAAAGAAAGCGAATCTTACCGGAATCCGAACCAAACCGCCTATTTTGCCTTTTACGACATGATGTTGAATATCAGAGATAAGCTTTTCCGCCAAATTCTGAGGGAGGAGCAAATCCAAGAACGATATCTCATCAAGTAAACACCAAGGAGAAATCATGGGTGCTGCCAAGAGATTTTTTATTCTTTTTCTCTTCTTTTTGATCGGGGTGAATCTCTGTTTCTCTCAAATGGTTTATTTCCCCTATTATGGAAAAAACAAGGTTCTATACACGAATTTCGACTGGAAGGTCTATAAGACCGACCACTTCGACATCTTTTACTATGCGGATGACACGCGAGATCTCGAAATAATCGCCGACCTCGCCGAAAGCGCATACAAGTCGATCAGCGAGGACATCAAACACCAGCTCTCGGCTTCCATTCCCCTTCTCTATTACAAAACCACGACTGATTTTTATCAGACCAACTTGTTCGACATGCCGGAAGGTGTCCTCGGCGCGGCCGAGCCTCTTTTGTACAGGATCGCGATCCAGGGGGATATGTCCATAGATGAAATGCATAACCTCATCGAGCATGAAGTCAGCCATGTTTTCGAGTATGACATACTCTGGGGATCTCCCGGAGGAGTGCTCTACGCTCTTTCTGCTCCCCCTGGGTGGATATTCGAAGGTTATTGCGAATACAACACGCAAACCTGGAGTCCATGGTCCGCCCTGATCGTGCGGGATGCTGCTCTGAACGACCGTATCCCGGAAATGGTCGGAAACGGGCACCTTTTCTCGCGTTACCCTCTCCCCCGTCCGGCGGATTACGATTTCGGGCACGCCCTTTTCGATTATATCGAACACGCATACGGCGAAAACGGGATCCGAGACTTCTGGCATTCCATGAAGAACTCACCCCTTATAGGCAATCAAAATCCGATCAAGAGAGCATTCAATATGCCCGTAAAGGAGTTCCATTACGAATTTAAAAAATACCTTCGCGCCAAATACAAGCCTTTTCTGACAAGAGAAAATCCGGAAGACTACAGCACCCCGATCGGACCCGAGTTCCCGATGAATCCTTATTATCATGCATATTCGATCGCCCTGTCCCCTTCCGGAGATATCGTTGCCGCTATACTCGCAAATTACAAAGACCTGGATTTCGACATTGTCCTGTTCTCCACCAAAGACGGAAGTGTCATCAAAAATATCACGAAAGGCTATTCGGTCAAGTACGAGTCCATAAAATTCGAGATCGATCCGGCCGAGGGCCGGGATCTCGCCTGGTCTTCCGACGGGGACCGGATCGCCTTCTTCGGGCGCGCCGGTCAAAAACACTCCCTGTTCATCATCAATCCTCTCACAGGAAATATCGTTCAAAGCATAAAAATCCAGCAAGACCAACCTTCTTCCCCCTGTTTTTTTCCCTCCGGCAACGAGATCGTTTTCACGGCTTTCGAGAACGGGATTCACGACATTTTTAAGCTGAACCTGGAAAACGGGGCCGTATTGAATCTAACGGCCAACGATCTTTTCGAAAAAGCCCCGGTCATATCTTACGACGGGAAGACGATCGCCTACACCATCCGCATGGATGCCTACGATAAACTTTTTATCTCTCCCGTAGATAACCTGAAAAAGAGAACGCAATTGACTTTCGGACCGGGGAACACGATCATCCCGGCTTTTTCCCAGGACAACAAAGAAATTTTCTTTGCAGGCGACCAAAAAGAAGCCCACAACATCTATTCCATCCACCTGGAAACCGGGGAGCTCAAGCGATACACGGATGTGAGAACCGGCAATTTTTTTCCCGCTCCTATGCCGAACGAATCCGGCGTGATCCTCTTCTCCTCATTCAACAAGGGGGCGTTTCAGATTTTCAAAAGCAAACTGGAAGGAACGGTAGAGGAGTCCGTAACTTTTGCCGATATGGATTATGAGGAAGAATTCGACCGCTTCGAACCGATCGTTTCGGTCGATATCGACGAACAAAAAATCAAGCCGTACAAAGGTCTGAGCAAGCTCTTTATGAACAACCGGCCTCCGATCGGAGCGATCATTTCTACAGATGGTTCCATCTACGGAGGAACGGCCCTCTCCTTTTCCGACCTTCTGGGGGATCACAATTTCAGCCTGATCGCATACCAGGTGAGAAGTTTCCGATCCTACGCTTTCTCTTATGCGAACCTGAAAAAACGATTCCAATTTGTCGCGGATGCTTTCCAATACACGATTTATTACTATGCCCCTTACAGCTATCTGGATCCGACTTTTTATCAATACCTCTCTTACAGAGATGCCATGGCAACCCGAACCATCATGGGGGCCAGCTTCAGCGGATATTACCCGTTCAGCAGATATTACAGAGCCCAGTTCGGCCTCAGCTTCATGAACTACGAGGAGGACTTTTACGATCCTTATATGAACCAGGTCCTCGGCCAGGGCAATCTTGGATACTCGTATTTCTTGAACGGAAATTCCCTCTCGGTTTCAGCCGCATTGGTCGGAGAAACCACCCGTTTCAGGTACTACGGTCCATACTCGGGAAATACTTTCAGGCTGTCTCTCGGCCAAACCATTCCCGTAAACGACCGCTTCATTCAAAACACGACCATCCAAGCTGACCTTCGCCAGTATTTGCCGATCGGCGGGGACTCGCTCTTCGCTTTCCGTTTGAACATTTTCGCCAGCCTGGGAAAGACCCCCTATATTTTTTACTGGGGCGGGAACAATCAAGTCCGCTCATCCTATTACTACAACATCATCGGAAATTCAGGGTGGTATGCGAACCTGGAATTCCGAATCCCGCTGGTTAATTCCGCAACAACCCTTATCGGCCAGATAGGGCCGATGCGCGGTGTTGTCTTCTTCGATATGACGCGGGCAAAAGTCAAAGGATATCCGGCCAAAATCTATGATGTCTTTTATGGCGATTCTGGCATACCGGAATTGAGAGTATCGGATGCTATCGGCTCTTGGGGCTTTGGAATCGAGTTTTTCTTTCTCGGCCTTCCCATGCACCTCGACTGGGCAAAAAGGCTGGAAATCGAAGATATTTCCAAGCCTTTCAGCATAAAATCGATAGGAAAATTCGACTTAAAATTCTGGATCGGATTCGATTTTTAGCCAGTCATCCGTTTTGGCTAAGGAAGATCAAAAAAACCGAATAATTTTCTTGTATTTGGATTTCGGGAGTGCTATTATGTCCGAGCCTTCTCCACAGAAGTTGTTCAGCAAATCAGAAGGTTTTCCACACTTGTGGAAAAATCTGTGGAAATTCAAAGCACTCAAATGGAAAACGAACAAAAATCTAATCCTTGGCTTCAAATCAAGGAGACCATAAAAAAGGAAATCGACAGAAACAGTTACGAAACCTGGTTCGACCCCACAATCTATATCGGGCAGGAAAGCAACTCTCTTTATATAAAAGTCCCCAATGCCTATTTCAAAGACTGGCTCTCGTTCCATTACCTCAGCCTGATCAACAAATGTGCGATAACTCTTTTTGGCAAACCTTTCGAAATAAAATATATTTCTGAAGACACTCCCAACCAGTTCATGAGACGCTCTCCTCATGAAAGGCGCTCAAAGCACGGTGGCCTACTCAATCCTAACCTGAATCCTAATTATACATTCGAAAATTTCGTTGTCGGGTCCTGCAACCAATTCGCCCACGCGGCCGCATCGGCCGTTGTGAACAATCCGGCAAAATCATACAATCCCCTTTACGTTTATGGAGGAGCAGGACTGGGAAAAACACATCTTATGAACGCGATAGGTCACTCCCTCCTGAACAATAACCGCGGATTCAAGATCTTATACATCACGACAGAAAAATTCATGAACGACCTGATCAATCATCTCCAATATGGAAAAGTCTTGGATTTCCGTCAAAAATACCGAAGTGTCGACGTCCTTTTGATAGACGACATCCACTATCTTTCAGGAAAGGAAAGAACAAAAGAAGAGTTTTTTCACACATTCAACCACCTGTATGACAGCCAAAAACAGATCGTCATATCCAGCGATTGCCCTCCAAAAGAAATTCCGAATCTAGAGGAGAGATTCAGCTCGCGTTTCGAATGGGGATTGATCGCCGACCTCAAGCCTCCCGATATCGAGACGAGGATCGCGATCCTGAAAAAGAAATCCGAGCTTGAAGAAATATCGCTTTCCGAAAGCGTAGCTCTCTATATCGCAGACAAAGTCCATTCGAACATTCGAGAATTGGAAGGGTATCTGAGAAGAGTCATCGCCTATTCTTCCCTCAAGGGGATGCCTATCGATCTTGACCTGACGAAAGAAGCCTTGAAAACTCTTTTGGACTCCTCTGTGACGGTCGTTACGGTCGAAAAGATCCAGAAGGCCATCAGTCATGAATTCAAAATCAAATTATCCCAGTTAAAAACGAAAAACAATTCCCCGAAGATCGCTTTTCCGCGTCAGATCGCGATGTATTTATCCAAACAGATGACCAAAACTTCCCTTCCAGAGATCGGCAAAAAATTCGGTGGAAAACATCACACGACCGTTCTTCACAGCATCCGGAAAGTGGAGAAATTAAGAACCAAAGACCCGGAATTCGACAAAAAAATAAACACTTTGATCAACCAAATCCATTAGAAGAATCAATAGATTAGATGAATTTTGCACATTTTCAATTGATTTTATTATTCTTATTATTTAATCTAATTTATATTTCTTTTTAGTTAAATAAGATTGTGGAAAGGTGGAAAAATGAAATTTTCAATCAATAGAGAAGACATTCTCCAGGAACTTCAACTTCTTCAAGGAATCGTCGAAAAAAGAAACACCATGCCCATTCTTGCAAATATCCTGGTCAATGCGACCGAAAGCGAAGTGGAACTCATCGGAACAGATCTCGAGGTAGGGCTGAAGACATATTTTCCAGCCAAGATCGACGAGACCGGCTCGATAACGGTTTCGGGAAAAAAACTCTTCGAAATCGTCCGATCTCTTTCCGAAGACCAAAAAGTCGTTTTCAACGAAGGGAAAGATCTTATGATGGAAATCACTTCCGGTGAAAGCGAGTTCAAGGTTTTGTGTTTACCCAGGGAAGATTATCCTCAGATGCCGGAACCGAAATTCGAAAAAAATATAGTGCTTCCTTTGGAATCGTTCAAAGAGATGATAGACCGCGTGTACTATGCGATTACCCAGGAACAGAGGTATTACCTAAACGGCGCACTGATGCTTCTGCGGGATGGGCAGATGGAGCTGGTCAGTACGGATGGTCACAGATTGGCTTATACGAGCCTTCCCCTCGAGGGGTTGAAAGTCGAAAGCGAGGTAAAGGCGATCGTTTCCAAAAAGACGCTGAATGAGCTGAGAAAGTTCGATGATGAAAGCGTAGAGTTCGACCTGGATGAGAATAATCTCTTTTTCCGTGTCCGGAATAGAACGTTGATTTCGCGCATTATCGAGGGCAAGTTCCCGAATTATGAGGCGGTGATCCCTAAGGAAAATCCGGATGTTCTGGAAATATCGAGAGAGAAGATTACCGATGCCATAAGGCGGGTATCCCTCCTTTCTACCGAAAGATCGAAGGGGATCCGGTTCAACATCGAGCCCAACCAGATCAAACTGTATTCCTCTAACCCGGAGATCGGAGAGGCGAGAGACAGGGTCGATGTGGATTACAGCGGCAGCGCTATGGAAATTGGTTTCAACTCTCAGTACCTCCTGGATTTTCTGACGGCCGTAAAATCGAAAAAGATCCTTTTCGAATTGAAAGACGAGAACAGCGCTGTATTGATGAAGCCGGCATCGGACGATGATATCAAATACCTGTATGTGTTGATGCCGATGAAAATATGATCCTCAATTCTGAGGCCTGACAGGGTATGTTTTACCGATAAGCCGGATATTTCCTTCCCTATCGATTATCACAGCACCATATTCGGGGAATTTTTCTACGATTTCTTTCGGCTGGGAAGATACGAAGAGAGCGGTGGAAAGAGCGTCGCAGATCAGTGTTTTTGGGCCGACGACCGTCACGCTTTGATGGTATCTTGCAGGATATCCGGATTTCGGATTAAAGACATGGTGATACCGGACCCCGTCCTGGATGAAAAAACGTTGATAATCCCCTGTCGTTGCGGCTCCGGTGCCTGTTATTTCGAGGACAACTGAGATCCCGCTTGTCCGCGGATGTTTTATGCCTATCTTCCAGTCTCGTTTGTCAGGATTTTTGCCCCAACAGTAAAGATCTCCCCCGGCGTTGATGAATCCGTTTTGAATACCCTCTTTCATAACGCTTTGGGATGCCAGGTCGATACCGAATCCCTTGGCGATGCCCCCCCAATCCAGTTCCATTCCGGGCGAAAGAATCAGGGTTTCATTTTCGATGTGAGTCCTGTCCATGCCGACCTTTTCCAAGGCCCTATCGATTTCTTCTCTGGTTGGAACACGATGAACGCTGTCGCGAAATCCCCAGATGCGGGATAGCGGAGCGACGGTGATGTCGAAGCTGCCCCCGGACCGGTCATAGACAAGAAGGGCTTTTTTGTAAAGATCGATAACGAGAGGAGAGGATAAAGATACCACACCGGGAGAAAAATGAGTTTCGATATCTTCGAAGGTTTTTCCGATTTTTTCTTTGGCAGAGGTGAATTCCGCTTCAGAACTGAGAAGGCTTATTTCACAGACGGTGTCGAAATACAGGAATGTCGTTTTGCGCCACTTTTCTTGGACCTGGCATCCGGACAGAAAAATGATAATAGCAGCGGCCGGGATGACGGATTTTTTCAACATCGAAGAAGATTTCCAAACAAGACTCCCATTTTTTATGAACAGAGATAAAATGTCAATGAGACAGTGTCCGGCTTTTTTATTGACAGACCGAATAAATGCATATATTTTGTTTTTATTCTTGAACAAATTTTTTCGACGGTTCCGGAAAGGAGAGGAAGAGAGGAATAATGGGAGTGAGATTTCGGCTTTGTGTGATGATGTTTTTGCAGTACGCGATCTGGGGGGCTTGGAACCCGGTGCTATCGGATTATTTACTGAATGTGATGGGATTCAGCGGCACTCAGGTGGGGATCATCTACAGTCTTCTTCCCCTGGCGACGATCATCGCCCCGTTCATAGGAGGTCAGATCGCCGACCGGTATTTTTCCAGCCAAAAAGTCATCGCGATCCTGCAGCTTGTCGGCGGAGGATTGCTGTTGTATATATCGCGGATCACCGACTACAACACCATGATTTGGGCCATGCTTTTTTACTGTTTTTTGTATGCGCCGACTCTTGCCCTGACGAATTCTGTGGCCTTTATCAACCTGAAGAATTCGGAAAAAGAATTCGGGATCGTCAGGGTATGGGGGACGATCGGATGGATCGTGGCCGGCCTGGTTCTTATGGGTTGGCGTTATTTTGCGCAGAACGACGGCGCCTTCGTAATTCGAGGAGACACGCTTTTACTGGCAGGGATCTTTTCCATCATCATGGGATTCCAGGCCTTTAGCCTGCCGAACACGCCGCCAAAAAAGGAAGGAACCAAGCCCTGGGCGTTTTTGGAAGCCCTCAAGATGATGAAGGACAAAAACTTCCTGGCTTTCGTGATCATCTCCTTTGTCGTGGCCACGGAGCTGATGTTTTATTATGTGCTGACCGCCCCATTCCTGACGTCCGACAAGATCGGCCTTTCCAGCGCCAGCGTCCCCGGAGTCATGGTGATCGCACAGGTCGCCGAGATTTTTGTACTGGCCATCCTGCTGCCTTATCTTATCACCAGGATCGGGATCCGGAACATCCTGGTCCTCGGCGTTTTGGCCTGGCCCATCCGGTATATCATTTTTGCGATCGGGCAGCCTTCCTGGCTGGTGATCGCTTCGCTGAGTCTTCACGGTTTTTGTTTCGTATTTTTTTTCGCTGCAGCTTTTATCTACGTGGACACGGTCGCGCCCAGGGATATCCGGCATTCGGCCCAGAGCCTCATCATGCTGGTCACCTATGGCATCGGGAGCTACATCGGCAGCCTTTTTTCCGGGTGGATCCGGGATCTCTTCACCACAGAGGGGATCACGAACTGGACCTCTGTGTTCATCGTTCCCTGTTTTCTGACGGTGCTTTGTGCAGCGGCCTTTTTGCTTTTCGTGAAGGATAACCGGCCCGTGCAGACACAAACTAGCGGATAAAAAGGATTTAGATAAGGACAAACCTTGATTTATCAGAACATTCGAAAGAGAGGGTAAAAATGAAAGGAAAAAGACTTGGAGTCGGATTCGTGGGAGGAGGATTCATCACCAGATTCCACATCCGTTCCTGGGTGGGCGTGAGGGATGCCGATATCCTGGGAGTTGTCGCCAAAGACGAAACTGCCGAAGAGGCGGCTTCTCTGGCCAGAGAACTGAAGGTCGGGGATGCGAGGCGTTATCATACGATCACGGACATGGTCGCCGATCCCGACATCCATGCCCTGTGGATATGTGCCCCGAATTTTACGAGGATCGAGGTCATGGAGGAAATCGTGCACGCATTGGAGACAGGGAAAGGAGAGCTCATCGGGGTTACCTGCGAAAAGCCCCTCGGCAGGAATGCGGCAGAGGCCAGGAAGGTGCTGGAACTTTCACAGAAGGCGGATCTCCTGGACGGCTATCTGGAAAATCAGGTGTTTGCACCGGCCATGGTGCGGGGGAAGGAAATTGCCTGGGCCCGCGGTGCGAGCCTGACCGGGCGTCCCTATCTGGCCAGGGCTGCCGAGGAGCACAGTGGTCCCCACATGCCCTGGTTCTGGGAAGGCGAGCTTCAGGGCGGCGGAGTGCTCAACGACATGATGTGCCACTCTGTGGAAGAAGCCCGGTTCATGCTGACGCCTCCAGGGGCAGACCGGAGTGTGCTGACGCCGGTTAAGGTGACGGCGCATACGGATTGTTTGAAATGGCAGAATCCCCATTACGCCAAAATATTGTCCGATATGAGCGGAGGCCAGCTCGATTATATCAATAGGCCGGCCGAAGATTTTGCCCGGTCTATGATCGAGTATCGGGATGAAAACGGGGAGAAGCTGGTTGTTGAGACAACCACGTCCTGGTCCTATGTGGGAGCGGGGCTCAGGTTGACGATGGAGCTCTTGGGACCCGAGTATTCCGTGATCGTCAACACCCTGGATTCCGGACTGAAAGTGTTTTTCAGCCGCAATGTCAAAGGGGAGGCGGGGGAAGATCTGGTCGAAAAACAGAATGCCGAAGTGGGATTGATGCCCGTCGTCGGCAGCGAAGAGACCGAATACGGGTATATCGCAGAAAACAGGCACATGGTGCAGTCTTTTCTTGCGGGTAAACGACCCGAAGAGAATTTTACCGATGGCGTCAATGTCACGGAACTCCTGATGACAGCCTACATGAGCGCGGAACAGGAGAAAACCATCCCATTCCCGCCGCCGGGGCTCGATTCCTTCGTCCCCGCAGTGGCGAAAGGGGAATGGAATCCCCGGAAACGCTAAGCGTGGCATGCTCAAACGAAAGGATTTTGGCGAAAGAGGAGGGACAATGAATAAAAGAGCGTATATTGCCGCCGTGATTTTTATCTGTATGATTACGGCAGTTCCCAGGGTATACGGCACAAGACCCGGCATCGCGAAACAGGACGATCCGGCATCTATCGGATCGCGATATGAGAGTGTGCGGATCAAAAAGTTTCCGATTGCCGTTCAGTGCTGGACTTTCCGCAAATTTTCCTTTTTCGAAGCGCTTCAAAAGATCAAAGAATTGGGCGTCGCCTATGTACAGCCTTATCCGGGACAGGTGCTCGACAAGGATGACCCCAAGTCCAGGTTCGATCACAACCTTTCCGAAGAGCAGATGGGTCGGGTGAAGAAGAAACTGGAAGAACTCGGCCTTTCGCTTGTCAGTTACGGGGTGGTCGGCTTTGGAAATGACGAAGAAGAGATGAAAAAAGTCTTCGAGTTCGCCCAAAAAATGAGGATCCGAACCGTCGTGACCGAGCCAGGCTATGATGACTATTCCCTGATCGAAAAAATGGTCAGGGAGTACAGGGTCAATGTTGCAATCCACAATCATCCGATACCATCGAAATATGCCCGGCCGGAAACCGTGATCTTTCGTGTGGACGGATTGGACCCGAGGATCGGGGCGTGTGCGGATACGGGGCACTGGATGCGATCGGGCGTAAATCCCCTGGAAGCATTGAGGGCGCTCAAGGGACGCATTCAGGATGTCCACCTCAAGGATCTCAATGCCTTCGGGGACAAAGAGGCCTATGATGTTCCCTTCGGCCAGGGGAAAGCGAATATCCGTGATATCTTGGCGGAATTAACGCTTCAGGATTATGCCGGATATCTTTCCATCGAGCATGAAAAAAAAGAAGACGTCGACAATCCGTCCCCTGCGGTCCGGAAGGGCCTGGAATACATCAAGAGCATCACCTATTATCAGGATCATGTCCAGATCCTTCAGCGGAACGCCTGGGGCTATTCCAAACAGGGGTGGAACCATTACGGGCCCGGATATTTCGAGCTGGATGAGAAAACGGGTGTTCTCAAAGGGCAAGGCGGAATGGGCCTTCTCTGGTACGCGGTGAAAAGATACAAGGACTTTATCCTGGAACTGGATTATAAATGTGCCGACGAAAACACGAATTCCGGGATTTTCCTCCGGGTCCCCGAAATGCCGGCGAGCGACGCTTACATTTATCACTCCTTCGAAATCCAGATCAATCCAGCCGGAAAGGACATCCACAAAACCGGGGCGGTCTATGATGCCGAAGCCCCGATAAAAGATGCGTTTTATCCTCCCGGCGAGTGGAATCATTTCAAGATCTCCTTTATCGGGAACCGCATCAAAATCGAGCTTAACGGCGAGCTTATCCTGGATTGGGAAGCCGAACCGCGGGGCAAAGTGAGGGATTTTGCCAGCGAGGGATATATCGGGCTGCAGAATCACGACAGCCGGTCGCCGGTGTACTTCAAAAACGTCTACATCAAAGACCTGTCCTGAATTATTTGCGGGCTGATCTCACTGCATCGGCATCGTCGCAGCCCAATCGTAGTATATCAATACAACTCATGGGCCGCATCCTTGCCGCTGCAGCAATCTAAGCCCGCAAATAATCCAGGACTTTCTCCCTCCAAAGCCTTTGAATTAAATTTTTACCTTTCTGGGAGGCTGATCTCACTGCATCGGCATCGTCGCAGCCCAATCGTAGTATATCAATACAACTCATGGGCCGCATCCTTGCCGCCGCAGCAATCTAAGCCCGCAAATAATCCAGGACTTTCTCCCCCCAAAGCCTTTGAATTAAATTTTTACCTTTCTGGGAGGCTGATCTCACTGCATCGGCATCGTCGCAGCCCAATCGTAGTATATCAATACAACTCATGGGCCGCATCCTTGCCTGTCAATGAAGTTGGGTCGGTCGGGCCTGGCGCGACCTGAGAGTGACTCAGCTTGGCTAGCCGATGATGGTATCGAGGGATCGGGGTCCCTGGATTTCGAGGAGAAAATGGTTGGGGGCACAGACGATACGGTCGCCGGCAGTAGAGACAGGGGGAACGGCGCAGCAGATCTTATGACGGCACGAGGAGGCCGGGACAAAAGCCTTTTTGCTCTCGATTCTTACGGTAATACTCCCCGTGCTGGTTCGGAAGGTTTTTATCCTGTCTTTCTTCAGGGCGAACTCCTCCACCAGCCTGCCGTTGCGATAGATGTGGGCGGCATTGCCGGGGACACGGCGCGATTGTCTTGTCTGCAGGGATGCCATGGTCAAACAGGAGGATGGCGCCTGGTTTTTATTCATGTTTTGCCAAAGGGAGAAATATTCATCTGTCCGGATATCCCAGATGCGGCCGTTTCTGACGAAGGTAAACGATGGCGGAGCGGAATGCCGAAGTGGCCGGAAAGAGATTGTCAGGCTGGCATTTTGTGGAGAGGAAGCCGGAATCCAGCCGGCCGTTCTCAGGGCTTGAAAAAGGGCCTTTTCCCGGGGATGTGCGTCGGACACAAAGAAGCTCTGCCCGAAAAGGCTTCGCTCCGGCCCAAATTTTTCCAGCAGCCGGGGAAGACAGGCTTCCGGCCCATCCGCAATCAGAAAGATCTCATCTTTTCCCGATGGGCTGGATGCAAGGAGAAAAGGTGCCAATACAGGGGTTGACAGCATCGTTTTAAAAAAGTCACGCCGATCCATAACAATCTCCTTTTTTTATTATATCAATGATCACAGGGTAAAGGTATTCTTTGTTTTTACGCCGGAAAATGCGGGATAGAAGGATGCCGCCGATAAAGAGTCCCCCGACAAGACCGGCAAAACTGGCGAAAGGTGTGGGAACGTCAAAAATCAGAGAAAAGACGTATCCGCATCCCATGCCGAGAAGGAGCGCACACAAAAGTCCGCCAAAGAGTTGGATCAAGGCTTGGTTGTATCGAATCTCAGGGATTCGGAGCTTCACCTCGTCTCCCGGCATGGCACGGAGGGGATTCTTGACCGATAGCCGGCCTTTGTTTTGCTTGTTCCCGATACAAAGAGCGCGGGCCGAACAATCATGGCAGCCCTCGAAGCAGGCCACCTCCACTTCCGCAAGGTCGTTTTCCGATGTGATGACCCGTCCGTTATCCGTCATTGTCTTCCTTAAGGCGCCCGATGGATTTGGTCGGGCATTTTTCGATTGCCGGGATCTTTTCCGGATCAATTTTTTTGTAATCCGTGATCACAGCCAAATTATTTTCGAGCACAATGGCATCCGGGCAGGCGCGGACACAGATCCCGCATGCGATACAAGCGTTTTTGCAAAGCTTCCTGGCGATCGGGCCCCTGTCCTCAGAGCGGCAGAACACCAGGATGTTCTGCGAAAGAGGATGAAGTTCGAGGATATTTCTCGGGCAGGCATCCACGCATTTGCCGCACGCCGTGCAACGGTCTTCCCGTATGATCGGAAGCCCGTCTTTGCCCATTTCCATAGCATCGAACTGGCAGGCCCGGACACAATCCCCGTAACCCATGCACCCGTAAGAACACTGTTTGGTCCCGCCGACCAGGTGGGAGGCGGTGCACGTCGATATCCCGATGTAGACGCCCCTGTTCTGGGCCGCCTCGTGTGTCCCCCGGCAGTGGACGCGCGCTACTTTTTTTATGATCTCTCCTGCTTCAACCCCGAGAATGGCCGCGACGTTTTGTGCGACCTCTTCACCGCCAACAGGGCACCCGTTGGCTTCGGCGTTCCCCTTTACCACGGCCTCTGCAAAGGCCCGGCAGCCGGAAAATCCGCAAGCCCCGCAGTTGGCCTGCGGGAGAGCTTCGGATATCTTTTCCACCTTGGGGTCTTCTTCGACGCGCAGTTTTTTGTATGCAAGGACCAGCCCAGAGGAGAAGAGAAAACCCAGCGCTGTCATGGTTAAGATAGGGACTAATAGTTCCGTCATGTCAGCATCCCGATAAATCCGTTAAAGGCCAGGGCCATGATTCCTGCAACGATAAGGGCGATTCCGGCTCCCTTCAGGGGCTCGGGAACGTCGGATAGGTCCAGTTGTTCCCTGATTCCTGCCATCAGCACGATGGCCAGGGTGAATCCGATGCCGGAGCCGAAGCCGAAAATAACGGTTTCCACAAAACCGAGTTCATTCAATGCCGCGATCAGGGCAAGTCCCATGATGGCACAATTGGTAGTTATCAACGGAAGATAAATGCCCAGCGCCTGATAAAGGGGAGGGCTGATTTTTCGGATGAACATTTCGACAAGCTGCACCAGGGAAGCGATCACGAGAATGAAGGAAACGATCTGGAGATAGCCCAGATCGTAAGGAATCAGGATCAGATTGTTGATCAACCAGGATACGACCGCTGTGATGGACATGACAAAAGTGACAGCCAGGCCCATGGAAACAGCCGAATCGATTTTTTTGCTTACGCCGAGAAAAGGGCATATTCCCAGGAAGTAGTACAGGACGAAGTTCTGAACGAGCACTGCCGAGATGAATATTGCAGCCAGCTCCACGTTTAGCTCCTTTTCGTTTTGCTTTCGATCAACAATGCGATTCCCAGGAGAATTCCCAGGGTGATAAAAGCGCCCGCCGGGAGGATCATGATGATCCAGGGTTTGAACCAGGCCCCCATGACCTGGTAGCCCAGGAAAGTTCCGGCCCCCAGGATTTCTCTCACGCTGCTTAGGATGAGCAAGGCCAAGACGAATCCCGAGCTCATTCCCAGGGCATCCACAAACGACCGCCCGATAGAATTTTTCGATGCAAAGGCCTCCTGGCGTCCGAGGATGATGCAGTTGACCACGATCAGCGGGACATAAGGGCCGAGAGCCTCGGAAATCGGGTAAAAATAGGCTTTCAATACCTGGTCGGCGATGGTCACGAAACTGGCGATCACCACGATATAGGAGGCGATCCGGACCTGAGCGGGGATGAGCTTTTTGATGGAGGCAACCACGATCGAGCTCAGGATCAGCACGAAGGTGGTGGCCAGGCCCATGGCGATTCCCGTGATGACCGTTCCCGTGACGGCCAGCGTCGGGCACATGCCGAGGAGCTGACGGAACACGGGATTCTCGTCCCACAGGCCCTTTAGGTATTCCGATCCGATGCTTTTAGTTGCCATCCTTCTCCTCTACCGCGATCGTTCCCTGTTGGATCAACTGCCGCAGCCGTTCGATGGAAAAGTTGACGATACCCAACACTTTCTGCGAAGAGATGGTTGCTGCCGTGATGGTGTTTATTTCGGACCGGGATAGATCTTCTGCCGTCCGGGCCGGGGGTTTTCTCAAAGTCAGCGGGCCGGTCGCATCCCTGTTTTGCCAAAACTGAAGAAAGGCATCCCAGTCCTCGATCTTGGCGCCCAGTCCGGGGGTTTCACTCTGGCTGATAATGGTCAAGCCGGTGATGTTTTTCAACGGGGCGTCCAGTCCGAACATCAGCGTGATCTTATCCTGAAAACCGACACCGGTGGCCTGGAGGGCGAATCCGACAAGCTCGCCATCGCCTTTCGTTTCTTTGTAGATCACGAGATCGTCCTCTTCGTGAAGAACCTGGTTGATCTCGGCTCCTGCCACGACTTCCTGGATCGCTTCCTCGATCTCGGCCTGGATATTGAGGGCGATCTTTTCCTTGGTCAGCTTGGCCACGCCCGCCAAAAATCCTCCGGAAATCAGGCCGACTGTCGTGAGGACGATGATCATCCTGGCAGAAAGGTTCACGATGCCGCCCTCCTTTCTCCCAGGATGCGCGGCCGGAAGAAGCGGTTCAAAAGAGGGACAAAGGTGTTCATGAACAGGATGGAATACATCACGCCTTCCGGGAATCCGCCGAACAGGCGGACCAGTCCCACCATGATCCCGATACCTGTGGCGTATATCCAGGTTCCCTTGGAATTGATCGGAGATGTCACCATATCGGTGGCCATGTAAAAGGCGCCGATCAAAAGGCCTCCTGCGAGGATGTGGAAAAGGGGTGACGCAAATTTTTCTGGATCGGTTAGCCAGAAAATTCCTGTGAACGCGCTTAAAGCCACGATAATTCCGGCAGGAATTCGCCAGTCGATCGTTTTTTTTGCAAGGAGAAGGACAGCGCCGAGGAGGAGAGCGATGGCAGAGGTTTCTCCCAGGCAACCTCCTGTATTTCCTGAAAAAAGCTCTTTGATCGGAGTCAGCGTTCCCTGAGCCACGGCCACCTGGAATTTCAGGTTGCCCAGAGGGGTTGCATAGGTCAAGGCATCCACAGGGAGAGTTGCCGGGGGGATCCATGTTGTCATGGCGACCGGAAAGGCTGTTTGCAGGAATGCCCTTCCGACCAAGGCCGGGTTGAATATGTTGTGCCCGAGCCCTCCGAAAACCTGTTTGCCTATGGCTACGGCCACGACCGAGCCGATAACAGCGATGTCCAAAGACACAGAAGGCGGCAGCGTCATGGCGAGGAGAAGCCCGGTTATCACGACAGATCCATCCCAAAGCGATCGGAAGGGTTTTTTCCGGATCCAAAGGAAAAGGGCTTCTGTCGCCAGGCAGGCTGCAAGGCAGGAAAGGTACACGCCGATCGCACGAAGCCGGAAAAAATACACAGAGGCCGCCACAGCCGGCAAAAGGGCGATGATCACGGTATACATGATCCTGGGGACAGAATCTTTGTCCCGGAAATGGGGGGAAGATTGAATGATCAAAGCGTTATCCGGCATCAAGCACTCTTTTTCCGTTTTTGGCTTATGATTTGATTTTTCCCGAGTCGGATCCAATGAACCAGGGGGATCTTTGCCGGGCAACTGTACTGGCAGCTGCCGCATTCCACGCAATCGGTCGCACCCCAGCTTTCTGCTTCGGGGAGCTGGCCGTATTTGACATATTTCATGAGCTGGGTCGGCACCAGCCCCATCGGGCAGTGCGTGACACACCGGCTGCACTTAATACAATCGAATTCCACGGCGGGCTTCTGTGATGTCCAGGCCAGGATTCCGGAGGTCCCCTTGATGACCGGCGCATCCAGGGCCCACTGGGATAGGCCCATCATCGGGCCTCCCATGATCACGGTATTCACATCCTCTTTGAGGCCCCCGCAAGCGTCTGCAACGGCCTGAAATGGGGTTCCTATCCGGACGATGAGATTTTTGGGTTCCTTGAAACCGTTTCCGGAAACGGTGAGGGCCCTTTCATATAGGGGTCTTCCAGTCTTGGCGGCGTCCCAGACGGCCTTGACCGTTCCCACGTTCTGGACGACCACGCCTACATCGAAGGGGAGTCCTCCTCTTGGCACTTCCCGTCCGAGCAGCGCATAAATCAAGTTTTTTTCCGCCCCTTGAGGATATTTGGTCTTTACCAGCAAAATTTCCGCCGGAAAAGAGTTGGCTTTTTTCTGAAGAAGATCGAAGGCCTTCTTTTTATTATCCTCGATGCCAACAAGGATCCGTTCTGCTCCTGTCGCGATCCGCACCAGTTCGGCTCCCTTGAGGATTTCTTCCGGGTACTCCATCATCAGGCGATAATCTGCCGTCAGGATAGGCTCGCATTCACATCCGTTTATGATGACCGTGTCGATCGGTTTATCTTTGGGGGGCGTTATCTTGACGGCTGTCGGGAATGCGGCTCCCCCCATCCCTACGATTCCCGCTTCCCTGACCTTTTGGCGCAATTGATCCGGATCCAGGGAAAAGGGGTCCTCTGTTTCCTTCACGTCCTGATGGACCCGGTCCTCCCCGTCATTTGCAACGGCAATGGAAAGAACGGGTTTCCCGAGAGGGTGGTTATGACCGTCGACAGATAAGACTTTTCCCGAGACGCTGGCATGCACACAGGCGGAAAATAGAGATTTCGCCTCCCCGATCTTCTGCCCGAGAAGGATTTCTTCTCCTTTTTGGACGAGAGGTTCGGCCGGATTTCCGAAGTGCTGATGCAGGGGGATGAATACTTTATCCGGAGGCGGCAGGACTTCCAACTTTTTATCGGCGGTCAAATCCTTGCCTTCGGGGGGATGAATTCCGTGGGGAAATGTCTTCGTTTTCATCGAAAAATAGATCTCGCATATGTGCGATTCTAAAGTTTATTAATCTCCCAGGTCGATGTCAACTGTCCTTGGAAAAAATTTCTAACCGGGAAGAAAACAAGAATTTGTTTGATTTTTATCGCGCGATATTAGATAAATATACAGGACGGGCAATTTTAAAGGGATCAAAATAAAAATGAACATAACCATCAAGGAAGTCAAGACCCGGAAAGATTTGAAGAAGTTTATCTGTCTTCCCGAAAAGATCCATGCCGACCACGAAAATTGGGTTCACCCCATCTACATGGATGAATGGACCTATTTCGATGGCAAAAAGAATAAAGCCTTTTCCTACAGCGACACGATCCTGCTCCTGGCATCCAAAGGAGAGGAAATCGTGGGGCGGATCATGGGAATTATTAACAAGCGGTACAACGAGTACAAGAAGGAAAAGACAGCACGATTCGGATACCTGGAGACCTGGGAGGACGAAGACGTTATAAAGGCTCTTTTGTCGGCCGTGGAGGATTGGGCCAGAGAAAAAGGAATGGATAGAATAATCGGCCCTTATGGATTTACAGACCAGGATCCGGAGGGATTTCTGATCGAAGGGTTCGAGAGCCGGGCAACCATAGCGACTTACTACAATTTCGAATGGATGCCGGGGATGGTCGAAAAACTGGGATATGAAAAGGACGTGGATTACTTTGTCTATAAGCTGGACGTTCCCAAGGAATTACCGGAGTTTTACAAAAAAATACTCCAACGGGTAAAGAGAAAAGGAAATTTCGAGCTCGTAGAGCTCCGGAGGAAGCGACAGATCAAACCCTGGATCGTCCCGGTCCTGGACCTGATGAACGAGTGTTACATCGGCAGCAATATTTACGGATACACGCCTCTGGATAAGCAGGAGATGATGGACCTGGCTAAAAGGTATTTGCCGGTCCTGGACCCGCGGTTTGTCAAAGTGATCACGCAAGAGGGCAAAATCGTGGCCTTCATAGTGGGCATTCCGGACATGACCGAAGGAATAAAAAAGGCCAGGGGAAGACTGCTCCCCTTCGGATTCCTGAAAATTCTCCGTGCCGCAAAAAAAACAAAGCAGCTGGACCTGCTTCTTGGCGCTGTGAAAGAGGAATTCCGAGGGCGCGGGCTGGATGTCCTGATGGGCGTCGGTATGATCATGTCCGCACAAGAGGCGGGATTCGAAGTGATGGACACCCATCACGAGCTGGAATCCAATGTCAAGGTCCGGGCCGAAATGGAGAGGATGGGGGGGAAGCTCTATAAAAAATACCGCGTTTACCAGAAAACGCTGTAATTCTTTGGCTCACGACGCGGGATTCATAATCCTGAGAGGAGTCCTTCTCTGTAGAGCTGGTTGGCATCTTTTATCGGGACCGACGAGGAGCGAATTTTTGCGATGGCGCGTTTCACCGTCTCGAGCATGGCCGGGACCTCATCAGGGAGACTTCCGGAGACGCCTTGATAGATAATTCGATCTCCTCCCCAGAGATAATTGGTCAGATGGTCGCTGGCCAGATAACAATCCTGAAGATTCAATTCCTGTAGGAACAGATGGACTTCTTCGAGCCTTTCAAGCGGAGGGGTAAGAACGAATTCCCCCCGCGCCAGCAAGTCATCCAGGGGTGTTCCGCGCTGGATTGTCAAGGTTCGCAATCGGATAAAGTCAGGGCCCGCCGAATTCAGGACGCGTGCGCTCTCTTTTGCGTGTTCTTTCCACCGGTCTTTCCCTCCTGCTCCGCTGAGGAGATAAAAAGAGATCTCGAATCCTGCTTTTTTTGCTTTTTGTCCCGCCTTTATCATCTGATCGGGATGGGTCCCTTTGCTCAGCCGCTCGAGAATGACGGGATCCCCTGATTCCAGCCCGAGATGGAGGCGGTCCAAGCCGGCTCTTCTCACGGATGCCAGATAATCCATTCCGTTTCTGAGAATGCTCTTGGCCCGGGCATAGGAAGTCAGCCTCTCTGCTTCCGGGAATGTTTTCCGGATGAAGGCGACGGCTTCCGGCAGGTCCGGATGGACGAGGTTATCGCTATCTCCGAGGAAAACGGTTTGGACTCGCCCGTAGAGTTTTCTTGCGACGAGCACGTCTTGTTTGATCTCCTCTAAAGGCTTTCTTTCGAATGCCAGATGTTTGTACATCGCGCAGAAGGCGCAGCGGTTCCAAGGGCATCCTCTTGTTATGCGAATGAGCGCGCTTCGCGCCTCATTCGGGGGCCGAAAAGGCGGAAAGTCGTAAAATCCAAATTCTGTCATCTCTTTGCATCCTTGCGATTATTAGTCTACTCCTTTCGTGAGCGATTTCCAAATCCGCGGTAGCATTTCCATTTCCGTGATCCAAAAGGCTTTATATGGACTTTTAGGAATGGTTTTGCTCCCGTGAAGATTTTTTACGCCATTCCTTTACCGCCCTTCTCGGCGGCGGTGAACTGCGCACCTCAACACCCGACGTTCTCCTTTATGCTTTGTTCCTGTGTTCGCACTTTCCCAAAAAGCCCCTGTTATCACGGAAAAGGAGATGCTTCCCAATCCGCGGAAACTTTCCGGAAAAAAAGGATCGGGGATAGAGGCCCTGTGTTCACAGGGGTTTTTTCGTGACATTTATTTGGTGTAAGATGGGACATGAGTTAAACGCCTCCGTCATGCCATAAAAAAATGAAAAAGCATCCGAAGGAAACTCGCCTTCTCGAAATTCCAGGCGCACGGTCTTGCCAGATTCTCGAGCGGGTCAACCGATTTGTGGTAAAGATTGAGGCCGGAGGAAAGATACACAAAGCCCACATCAACAACACCGGGAGGCTCCAAGAATTTCTGGTCAGCGGCAGGAAAGGATTCTGTTTTCGAACCCCGGGCACCGCAAAAACATCCTTTCGTCTTTTTGCGGTTGAGGAGCAAGGCTGGGGTGCGCTTTTCGACACCCAGATCCAGATGAAGGCATTCGAAACGGCCTTCCAAAATAATTTGATCCCCTGGTTGAAACACGGTGTATTGCTCAAGAGAAATGCCAGGCTGGGAGAGTCCCTTCTCGACTTCCTCTTCGAGTGCAGGGGAAAACCCGTGTATCTGGAAGTGAAGAGCGCCGTTTTGAGGGACGGGAAATTTGCGGCCTACCCCGATTGTCCCAGCCTGCGCGGTCGGCGCCACGTGAGAGACCTGACCGGTTGGGCACAGGGTGGAGGGGCTGCTTTTGTGTTGTTTATGGCCGCCCTCCCGCGGGTCGAGGCGTTCAAGCCGAACAGGAAGGCCGATGCAGAGCTTGCCGGCCTTTTGGATAGAGCGGAGAAATCAGGCGTTGGGATTAAAGCGATGGGCCTTTATTTCAGGCCGGACGATCGTTTCCTCTATTTGTACGATCCGGAACTCAAGGTGGTCATTCGCGGTTGATGAAAAGACGCCCCAGGTTTTGCAGGCCCTCGAAAACGCTTTTCCCCAGGTTAATACGCAGCACCCGCCGTTTTTTCTGTCTGAGAGCGTGGTAATCTCCGATGGCCTGGGCCCCGATCAATGAGGCAAACGTATAATCCGTTCCGGGGATGGGTAATTCCTGTTCCGGACGATCGACAAGTTGAATGGCGAGCACAGTGTTCGGACCGCCTTTGTGAAGCTGTCCTGTCGAATGGAGAAAGCGAGGGCCGAATCCCAGAGTCGTTGCCAGCCGGGTGCGTTCGAATATCGCGTTTCTCAAATTTTGGAGAGACTGTGTGATTTCTTGGCTCGGGGATAGGTACGCTTGTAAGGCGGTGTAATCTCCGGGCAAGGCTCTCGAGAACAAGTCCTCGACAGCGGCGGCACATGCGATCTCGTCTTCTATCGACATTTCTTCCACGGGGACTTTTGCCGAACCGGCCTTTTTTTCGTCCCTTTCCATGACTGACCGTGTCAGATCCTTTGCCAGTTGAACATCCGGCTGGTCGAAAGGGTGAATCCCGAGAACGGATCCGGCTGAAGCCGTGGCCAATTCCCATCGGAAGATCTCCTGTCCCATTTCAGCCTTTTCTTTAAGATAGATCCGGATCGTCGGGTGACCGGAATTTGCGAGAGCATGGAAGTGGTTTTCCAATTCTATGCTTGGTTCCTCTTCCAGAAAAATCCCGGCAAAAATTCTGTCCCGGCCGTATACTTCCGGCCTGGCTTTCGGTTCCCCCACGACCGGAACGATCCCTTTCCCCTGTTTACCGGTACTTTCGGCGAGAAGTTGTTCCAGCCAGGCAGGAAAGCCATCAAGTGATGGCGATGTCCAGATGGTGAGCTTGTCTTTGTGCCGGGTGAGTTCACCCAGAACAGCACCAAGGATAAAGCCAATGGATTTATTTTCGGGTCCCGGAGAACGGCTTTCCTGGGAGGCGATCAGTCCGTTGTGGAGGAGACCTCGAATATCCATCCCTATCAGGGCAGCCGGGACCAGCCCGAATTCTGTGAAAGCCGAGTAACGTCCTCCCACATCGGGGCATGGCAGAAAAACCGCTCGAAAATTCTTTTCCCTGGCCAGCGCCTCGAGGGGAGACCCCGCATCGGTGATCGCGGCGAAACAACGGCCCGGCCGGGCATGAACGACCGATGCTCTATCCCAAAAATACTGGAAGAGAGACAGGGTTTCCAGAGTGGTTCCGGATTTGCTCGAGATGATAAAAAGGGTGTGCTCGATGTCCAGTTTATCCTGTGCCGCAAGAACGGCGTCCGGATGAGTGCTGTCAAGGACAAGAAGTTCCGGGAAGCCGGGCATGCTGCCAAAGGTCTTTTGGAAAACTTCCGGTGCTAAACTGGATCCCCCCATTCCCACGAGGAGGACATGGGAAAAACACTCTGATTGTATTTGATGGGCAAAGGTGAGGATCCCATCGCATTTTTCCTCCATCCTTTTGGGAAGGTCGAGCCAGCCGAGGCGGTCGGTAATTTCCGGCAGCCGTTCGCGACCCCACAGATAAGGATCTTTTTCCCATATCCTGTGGAAAAACTTCTGTTCCGCCCAAAGATTCAGGCGCTGGTCCACCTGTCTTTGATATTCCCCGAGATGAAGAGACAGCGCATTGTTCATTTTGTTTCGGGCGGCATTTCCTTATCCCGGATTATTTTGTACAGGAGGTTTATCCTCTCCTGCAGGTTATTCGATTTGACGAGATAGGAGCCTGAGACAAAAAGGTTGGCCCCTGCTTCATTGACCAGAGCTATGGTTTCCGGCGCGATCCCCCCATCCACTTCGATATCCAGATCGGGCTTCATCGTTCTCAGCCTTGAGATTTTTCCCTTGACTTCTGGAAGAAAAGGGCTTCCGTAAAATCCGGGATTTACGGTCATGATCAAGACCTGATCGAGGTCATCGAGGTAATCGAATACATTTTCGATTTCCGTTTCAGGATTCACGGCAAGGGCCGCTTTTTTCCCCTTGGTTTTGATAGATCGGATGGTTTTTCGGGAGAAGGACGCGGACTCGAAATGGACGATTATGGTATCCACCTTTTTTCCGAAGGCTCCGATCCAGGCATCTGGGGAATCCACCATCAGATGGGCTTCGTAAATGAATTTTTTTTGGGGCAATTGGAAATCGAAATGCAGCGAGTGATTCGGGACAAATTTTCCATCCATGACGTCCAACTGGATAAGACAGGCATGGTCGCCGATCTTATCGAGGATCCTCTCCAGTTCATCCTGGCTTTTTGCGATGACGGCGGGGACGATGGTTTTTTTCATTTTTTTCCTCACAAGACAGGGTTATTTTATGCGCAGTCGTCCATTATGGCAAGTCCATAAGAGATTAAGCCTCGATTGTACCGAAACTCGGCAATACAAAAAAAGGGATGCGACATTCAAGCCTGTTTTGGCGGACTGTTTTCACAGGATTTTATATCCGCTCTAGATATTTTTTTCCTTCTTTGAACGGGTTTAGGGATTTTATGATTTCGAGTTTGTTATTTTCATCCGCCAGATCGATAACTTCTCTTCTTTTTTTTGGAGTGATGACTTCGACCGTGGGGTGGAATATGTCCTTCTGGTTTGTCTTCCTGACTACGGCTATTCTACGGTTATTGAGCGCAACGATCGTCCCGATCGGCCAGACGCCCAGCACGCGAAAAAAATCCTCGAGGAGTTCCGGATCGAATGCCGTCCCATTTCCCTCCATCATAATGGTATAGATTTTTTTTGGAGGGAAATCTTTTTTATACGACCGCCTTTGTGCGAGGGCATCGTATACATCGCAGAGGGAGACGATCATCGAGACCGTGTGGGGTTTGCGGGAAAAAGCAAGTTGTGGATATCCTTTCATGTCGTATCTGAGATGGTGCTCATAGGCCACAACGGTTGGGAGCCTGCCTAGGGCATCCGTGTATTTCATCAAGATTTCGGCCCCCCGCGTGGTGTGGTGTTTCATTTTGTAAAATTCGTCTTCCCTCAGCTTGCTTTTCTTTTTCAAGATTTTTCTGGCGACGGCCAGTTTCCCGATGTCATGAAAAAGCCCGGCGATCCCGAGTTCTAAGACCTCTTCTTGGGAATATCCCAGTTTTGATGATACGAACATGCAGAGGATGGATACATTCAAAAGATGAAGAAAGGTAGGCAGGTCTTTCTTTTTTATGGAAACCAGATCGCTCAGCTCCTGGCGCCTTCCCATATAATCTTCCATATAGTTAAGCACGTTGAACTTTAACTCCAGGTAATCGACATCATCTTCGTTGAGCACGGTTTCGATGATCTGAGAGACATTCCTGATGGTTTTATGCTTCCGTTTTCTCTTGGAACTGGAGGCGCCGGTGACGGCTTCCCCTTGAGGGGAAAGGGCCCTGATTTTGCCGGCGCGGATGTTCCTTACTCCAAGAGCAGCGATACTTTCTTGGGCATCTGACGCTGCCGCTTTTTCTCTGTCGATCAGAAAAAGAACAAAACGGGACAATTCTTCTTCCGTTAGGCCCGGAAGGAAGACAACCCGGTCGATATTTTTTTCCTGAAGATATTGCACCAGGGCATTGAGCTTCTGGCTGAGAGAAAAAAAGATTTCGCCTTCCCAGGCGAGTTCGTCTTCGACGATGCCGATAACGAGTTCATTTTTTCGGGCTACGCAATCGCGAAGGGCCTGGAATGCCCGGAGGATAAATGCCTGATAACTGGGATGGTCTTTTGAGTAGATCTTTCCTGCCTGGATTGCCGAGCTCAAATTAAGCAGAGCGTTTTTGATCTTTTCAATCATCCAGTTTTTCCAGGACCTTACCGGCCTCTTCGCGAATCTTCCTATTCCAGATGTCTTTTTTTTGACTTAAAGCGAAAAGATGGTCGCGAGCCTCCTTAATGACGGCCTCTCCAACGATCTGGATGTGTTTTCGGAGGAGTTTATTTTTGAGGCCGTAAGGGGAAGAAATAGAAAAAAAGGTGTCCAGGGATTGCTTCCTTGTCTCCTCATGTTTTACCAGGATTATCAGGGCTTCTTTTTTCAATGCATAGCTGCCTTTTTGGAGAATCGGCATCAGAAATTCCGCATCCTGTGTGGAAAGTTGCTGCATGGCCCGCAAAACCTTGATTTTCAAGAAATTATTCCCCAGAGGAAAAATGGCTTTCATAACCTCCAGGGAAAGGGGTGTGTCGATCAACCTGAGGCTCTCGGTCACCCGTTCTAAAAATTTTTGGTCCGGAGATTTTTCTTCGAGGTTGATCAGAAAATACACCATGCTGTCGGAAAAAAACTTGAAAAAGAACTGAAAGACATATGGGGTTATTTTGTTCCCTGAAAAGATTCTTTGGAGATAAGCGTTTACCCCGAGGGAACTTTGTTCTATGTTGTCCAAAAATATATCGAAGTAAGGAGATGTTTGTCCCCTCAGCACGGCATTTTCGATAAAATCGGCTATCAACTTATTTGTTTTGATGGCAATAGTCTCGGATGAAAAGCCGCCATTCTCTTTTCTCAGGAGAGATGCCAGGTTTTTCAGATATTCGAAATCCCCTGTCTCTTTGATATCGTCCCACTCTTCCAGGATGCGAGTTAAAAGGATCTTCTTGGTTTCGTGGTCGGTCTCTGCAACAAAAAGATTGAGCAGCGCATACCGGTAGTTTTTCATCAGAAGATTCCGGTCCAATTGCATTTCTCTTTGGATGCTGATGTCGCGGAGCAGGGAATTGAGGGTTTCCCGGTATATCTCGGAGACATACGGGCTTGAAGTGCCGGACAACAGTTCTTTCACCTTTTCCCTTAATTCGGCCGAAGAAATGGCGTCGTCGTCTTTTATGACTTCCTCTTTGAGTTTTTCGGCGATTCTTTCCTGTTTGTCTTTTTCGGTCAATTTCGAGAATAAGCTGAAACTCAAGGCATCAAAACTGGCATCTGTGGCAATTTCTTCCCAAAGGGCGGAGGCAAAGTCTTCTTCCCCGATATCGGCAAAAACGATCCGGAGTTTGTCCATCTTGGATTCCTGAGGCACCTTTTTGTTTTTGACGAACGATTTGACCAGAACCTTGGCACAGGAATGAAACCGTTCATCCTGGGTTCTTTTCATATACCGCATGAGTTTTCCGACATTCACATGAAGTTCTTCATTCTCTGCGAAATCCTCTGGATCAAGCTGTGTCGCGATTTTTTCGAAACTCTCGGCGACCTGATCCATTCTTTGGTCGTCCTGTTTTTCTATGGCGTCATCCAGAAGATATGTCCAGACGTCTTTGACCTCCTCTCCTTCTCCCATGAGAAGCTGGGAGTAGTCCAGCTCTTCTACGGAAAGATGGCGGATATTTCCTTCCTTCAGCATTCTCTGAAGCCCGCCTTCTTTATAGATGTCGGTTGGAGGAAGTATAATCCTGGAGATAAATGCGATGAGCTCTTGTCTGGTCAATCCTTTCTCAATTTCCAGGTTTTTTACCTTCCGGAAATGAAATGTTTTTGCGATTTCTTTAAATGTCTTTTCCTCTTCCCAGTTCTGGTTGTCGAAAAAGATGGAATTGGGGGTGAATCCGATTTTAATCGGAGAAACGATATTTAAGAGCGCATCGATTTTTCCTTTGAGATCTTCAACCGAGCTCGTGAAGGCAGGATGTTCCGTTTGGTAAAAGGAAGCATTTTTCAGTGCGACCTTCAACGAGGCAAAAAGACTCTTTAGAGCTTCGATAGAATCCAACGGGTATTCCTTTCCCTTTGAGACATCTCCCTTGAGTCCCAGGTTTTCTGCCCAATACCAAATTATTCAAATTCAGGCTGGATGTCAATCGTTTAACCGGATGGATTCTCCGAATACCGGGATTTCTTCCTATGGTTTGTGTTATTGAAAGGAGGCGGGATATGATTGCGGAGGCCCTTTTGACAGGGAACCTCCTCTATGCTATACATTTTTCACGGCGCTCTTCAGGAGAGATACATGAGAAAAAAGAGCCTTTTCCTTTTCCCCCTTTTTTTCCTGCTTTCCGCTGCCTTCCCGTCCCTTCAAGAACAATTTGCCGAGCCCTCATCTCCTGTCTATGATTTCGAGATCATTCGCGATTGGCTCGTTATGAAGGATGGCGTGAGGCTTTCTGCCACGATGTTCAGGCCTCGTGCCGCACAGGAAGATGAAAAATTTCCCGTCCTTTTCGAATTTCTGCCTTATCGGAAAGACGATTCCTTTTATCTGAGAGATTACCCGCTCTACAGCTATTTCGCCCGTCGAGGGTATGTGGCCGTGAAAGTCGATATCCGGGGAACCGGGTCTTCGGAAGGCGAAGTGCCCCCCCGGGAATATTCGGAAACGGAGCTCGAAGATGCTGTCGAATGCATCAGGCAGCTCAGCGAAGCCCCCTGGTCGAACGGGAATGTCGGGATGTGGGGGATTTCATGGGGGGGATTTAATGCGATCCAGGTCGCCATGCGCCGCCCCCCGCATTTAAAAGCCATCCTCGCTATGGATGCCACCGACGACCTTTATCATGATGATGTCCATTTCATTGACGGGGCCTTTCATATCGACCAGTACGAAATCTCGATCGATACAGATTTAGGGCTTCCCCGCTGGCCCGATTATGCCCTGGATGACGAGTATTTCAAAACCCGTTTTAATGCCTATCCCTGGTTTTTGACGTATTTGAGGGAACAGAAGGACGGGGAATTCTGGCGGAGGAATTCTCTCCGTTGGAACTACCGATCCATCCAGGTTCCTGTGTATTTGATCGGGGGTTTACTGGATGGGTACCGGGACAGCATTCCCCGGATGCTGGAAAACATGGATGTTCCCATGAAGGCTGTCCTCGGCCCCTGGCCTCATGCCTGGCCCGACGATGGCATTCCCGGACCGAATTTCGAGTGGCGGCATGAGGTTATCCGCTGGTGGGATTATTGGCTGAAGGGAAAAGATACGGGGATCATGACGGAGCCCCGGTTCGCCGTTTTTGTCCGGGATTCCCACCTGCCGGATGCCCGGATGAGCATGACGCCGGGTCACTGGCGGTATGAGGATTGGCCGATCCAGAGGACGGACGTGATGCAATTCTACCCGGGAGAAAACCACACCTTGAAATTGTCGGCAGGAAAGAACGTTGTCGATCGGCTGAGGTATGTCCCCAGCAGCGGAATTGCAGCCCTGTACTGGTGGGGGGATCCGACAGGCGATATGCGGCACGAAGATGCCGAAAGCCTTGTTTACGACAGCGAAATTCTAAGGGAAGACATGGAGATCGTCGGGTTTCCGCGGGTCCGTTTGAGGGTTTCCTCCGATGCGAAACTGGCCCACTGGATCGTCCGCTTGGAGGACATGCACCCGGATGGAAGCGTTTCTTTGGTCACGGGCGGATTGTTGAACGGGGCACAGAGGAACTCGAGGCTCGATCCAGAATATCTGACTCCCGGGGAGGTTTACGAGATCGGTTTTTTTCTTCATTTTACGACCTGGACATTCCAACCGGGGCACCGGATTCGCCTGGCGGTTACGAATGCCCTGTTCCCGATGATCTGGCCAACACCGTATCCGATGACCACGGAGTTATTTCTTGGGAACGAGGCCACCAGCCTCGAACTTCCTGTCGTTCCCTTTTCCCCAAGGCCGGTTCCGAATTTTCCCCCTCCCGAAGCAAGAGACGAAAGACCGGATGCTCGCCCGCTGGAAAGCCTGGGCATGCCCTATAAACATGTAGTCACCAGGGATCTCGATCGGGCCACCATCACGGTGGAACTGGAGGCGGAGAGGCGGTGGGAAATCCAGGGAACCAGGTATACGTCTATCGAAAAGGTGGCCTATCAAACGAACGATTCAGACCCGGCCCGATCCAGTTTTTTCGGCGAAGGGGGACACATCATCCAGATGGAAGACAGAATTTTGGAACTGAGGCTTTTTGTCTCGGTTGTCTCAGACGAAAGAAATTTCAATGTGAAGATCGTCCGGCAGGTCTTCGAAGAAGAAAAACTTGTCCGGACACGCCGGTGGGAAGCTTCCCTGCCGCGTGAATTTCATTGAGAATCCGGTCTTTGCGGCGGCCATCATTTCGCATCGGCCCAACTGGTACCCCAGCCGAGATGGACTTTCAAGGGGACCTTTAGCGGAAAAACGTTTTCCATTCTTTTTTTGACAAGGGCTTCGGTCTTATCCACCTCGGGCTTTGGCACTTCGAAAACCAGCTCGTCATGGACTTGAAGAATCATCTTGGCTCCCAGCCCTTGTTTTTCGATGTCCTGCCGGATATCTATCATGGCTTTTTTCATAAGATCTGCGGCGGTGCCCTGAATCGGGGTGTTAAGAGCTATCCGCCTCCCGAACTGCTGGGCAGCTCTTTCTTTGTGCTTGAGTTCGGGAACAGGCCTCGTTCTCCCGAACAGGGTTTTTGACACGCCGCTTTCGAGGGCTTCGGCCACGCTTTTATCCAAATATTTTTTCACCTCGGGGTATTTGTCATAATAAAGATCGATGAATGTTTGCGCCTCTGCGTTGGATGATCCCAGCTCCCTGGCCAGGGAGTAGGCGGTGGCTCCGTAAATGATGCTGAAATTGATGATTTTCGCCCTCCGGCGCTGTTCTTCCGGGAAAAGTGTCGAGGAATCGGCAAAAACACGCGTGGCGGTCTCCTGATGGATGTCATGATCATGGCGGAAGGTTTCTATCAATCCGTTATCCCCAGAGAGATGGGCCAGAACACGAAGTTCGATCTGGGAATAATCGGCCGAGAGAAAAAGATGCCCTTTTTCCGGGATGAAAGCCTGACGGAAACGAGGGCCCCATTCACCCCTGGCGGGGATATTCTGGAGATTGGGATCGCTCGAAGATAACCGCCCGGTGGCTGCGACCGTTTGGTTGTAGGAGGTGTGGATCCTTCCTGTCCGGGCACTGACCAGAAGGGGGAGGGCATCGGCGTAAGTGGATTTGAGTTTTGCCAGCTGCCGGTATTCAAGGGCATACTGGGCGATCGGGTAGTTTTGCGCCAGTTCCTGGAGAACCGTTACGCTCGTGGAGTAGCCTTTGGTCTTTCTTGTCTTTCTAGAGGTCGGCAATCCCATTTTGTCGAACAGGATGGCGGCCAATTGGCTGGGTGAGTTGAGATTGAATTCTTCCCCGCTGATTTCGAATATCTTTCTCATTAGCCGATGGAGAGATTCTTGAATTTCATCGCTCAGATCCTTCAGTCTGTCCGGATCGATTTTTATGCCCCAGGTTTCCATGTCGGCAAGAACGGTGATCAACGGAAGCTCTAATTCTCTATAGATGCCATCCAGCTTTTGTTCTTTGGCCCGGGGCCATAACATTTCACTCAGTTTCAGGGCAAAATCCGCATCCTGGCAGGCATAGGGAACTACCCTTTCGATATCCACGGCATTCATCGTCAGTTGGTTTTTGCCCTTTCCCGCGACATCTTCGTAGGGAATGGTCTTCCTGCGGAGATAATGCAAGGCCAGCTTACCCAGATTGTGTTTTCCCCAATTCGGCTCCAGCAGATAAGAGAGGACCATGGTGTCCAGGTCGATCCCCTCAAGCACTATGCCTTCTTCGCGAAGCACGATAAAGTCGTATTTGATGTTCTGTCCTATCTTTTTGATGGAAGGATCCGAAAGGACCGGAGCGAGTATTTCGAACGCCTTTTCCTTGGATAATTGCGGGGGAGCCCCCGGATAATCATGACGAAGAGGAAGATAGTAAGCCTGATCCGGGGTGATGGAAAACGACATGCCAACCAGGCGTGCCTGCGTTGGCATGGGGCTGTCCGTCTCTGTGTCGAGAGAGACGCGCTTCGATTTTTTTATCCACGAGACAAGCTCCCGCAGCTGTTCCTCTTTATAAATGACGCGGTATTCTTTGTCGCCTTTTCCCTGTTTGTCTATGTATTCTGAGAGTAATGCGGAAAATTCCAATTCTTGAAGAATAGGGATCAGCTCTTCATAGTTGGGTTCGGAGATGGAAAATTCATCGAGATCGAACGCGACATCCAGGTTTTTCTCGATCGTCGCCAATTGCCGGCTCAGCTTGATCTGATCCAGGTTTTCTCTGATTTTTTCTCTAAGGGGAGGTTTTTGGATTTGATCCGTATTTTCGAGAAGGTTATCCAGATCGTGAAATTGCTGGAGCAACGCCTTGGATGTTTTTTCTCCGACACCCGGCACCCCCGGGATGTTATCCGAAGGATCGCCCCAGAGAGCGAGAACGTCGACGACCTGAGAGGGAGAGACCCCGAAGAGCTCTTCCACCGCTTTTTCGTCCAAATGGATTTCTTTGACGGGATTGTATAGGGACGTCGCCTCGCTCACCAACTGGTAGAGATCCTTGTCCGTGGAGACGATCACCGAATGGATCTTTTTCTCAGTGGCCTTTTTTGCAATGCTTCCTAGAACGTCGTCTGCCTCGTATTTTTCGTATTCAACGGTGGGAATGAGCAAAGCCTTGAGGACTTTTTTCAATGTGGGGATTTGGACGGCCAGGTCTTCGGGCATGGGCTTGCGGTTCGCCTTGTATTCTTTGAATGCTTCGTGACGAACAGTCGGTCCCTTGGAATCAAAAACGATCCCCAAATATGCCGGCTTTTCCTTGTCCTGGAGCTTTCTCATCATGCTGAGGAAGCCAAAGATGGCATTGGTGGGAAAGCCCTGAGAATTAGAAAGATGCCTGATGGCATAATAGGCGCGATAGAGTAGGGAATGCCCGTCGATTAGAAACAGCCGCTTTTTACTCATCGATGGCCAAATTTAGAGAATTCGCTCCTCTTGTCGTTCCGGCATTTTTTGTTATGCTTCGGGACCGAGGCAGTGGGGAAAGGGTGCCATTCACAGGGGATCGAACTTGCCTTCTTCGATTTCCCTCAGGATCGTGTTGTGCTGTTCTTCGATGATGGTGCTGATTTTTTTCTGGAGCGTAGGATCGTCGAGAAGAGATGTGTAAAACGTTTTTCTCGAAGATAACACTTGACCTGACTTGTAGACAGTCGATTCCACATAATTAGCCGGCCTTCCTTTGTCTTGAGTCTGGACATGGAAATCCACGCCGCCTCTTTTGACTGTGGTATTGAATCCAGCCATTCCATGTTTCATTATACTCCGCACGATGAGAATATCAAGTCACGCCTTCGGGGTTTTTTACAGCCCGCTTCCAAAATTCTCGTCATAAAAAGCGCCCCGATGATAATTGACAAAGTAAGGCAGGATGGTATAATAGGGTAACTTTTTTTTAAAGAGAAAAAAATGATCGTAGACGTTGATAGACTTCCCCGAGAAGGACTCAAGATCAGCAAAAATTTTGAGCTCCTTTTGGACGAAATCATAGAGGAGGATGCTGTTTTTCTCCTTCCCGTGCATGCGGATATCTCCATAAAAAAAGTCGGAGAGGAAGTCTTTGTTAAAGGCAAGATCGAGACTCTTCTCAGTTTTGTATGCAGCAGATGCCTTGTTCCGTTCGAGTTTCCTGTGGATTCGCGTTTTGATCTTGTCTATCTTCCCGAAGAGTTCGAGGAGGCCAAAGAGGAGCTAAGCGGCGATGATCTGCTCGCGTCTTTTTACTACAGCAGGAAGATCGACTTGAAGGAAGTGGTTTTAGAACAGCTAAACCTAACCTTTCCTATCAAACCCCTGTGCTCTAAAGACTGCCAGGGGATTTGTCCGGTTTGTGGAAAAAACATCAACAGCGGAGATTGTTCCTGTGTGACGAAAGATTCAGAATCTCGACTGGAGAAATTAAAGATTTTTTTGAAAGACAAAAGATAATGGCAAATCCAAAAAGAAGACATTCTCATTCAAGAAAAAAGAAAAGAAGAGCCCATGATGCGATCAGTGTCCCTTCGCTTTCACTCTGTGACAATTGTGGGAGCCCCAAAATGCCTCATCGGGCCTGTCCGGAGTGCGGTCACTACAAAGGAAGGCAGGTGATCGAAGGATCTGAGGAATAACGAAGAGGGGGTTATGCGGGTCGCTGTGGATGCTATGGGAGGGGACTTTGGCCCAGAGATTATGGTAGAAGGTGCCCTCAAAGCGTCGCAAGAATATCAGATCGAAATCTTATTGGTCGGTGCCGAAGATCTGATCGAGAAGGAGATAGGGAGGAATTCTCTATCCTCCGAAAAAGTAACGATCGTAAATGCGACCGAGGCCATTGGCATGGGGGAAGGCTTGCTTTCCTTCCGGAGAAAAAAACGGTCATCGATCAGGGTCGGAACCCAACTGGTAAAGGACGGGAAGGCGGATGCGTTCGTCAGCACAGGAAACACAGCGGCCGTCGTTTATATCTCTCGGAGAGTCTTGGGTCCTCTTCAGGGGATAGAAAAGCCGGCCCTCTCTCTGCTGGTTCCTACCTTAACAGGCCTGACGCTTCTGGTCGATGTGGGGGCCAATGTGAACTGCCGCCCTTACGACCTTTATCAATTTGCCATTATGGGACACATTTTCATGAAGAATGTTTGTGATATCCAAAATCCGCGAATTGCCCTGATGAGCATCGGAGAAGAAGAAACGAAGGGAAACGATCTGACAAAAGAGGTATTCGAAAGACTCCAAACCTCATCCTTGAATTTTATCGGTAACGTAGAGGGAAAAGATATCTATTCGGGGAAGGCTGATGTGATCGTCAGCGATGGATTCACGGGAAACGTCGCGTTGAAGGTCAGCGAGGGGGTTGTAGAAACGGTCTTGAGCATGGCTCGTACCGAGATCATGCGGAATTTTTTCTCCAAGATCGGCTTTTTTCTTATGAAACGCAACTTGAAAAAGTTGTATAAGCGGTTGCATTATGCCGAATATGGAGGCGCGCCCTTGTTGGGGTTGAATGGCGTCTGTGTTGTCGGACATGGGAGATCGAATCCGACGGCAGTGAAGAACGCCGTCAGATTAGCCAAAGATTTTGTTAGCAGCCATGCGCTCGAGAAGATCCAGCATGAGATCGTGGGTTCTTCTCAAGGATTGGCCATATAGGGAAAAACATGGATTTTTCTGGTAGAGTATCTGTCGTAACCGGGGCCTCGCAGGGGATCGGGGAAGCGATTGCCCTGGACCTCGCTCAGGGTGGAGCTGAGATCGTTTTGGTCGATATCCAAAAAGAGAAATTGGACGACGTGGCCAGCAAGATTACTGATATCGGCGGAAAAGCCGCGGCATACGAGGCCGATGTATCGAAAACGGGGCAGGTCGAGGACCTGGTCGATACTTTGATCCGAAATCACGGATCGGTCCATCACCTTATCAATAATGCTGGCATCACGCGGGACAATCTCTTGATGAGAATGAAAGAAGAAGAATGGGATTCGGTGATGGCGGTCAACCTCAAGGGTGTGTTCAATTTTTCGAAAGCATTGATCCGGCATATGATCAGGAACCGTTACGGCCGGATCGTGAACATTTCGTCTGTCGTAGGGCTGATCGGGAATCCCGGCCAAGCGAACTATTCCGCTTCAAAGGCGGGCGTCCTTGGATTCACGAAATCGCTGGCGAGAGAGGTGGCTTCTCGGGGCATCACGGTCAATGCTGTCGCCCCTGGTTTTATCCAGACCGCCATGACAGAAAGCCTCCCCGAGACCGTTCAGGAACAGTTTCTCAGCGTCATCCCTGTGGGCAGGTTCGGAACTCCTCAAGAGGTCGCTCAGGCAGTCCGGTTTCTCGTTTCCGACCAGGCTTCGTACATAACAGGCCAGGTTATCAACATAAACGGTGGCATGTTCATGTAACCGTTTTTTGAAATTTTTTGAAGGAGGAAAAGATGGATAGGGAAGAGTTGTTGAAAAAAGTGAAGGCTATCGTTTCAGACAAACTCAGCATCAGCGAAGACCAAGTTACCGAGGATGCCTCTTTTACCGAGGATCTCGGAGCAGATTCTCTGGATACGGTGGAACTTGTCATGGCATTGGAAGATGAGTTCGATATGGATATTCCCGATGAAGATGCGGAGAAACTCGACACGGTCGGGAAAGCCATGGATTATGTTCTAGGCCATCTATCCAAAAAATAGACACAGAACCCGCAACATGAATAGGCCTGATTCGAACACCCGAAAAATCTCTTCCAGACGGGTCGTGATTACCGGTTTGGGAGTTGTCTCTCCTCTGGGTGTCGGTGTCGAAAAGAATTGGAATGCCCTGTTGGAGGGGAAGAGCGGGATTGGCGTGATCACGAAATTCGATCCATCACCTTTTTCAAGCAAAATTGCCGGAGAAGCCAAGGATTTCGATCCGTTGGATTTCATGGATAAAAAAGAAGCGCGCAAGATGGATCCCTTTATCCAATATGCGGTTGTCGCGGCAGCACAGGCGGTTGAAGACTCGGGAATAGAAAAAGGCAAGTTAGAGGGAGAGCGAACCGGAGTATATGTCGGTTCCGGGATAGGGGGAATCGGTGCGATCGAAAGTCAGCACGAGATCTTGCTCACGAAAGGTCCGGGCCGAGTTTCTCCTTTCTTTCTGATTTCGTCCATCATCAACGAGGCTTCGGGCCAAATTTCCATCATGTATAAGGCGCAGGGACCGAATTCCGCTACCGCGACAGCATGCGCTACCGGCACACATGCTGTGGGGGATTCTTTCCGGATAATCGCCAGAGGCGATGCCGATATCATGATTGCCGGAGGAGCCGAGGCGCCGATCACGCCGCTCGGCCTTGCCGGTTTTTGTGCTATGCGGGCCCTGTCGTTGAGGAATGACGAACCCCAAAAGGCTTCCCGTCCGTTCGACGCTCAGAGAGATGGCTTCGTGATAGGAGAGGGCGCCGGCATCGTCATCCTCGAGGAACTGGGGAGCGCCCTAAAACGAAATGCTCGGATCTATGCAGAAGTCATAGGGTATGGCATGAGCGGCGACGCCTACCATGTTTCAGCCCCGTGCCTGGATGGAGAAGGTGCGTACCAGGCGATGAAGAGGGCTCTGGAAGATGGCGGGATAGCCCCGGAACAGGTCTATTACATCAATGCCCATGGCACCTCTACTCTTTACAACGACAAGATCGAAACAGTGGCCATAAAAAGACTATTCGGGACTCATGCCCAAAAGATCGGAATTAACTCCACAAAGTCCATGACGGGACACCTTTTGGGTGCAGCGGGGGGAGTCGAGACGGCGGCCACGGTGTTGTGCTTGAAAAATCAGATCATGCCCCCCACGATCAATTATGAATTACCGGATCCGGAGTGTGACCTGGATTATGTGCCGAATAAAGCCCGTCCGGCCTGCCTGAATTATGCCCTGAGCAATTCATTCGGGTTTGGCGGGACCAATGGGGCATTGTTATTCCAGAAGTACGAAGAATAGGCTTTTTCTTGAATCGTTTTTTGCCCGGGGAAGCGGAGGAGATAATCATTTTTAAAGGAGGTGCCTTTGAATCTTTACGTTTTTGTTAAAAGGGTTCCCGATACGGAATCAAAGATAAAAATAAACCATGATACGAACAGCATTAATGAAGAGGGGCTGAATTTTGTCTTGAGCCCCTACGACGAATATGCGGTCGAGGAAGCCCTCCGGATCAGGGAAGCGAAGGGAGGGAAGGTTACTGTTTTTTCCGTCGGTTCGGACCAGGTGCAGACGATCTTGAAAAAATGTTTGGCCATGGGGGCCGATGAAGCGGTGTTGATCAAAGACGGTGAGGGCGAGACGTTCGATGCCCTTCGAACCGCTAGAATTATCGCCAGGGTTCTGAAGACAAAGCACACCGATTATGACCTCCTCCTCTTCGGCAAGCAGTCTGTCGGGGCGGATAGCGGACAAGTCCCTTCCATGGTGGCAGCGATTTTGGATTTACCGCAAGTGAACGTGGTCACCAAGCTTGACATCGAGGGAAATGCCGGCACGGCTCACAGAGAGATCGAAGGTGCGAGAGAAAAGGTCGCGTTTGCCCTGCCAGCCGTTATCAGCGCCCAGAAAGGATTGAACGAACCCCGGTATGAAACCCTCAAGGGCATCATGGCGGCAAAAAGAAAAGAGATACCCGTTGTCACGCTGGAGGAATTGAATTTCGAGCCGGATGAACTTAAAGCCCAGCTTGAGCTGACAAAGATGGAGAGCCCTCCTGTGAGAGAAGCCGGCAAGATCGTCGAGGATGAACCAGGGGAAGCGGCAAAAAAACTGGCGGAGTTTTTGCGCCAGGATGCCAAGGTGATTTGAGAGGAGGAACATGATGATACTGGTATACATGGAATGTCGAGACGGTAAGATAAAGAAATCTTCGTTCGAGGTTCTTTCCGAGGCCAAAAGGAGAGCCGATGAGATGGGCATGGAGACCGCTGCCGTCCTTTTGGGGCATGGCGTGGATGCTCTTGCTTCCGAAGCTTTCCGGTATGGAGCCTCCAAGGTCTTTATCCTCGAAAATACCCTCCTCAGCCAATATTCTCCCTCCGGTTACGCACAGGCTCTTTTTTCCCTCATGGAGGAGATCAAGCCGGAGATCATCCTATTTGCGGCCACTTCGATGGGCAAAGATTTATCTCCTCGATTGGCGGCTAAATTGGGAGTGAGCTTGGCATCGGACTGCACACAGACCGCAACCAGGGATGGAAAGCTGGAGGTCGTGCGTCCCATATTTGCCGGGAAGGCCTTTGCCAGCTTCACGTTCCAGGCTTCTCCTCAGATGGCAAGCCTCAGGCCGAATGTGTTCTCTCTCGCGCCGCCTGTCGAAAGCCAGGGGGAAATAGTCAAAAAAGATGTGGTGATCCCTGAAGACCGGATCAAAGACAAAGTCGTCGAAGTCCTCAAAGCTGAAGGAGCCGAACTGGATGTGACGGAAGCCGATATCGTGGTCACCGGAGGGCGAGGAATGAAGGGGCCGGAAAATTTCGATCTGCTTCGTGACCTGACCGCCATCCTCCCGCATTCGGCATTGGGCGCCTCCCGTTCCGCCGTAGACGCCGAGTGGATCGACCACCAGCATCAGGTCGGGCAGACAGGGAAAACGGTCTCTCCCAGCCTTTACATGGCATTCGGCGTTTCAGGGGCGATCCAGCACCTGGCAGGGATGTCCTCTTCCAAATATATCGTTGCCGTGAACAAAGACCCGGAAGCCCCGATCTTCAAAGTAGCGGATTTCGGGATCGTCGGTGACCTGTTCGAAGTCATTCCTCCTTTGAAGGAAGAGCTGAAGAAGATCCTGGCCGAATAATCCAGGACCTGAATTATTTATAAAATATACCGACACATCAATATTCTTTTTAAGCACTAAAATAAAATCAAAACCAAAAGACGTGTCGGTTTATTTTAGCAGACCCTCTCGCCTCAAGAACGGTTCGATTTTCGGTTCCGAACCACGGAAGCGCAGGTACAGGGCCATCGGGTCTTCCGTTCCTCCCCGCTCCAGGATGTTTTTTCTGAAGGAAAGGGCTGTTTCCCTGTCGAAAAGGCTCGTTTCTTTGAAGGCTTGGAAAGCATCGGCATCCAAAACCTCGGACCAGGCATAGCTGTAATATCCCGCAGAATAGCCGCCGGCAAAGATATGCCCGAAATAGGTGCTCCTCCATCGGGGAATGATCTCCGGAATCAATCCGATCTTTTCCATGGACGACTTTTCGAATTCGGCACAATCCATTTCTCTGGCTTCGGTCAGCGTATGCCAGTCCATGTCGAGGAAGCAGGAAGCCAGGTATTCCACGTTTGCGAATCCCTGGTTGAAAGTCCCGGCCTTTTTGATCTTTTCGATCAGCTCGTCCGGGATAGGTTCTCCGGTCTCGTAATGCCGGGCATAGGTCTTGATGACCTCGGGATCGGAGGCCCAGTTTTCCATGATCTGGGAGGGGAGCTCGACGAAGTCTGTCGCGACATCGGTTCCCGAGAGGCTCTCGTAGGTGCATCGGGAAAGAAGACCGTGGAGGGCGTGACCGAACTCGTGAAAAAGAGTGAGGGCGTCATCGAAACTGATCAGAGCGGGCTTATCGGCCGTCGGTTTGGTGAAATTTCCCACGTTGACGATCACGGGCCGGATGTCTTCACCATCCTTCCTGCGCTGTTTTCTGAAAGGATACATCCAGGCGCCGCCCTGTTTGCTTTCTCTGGGGAAATAGTCCATATACAGGATACCGATAAGGGAACCGTCCGTGTCTTTGACCTCCATTACCCGGACGTCCTCATGGTAGACGGGCATGTTCTCGAGCGGATGGAAGGTGATCCCCCAGAGTTTGGCGGCCACATCGAAGGCTCCCTGACGGACGTTCTCCAGCTTGAAATAAGGCCTCAAGGCGCTGTCGTCGAGGTCATATTTGGCTTTTTTGACTTTTTCCGCGTAGTACCACCAATCCCAGGGTTGGAGGGAAAAATCTTCCCCCTCTTTTTCGATCATGGCCTGGAATTCCTGCGCTTCCTCTTTGGCTTTGGCCAGAGCAGGTTCCCAAATCTGGTGGAGGAGCTTATAGACATTCGCAGGATTTTTCGCCATGTACTCCTCAAGGATATAATCGGCATGAGTTTCGTAACCTAAGAGCTGTGCTCTCTCGACCCGTAGGGCCGCCGTTCGTGAAGCGATCGACTTGGTGTCGTAAGCGTTGTCATTGTTGCCGAGATTGGCAAAGGCTTTGAAAACCTTCTCGCGGAGATCGCGTTTCTCGGAGTACTGCAAAAAGGGGATAAAGCTGGGCTTGTTCAGGGTGATCGCCCATTTTCCCGCCTGGCCTTTTTCCCCGGCAGCTTCCGAAGCAGCCGTAATCACGGATTGAGGAAGCCCGGCCAGGTCACCTTCTTCGAGAACCATGACAAAGGCATTGGTCTCATCGAGGACGTTTTTGGCGAACTTTACGGAAAGAAGGGATAATTCTTCGTTGATCTCCCGGAACCTGGCCTTTTTTGCCTCGTCCAGGTTCGCGCCGCCCCTGACGAATCCCTTGTACGTTTTTTCCAGAAGCATGCTCTGCTCCGGAGTCAGGTCAAGGGAGTCTTTTTGTTCATAAACGGATTTCGTGCGCCGGAACAGGCCTTCGTCGAGGTTGATGTCATCGTTGTGTTTGGCCAGGAGAGGAGCGATTTCCAGTTCGATTTCCTGTATTTTTTCGTTGGTGTGGGCCAAGGCCATATTCTGGAATACATAGTCGACTTTACTCAACAGAGCCCCGCTGCCATCCAGCGCTTCTATGGTGTTGGCAAAAGTAGGCGGCTCGCTGTTTTGGATGATGCCGGCGATTTCCGCTTTGTGCTGTTTC